>Ga0179593_1479527_pt1 | contig 10275 bp, 14 predicted proteins | sample CZODoug2_1_08_16_FD_185931 | JGI IMG/M metagenome (GOLD analysis project Ga0179593, IMG submission 185931) | Vadose zone soil fungal communities from Angelo Coast Range Reserve, California, USA - CZODoug2_1_08_16fungal (PacBio error correction) | ecosystem: Environmental > Terrestrial > Soil >...
CAAAAGGCGCCGGAGTCCCACTTGCGGCTACTCGCCCACTTGAGCAACAAATTGAAAGGGCAGCTGGATGTCGTAGAATCCTAAGAAAGGCTCCGAAAGGAGGCCACCTTTTAACGCCAGGTACCCCGGGTTTCCTGAGGGAAGGGAGCAAACGCGAGGAACAAAGGTCTTGGTTCAGAATAAGAGGAGAAACGCTCCAAAAGAAGGCATGAGGGCGAAATCGGAATGAGACCAGTGATTTAGGGGAAACAACGTGGCCCTGACGAACGAAAAATCAACTGCATCAGTAGCTCGAGAGAAAACCGAGCCAGAGAAAAAGATGGGGGATGCCTACGAGCAGAAGCATGACAAAGCGCGCCTAAGAAAACTAATGCGGGGGGAAGCGGGCGAAACTTCCACTAAGAGAAACCATTATTCAGCGGAATAGGAGATCGACTCTATTTCAAGGGGACAAGCAAGAACAGACTCTGATTAGGGGGGAGCCTTGGTGAAAAACTTTACCTATATCGAGTGTCGCGGGAAATGAGAGGGGAGCAGTCCATCGGTTCAGGAAGGCTGGGGGTTTGAGAGAAAGACCTACCACGAATTTCTAGGTGCATCCGTCACAGGTTTAGGGAGCGGAGGGGGATCATAAGAGGGAGAGAGGCTAACCTAAATCCGCCATCTGACACTCTCAATCCGGAAATCTGCAAGAGGCACTCTGCAAATCAACTGAGGATCCCTAGAACTTACCCGGCCCACCGGCCAAAAGAAAGGCTGATAGCGTAAGGGACAGGGGGAGTTTCTTCGCGTTTCTGGGCGGTCACGATGGGGGGAGAACCGCGGGGACTGGGAGCGAAATACTGTATGGACGCGATCACCCCTGCGGACGGGAGGACTGAAGGGGAAGAGGCGGTCCAAATTTGAAAGGAACAAAGAGGCCTAGAACGGGGAGATGAAGGAGTGAAAAAATCGGGGTTCTCTGAAAGGGGGAAGGGGTGGATCCATCGGTGGCAGGCCGTGCCTGAAAAAAAACGGCGTGGTAACCAGGAGATAAAGAAATCTGCTGCTCCATGCACAGCAAGTCGAAAAGAGGCAAGTCGCAGCGACCCTCCAGGATTCGATGGAAGTATTAACTGAGGGAAGAAGGATTGGGGGAAGGGAAAGAGAACATCTGCTTCCGTCGGGAAAACCTAATCTCCCATCGCAAGGGGGGAAAAGTTTCCCCCGAATAAAAATCCGTGGGCTTCCTAAGTGGTCGAGGGAAGCCCCAGAAGTGTAGGAAGAAACGCAACGTCGCGTAGAAAGGGACCATAAATTCATCATGAAGCTAAAGAAGTCGAAGGAAAAAAGGTGGAGAGTCGCCGAATCTGGGGCAATGAAGAAAAAAGACGACGGAGTGAGGCCAACAATGAAGCTGAACGGCGGATCCTTACAAAATCTGCTCGCCTCGGCCGTCCAGTGTGAGGGAAACCTTTAAGAGGAGATCAAAACGGAGCCCGGTCGTTATGGAGGGGGTTTCTGGGAGGAGAATACGACCTACAATGTAGGACGGCACGCGCTGTGCTTTCGTTTAAAAAAAAAATACGAAGTGGAAGAAACTAAAGCGTGTGCTGGTAGGATGGAAAAGCCCTAAAAAACAAGCTCAGAGCGACCTTGTATGGTCAACATGTGACGGGAGAAGGGGGGACAGCCACCAGCCCGGACGTCTCGAGAATGTCACGCGCCTTCAAAATTGCGCAAGTGCAAGAGCGGGGGAAAAAAGAAAAGGCACGAGAAGTTGTCCTAATTGACCAAAGGGCTTGGGAAGAAAATAGTGCTAAATGGTTCGGGTTTCGCAGGAAAAAAAAGATGAGGAGATGAAGTGATATTCCCTCCGGGGGCGGAAGCATAAGAGGCATGGAAGTATATCTAACGAAGGAACAGGGAGGGGGGGGACACCGCATATTCTTTGTGAGTGCGTCAGATCTCTATAGGTTGTTGGTTCGCAGGAAACCCGTAAGATAAGACTCGCCTATATCCGACCTTGACATCCACGAAGTCACCGATTGGACCTCTACCGGGTGGCAAAAGGGGTTGGAGCTTGACGAGATTATCAGGAGACTTGAGCTAACTTCTGCAATTGCTTCCAAGCGAGGCCACTCGCAATTATGTGAACGAAAGAGACTTAGGAAAGAACTAGGTCTCGTGACAAGGGACAGCAGAGGGACATCAGTTCCAGTGGGGAAGCGTCCGAGTGGGAGAAAACATTGCCTAATAAAGAGACAAACGAAGGTGGGAATGCCGATACGCCGGACGAAGGAGGGGAATCGCCGATACGAGGTAAAGCGGGTGGACTCGAAGCGGGCCTGGCACGGCACTCAGAGTTATTTTGAAGACCAGGGAGCAGAGTGGCAAAAAAATAAAGAGAATACGAACTCAACAAGGTACGGAAGGGGGAAACGAGTGGGAGGGAGACCCAAGGTGTTGGAACCATTCCACATCGCGTTTTCAAGTGCAGGGCTTCCGGGGACTTCTCAGGAAAATGCAGGCTCAAGCTCCTTCGCGGTGAACATCAAAAAGGGAAGGGCCCGGGTAAGCAGTGGGGAATTTTTTTTCTGGGGACTATCATCCGACAAAAAAAAAAAAAGGAAGGAAAAAGAGAGCGGCAATCCCCAAGGAAGCTGCTACGGACCTTTTCTTGGGGGGAACACTCGACCTGAGATCTGGGGTAAACGAAATTAAGACAGAAAAAGACTGAGGAAAACTTAGTGAAGGTCATGGGAAAACAATTGGGGAAGGTACCGGCGGGTTTCAGAAAACGGTGGTGGCGGCTGTCCTCGGAAGGAAAAAGAGAAGGAAACGGGTACGAAACGATAGGAAAAAAGCCGACAGGAGGACCTCACCGCTCTAATCATCAGCGGCGATGATCTGAAGGGGACTGCTCTCGAATATCACAATGCAGTGTCTAAGAGGTGGGTTTGCGAACTTCGAAGGAGGTCACATAGGGGGAACCCTGAGTCGGGATGGACTTGGGAAAGAGCCACGATTACCCTTGGGCTACGGGTGGTAGTTCTTCGAAAAGGACCCCTAATTCGTAGTTGAGGGAACAGTCGGTAAGGCTAATTAGAGGAAGTTTAAGGAAACGATCGTAAATAGTGCAAGTCATTTCAAGGGTCAGGAGCTTAAGGGCTGGGGTCAAAGGGGAGGGTGTCGGTTAATGAAGGGTTGCCACGGAGAATTAGCCTCAGATGAAAAAAAAGAAAACGGTACGGACGAGGGCGTCTCATTATATCGGACCTGAAACAGATCCGACTAAGGAAGTCTACCGGCAGCTCCGGAAAAACGAAAAGAGGAAAGAGGCACAGTCGAAGCACCTACAAGGTGTCACAAAAGACGGAAAGCTCATGACCACAGAAAGAGTAAGCTCGCTCTCTGAGGGGGGAAAGTGCAAGCTCCTGAGTCGCATCGGGGGGGCGGAAAATATAGAGCAACCATGGGAAAAGCCTCGGCGGAGGGACTCGTTTCAATGAGCCAAGAAGGAAAAGAGGAGTAGGTGCGAAGAACACCGTCCACTTGACCGTCTATCAAAGGAAAGGTGATCTACTGAAACGAAAAAAGCAAGCATAGAACTCAGTTTACTCCTGGTCGAGAAAGGGTGACGTGAAAAAGGCTCTCAAGAGAGGGATTGCCTGAAGAACAATGCGACGCGAAGGGATAAGGCATGGGGAAGGAGCGAAGGAGAGTCTTCCAGACAAGGCGCGGTGCGGGAGCTGCAGGATTATGGGATAATATTAAGGAGAGGACGGGATTCAAGAACGACGGGGTAAGATGAAAAACTGAGGAAATGACTTAGAAGGGTGGTACATCCAGGTTCCACGCATTGCGATGGTATCCAAGAAAAAGGGAGGTAAGTAGAAGAACTGACGATTCGGTAAAAAAGCGCGCGGAAAAACGGGAATAGGATCCTATCATCCAATGAGGGGTGCGCCAAACTCCTCCGTCATCGCGTCTGGAGCATTATCATAATCATCTAGCAAAAAAAGAATAGTTCACTAATTAGGAAAGGATGAACGCGGGCATCACACCTTCACGACAGAAGAACGAAGAACACTGGTCAGCTCTTCTACGGCGAGTTTGTCGTAGAACTCTTCCATGAGGAGTCTTTCGCTTCATTTTATATCCAGAAGAGCTCTAGCAAAGGTGAGAACAATAGGAAGAAGAAAAAAATCACATGCAACATTTCTCTCGCAGGAAGTCTTTGAAAAGATCTACAAGGTGAACGAGGGGAAGAGTTATAATTATAGTTGCAGTGCGGGTAGGGGAAAGATCAAGATTGCAGAATCATAACTCAGAACTCTGGGGTAACTCGGGAAAAGAGAAACATGGGCGAGGGATGGCTTCGAAAGAACTAATTCTTACCCCAGATGACAGCAGTTACCCGAAACGCTAGAGTAACAGTGTTATAACCAAGGAATCCTCCTACTCTTAGAGGCTGCCAGTGGAAGGGCTAGAAATAGCAGGAAAGGGGTCGTAAGTGGGTATCGAGGAAGGTTCGCCCCGCGAGGCCACGTTGAGGGCGGGGAGACGGAGAGGATCGAGTCGAAAAATCTTCATCTCTTTTCGCGGGAGGAATAAACGAGATTGAGCTGTAGGCGGGAACAGTCCGTTGTGGGCATCAAAGTCACGGGGGAGGGAGACTTGCGTTAGACAGAATAAACTTCGCTTCCTGCTCTATAAGAAAAAAGGTATGTAGGCATGAAATAGAGGCGACAGACAGGCCTGCTATGGCTGCCCCGGGTTTCCTACGCGAGAAGGACGATAAGAGAAAAAGAAGGGAAGGAGAAAAGGGAGGGGGTAGGCGATTTAACGCAGCTTCACTAGGGGAAGACGGAATCACTCTGACAGCAGGCACTTGAAGAAAAGAGGGAACTTTATGGCCAATCATATCAAGCAAAAAAAAAAGGGGAAAAGAGAACAAAGAAAAAGGGAGCCGGGAGGAATGACGCTTCACTGTCTCCCATCGGGGACAAAAACTAAGATGATGTTCTTCTAAATCGGCCCGAAGCCCTTTTTCTAAGAACGGCTCAAGTTGAGACAAAAAACAGGGCGTAGAACAAAGCGGGTTCCGCTCCGGCTATTTGGAGAGCGAGAGGGAGGGTTTTCAGCGACGAACTGCGAAGAAAGAGAGCGGTTACTGAGAAGGGGATTAAACTAGGAAAAAGGAAGACCATTTGCCTAAAAAACTTAACCGGGACGTGTCCAGTAAAGGGGGTCAGAAAAGGAAAAGAAGGATATAGGATCAACTCAATCTAAATATAGTGGAAATAGCTGCTCAAACGCGCATGAAGGAAAAAGGATTCTTCTCTCGTAAGATTAAGAGCTATAATAAGTAGAAGACGGAGATCTCGCGGACTCAAAGAGAGGACTTCATCTCTTGTCCTGGGGGAAGAAAAATTGAACTGAGGTCAATGGAGAGGTGAAGATAAGCAAAGTCCTCTTCGTCAGTCCTTCGTTTATTTTTGTGAGGAAAAATCGAGGGGTCTGAGGACAGCGTACATGTCGGTTCTGGAACAAAGGAAAGAATCTGATCCTTCAAAACAGTAAATCAAGAAGACGGCAAACTAGGAACGAGGGGCAGCAATTCCCGAGGGTCAATACTGCATCTGAGAGGATAAAATATCACAGCGGGAACACAAGAAGTCGAAGATAACTACTGCATGGAGGGCGAGGTTCGTTTCTTGAAAACGATGGGTGTCTACAAAAAGGTATTGGTATGACCAAAGTTACAAATCACAGTCTCTATACATCACTGACTGGGAAGTGCGCGCTTGACAGTCCAAAATCTCGTAGAATTCTATTACCGCTTTGTAAGAGATTGCTCTTCGTAGTATTCCCAGTTTTTATCCGAGTCGGGAAAATTCCAAATTTTGAATAAAAGACTTGGGGAGACATCTCTCTATGAAGAGGCTGCGTAGCATGCAGACAGCAGTCTAAAGGGGCCACGAGGAAGCGTCAGTACCACTTGTGCTAGGGAATAATATTTCCGAGTAAAGGAAAGATCAAAAAGGGTTCTGGCCGGGAGAAAGGGGAAATCGGGGGTAGATCTCCCAGTCGCTACAATCGGTGGGCCCACGATGGAATTAAAAATATGACTAGTGTTACTAGATAAATAAACCCGGCCTTTGCCTACAAATAGGGCGGAAGATCGGGCAGGGGAAATCATTACTCATCCTGACCAAAGGGTAAGAAAACGAGCAAGGGAGGTATCTATCTAGATATAGAATCCAGGCTGAAGAAAGTTGGGGACAGCTTTCGCTGAAACCTTCAATGGCAAGGTGCGCAAAACGATCAACAAGGCTTGGGTGAACAATTTATCGGTGGCCAGCGGCAGCAAACGAAGCGATGATGCAAGGTTGTTAGAAAAAGGTCTGAGATAAAGTAACCTGGGGAGGACGGCAGGCCCTTTTTGGGTCGGAAGCGGGCGGGTAGTTCTGGAAGACAAAGCTTAGTCTGCTGGGGTTACAGCCGAAAGAAAACGCAGTGGATATGGGGATGTAAGTTGCGTTCTAATGAGGTACCAAAATACCAAAAAAATACAACGAAAGGGATCGGGGAACATCTGGAGAACTGTCACTCAAGGGGATTAGTCTGGGGGAACCGGGCAGAAGGTTCCACCGGGATTGAGAGAAAGGTAGAGAAATGGGGATGTGTGGCTCAAGAACAAAGAATGGGAATACGGGCCAGGGAGGCTAAAAATCGATGGTACCCTAGAAGAGAAAAGGATGGACTTTCAAAAGATTTTGCTGGAGTCAGGAGGCCAGCTGCGGGAGCAACGGGGGGGGAGAGGGAAAGACAACCAGTCCTAGGTAAGAAAACCATAACCGGAGGCCAATGAACAAGAGCGGCCGACCAGTGAAAAAACGTCAAAGAACGTAAAGGGGGGGGGGGGGGGGGGGATATCGGGGGAATAAAGTTCCTCTGAAGGCCTGAAAAGCTAAAGGCGCACAAAAAGATCTCGCACGCGCTTAGTGAAGGAGAAAGCCCACAGGTCGTCCACGGCTCTGGTCTATTATGAAAAAAGAGCTTCCAGTAACCAGCGTTTTTACCTAGGTGGAGAGGAAGGGACTAACCAAAATCGACATGAAGGGAGAAAAGTCGCCAAGACGAACACTTAGGAAGGGGGGGGACATATCGGGAGGGGGGGGGGGACGTCGGGGGAACTGGACAATTTTTCACAATCAGAGGTATGGAAGGGGGGATAAAAAAAAAAAAAAAAAAAAAAAAAAAAAAAAAGTAATAAAACAAAAAAAAAAAAAAAAAGAAAAAAAAAAAAAAAACACAAAAAAAAGAAAAAAAAAAAAAAAAAAACACCCAAAATAAAAAAAAAAAAAAAAAAAAAAAGAAAAAAAAAAAAAAATTTAATTTCATTGGGGGAAAAAAATAAAAAGGAAGCCCTAAAAGACTCCAAGAAAGGGATCCGAACAACTCATCCGGGGGGGGTTTCACTACGAATTTTGAAAGCTTCTCAGAACTAGGTACAGTTGAAGGGGAGGAGGGAAAAAATCGCGAACAGTAGTCCTGCTGGGAGGAAATGGATAGCACTAAAAAAAATGGTGACCGGGACATCATTGGGAAGGGTGGGGTATGGGAGCAGCTCTCAAACAACAAGAGGAAGGGAACTCTGAGGGGCCAATTATCAACAACATAAAGAAAAATGGGAGTCAACGTTCACCAGTGGGGTATGTCTCAAGTAGGACTCTGTGAGTGAGGAAATTTGCTAAGCGACGCAGGACGGCCGGTTAGCAGGAGGGGAAAAAAAGAGCAATTCCTTGTTAAGAAAAAAGGGGGGACGGAAAACCGCGATTCGTTTGAAGGCATGCTGGTTGTACGTCGGCAATTAGCTAGGGGGGGCAGGGGACCGAGAAAGCATAGTAAGTATGCGAGTGGTTGCTCAGGGGCAAATCGGGTGGAAAAAACGGGACAAGAGGGAGAAGCGGAGGAGAGGTTTAGAGACTGGAGAAGGCTCAGAGGGTTCTGGGTGACTCAGGGGGACGTTCGGGATTGCCAACTTTTCACCTTCAGGGAAACACGACAAAAAACAGGGGGGGGGGGGTGCAACATACTTACCGGGCTGGTCTGGGGGTAATTGAGAAGCAGGGCCAAACACGGGTGGAATGAGGGGGGGGGGCATTCTGTCAGGAAGGTGTGAAGCAGGAATCGGAATGTCGCAGGGGGGGCAGAATTTTGGGGGAAAAAGATCATAAGGAACCCTGAACAGGGAGGAGGTACAAATTCTGAAAGGGAATTTAATTGTCGCTTAGTCAAGGGGTAGGTACGGGATAGAGAGGACTACGGGGCAAAACAGTAAGTGACTATATAAAAACCGGGGGGCCCGAGAAGGACTAAATGACAACGGCACCTTAAACGCAAGGGGTATCTCTCTGCTTGAAAAGCGAGAAAAAAAACATACACTACATTGATCAAGAATTTAGATCTAGAAGGCAGACAAAGCAGAAGGAAAATCGAATAACTGCCAGGGTCGGAAGAAACCGGGATAACATTATCTCGGAATGAACAAAGGGAAGAGAGGAGCGAATGGCCTCTAGAGGTAACCGTGGAGAAGGGTCCAAGGGAAGGGGTGAAAGTGCGAGGGTTTCGGTCAGAAAAAAAAGCGACCAGGGTGCACAACAATGGAAAATCCAATTACGCGGGGGGGGGAAATCCGAGCAGTGCGGGGAAAAAAACACAAAAAAAAAACCGATACGGGGAAAAAGGGAAGGTCTTCTCATAGGTTTGTGACTGACTCAAAAAAAGCCCAAATACTCGGCCAGGGAAGAATCAAGGGTAAGTTGAGGTGATCGCACGAACTAAAAAAAACCAGCATCATGTACTTGGGGAGGACTGGGGGAATCTCGGGGATCGCAGGGAGAGAAAGAAAAAAAGTGTTTTTAGAAAAGACGGGACGCGGGGGGGCGCGCACTGAAGGGTAATTGAACGTGCAAGGTCCCATCTTCGAAGCGAACCCTTCAGCAAAGGGGTACGACTTCAGAAGGACGGAGAGAGAGGGGGGGCTGAGGGGGCAGCCGACATGGGAGGACTGGGTTGGCGTAGTTGAAGGGAGGCGGTCTGTCGAATTAGGGTCACTAAGGAAAGCAAGAGGAAAATCAGCGGGAAAGGCGGGTTGACTCACGGAGGGCATGCACGATCGTGGAGAAAGGTGGGGGAAACTGGGGGTCCACATTATGGAAAGGAAAAGGTGGGCTGGATAAAAAGGAGGATCGATTGAAGGTAAAAAAAAAAAGCGGAGCGAAGACCGTTCCAAAACTCCGAAATTCAACCTCTAGGCAAAACCAGAAGGAGCGGACTCATGAAGTGGATGAGCTAGAGCCGGCAGGTCAAAGAGCAAAAGGAGGGAGAACAGTGTGTCTACCGGAAAAGCGGTTCACAACCTGGGCGTCACAAAGAATAGTCAGGCACTGCAATCGAGGGGACTGATCAGGGGGTCATGGAAAGGGTGGGAGACGCGCATCTAAACAGAGTACTTCGAGGCGGAAGGGGGGAGCGGGGTGGAACTACTTTCTTCGCGGTAGGAGATAAAAATAAAGGGGAGCACATGAGGACGGAGGGGGGGTAAAAAAAAAAATCAACAAAGCGGGGGAGGAATGTTCATTAAAGGGAAAAGTCGGGACGAGGGAAAAAGAAAAGGGTCAAGGTCTCTGCAACTTAGAGGAATGGAAATTTATATAGTGCATATGGGGGAAAGGAGTGTCATGAGTGGCACAGAGTGTCGGATTAGTTGCAGAGGAAATATTACTCCTTCAGAAGGAGGAATAAAGGAAGGGGAAGATTCAGAGAACAAGTTTGGGTTTGGTCGTTGTTTTTGGGGGGTAGAGGATTTTTGGTGGGGGGGGGGTGGGTTGTGGTCATGGTCGGTTTAGTTGGGGGTGTGGGGGGGTGGGTTGATGGGTTGGGGGTGGCCTCGTTTGGGGGGGGGGTTGGTTGGGTGGGGGTTGGGGGGTGGGGGGGTGGTGTGTTTTGTGTGGGGTGTTGGGGGGGGGGGTGGTGTGTGTTGGGTCAGTTGGGTTGTGTGGGGGCGGGCAGAAGGAGAGGGAAAACGCAGTCGAGGTAGAGAAACCGGAGAAGCTGCTTTACCGAGCTAACTAACGAAAAAACCTGCCTGAAACCACGCCAGAGAGCCCTCTGAGTGAGGGACCGGCATTGCGGATGGAAAACGTATTCTGTTCTCTAGAAAAATTTCAAAAAGAGAAGCAGGACTGTTCTGTGGGGCGAAACTGCTGGAATACGTCGTTCTCA
>Ga0179593_1515986_pt1 | contig 10275 bp, 9 predicted proteins | sample CZODoug2_1_08_16_FD_185931 | JGI IMG/M metagenome (GOLD analysis project Ga0179593, IMG submission 185931) | Vadose zone soil fungal communities from Angelo Coast Range Reserve, California, USA - CZODoug2_1_08_16fungal (PacBio error correction) | ecosystem: Environmental > Terrestrial > Soil >...
GGGCTTTCGGGGAGGGGGTGAGGCGTACTTACTTCTGAGGAAGGGGAACTGTGAATCCCCTCCTTCTGTCTTCTTCGCCCAAGTACCACACCGGAAGGGATTCTTGTACCAAGGGGGGAGAGAACTGGAATGAGAAAATTTGAGGAGCTGGATATGTGTAAAGAAGCGGTACTCGTAATTCCGAAAGGGGTCGTCTTAAAGGGTCGAAGAAAAGAGAGAGAGTTGGCGGGGCCGGCGTCCATTAAGGGTTTGAAAAATGGGGATTCCCTTCTGGGGTACTGCTCCGAGGGGTCGGGTTAACTCGTTATCGGGGAAGTCTTGAGACAACAAGAAGAAAAAAAAAGCCAAGCAAGAAAGACCAAAGGCGGCCGGTGGAACCGAACGCAAGCCTCCGGATAATGGCCCATTGGACCGTGAAGGAAGGGGAGAACATTGCGGAAAAAAAAAAGGAAGGGGGACCCAACCTTAAAGGGAGGGGGGGAGGAACACAGGCAAGACCGTCACCTCAAGGAAGGGTTGGTTGAGGTTCTGGAAGAAGGGGGGTTTGACTTTTACTGGGAGCGAACCAGAGAAAGAAAGTACAATTTGGTCTTAGATTCCTACAAAATGGCTATCGGGGGAAGGCCGGGCGACAAAAAAACGGGGGGGGTGAATAAGTAAGTAAAAAATTCCTCTGAAAAAGAGGACAATTCTAACGGTATGAAGAGAAGGCTCAAAAAAAAAAAAAGTGAAATGCTACTCGAATCACAGAAAAATACGGATAAAACTACAAGGGGCGGAACTCCTGAAAGCAGGATGGGGAAGAAGGCCGTCACAACACAAAAAACGGGGAACGGAAGAAACTGTCCCAGAGTACCTCCATACCGGACTAAAACTCGATGGCGCCTCCGGGGAAATACTCCTAGGGGCGTCAAAAGATTAACAGGGGGGGAACCCGAACACCTCGAAAGCACTCTTATTCGAACTGGGACCACGGATCTTAAAAAAAAGGGGGCGCCCTTTACTATCGAAGGTCCCGAGCCTTTTTTGAAGTCCTTAGGGGAAAGGAGCTCAGAACTAAGAAGAATTTAAAGCAGTTTCTCATGGAAGGCTCGTTTTAAATTACCTGGAACGCTCCCGTTTTCTTCGGGGGAACCTTAAACCTGGAAGGAGTTCGACCACAAAGGGAAAGGGAACTGTAGGTTCTATCAATTACGAGATGGGTGAGGGGGAGAGTCTCTGGAAAATCTGCAAGTTCTTGGGCCTGGGGGCACCCCCAAGACTATCTCCCCAGGATGAAGATCTCCTGACAGGGGGGCTAAGGAGGGACTGAAACACTACAACTTCTGTAAAGGGTGGAGACGTGGAAGCCTACGAGATATCTTTGGAAGGGCCGTGTCGCCGCCTTCGGCAGGGGCGATCACGAGTCCGTCGGGAAAAGTTTCATCACTAAAGGCTTAACAAGGGCAAAGTTGCCGGAAGGGGGCCGCGAAGTGGGAAAGCGCCTGGATAAGGCAAAAGGAAGCCTGAGAATCGCTCGGTGAGAGAAATTCTTCCCCGAGCAAGAAGGGCTACGGGAACGGCTCAGGGAAAAAGACTTGCTGAGTATTCGGGGCCGATTCCTAGGAAGGGCGAAGAGGGGCGAAATAAGATTGCGACAAGCAGGCTGTCGTGCCGGAAAAGAGTCAAGTTCTCGGGGGGGTTCACATGGGACGAAGAGAAGCTTTTTCGAAAAAAAACCGTTCACCAGAAAGTGACTGTCCGGGGTGAGATGCTCGAAAAGACGGGCGGCTACGACCTCAAACTTTTAAGCCGGCGGGGGGATCATCCTTAAAGACGCCAGGACGAAATTTTGAAAGAGGGGACATGGATTCTAGGGGAGGAGGGAGATGCCGGTTCTTTTTCAAGGGGAAGAAAAAAAGGCGGACAGACGTCGGGAGGGGGAGATGGGTCTGAGGGGGGGAAGTGGTCAGGGCCTGGACGGCGAAAAAAAGCAAGCGACGTGATCGGGGGTAACAAGAAGGCAAAGACCTTATACAGGGCGCAAGGAAGGGAACTGAAGGAGCAATATCTCTGGATCGGAGGACCCATTACCAGGGGGGGAAGGTTGAAAATGGGGAGGGCACGGTTTCAGAGGGGGAGGGGGGGAGGGAGGGCCTCAGAGGGAGAGAAAGCCGAACCCCGATCGAAGAACCCAGAAAATATTCCCAAAATGGAGGGGCCAGGACCCATACCCCAATGATCATCGACAGCTTTTCCGAGCGTAGGGGGGCCGAAGTCCCGCCCTACGCAAGAAAAAGGGCAAGGAGAGGGGAGTCAAGGGTTAAAAGTTTTTGCGCCCGTGAGAACCCCCCGGGCCGTCAAAGGAGGGAAATCCGTGGTTTGCAAGGAAGCAATTCTTGTTCCGAGAGAAAAAGGAGCCAGAACGAGAAAAGGGAATCGGCCAAACGCACCGTTTCACGAAAGGTTTCGAGACTTTCGGTGGGGAAGAGTGGGGAGGGTGGAAGCTGAAAGTCCTTTTCCTAAAAGGAAACCAAGAACCTAGAACCTAAGGATTCCGGGGGGTCCGGGGGGAGGCTGGGAGGGGAGCATGGGATGGAAACCATTGGGAGCAGGACCCCGAACGAAGTTTTCCGGGGAGAGGTCGTTTTCCTTTCCAGAGTGCCGGGAAAAAAAGATGAGCATATAATCAACAACAACAACGGAGGAAAAATCAGTATCTTAAAGGAAGAATAAGACGGGGGGAACCGGAACAAGAAAAGCTCCCTTCCCACAGGGAGAACGGAAAGGGTTCCAGGCGAATGGTTGGGATCGTACCCGACCCAAAAGATGGCCAGAATCCTCAAAGCCGACCCAATGAACAGGGTGGGTATTTCAAAAGTCTTAACTGGGGTCAAAGGATTACCATTAAAAAAAGCTCAAGAAATATAGCCAAAACTAGGAAACCAAAGGGCCCCTTCTAGACCCCCGGAAATCACGCTAACCCGGTGTACAGGACTTTCTCGGGGGGGGAGGGGGGTTACTTTTTGATAAGTTTTACCTACTCCGAAAGCCTGACCCCTCAACCACGGGGGGGACTGACTACTTTGACTCCCTTGTGACAGACTCTAAAAGGGGGAAACGCCTGAGAACTGGAATGGGAAACTTTCTTTTTGAGTCGGCCGAATAAAGAAAAAGTCGTCAAAGAGGGTGATTCTTCCAGTGGGGGGAAAAAAACCGCAGTTTTTAAGGGGGTGGCCTGGTCAGGAGGATGCCCCGGGTAAACTCGTCCTCTAAAGAGAAAAGCCCTCGGAACAGGAAAAGAAACAGCTTCACCTGTCGTAAAAGGGGGTCAACAAGCGGGATCCTAGATCCTTGAAAAAAGGGCTGCCGACAAAGAGGCAAACCCGGGAAGGGCGCGGCCTTCTGGGGAAAAGTAGGAACGCGGAGAACGTCCCCGGAAGAATCTCCACCTGAAGGCCCTCAAGTGACGGACTCCAAGATGGATCTCCAAAGTACCGTTCCTTAGCAGGAAGACTACATTTCCTAGCATCTGGAAAAAAAGAGGGGCACGTCATGGGGAGGACTGGCAAGAAGGGGACCTCGTACCCGTTCAGTATATGATTCGCCCATACGTTTAGAGAAGAAGAAAAAAGGTCCTCGTCCCGGGGTTTCTCAGAAAAAGAGGAAAAAATCGTCAAACATGGGAAAGGAGGGATTCCAACCACCCCAGGAATTGAAGTCATGTCTGGCCGCAAAATAGCTTGTTCGCAAGAAGAGACACCGAAAAGCCTACACTACCCACGGAGGAAGAGGAAAGACCCGAGCCGTTCCGGAAAGTCCGACTTGACTGCTCTGGTAATATTTGGGAAGGACGGTTAGATTGGGGGAGTAACCGGAAGGAGACCATTCTATTCCCTGAAGTGTACGTCTAAGCGTAGGGAAACTCTCCTTTCATTCAACGTATGTTGGGATCGGAAAAAGTTAATAGAAAGAACCGCATGAGGAGTCCTGCGAAAACAACTAATCGCGTAGAAGTCTTCTATGAAGGGGGGAGGGAAAGATAGGTACATCCCTGAGGAGTCATTTGGGTTCTCTGTACTTCTCCAGAAGGTAGTAAGGAAAACAGGGGGTTTCTAAGTATTTTTTAAAAAACAAAAGTCAGATTTGACTCCTATCGCATAAAGGCCGTCGTCCTTTCTCGAAATTTTACAGGGAAATGAACTCCGGAGGAAGATTCCTCGCGAAAATCGTAAAAAAAACAACGGGCGACCTGGAAGGAATGGGGCGCCACGAGTCATGAAAGCTTGGAGGCGGCGAGCAAGGCGGAAAACTCGCCTTTTAAAAATCGGGAAGAGATGGGACCCTCGGGGGTGTTTTCCCGAGGAAAGGTCGAGGGGAAAATAGAGGTCATGGTCGCTGGATAAGTGTCATTCGTGTGTCCGAAGAGTAGTTAGGAAAAAGAGCGGTTCGAGGGTGAGAGGGAACTTTAGAAGTCCTAGTTGGGAAGTTAATCACTAACCGGGTACGCAGGAAAAGGGAAAAGTCTTTCATTATTGAGCACCGGCTTCTTTGATCTTCCCTAAAAAAAATTTATTGCGCGAAGGACTCACCAGGTAGACTCCTCCTTACTGAAGGTAGGTCCCGCTCTTGAGTTCGAAAAAAAAAAATCTAGAGTGTCGGCATAGAATACCACCTTGAAGGACTTTTCAGAACTTCAAGGAACCTGATTAAAGCTACTTCAAGTTATCACACCAAAAACCCGTTTAGGGGTGGAAGAGCCCGCTGGGGAAGCCACGCATTCTAGGGTCAGAGAAACCCGCTGGGGCTCCCCCATAAGTAGAAACAGGTTCAGGGCAAATAGGGAAGTCCCAGAAGGAGGGAACCGCAAAAAGACGGGCCCAAAGGGTCGGCGGGCAAGGCCGACGATAACGAGGGGGAAAAAATCGGCGCAGTATGGGGAGTCACAAACAGGCAGGAAGGTTTCATTTCGACGCCAACTTAGAATGATTCTACACCGACTAGAAAGGTTGCATTGACGGGGGGACCCGAGGGGTACAGGGACAAGAAGCCATCCACCCTTCTGGAAGAGGAAGGGTCTCGGGAAAACGTGTCAAGAGGGGGAAAAGCAGAAGTAGCCTAATAGGAGGCGAAGAAACAGCCTAGCTTCAATCAGGAGGAAAAGCCTATTTCGATAATCATTAAGGAAAAGAAAAGAAAAGCACCACCAAGAAACGGAGGAGGAGGAAAGAAGGGAGATTTGTGTTGGGTTCTGGGGAATGCTTCGGACTGACTTCTGCCAGCTCTTGTTTTCCTCCTTCTTGGAGGAGGTCTTCTTTAGGGACAAGGAACAATGGTACTGTGACTGGGGAAGTCTTTACCCACCTGGGGGGAGTCAAAAGAAGGGGAGAACGGTGGCTGGCTACTGGAGACAAGCTTTTACATTCGGGTGTCCCGAAAAAGAAACACTTCGGATCTTCTTTTTCCGGAGCACGACTGGGGGGGGGGAGAAGTTGGCGGAAAGGAGTCCCATGAACACTAAAAGGCAAGGGTTAGGTTGAAGGAAAGGGATTAATGTTCATCTCGGAAGGGGGAGTGGAGTAATCGTAGGAGCAGGAAAGGTCCCTCGGGGTTTCCGGGAGGGACGTTTCAGGGTGAGACCCTCCCCAGGGAAGCAAGTAAGACCACTGCAACCGGGACATATCCTTCCTGAGAAAAGTGTTGGAAGAGGAAAAAAAACGAGTTAACTTCTTTATTAAGAGTGTCAGAAAGGAACTCAACGGTGTTCTTATCAGATGCATGGGGCGGGGGGGGGGCGTATCTACAGGAGACTGCCTTACGCAGAAGGAGAGATAATATCAGGGGACAGCAGGCTAATCACTCAAAAAGAGTGTGGGGGGAGGTCCGACCGGGAAAATTCCCTCTAACGGTTTGAAGGGGCGCAATACCCGCCGAGGACTCGAAGCCAGGTCGTGTTTCGGGGGGGGGGTAACTCCTAGCAGATGACCTTTGAAGAGAAGAGTTCAAAAGAAATTGGCCACCTAGGAAAAAGTCGCAATGAACGAGGACTAACCCCCCTTTCGAATAAGAATTCTCTCCAAAAAGAGTTTCTCTCAGCATAAAACAAGGTGAAGGGGCCAAATCTAAGCTCTTATTAATGAGGACTATTAACCCCAAGGTTGAAAATCACCCAAAGTTCTCACGGAAAGTTTTTTAAACTGCTAGTTCGACCTTCCTCAGGGAGATCTTTACAATCAGTGAGAAGGATACTGGGGGAGAAAAGTACTTCCATGAGAAAGTTTGTCCCCTTCGGGGATCGGTACGGAAAAAAGTCAAAAAAGACATTTCGTCGAGGCGGACATGAAAGGACGTGCTGGAGTAGAGGGGCGGACAGCTTCAAGTCGGGTTCCGAGAAAGAAAAACAACAACACTCCGAAAGAGGAGGAATGATTTCTAATGTACGAAAACAAAACCCTACCTTCTTTATTGATATCGTGGGGAAAAATCAGACCGTACCTATCCTCCTCTAGCTAGGGGGTTAAAGTCCACTCCTGAGATGTCTTTCTATAGGACAAGGGTAGAAGACTGTATACAGGGAGGAGTTTTCCTAAGGGGGCACCGGAGGGCCGCAAGGGGAGAGAGGTGCGACAAGAAAGAAGCATCGATAAAGGCGGAAATAAGCGAAGGAAGGACCTCCTTTAACGTCGAAAAAAAGAGATTGCGAGGGGGCCGAGGACAGAGGAAGTTTTTAGAACGGGGCGGGGGGAGACTATAGGGGAGAAACAAGGCTCGAACCAATAGCAAGTTTTCGGGGATGGCCAGGGAGGGTGCCAACTTTCGGGGAAGGGAAAAGTCTAACCCCAAAAGTTCACCTCGGGAGTACCTTGATCGGAATGAAAGGACTGGGAAGGGAATTTCTAAGCATACTAAAAGCGTACTTAACTGGGGAAAGGGGTTATACAGAAGAAGACAGGACGTGTATAGGGGGGAAGATTCTCTGAGGATGAAGAGCCCGGTTCGGGGGGTTTGGAGAATTCTTTTACAGAAAAAGGCAGGGAGCACGGAGGGGAGAGCTCTCTTGGGCTGGAAGGGGGGGGAGGATGATAAATTCGAACAGAACAGGGATCGCTTTCCGAAAAACCAGAAGGAAAGCACCTGAAGGAAAGGGTCGAGGGGTGAGGAAGGAAGCGGGAATCTCAATGAATCGATCCAATCGAAGGCTTACCAAGGGGCACATAAGATTTTTAAGGGAGGGGGGTGGCATGTTAATGTGTCTATTCCCGGGAAAAACCCTAGTTGCAAGGACACTTGGAAATAGGAGAGGCAAGAGTCCGCAGAGTTTTCCCTTGAGAAATACCAACCCCGGGATCATCTACCGAAGAGGATTCTGGGAGACCCGACCGACAACCCCGAAGGGCGGTGCTGGGTGGAAGAGAAGCTTTTCACGCCTGGGCCGAAAAAATCTTCACCCCAGCCCTGGGAAAAACCGAGGAAGAGCCCCCCTTTTTTAAAGGCTAAAGAAAAAAGTTCCGCTCAAAAAATCACAAGGCCATGCCGAAAAAAGATCCCGTCATCGCCTCTATTCCTAAGGGGAATCTTTTCCGGGGGGCTTAGCCGGAGGGGGGGGAGGGCTCTTTTGGGGTGCCTTTCAGAGGTCCCAGTTGGAATGTTCCTAAAGCCGTGACCCCTGTCAAAATTACAGGCGGGTTGAAGAACTAAAAGGGGTAGGAGTATAGAGGGCCATCAAGAGGGGGAGGTAGGAAAAAGGACCAGAAAAGTTCTCCCCGGGGGACAATTCGTGTTAGCCACCTGAGGCGGCGGGGAGATCAGGCTTAAAATAGAGAAAAAAAAACAAAGAAAAAGATATGGATCAGGAGATGTCTAGAAGGACCTCTCTCACCTGTGAAGGACACGACCTCGCAGGGCGCACGGTCTTTCGTTAGCTACTTTTTAACCCCAGGAGGAGAGGGGGCCCTTTCAGTCCTCCAAGGAAAGGATTCAACCCGCGCAGATGGAAATGGGTTCCCTTCCGGAGGGCATAGAGAAAAATCCCCAGACCACTACCCCTCCAAGGGAAAAGAGACCTTCCAATGAACGACCAGGAAATCTCTTTCTCGGCGTGACGAGGGGACAAAATTTTACTTTTGGACGACCTTTTAGAAGGATTAGAAGGAAAGCAACCGGTGGCTAGTACTACTTTAATCCTTAAGTACTCAGTATCAAAAAAAAGGGACCCTCCTTCTATTCAAAGAATGGAAGCCCGGGAGGGGGGGTCTGGCCTAAGAACCAGGAAAAATAGGTAGAGGGGGGGGGTAATGGGAAACATGGGGAAGGTGGGGTGAAGTTTTTGAGTGGTTCATATTAGGGCTGGGGTCGGAACACGCGTCCAACGGGGGGGGCATCGAAAAAAAAATCTGCCCACCAGAAAAAAAATGACCCAGCTGCTTCTCCTTTGAATGGTGTAAAGTGACCCGAAGACTTGAAAAAAGAAGGAGAGGAAAAAACCCGGCGCAAATCATAGTTTCGGAGGGGGGGCTGAGGAACGTCGCGGGTGGCCGTCCCGTTCAAGGGGAACCGGTAACCCCAGAGCTATCAAGTCCGGGAGCTGCAAAAAGAGACAAGAACCCTACCGGGGGGGATCTCCTCCGCAAGGACTCTAGGAACACCCAGAAGACGGACCTGGCGGTAAAGGATGCTCAAAAATCGTACCCGTTGGGGAAAGAGGTCCGGAGCGACCGGAACGCAGGGGCGAGCAGACAGGGAACTAAGTCTGTGGCGGTGAAAGTGGTTGTGGGGAAGCCCACCGTTGTAGTCTTCCAGTGAACATAACACACCCCGCTAAAAATGAATTCCTGGGTTTAGTAAGGGGACAGCCCTATAAGGGTTAGATATTCGCAAACGGCAAGGTCGAGGACACTACCAGGAAGCGGAATGCAAGTCAATAGGGGGTCTACTCCGAGGAGGAGCTGACGAAGGGGTTCTGAGAGGGGGAAGAATTTCGGGAGAAGGGGAGGATAGAACCTCGGCATTAACGTCTAGCCCCTAGTTTAATTCTTACCGGCTGCAACTCGCCAAGGGGGGGGCAGGTCTGAACGTCCGCGGAAACTTGGGCGTTGTCACGAAAGGAGCCTTCTTTCTAGGAGAGGGGAATTGGAAATCTCTCTCTGCGATTTGTGATTCAAGGACATCACTTACCTCAGGGGGTGGGACTGCAGGACTGCCATCGACGGATGACTTCAGCCTGGGGGGGGTGATCAGAAAAAAGCACACTTAAGATGGAGGACCGAGGCCCCTCGAAAACAAGAAAAGGCGTCGGACATTTCCAGGTCCATCTGGGGGGGGGCCGGCTCCTGGGCATCGTCCCGAAAGAAAAAGCTAACAGACTTTGTCGTAAAAAAAGAATGACAAATGAATGCGGCGACTGAGGGGAGAGAAAAACTCGCCGTTTAAAAGACGAAGAGTCAACGGCGCCATCACGGGGTGAGCTTTTCAGAAAGGTTTCCAGTTCGATAATCAGAGGGGGGGGGGTCGCGGAGAAAAGGCCTGCAACATCATGTATTGGAAGGCGAGGTGAGGAACTGTGCCAAGAAGCGTTTTTCTTTCCGAGGGAACGGGGAAACTATCGGCGGGCATTCAGCACCCTCAACAGAAGATTCGAGTTAGGGAGGCAGGGGGTTGAGGGGGGACTCTCTCAAAGGTAGACGCCGGAGCCGGTAAGGGATAACTCTCGTGCTCCGGACGGGGGGAGCAGCGCATTGGGGGGGAGTCCTCTACTACCACAGCAGGCCGTAGCGGTCGGCACGTCACTAGAGACCGAAAGGAATTGGGCCAAAAAAAAAGTTTTTTGGGGGAGGGGCCCGAAACGTGGGGAAAACTCATTTCGCCTCGGGGGGTGGTGCCTCTTTTCAAGGCCCCAGCAGGGGATCAGGGGAAAACCGGCGAAAGGGGTCCTTATACTTACGAAGAAGGGATTTCACACTCCCTGCTCAACCAACTGTCAGGGGGGATCCTACGATAACGGAGTCTCACAGGTCCAATTAGAAGAAAGGAGAATTTCCTTCAGAACGAGAGAGGTTCCTTTTTCATTTAGGCCTCCCCTTCTCTTAGGAAAGAGGGCGTCGACACAGGACGAAAGAGAAATTTTCCTTAAGGAAAGGGAAACACCTCTGATACCTCTCCCAGCCATCCAAAAATATTACGTTGCTCGGGACAAAAGGTGTCCAGAGGGGGAAGAAGGTCAAGGGGGGATGTAAGGGGGGATTTTCGGATAATACCTCCTATCGGCCGGAAAATTCCTATTTCGAGCACTCACCACAA
>Ga0179593_1598707_pt1 | contig 10275 bp, 11 predicted proteins | sample CZODoug2_1_08_16_FD_185931 | JGI IMG/M metagenome (GOLD analysis project Ga0179593, IMG submission 185931) | Vadose zone soil fungal communities from Angelo Coast Range Reserve, California, USA - CZODoug2_1_08_16fungal (PacBio error correction) | ecosystem: Environmental > Terrestrial > Soil >...
AAACCGTTAAAACTTGGGCTGCATCGAGCGCCGATTCGAGCAGGGTCGAACACTTGCTTTTAAAAAACGAGGGAAACCTGGAATCCAACAGGGTAAGAAAAAGGTCAGCGGAAAGTAGGGGAGAAGTCCTCGGAAACTAAAGCGGGGGGGTCAAACTTCGTTACAGACTACCTTCTATGATTAACCCGTCTCGGGGGGGGAAAGAACTTTAAGGGCCCTCCGGTCAGAAAAGTGGTCGTCACGAAGCTTCGGGTTCCATGACTACCTGCTCACTAGAAAAACTCTAAAAAAAAAGGTAAAACTCAGCGCAGACCGGAAAAAGAGGGCGAGAGCAACTGACTCGTTCTTAAAAGAAAAAAAAAACCTCGAGGGGTTAGGGAAGGAGGAGAGGAGCCGAAGCTATTCTCGGGTAAAAGGTCAGGCCGCATCATTTCATAACTGAAGGAAATTAGCGGGGGAATGTCCAGGCGATAAAGCGAGAAAAAAAGAGGGGAAGGGAGGGGAGGACGCTCCCAAGCTTTCATGAGATAAGCAAACAAAAGGACTTACCAGGCAAAGGCATTTGGGGGGGGGGGGGGGGGGGGGTCAAAAAAGGCGGCTGATCTGAACGGGGAAGTGAGGGTGCGCGAGCCAAGGAGAAGAAAGGCGTAATTCTAATTCGCCAACCGTATGGGGGATTCGCGCATCGAGTCTGGGGAGAGAGTCTTCGACTGCGCAAGACGGAATCATTAAGGGACAGCAGGGGGAGTCGAAAAGATCGTTGGATGCAAACTCCCGGAGAATAGAATCGGAAGAGTAAAAGGACATCATAAAGAAACCCCGGGGGGACGGGCCATTAAGGAAGAAAGGGAAAGGTCGGAAGAGGGCGAGAATTAAAAACGCTCCGACAATCCCAAAACCAAGCGAGAAGGAAATTTCCTGAACGAGTGTGGGGGGGAAACTCCCAACAAGTCTGACAATGGAACTGCAGGAAAAGGGGTTGATAGTAAACGGACGAGCAAATTGATCGACTGGCTCAGAACTTCTGAATCCATAATGCGGGGACGACGATCGCGCGTGAACCCAGGACGGCCTTACCCGGCCCCTAAAAAGACGACAATGGAGAGTTGAATGGCAAATTTGAAGGGAAAAAATAAGAGGTGGAGGTGTGGGGAACACACTTCAAGTGGGGAAAGAAGGTGGGGGCATTGGTTCGGATCGTTACTATCAGTCTCAGCGGGGGGCCTAGGGGTGCGTGAGGAAAGAGGAGGCAAGGAGAAAGACGGGCCGAGTGGGTCAAAAAAGAGAGGGGAAAAAGCTACGAGGGAACGAACGAAAAATCCTTATAACGGGGGAGGAGGACTTCTGGACAAGAAGTAATTTTGCGTAGTCGCAAAGAAAAAAAGCGGGGAGTAGGCTGGCCATTCGAAGGGAAAAAGTGACTAACTCAGATCGGAGAAAAACTTCGGGGGACAGGATCTATGGATTAGGAGATGCGAAGCCAAGAAGGCAGGCGTCGCCAGAGGGAACCTTGAATTTGCATGGTGTCGGATAAGGCGGTTGGAGAAAGGGGAAAAAGGGTGAGCCGGAACTTGGAGGGGGCAAGGCTAGAAAGAAAGAGGGGAAAGGGGTCCTGTTGGGAATGAGGACAAGGGGAGTAGTTCTCGCCGCAAGGGCCGACTTTCTAACTAATCCAAGAGGGGGCAGAGAGGGTCGAACCGGAACAAACAAAAAACTACCGAACTGCGACAAAGGGGAAGAGAAATCCTTTAATTCGGGACTCAGGAATCCCTGTGTAGCATCTACCGGACCCCTTCAACAACGAGCTACTCTTCTGCAAGGGACGTCCTTGGAATTACAACAACCGGGGACAAATTAAAATCTACCGATACGAGGAAAAGGGAAGGGAGAATCTACTAAGGTCGGGAACGGATGCCTAAAAGGGTTTTGGTCGGAATCATTGTGTCTCCTCCGACGAAAAAAGGAAGGGGAGATCCAGAGGGGAAGGTCATGGGGCAGCGGGCTCGGGTGGGCGGGACGTGGAAGGAAAGAGAGAGTAAAAAATGAAAGTAGGACCGGGGAAGCTGAGTCCTCGAGTACAAGAAAACGGTGGTGGTTGGAAAAGGATCGCTCGAATAAAGCGGGGATGATGATACCGGGGGTGAAAGGAAACAAAAAATGTTGGGGGTGACGAGGGAGGAAATGACAGGTCGCTAACTCTAATACTTTAAAAAAGCGGGGGAGAAGAACGGACCGCCAAACGGCCTCAGAACATGGGTGTGCCGGTCGCACGCGAAAAATCGGAGAATGTTGTAATTACCTTGAAAGGTAAAAGAAGGGGTTCTTAGGAGAACAGGAGACTCTATTGATTGCTCTTCGTTGGCCAGAAGGGAAAGGGAATAGGGGACTCTCAAAAGAGAAGGAAACAAAGCCAAGACCGAAAGCGCTTCAGAGATCAGAAGAGAAAACAACAACGGAGGGGAAAGATATATTCGGTTCGGGTGGGGGTGAATTATCAAAGCGACTGGCCTGAGGGAAAGCCGAAACAACTAGCATATTCCAGAACTCTCGAAAAGAAATGTTTGCAAGACTCAACAGAGTAAAGGGGTTCTTTGGAACCCAAAGGTCAGAACAGAAGCGCGAGAAGATGGGATCGAGAAGGCCTACCAAAAAAGGATGAGACGAGGGACTTCTTACGCGATAGATTTTAAAAGGCACAAAGGGGATATATCGCGAAAAAAAGGTGGAGGGACACATCCGCCGGGAAAAAATTACGAGGAGGTTAAAGGGCTTCAGAGTCAATATAGTGGAAAAACGAAATCCGGGGGAGGGAAAAGGGGGGAATCCCTTTTTTCGCACCGAACAAAAAAAGGGTCTTGCCGTGAGAGGACCCCCGCCTGGGGGAAAAAAGAGATCATCGAGAGAAAATGAAGAAGGCCCGAGGGGAACCAAAGGACCAAAAATAGTTCCTGTCCAGAGGGGGGAAGATTCCTTCATCTTTCACGTCGGGGGAGAAGTATGCGTCGAAGGGGACTCCACACATGAGCTCTCATCCCGCAAAAGGGAAAAGAGTTCGGAGAGGGAGAGGGCGAGAGGGGCCGGTTGATCGGATTATCGGTTTGTGGGAGAAACAAGGGACCCAGGGCCGACGAGGGCTCGGGTCGGAACGGGAGGGCCCGGTCTTTTTTTCAAGAGATCTTGATCAGCTCGCCTAATTCCAGAGAGAGGGAAAAAAGCTTGGGGGGCAGACCGTTTCCGGCGAAAAAGTTGTGAAGGTGCTGTCACTCGAAACGGGGAGGGAGGGAGACCAAAAATGGCGAGAACTTTGAGTGGCCTGCCGAAATAGCAAAGAGATTGGGAAACAATGACGAAAAAATCCAAGAAGACCAATGGGGGGAAAAACGGTTTGAATGATAAGGAGGGAAAGGGTTCTCATGGGAAAGGGAATTGACCGGGAGAAGCCGAAAAAAAATCCAACCATCCGAAGGGGAAAGCGAGTATGGCGGCGAAAAAGGTCCGGGCGCTTTGATCAGGACTGAAGCAAACACATCGGATGTCACACCTCCTCTCTCAAGAAGATAGGGTCTGAAGGGGGGGAAATTGGCGACAATCCAGGCCGCCAGACTCAAAAAAGAAGACGACGGCGGAAAACAAGTGGGGAGGGGGGTAAATTCATCAAGTCCGTTTAGAAGGGGGCCGTTGACTAACACGGTAGGTTGTCGAGGGATACTTGCGCGGAAGTTAGAAAAGATCGAATCTAGGAGTTTGACGGCCTCCTTCCGCGGGAACCCATCTAGTCGTGGCCAAAAAGAGATGGGCGAACACGCTCGTCGCACAACCATGGAGGAAAAGGTGCTACAAAGCCGGACCCATCTCGCCAGTAATCTGGAAAGACCTGCGCCATCAAAGGGGACGTCAAAGCACCATTCAATACGCAAGACATAATTGGAGGATACAGGGGAGGCGGAAGGGGGGGGGGGGTCAGGCAAAGTACAACCCCAGGCTCTCAATTATGGATTCCGGGAAGAAATGAGCGGGAAGGGGTGCAAATCGGAATGGGGGGGAAAAGAAGGTCAACTCCGAAAAAGAAATACTTCGGAAAAGACGGTGTCTGAAGAAGGGAAGCATCACAACACTCGCGAACTCGAAATCGAATGGGGGGGGGGTATGGCCGATTAGCATTGTAAAAAAAAAAAGGGGCTCAATCACTGGGGAAAAACATTTGAATAAATGGGGTGGCACGTGAAATCGGTGATTCTGTAACGCTCAGATCTGCGGAGGGCCTGGGCAATATGGAAGGTAAGAAACGATTCTGCTTCTTAGGAGGGGATAAAAAGATACAAGCACTACCGGAAAGAGAGGCGAGAATATGAAATGCATAAGATGAAGCGAACACCCAGCTCGGGGGCTCCTCTTGGGTGCTGAAGAGATAAGGGCGCTAGGATCAAGAACCCTTCAAAAAAAGCGCGTTTGACCAAAGACTGACAGTCTGCCTGAGGCTAAAGAGAGGGGAGGGGAAGGCTGTTCCGAAATGGAAAAGGGGGATCAATTCCGCAGTACAAGACCGGGAGGGCCTGATCTTTATTAGCCTAGGGAGTAAGGACAGAGGTTGGGGGTCAGGGGATGAAATTCTGAGGCGCCCGGGAGGAGGGGGAAGAAAGGGGGCGTTAGGTTACCAAAAAGAGGGGAAAATAGGGAAGAGTGGGTACGCGCTCATGGGGTCTGAGGAGCGTTAGAAATGCGAGTGCAGAAGAAAAGTAAAGAGCTTGGGGAGAAAGTGGGGGCTCAAGGGCCGTCGAGGAGGCCGCGCTCTCTACCACGGGGTCCTGCCTAAGTTAGGAGTAGGCTCCCCGACTTGGGGGGAATTCGGAAAACATCGGATCGATTGGGACCGAAATCAGACAAAGTTTCGAGAAAGGGGAGGGTGGGGAAAACTAGGGACGGGAGGGGAAAACAAGGAAGGCGTCCGATCTACCTAAAGGAAGGGGTTCACTCAGGGATCCCAGGGCGAAGGGAGTCAATTTTGAGGGAAGATGAATGGGATGGGACGGAGCGACACCACCGTATTACAAGCGGCAAGGTGAATATTGAAAGAAAAAAATGTAGATTATTAAATGGTATGAGGGGAAAATCGAAAAGGGGAAAGAAGGAATCTCGAGCCTGTGTCCTTAGTACAAAGTTCTCAGGGGGAATACCTCCGGATGATCGGACAGGCCGCTCAGGGTAGAAGGGAGAGTGAAAACAGCTAGTAAAAAAGGCAAAAGATTATCCGCCGGGGGGGGAGGTTTCCCCGAGAGATAGGAGGGGGCGCGTTATTACCCGCTGCTTGAACTGACCGGGCAGCCATTTAAAACGTGGTAAAGGGAATTCCGTGGCCAGCAGGGGCGCGAGCCTTATTGATAAGCTCCCATAGGATATTGACTTCTTCGCATAAGAAGATTGAGAGCGCCTCGAAATGAGCGCGGAGGGAACCTCGCGTTAAGAGAAGCTTCATTTTAGACCTCTAAAGCCTGGACAAGTAGAGCGAGGACGCCGCCGCATCTTTCGTAACTGAGGAGACTAAATTCGTCCTTCCCGGAGATAAAAAGACTCTTTAAGAGAGGGAAACTCCAACATCGTGGCTATGAACTGGTCAGAAAAAAAAAAGCATGATGGTGAAAAGCCGAAGAACTAGCTGGTGGTAAACGAAGAAAGGAGCGTGACTGGGGGTATTGGGAGAAACTAAGAGCTGATCTCAAACGCTTACTCTTAAAGGGTGGGGCTCAGGGAGAAAGGGTAGGAAAGGCTCTCCATCTGCTTCTGGAATGATATTGAGCGCTGCGGCAGAAGGAAGGGGTAATCATTCCTGCAAGAACGCATCCATCGAAAAAAGGGGCTAGGACAGGTGGAGGTCGAAAAAAGAAGAAAATTGAATAAACCTAGAGGGGGTAGAGAGGTAAGAAAGATGCCGCCAAAGTCAAGAGAAAACAGGTCTGCAGTCGGGGACGAAGGGATTTCAGTCCCAAAATAAAAAACTAAAAAAATAAGAGGAAGACGAGTTTGGTCCGTCCAGCTTCAAGAAAGAAAAAAATTCTGCAGCAACCGGGACTCGGCTGCCGATAATAGGCTGGGAACCAGATCGCGATTGACAAAATAAAATCCCGAGGGGGGAAAAAATAAAAACGGGGGGCGGAGAGATTTTCAAGATCGGGGGAGGGAAAAGGAGAAGGCCCCTGTCCCGTAAGAGACAATTATGCCGGAGGAGGAATGGTGAATGACACTTCAGAAGGGGAGGGGGGAAAAAACTCGGGATAAAATATGTCATTCTCCTCGGGGTCTGAAAAAATTTGGGGAAACGAATTACTTGGAGGGAAAAAAAAATGTTCGATCAAAGTTAGGGCCTACAGGGAGTGGGTTGGACGGGGGCGAAAAAGCCAGACTATCTCCTGCCGAGTGGGTGAATAAGACAAACTAACTAAAGGGGGTTCCGAAAAAAAGGGATTCAAAGAGCACTTGGAATGAACTTCAGACAGAAAATTAGTTTGGTAAAGGAGAGAAACGGGGTACTTCGGAAAAGGATGTCAAAAGCAGGTCATGGGGCCAACCGCTCGTCAGCTGGGGAAGGGCACCCTCGGTTTAAGGAAGATCAAAGCTCGAGGAATGTGCTCGGGGGATCGCCAAGTTCTGCAAGGCCAAAGAACGGGGGTTTTGGTCGGATAGTAAGGTGCGTCTTCATAATTAAAAAAGGGGAAAACGGCACATGGAGAAAAGTCAAGGGCAATGCGAAAGAGAGAAAGAAGAAGGATTGCGATTGTGGCCTACAGGATTCGGGTAGAGATAAGATTCTGTCATACGGCCGGAAGTGTCATAATCGGCATGGGGAATGCTGAACAATTCTTGCAATGGAAAACGTTCACAAGAACCAAGGAGAGGTCGCCCCAATCGTATGGGGAGAAAGAGGGGAATTCTTCGCGGGTAGAAAAAAAGGGGAGGGATCCTAAAGCAAAACCAGCGGGGATTACGTATGTAATATCTCCTAGCATGGGCTATCGGGCATTACAAGAAAGTCAAAAGAATAGAGGCCCGAATTCTCCCCAATTCAAGAAGGCCGAAGGGATCTGGGTCGTGATGCGGCTAAGGGGGGGGGATAGTCTAAGGGAAGGAAGCCATTTGTAATGAAAAATTCAATATAATCCGTACAGGGGTCTGGACAAAAAAGAAGAAGCTTCTTCGGTGTAGGGGGATCTGAAAGAAGGACATAATTTTACGATTGGGGGGTCCTGGGAACCTGAAAAAATCAGCTAGAACGAAAGAAGGGAAAGCAAGTTTGGTCGGGTGGAAAAAAGGTAAGGCTTTCGCCGGGGCGGGTGGATCCCACCGGAATTAGAACAAAGAGGAAGGTTTGAACCATGCGTAGACAAGTTAAAGTAGGTTATGGGCAAAAGATTGAGATAAGATCTCTTACATCTCAACGAAGAATCTGAAACCTGGGGGCGCTAACACAGTCAAAGCACATCTCGACCTGGTAATTGGAAAGAAACGTAAGCCGCGGGGAAGTGGTTACAAGGGAGAAAACGGAAAAAGCTTTGAGTTGAAAGTGTAATACTTAGAGGTGAAAAGAGTCGATTTACCGACTCTCGAAAAAAATTTCCCCATCCACACCATTGGGAAGAAAATCTCTCTCACAAACAAAGAAAAACTGATCAAAAAAAAGAAACTGAGATGGAGGGAAAGAGGGTCAAATCCACAGCCAGCAGAAAGAGTAAATCACGAAAAAGAAAAGAGAAGTGCGCAAAAAGGAAAAAGGAGCGGCTACGTTTCTTGGAAAGGAGGACACAAACTCCGATTCTGCCTGTCGAGAAACGGAAAAACACCCAGCGTGCCGAGAAAGCGCTGGGACGATGATCGGGCTTGGGGAAAGGCGAAAAAATCAGATCGCTCCAGAAAAAAAATTATTCGCTGCGGAAACAAATGAAGCTCTGTTGGGGGGACAGGACAGTTTGGAGAAGCAGAAGCCGGCGAATCCGCTAGCGATCAAAGGTCCACCCGAAATTAAACAGAAACCGGGAGAGAGGGAATGGGAAGATCGGAAACAGGGCCGGGAAAAAAATCAATCAAAGAAAAATACAATCCCGACGGCGACCCCGAAAAAAAGGGGATCAAACCAGAAGATCTTCAGGAGACTTGCCGGGCATAAAAAAGCAGAAGAGGAAAAGCTAAAACCAATCTTCAAGGGCAGAAGCAGTTCGGCCTGCGGAGAAAAGGCGAATCTTAAGCGTGTTTTAGAGGAGGGATAGGGGGGGGGGGGGGAAGAGACAAGTGACAACTCTCCGAAAACGAACGTCAGTGGATTAAAGAGGAGGAAGGGGACGTAGAGCTTTTGGCCCGCGGGAAAAAACGCCGGGGAATCCAGATCGCGGAAAGAAGAAGGGGGCGGCACGTGAAAGAGGCTGGAAGTGTTTGAAGGGTGACTGAGTCCCGAACTGTGTAGGACGTAAAAAATCGGGAATCGAGTTGATGTCCCGCAGAAGGAGAAATAAAAGTCCGTCAAAGGACCAGTACGTTGAAAAGTAGCGAAAATACGGCCGGATTTGGAAAAAGAAATAGGGGCCGGGGGGGAAAGTTCCGTTTCCGTGTGGGAAGGGGAAACTTGAAAGAAAAACTCCTATCATACACAACAAAACGAGAACTTGGGATTGTCGGCACGAAACGAGACATGGGGAAGGGAAGAATGGGAAAAAAACAAATCGGACTGGAACGGAACTCGATGCCTTAACGAAAAGCCCATCGATGAAGGGGAGTAAGCGGGGTTGCCATGTGAAGGACCCCATAAAAAATGCCGCAAACTCAAGGGAGACTTAGTAAAAACAAATTTGGTGGAAGAACAAGTTGCCTCGTGGAAGAGTTGGGGTCGTGAAACCGGTCTTAACAGATACTTACGCATTGGTACGAGCACCCTCAGGAAATATTGGGAGGCATCAGGAAAAGGAACTAAACCCCCAGTCTAACCACCATGATCAAGGCAGAAAAGAAAGGGAAACAACAATGAATTCGTGTGCTCAAGAAGGCGGACAATCGAGTCCATATAGTCAACGTAAAGGAAAAAAAGAATTCGACGGGAAAAGGAATTGAGAACGGCCGGCATAAGTTCTGAGGGGGAAAACAGGAGGGACTCTACAAAGCGGGGGCAAGAACTATAGAGGCAGGAACTCCACATGGGGGTGCGTTCCCGCTGGAGGGATGGGTTGCGCGATCTAAGCTTTCGACTCAGATAGGCCAGCGTAGAAGGGAACGCCGAACGAAGGGGAGGGGGGGGGCGTGCAGGGGAACCTGCTGCACAAACACGAGAAGAGAGCATTGTTGGGAGTGGCCAGGGGAAATGGGGGGAGAATTCATGGCCAACCGCGGAACTTGGAAATGTTTTTCTTGAAAAGGAAAAAGACCTATGGGGGAATCGAGGGAAGCTACTCGCCTATCGTCTTATTTCGAAAGCGGCACATCGGAGTGGGGACGCCACCCAAAGTCAGGTCGGAGGGGCAAATGCGTGATTAAGAGTCTGGGTTCTCGGAGGACTCAAAACAGACCTAAATCATAAAAGGGTCAAAAGGAGGTGCGCAGTAGGAGGGAAAGTTAGATAAAGCTTCAGAGGGGAGCCGTAGTTGATGATAGTCGCTCTAGGAGAGGGAAGACCGTTACTCCTAAAAGATATTGGTGACCGAAAAAAACGTCAGAGGAAATTCGAATCCGGCTTGTAGAGTTAGGAAATTCTCAACCGAGGTGAGAGGGGGCATCCGCAGTACAGGCTTTCAGGAGTTATCAACGGGCTTAAAAGGGAAAGGTGAAAGAAGTTATGAAAAAGGAAAGAGGAGGAGTCCTGTCAAAAACTGAGGCATTAGTAAGAATCGCGGGGGGAACATCGACAGGAGGAAGCTCGGTTGCTACTCAGCTAGGCTGGCTCGCCGGGGAGGGGAGAGGTACATATAAGTCTCAAAGGAGATGGTCGCGGATAGGGAGAATGGAGCGATTGACCGAGGGAAAAAGGGGGAGAGCTAGTAAAAAGACAGTGGACACCTTCCGTAGGCAACAAAGAGAGCCCCGCATAGCGGGGAGAAACTCGAAGCAGTTCTGACTGGGGGGGAAGATCTCCAAGGGATGAACGTTAATTTTTTCAACCGTAAGGGAGAAAAAGGAGGAGCGATTAACCTCTGCGCGGGTTCGATAAGGAGGGAGAGAAGACGAAGGAGTGGGGTGGAAGGAAAGGAATCAATCCTGCTCGTGGGAAGAGGAAACCAGATGGGGAAAAAACACTTTAGAGGG
>Ga0179593_1611364_pt1 | contig 10275 bp, 10 predicted proteins | sample CZODoug2_1_08_16_FD_185931 | JGI IMG/M metagenome (GOLD analysis project Ga0179593, IMG submission 185931) | Vadose zone soil fungal communities from Angelo Coast Range Reserve, California, USA - CZODoug2_1_08_16fungal (PacBio error correction) | ecosystem: Environmental > Terrestrial > Soil >...
AAAAAAAGTCCAAAAAGTTTGGGAAGTTCACTTGAAGTCGTCCGGGATGGCCGAATCTTCAGGCCAGTAAGCTCTATCACAAATGGGCCGCAACGACACACATGGGAAGGATCGTGGGTTCCCTCGACCACAACGAGGAGAAACTCCACAAAGTCTGGGCGTAGGGCGGTGCTTCTTTTCTAATGGGGTAAAAGGAGAGAGGGTCAGTTGAAGGTCGGGGGATTCTTGACGATCTGCCGAACCGGGAGGGGGAGCTAGGAAGAGGATAGAACGAGAAATGTGAATCAGCAAACGAAAGGGGAGGGACAAGGAACGAAAATCCACCCGTTGTTTGCGGAGAAAAAGAGTTGGGGACGGTCTTTGCGATAGTAAGGGAAGCCCGCCCGAACCTGGAGCTAAATCAAATGTTGCAACGTTCAAGTGAGACCGAAAAAGGGAACCGGAGGTCCAAAGATAAAGGAACGGGGGCCTGGTCAAGAGTAAGAGATGGGGGCAAAGGGACTTTGGAACACTTAATTGCCGCTGCCCTTCACCAAAGACACGGTTTAAAAGGGAGTGCACGACTGAAGCCGCGCGAGCGAGTAGAGTCCCAGTTGGAATCGAGCTTAAACAAACATCTGTCATTCTCGATCCTTGCGCCAACCTATTGTGGGATCCGTGGACGGCAGCCCTGCAGCAAGGAAGATCGTGGCGAACACCTTCAAGGGAGAAAACCAGCAATTTCTTAAGTAGAGCGGGGGGAGAGAAAGGACCATCATACCTATCCGGAGAACTGGAAAGCCAAGGCAGGCGAAATTTTCAGAGGGCCGTAAAAGGGAGGGAGCGGGTGGAAATCGAGTTCTTTTCTTGCGGGACTTTTTGAGCAATGCAATGATGGGGGAGCAGGCACAAAAAAAAAAAGACTTTGTCTTTTGCAAGGGGGGGATGAAAGTTGCTCAGCGGGCGGTGGGGGGGGGCGTAAGAAGAAGCAAAAGGGAACGAGGCATAATCGGGTGAGACAGTCCAGAAAATGACGCGGTAAGCGGGGGGGGACAATACAGCTGATAACATGCAGAGGGGGAGGTCGAAGCATTCTTCAAAAGGTCGGGCGAATTAAAGTTCCTTGCGGAAAGGTGACGTTACGCCTTGGCACGGCAAAAAGGCAAAGTGGAAAAAAGAAAGTGTTTCATTGTGGCGAAACCCTTAAAAAAGGGGGGTGCTGAAATTCAATTAGGGGGCTAAACCGCGTGCCAGGAGACTCAATTTGGGGTAATCAGGAATCCGCCTAGGAAAAACGTAAGGATCAGGATGGGCTCAAAATCCCAGCCAGAGGGGAAGGGGGGAAGGAAAACGAAGCGAACGCGGTAGGCTGTAAGCCGTTTTTTTAGGTAAGAGGCTTCATCAGCACGTAAAAAGGAAGACGACATATTAAATTGAAGATCCGACCAAAGAACGGGGGGGGGCGGGATCCCGATCGGAGGCCTGCCTGGGGGAATCCTCGCGAGAATAGTGAAAACTAACGGAAAAGGGCAGGCAGAGGTGGAGAGCACAGGGATCGGATAACGGACTGATCACGTCGGTTTTCCGTTAGAATGAAGAAGGGAAAAGAGAGACGAAGGCCTCCATAAAAAGACGTCAACGGGGAGGCCTTGACAAGCTCAATTCCGGGTTTTGAAAGGAACAGGGCCAGATGCAGAGGAGGGCTCTGCAGATCTAAATCCGAACGGGGAGAAAGATCAGATACGCAAGGTAACAAAATCGAAACTGAGGTTACAGATACATCTATATGGGACGGGGGCTGGGTGGGGAGACATGAGAAGATCGCATAAAAAATAATCTCTTCAAAGTGGGGGGGGGGAGCAGAGCTCAATCGAACGTCTCACGCCACCACTGAAGGGAGGGGCGCCGGCGGCTTGGAGGAAGCCCCGTGAGTCACGAACCTTTGCCGTCGGCAGGGCTTCAGAGAGATGAATCACTTTAAGGGATCGGGGTTCTTAGCGAAAGAAGAAAAAAGCATTTGGTCAAGACACCAAACCGATGCCTGGGGGGAACATAAGGGTGGCCCGGAATCCTTATTAGCGGTGGGGAAGGAGTTCCGAGAGCATCAAATCTCCTCTAACCACACACTAGTAGAAAGGGGAAGAAAAAAAGGGAGGGGGTGACGACGCGACCATTCTTCGCCATCTCGGTCGCAAATCGATTTTTCTAGAGTCTCGGAGTACGTCTTGAAAAGGAGGAAGGGGATCGCGACGAAAAGAACACGCTATACAAGTTGTAACCGTGGAATCAGCGGGGAAAGAAAACTTAGTAGGAAAAGGAGACTTGTAACTGCCTGGACAAAAAGGCTGTGGAGTCGTTTATACTTTGGCGAGGGGGAAACGAGAACTCATCAGGAGCTTCTTTGGAGTGGACGAGGACCTGCGAATTGTAAGGTCTGCGCTGGAAAAGAAGCAATTGCCCGCCATAGGAAGTCGATATCTTTCGTGGAGGGAGGAGGTGCGATCAGCGCCCTCCGCATGAGAAAGAAAAAAAACCATAAGGGTTGTCTTGGTACAGGAGTACGCCTTCTTAGAAGGTGAACGACCTTAAGGAGGAAGCGTAACTTACCTGCCGATGAAACAGGAACCGAACGTTTTCCGTCGAGTAAGAAGTCAGACATAAGAGGGGGCGCCGAAGAAAAAAAGCAGGAAATCAGAAGGAGCTTACTGCAAATCGATACTTAAGAAGGGGAAAGGAGGAGACAACAAGGCTGTGCGCATCAAAGGAGGGAGGGGCAGGGTTATCTGGCAAACCCTTTCAGGATCGGGTCTCGGATAACGAATGAAGGTCAAAGAAGCGAAAAACGTTGACGGGAGGGGAAACGCTCCAACCAAGGGCTAATTGAAATGCTGGCGGGGATTAAGTTTAAGACCCTCCTACTTATCATGGATGACTGGTGTGGCAGTAGGAATACGGGCGGAGTGAAACACCAGGTCCTTCTGACAAGCCGCTGTTTGGGAGAGGAAGGGGGGGGAATGCAAAGAATAAATGTGGGTCGCAAAAACAATCACTCGAGTTGTACATTTGGACAGGGGGATTCAGTCAACACCGGCCCGGCTTAAAACCATTTTCTCAAAAGAAAGGGGACCCGAGACCGCCGCCCTCGAGTCTTGTTCGCAAAGGCTTGCACAAAGGTCTATTTTCTTCATAATGAAGAAGAAGGAAAAAGAGCGTGAAGCCGATGGAACGGGCCATACTGATGCCTTTTTGAAGAGCGGATGAAAGGGGGACATTGCTCAACAAAGGTTGAGGCCTTCTTTGGGAGACAGTGCTTGATTTGCAAACGATGTCCGCAAAAACGCGGAGCTCGCGACAGAGGGGAGAACGCGCGAAGCACTCAAGACCATTCTCTCTCCACCGGCGGAAGGGGAAGGGAGAAATGGCAGTTTGCCGAGTAGATTGGCAATGGTAGCAAAGCGAGTATTCGCCGAGTGTAACTTGCGCGATGGGATACTGAGGTGGAACATGGCCGGGATCGAAAAACATCTGTTGCCACAGTGGACTTAACGAGGTGATGGGGGGAAAAAGTTAAGCTCGACCCGGCCTGGACGCGCTCTGCAAGTCGCGGCGGCAACAGGTGCACAAACTGGGTTTGTCCGATCACAGGGTTGAAGTCAGGCGGCGAATTAAAAAGGAGGGTGCCATAATTCAGATACGTGAAACGAGAAGGTTTCTTTGGACAATGACAACAGCGTCTTCCGGGCGGGAAAAAACTGACCTGGTGCAAACTTTATTGGGGGTGTCTGACATCAGTCAGGAAAATGAGAAGAAAGCCTAGGAAAGGGAAAAACTAAAAAGATCGGGAGATGGGGAAAAAAGGGAGATGAGGTAGAAATCGATCATTTGACCGGGTTCAGGGGGGGAAGAGGATCCTAGACGAATAATACAGAACGGGGGAGGGGGGGACGTCTCCGCACTAACCCTACCCGGACAAGCACTATCCTTACACTTTACTCCAGTTAAAAGCCTAGAGGGAATATCAGAACCTCGGGAAAAAGGAAGGGGGTGTGAGTTCTCCGGTTGACCCGATTCACCAACAGAGAGGCCAATGTAGGGAGGGTCGGGGCGTACTCCCTAAGGGGGCTCGAAACCGGCGAGAGTGAAAGGAACGAAACCCGAGTGACCTACAAGAGTCCTTTCAAAAGAACCAAAAAGGGAGTGTGGGACCTCTTCAACACCAAAGGGGGGGAAGAGGAAAAAGTCCCAGGGGTGACCGCTTTTTGTGGGCGGTTCAATTGGAATAGGGTCGGATAGGGCGGCAAGTAACCTTCGTTGGGAGTAAGGGAGGAAAAGAAACGGCAGAAGAAAAGACATCACGCCATTGGGAGTATGGTGTTTCCTAGGGGAAAAGAACCAACCTGTCGAAGATCACGGGCGTCAAGGCTGGGCTTTAGAGGTGTATCTGTGAGGGTAGCCGGGGCCGTCAAGAGGAAGGAGTTCATAAGGGACGGGGTCTTGCTCTTGGAGGATCTTCCGTCACCGGGCTGGATAGGTCGGGGCGCTCGAGAGGAAGGGCATGTGACGCGATCAAAACCATGTGGGGGGGGGGAAAAAGAAAGGGACGGGGCACTTCAAGCAGAACTTGTGGTCAAGATCAACGAGCTGGTTTTCTTTTATCTAGGAAGGAGAAGGACACTACCTTTAAAATAGGGGAAAGACGTGCCGTGTCTCCCGCCAACGGCCGGATAACGCCTTTGGTTCCCGGGCCAAAAAAGAACTTCTCTCATGGTTGAGTGTCATTACTTATGGCAAAAGCATTTGAAAAAAACGTCCGGTCGCCTCAAAGGAGACAGTGATCGGAAGAAGGTGAAAGGGATGTCCGAATAGAGAAAAAAAAATTCAGCGGATTCCAGCCAGTGCAAGGCGGTCAGATGTCACCACACGAGGGAAGGGCGAGCCCGGGGAAAATCTTAAATAAGGTGTGCCCCTTAAAAAAAGGGGGGAAAAAAAGTGACTGGAAACTGTGTCTTTGAACTCGGCGGAACTTGGGGAACCACGGAGAGGGACTGAGGTCGCTGAAGAAAACGTAAAACAAAAAGAGAACGACGGACCTGGACCCAGTCAAGGAGGCTTGGGATATCAGGGACAAGGAAAGCTAAGGGAGGTAGGACACATCTCACGGGGGGGAGGAAAGAAAAAAGATGTGAGTGCGATCCCAATCGTGGGTGATAGACAGAGGTTAACAACCAAGAGATGGGGGGAAGAATAAAGAAGCCACGTACACTTTTTCTTTGGAAAAGTGTTCCTAAGAAGCGAGTCCACCAAATAAAAGCCATGAAATGGGGCGTCCATCGAAGTGGAAAAGAGAGGAAAGGGAATAATGGAGTTCGCAAAGCAGATGCATCTCTGGAGCGGCCGAAAGTCGGTACAGGAGGAACACAAAGGAGGTGGTGCGAAATGGCCGGATCGACTGGTGACGGGGAAGAGGGCGGAAGAGTGTCCTGACTCGATGGGGGGGGCAAATTTGACGACAGCTTGCTGTTTGGATCTGTTTGGCTGACCACAGACGACTTTCGAATGAAAAGAGTGAGCCAAACGGGGAAAGAAAGGAGGGGGGGAAACTTGTGGGGGATCGCGTAGCCTTAAGGAAACAACGCAAGGTATTGAATAAGGAGGGCTCAAATAAAAAAGATGTCGGAGGGGGGGGAGTTGCGATTTTCAAACTTGAAATTTTTCCTCACGACGGAAAAGATTAGAGAGCGAGGAGAAATTACATGAAGATAACGGGAAAAAACTGGTATGTCATCTTCCGCGCGCGGGTAAGAGGAGGGAAGTCATAATATGGCGAGGTAGGCTGTGGGGAGAAAAGAAAAGTGGAGGGCGGACGATACGCTCCTGCATCGAAAAGTAGGGGTCAGGCGTGGTTCTATAAAAGTCACGTTTAGGGGGACTTTCATATACGGGTGAAGACGAAAAGAAAGGGAAAGCAGGCGGGTTTGTTTCGTAGGAAAAGAGGACAGGCTCTGCAGTGGGGATAAATCCTAAAACTAGAGGGCTTTCAACGGAGTCGGCGGTGTAAAATCAGCTAGTCACACTTTCAAAAGGAGGGGAAACGGGGTGTGATCCAACATCTAATCCCAAGAAGATCCGCAAGATATAAAATCAGACATCACGCGCATCAATCAGCCTGGAAGGCTGCTGAGGGGTGGGAGAGAAAAAAACTTGAATTCACAAGCCCTTTCCGCGGGAACAGACCGAGATGACAGAACAAGTACTGGGTGGAACGTCGAATTTCCGTCGAGACGGAGGAGGGGGCGTCCGTCTCAAACTTCTCCGAGAATGGAAATTAGGAACTCGCAAATGAATCGTTTAGATGTCGGAAGATGGAGAAGTTCGACATCCAATCGGAGACAACAAAACAACGGAGTGGGAAGATAGGGTTTTATTAAAGCGGGACCCATCTGATACTTCATGGTTTAGGACGTTAAAAGAGGGGGGGGACTACTATCGGAAAGGGGCCTCCGGTGCGATCGTGGAAGAAACGCGGGTCCAGATACCGAGACAATCCCCTTTCTTTAAGAGGGCGGAAGAAAGGGGCCAACAAAGGAAAGAAAGAGGCCAAGAAGGGGATTTGGCGGCTTGAGACGGGTAGAGGGTTGAACTGGAATCGAAGAAAATCGTCTTCTTCTTGGATTGGCCTTATCAACACTTGTAAACCTCCTTCTCTAGGCTGGAAGCAGAGGGAAAGGCCAAATCGCAATCGCGTATCGCTTTCAGCTCGGATTTTCGAGACAAAAGGACAGAAGCCTGCATATCTGCCAGGCTTGCAAAAACGCATTGCGGAAAAACTGCTAAGGCAGGAGAAAACGTGAAGCAAACGGGGAGGACGATCGTGAGGGGGACCAGAGACCAGCTAGGAAAAAAAAAGATGCCGCTATAAAAGGGGAAGCGTCGACTATCAACGGTGCCGGACGACAACCTGTCAGGGTCCTTCGTAGAGGAAAAGAAAAAACAGAAAAGATCGGGATAGGGGGGGAAACTATTTTGGGTCTGTCCTGGGAAAATAGGAAATGTGGTCATTATTTGTGGGGGGGGGGATCCTCGCTCTTGAGAAAGCTGCTTGAAGGTGTAACTACTGTCTAAAAAAGCGGAGGAACGCTCTCGCGAATTCGAAATTGGGGTAGAAAGACTCCTGGCTTGGGGTTTCATTAGGAAGGAAGAACGGGCGGAATTGCCACACAAGTTAGGAGATACGCATGTTTTGGGGGCGAGGGACGGGAGGAATTGGGGAGGAAGGACAGAGCACAGCCACGGAGTAAAAATTGTGACGTTGAGGAGTCGCTAAAAAGAAAAAAGCAGAAGGGGACGAGGGAAACCATTCACCACAACGACACAGAATCTTCACCTCTGGGAATCAAGGATATTACACGAGGAAAAAGCGGCCATCGCACAAGAGGAAGTTCTTTACAAGAAGAGATAATGAACCGATCTCAAAAAATCTGCTTTGAAAATGAGGCAGACGAGGGGGGAACGACGCTTATTAGGACATGGAAAAAAAAAGGTGGAAGGTGGGGGCCGGAGGTGGAGGGTTTTTGGAAAAGAGGGGGAACTCCATACTTTGAGGTGATAGCAAACCACACTGGGGATATCTTCGAGATGAGGATTGGTCCAGGCAACTGAAGACGCTCTTCAAAAAAGGGGACCCGAAATTTCTTCGACGGTCTTGACGGATGAGATGACCAACGAGAACTCAATCTACTTCGTTTGTCAGGAAAAACGAGGGCAGAACAGGATTGCGCGGTGTCTGCCTGGCCAAATGACCCAAAAAGCTGGGGAAATATGTCGAACAGGTGGAGAAAAGACCCAGGCTTAACTTATTAATATGAAACGAGAACGAGCGAGCAAGCGCGTCTGGGAGAAATAAGAGGTCACCAGCTGTCCAATCACTTCGGGATTCTGCAGGAGAGAAAAAGGGACGGTGTTAACGTTTGCAGGAATATTACAAAGCAAGAACCGGAAACGAACCCCTTCTCTCAAAACGGTGGCGGGAAGACGGCACGAAACAGGGAGAAAAAAATTATTGGAAAGAGGTGCTCAGCATGCATGTAGTCAACTCGATCCACTACAAAGAAAACAACAAGAACGGGGTTAGCTGACTAACAATGGGCTGTTATTGGCAGAAGAAGGGGCAGTTTCCTAGGACCAAGACTCGGTTTGATCGCTGGCCAGAGGGGGAGAAAAAATACAGACCGGACGGTAGAATACGAATCCCTAACCCGGCAAAAAATGGAGAAGAGAACACCCTAGACTGCCAGGTTATCAAGTATCACACTCGAGGAAGCAGGGTGTAATTGAAACGACTTTTGTGTCGAGGGCCAGGCCCCAGCATTAAAATGGAGGGAAAGGGGTCGGAGAAAAGACGGAGGGGGACGGTGATCGATCTTGACAAAAACCGGCGACTAGTACCTGGAAACTAAAAAAAAAAGGAAAAAAAAAGACGACCCTTTCCAATTCCCGACCAAAAGCGCGCCTGTGGTCATAAAACGGAGGGGGAGGAAGGAAGTCCACAGTCCGCGACGGTTGTCAAAGGTGAAAGGAAAGCGAGGGCGGGTGGTAGCGCCAGTAACTCGTCGCAGGTTTGTAAGCTCTGGAAAAAGGAAAACGCAGCGTCGCAAACAACATCAAGCATTGTGGGGTGGGCCCTCGGGTAAACACTCGAGAATCGTCAGGATGGGAAGGGTAAGAGGTGTGGCTGGCGCGGATGGGTCCTGTCCGTCAGGGGAAACCAGGATAAGGGCATCCAGTTCCGTGTTTTAGTATTCATTGGTCGATCGGCCGGCAACGGTTGTATCGACGGCGTGCGGCAGACGATGGGACGCACCCACCTACAAAAAGGGCTGGAAGAAGAACCGGTGTTTTCATCTAACGATTGTTCTGTTTTAAAAAGGGGAAGAGAACGCAGTCAAAAAGTCCTGCTGAATACCTTTCCATAAACGGTCAATGGTATGACGAAGGCCAAAACGGGACGCCGGCAAGGAGGGTCCGGCAAAAAAAGGAAAAGTTGCTCGATTTGCGGGGTCAAAAATTATGGCAACCAGGGAAAGGTCCTTGGGGCAGACCAGGACGGTCACAAGCGGGATCAGGGACACAGGACGATTGGAAAAGGGAAGAAGAAGCCAGGGGGGGGGCAGCGACTAGCTGGGGTAGCTTCATCAACAAGGAATAAGGGTCGAGCTTACAAAATCGTTCAGCTCTAAGCAATTGGGATGGGGTCCATTTAAGGGAGGGGGGGGACAAAGGATGTGACAGAGACCGTGGCACACCTAGCAAAGGGGAAAAAGGCCGAAAACTCAAGTAATTTCTGATGTCGCCTCGTACCAAATGAACCACCCGGACACGACGCCAAAGAGCCCGGGGGCGAGAGGCCGTCATGATGGTGGAAACCGCGTCTTATAACACACAAAAAAAAAAAATGCGGACGCCCTGTGCTTGCAGAGAATCGGGTTTTTGAGATGTGACATCACAAATGATATGGGAAAGGCAGCAAAAAAGACAAAAAAGTTTCTTTTGGGAGCAAGGGTTCCGTCAAGTTGAATCTCTGACAATAGGCTCATCGCCTCACGCTATCCTGAAATTGCGGGATTTGCGGAGTGAGAGAAAGAGAGGGGACGATTTTCAAGAAGGGGTTCGCGCTTTGCGGGGACAAAGAGCGGAGCCGAAAAGGATCACACGGTGGGGGCGCAGGGGTGAAAGGAGCGTCGCCGGGGTGACTTTGACTCAACAAAGAAAAGAAAGGGACAGGGTGGGGAAATTTTGAAAAGACAGGTGGTTGCTTGGTGGCTGATCAGGTGTCGGAAAAATGGTTCAATGAGGAACCTCTTTCTCCAACATGCGACTCATATAGAGAGTTGTGGTTCAATCCGCCGAGTAAAAACGAATATGTCTGAGGAGGGGAGAGAAACAGAAAGGGAAGGGAATTTCGAAGCGAACGTCGTTGATATCAGCAGGAAAAGGGGGGAAAAGGCGCACGTCTGAAAGAATCAGCATCTTACGAAAAGCGAGTCAGTCTTACATTAATATCAACTTGCACAAAAGGTGGGCGAATAAAGATGGACCGGAGTGAGAGGGAAACTCTAACTAATTCTTATTGGGGGAAGAAAGAGGTCTGCTTTCAGCGCAGGGTTGGCGGCAAAAAGGTGGATAGCTAAATCAATTCTGATCAGGCCTTCACACTGGGGGGCGACTTGTAGAGGCACGACTAATGAAAAGGCTTCATCTACTTGCTATCACAGGGAGGGGAAGGACTGTCTCCGCAAG
>Ga0179593_1641673_pt1 | contig 10275 bp, 14 predicted proteins | sample CZODoug2_1_08_16_FD_185931 | JGI IMG/M metagenome (GOLD analysis project Ga0179593, IMG submission 185931) | Vadose zone soil fungal communities from Angelo Coast Range Reserve, California, USA - CZODoug2_1_08_16fungal (PacBio error correction) | ecosystem: Environmental > Terrestrial > Soil >...
CGGCTCTCGAAGGAACTAGCGCCCTTGCCACAAGGAAGAAGAACAGCGCCCGCCTAATGTTAATAAAAGAGAAAGAGGGACCCCTGCCTACACTCTTCTCGGGCGGAAGGAGCTGAGAAAAAAATCATCCAAAAGAGGCACGACCCATTACCTAAGGGAGGGGAGGAGGAGGGCATGTCGCATGCAAAAAGGAAAGAAGAGGAATGGAGACTGCTCCTGGGAAAAAGGGAAAAAAAAGAAGGGAGGGTCTGGAGTCGTGAGGAGAGTTATTTGCCTATTCGGGAGGGAGAAAGAACGGAACTTTCGCTCTGACAAAAAAACTGCCTTCCGTGGGGGGAGAAAAGGCAACTGCAAATCAGGGGGCGCTTCTCCGGAAAAAAGGGGGGATAGAGAGGGAGGGACTTGGACAAGAGGGGCCTACTCAATCAAGCTCGAAAAGAGATTGCTGTCTACATCTGTCAAGGGGAAGGGTGGGGAAGGACAAAGACGACTGGTAGGGAAGGGGGAGTGGGTTTTTGTCCTCTTTGGAGGAAGGAAGGCGCCGCTGAGGACAAAAAAAAGCATCACGAGGCCACATTGGGGGGGAAAAGAGAACTCAACCGCAAACCCTAGGTAGGAAGGAGCTGGGCTAACAGGCTGCCTCTCCTAAAAAAAAGGGAAGGTGCGTAGCTTTTCTGCGCACGGTAAAAGGGAAATGTGTTGTAGGAAAGGGGGAGGAAGAGAAAGAATAACACACTCCAACTAAAAAAAAAAAAATCTCGTCATCGTCCTCAACTGTCCGGAAGGAGGGGGAAACTGCGCGTGAAGTACCGTCAGGAGGAGAGAAGACTGAGCTGACGTGAGGGGGGGGAAAAAGAAAAGCGATAACGTAGAGGAGAGGCTAAGAAGAAGTCGTGCCTATCGTCATAAGAAAAGGAAGTTTCTCACTTAGGAAAAAGAAGAAGATGCTAACCACCGAGGGGGCGATATCGCTTGCATATTTTGGCGGAAGAAAGGGGAGTGGGCAATCCGCGCCTTATGAGGGGAAGAGCCGAACCACTCATGCTTCTGCAAGTTAGAAAGGGAGAAGCATATCGGTCGAAAATCGCGAAGGAGAAAAGCTATCTTCTTCTACTAATCGAGTAAGAGGGGGAAGGAAAATGCCTCGGCGCGCCTGCCAAAAAAAAAAGAACGTGCTTCCTGATCTATAAAGGTGAGTTAAGAAAAGAAGAATGAAGTACTCTTTTCTCTGGAAAAAAAAAGGGGAGATCCGGGACGATGGGTCTGTAAGTTCCGAGAAAAAAGGGGGGAAGCACCTCATGCATGCCTGAAGGGGATACCACTTTGACCGAAAAAAAAGGTGGAGTAAGAAGGAGGCAAAACTAACGCATCGGGAAGAAAGTGCTTATCAGTCATTGCCGGTTCGGAGGGAAAAGGAAAGAAAGGAAGAGGAGTTCTATTCTTCCTGGAGGGGGAAGAGAAAAGGGCCTCACACTTCGGGGAAAAATGAGAGGAAAGGGGGAGCAGGGTCGTTCAAATCCCGCAGTCGAGATGAAAGGAGAGACGATAACGCACGGCGACGGCGTTTACCTATGCGGAAAGGGGGAAAAGCGACGCTCACCAGAAGGTCGGGAGGGGGGAGGAAGGGAAAATTAACTGCCTATCGTCCGCAGGGAGGTGTGGGAAGGGCGGCAGGTAAAAGTAGCGGACCGGCGAAGGCCTTATTATAATTGAGGAGAAAGAAGGGGAGCGGGCAGTACAATACGATCTGAGGAGTGAAGGGAAACGCGTCTTGCATTTTGAGCAAAAGGAAAGATAAGGAAAGGCAAATCGGCGGGAGGCACTCTTCTGCCTCCAGGAGGAGAAGCTGAGGCATAGCAACGAAAAACCAAATTGCCATCGAGGCTCTCTTGGGGGGGGTAAAGGAATGGAAGATGGACAACTCCTTGCCAGGGAAAAAGGAAGGAGAAAAGGTGCGGCGCTGAGAAAGAAATGTTGCTTTTCGAAAAAAAAAAATGCGTGTCTATGCCTGTGTAAGGGAGGGGAAGAAGAAGGTGAACGATGTCGATGCTCTCCAACCAATAGTGGTGGGGGGTGGAGAAAAAAAGGGAAGGAAATGGCGCGCTTACACCTATGTCCAGAGGGGAAAAAAATCGGGTACCTCACCAAAAAAAAGGAAAAGGGAAAAGGGAACAGCGCCTCTTTCGCCCGAGAAAAAGGGGGGAGGAGAGAGATGATCGGCTCTAAAAAAAAGGGTAGAAAAAAAAGGGGAAGAGCGGGCGGGAGGTAGCCCCCGAAAAGCTTGGAAAAGAACTTGCTGCCGAGCGCATCTCGGGAAGAAAAAAGAGGGTTGGCGCTTTGCACGGCGGCGCGCGGGAAAAAGAAAAAAAAAAAACGGATTATTATTAAAAGGAGAGAAGGGGAAAAAAAAAAAGAGGGGGGGGCCAAACCATAAACCCTAGGAGAAAAAGAGGCGAGAATGCGCTCTGCAGCAAGTTCCGTGAAAAACGCCTGCGGCGTCTCCCAGAAAAAGAGAGGAAAAAAGGGGAACAGTACGGTTTCGTCGGGGGAAGAAAAAGATTACCAAGTCGGCGCGGTCGAGGATCGCGGGAAAGACCGTCGCATTAAGGCAATGGGGGGAAAAAAAAAAAATGGACTCGCCAGTGCGGAGGGAAAAAGAAAAAAAAACTGCTAACGCGTGTCTTAACAAAAAAAAAGGGGGGAAAGCAGCGAATCGGAAAGGTCTGAAAGAGGGGAACCTCGAAAAAAAAGCGACACGCACGATCCCGTAGAGGAAGGGGGAAAAAAAAAAACAAAGCTCTGTCCTTCCAGCGAAGGAAAAGCACCGCACGGTCAGTCCTGAAAGGAAAGTTTGTCGCGGCGCACAAGCGCGTCCGTCAGGGAAGGGAGAAGGGGAGACCTGCCTCAGCTTCCTCGGAGACAGGGGGAAAAAAAAGCCACTCTAACTCGGTCATGAAAAAGGAGAAAGGAGGGTGGATCCCCACGCAAGCTTGTGTAAAGAAGGAGCGCTCGTCTGCTTCTCTCGAAAGAAAGAAAAAGAAGAAGACATATCCTAACTCCCTGACGAAAAAAGGGGCCGCCTCGCCACAGAGAATTCGAAGGCGTCTCGGAAGAAGGCGCTTGGCTCCTAAAAAGAAAGAAAGCACCTTCGGTTACTTCTCTGAAAAGAAAGAAAAAAGAAGGATAAGGAACCATTCTCCTTTCTTATCAGAGAAAGAGATCGATAGTGGATTGTGCTGTGGGGAAGACCCTCAATCATCATCACTGCAAAGAAGAGGTTGATTTGCCTCCCTTTTGCAAAAAGAGGGGAAGGGGGGGAAGAGAACTCCTCTTCCTGAGAAAAGGGGAAAGAAAAAGTTCCGCCGCACCCGGAAAAGGACTTTGATCATGCCCCGTTTAAAGGGAGATAGAAAAAAGGAAAGAATCCCAAACGCCGTGTCTTGGTCGCACCGGGGAAAAAGAAGAAAACGCCTGCGTGCTCATCAAAGAAGGTGGAAAAAAAGAGCAAAAAGAGAAACGTATCGGAGAAAAGGGGGGGGTTCCGATTAACACGATTCAGGAAGAAAGGAAAAAAGGGGAGAACCTCCCCGTTCTCGCGAGGGAAAGAAAAGGGGTGGATGGAATTCACCGAGTCCGGGGAGCCTCGATTACGCTTTCTTGGAGGGAAGGAGGGAGAGGCAGCGCGCTTGCGCCGATATTTATTGCAGGAGGGAAAGGAAAGAAAGACGCGCCACTGAGGGGGGGAAGGAGGAAAAAGTAAAACCGCTACGGGAATAAAAAAGCTAAACTTCTCCGGTAAAAAAAGGGGATCCCTCGGGGGGAAGAAAAAGATTCTCTAACATTTGGGGGAAGAGAGGCAACGGCGGAGGTCGCTTTTGCAAATCCTGAGGAAGGGCTCACGTCCCTCTTCGAGAGGGAAAAAAAAGGCGTGTCTTGTTCCGAAGAAAAAAAAGGAACTCGCAAGAGGGAAGGAAAAGAGGCCACTTGCAACTTAACCGGGGGGAAACGTTGCGACTATGGCTTCAGGGGAGGGAGGAGAGGAGGGAGGCGAGTTCGTCGGAGGAGAACCTAGGAACGAAAGGTAAGAATTAGAAGGCCCAAGCTTCGAAACGGAAAAGGGAAAAAAAAAATAGCTTTGGGGGGGAAAAAAAAAGAAAGTTACGCCCAGAGATAACGACATATTTTTCTATGAAGGAATCCCCCAATTTTTGCAGAGGCTTAAGTACTACTGCACTCGATACAGAAAAGAGACAACCTCTTCCAAAAAAAAAAGGATAACATTCTCCAGGGGGGAGGAGAAAAGGTTCAACCACAGGAGAGGAGGGGGGCACATAAGCATTGCGTGGATATCTTAGATTGAGTCTTCTCTTTTCTTTTAACAAGGAGGAAAAGAGCACGCATCCACTCTATTGTACGAGGAAGAAGAAGGGGTGGATTTGCCTTTCCGAAGAGCACCACGGACAACTTGTCGGCGCTCCTATAAGGAAGAACCCTCAAGCTCCTTCATGACAGGGGGAGGTTGAACTCTTTACTCAACCTCAGAGGGAAAAAGACTCAGGCAAACTCTGCCGGAGAAAACCGTTTCACCTCTATGAGTGGAAGAAGACTCGCACATGCTAATCACAGGAAGAGTCTCTGGATCGGCTCTTGGGGGGGGATGAGAGAAGAAAAGACGCAAGCACGGCCCCAGTTGGGAAGGAGTGTCGATGACTCGTCCTTAAAAAGAAAAAAAAGACTTAGTACGTGTGTCCTGGAAGAAGAAAGAAAGGAGAGGATCGCTATATAGAAGTAAAAAAAGAGGAGGAACAGAGAGAATGACGCCCTCGGCAAAAGGAAAAACAAGGGCCACCCGTACTACTCATCTGTGCAAAAGGAAAGCTTTTCATCGACCCGGCCCTACATAAAAAAAGGAAAGGGAGGACGCTATCTCTTATCGGGAAAAAAGAAAGAAAAAAAAGAGAAAAAAAAAAAAAATTTCTGAAAGTCTCATGTGAGGGAGGCGCATTCAAACTCTCTATGGGAAAAAGGAGACCGTCTTCCCGAGAAGGATAAAAAAAACCGCCCGGATTTGCGGAAGAAAGGTCAATGACGCGGTGATGTAGTTCTTGGAGGGGAAAGTCACTTACTTCGAGAAAAAAAAAAAAAGGCCTCCTTGGGGGAGGAAAAAAAGGCACATCCTTCTGATAGGGGAAAGGGGAAGAGGACGAGGTTCGTGAAGGAAGGGACAAGAAAAAGACAAATCTCGCCTACATTCTAGGGGACTAAATCTGCCCTTGTCAGGGGGGAGAAGACCAAGCGACTGTTATCCTGTGGGGGTTGGGTTGGAAAGGGGGACGAAGTTCCTGGTCGCCGCTTGAGGAAAAAAAAAAAAGAGAAGGAAAGCCAAATTGGTGCTGCTTCACGCAAAAGAGGGAAAAAAATGGAGGCGATGTGGCGAACCTGAGGGAAAGAGGGTTTTCTGGAGAGCCGTTTTCTACTGAAGCGACTATATTTGGTGGAGGGGGAGAGCCGCGCACCTAAGAAAAAAAGAAAAAAAAAGAAGATACTCTCCGGCTAAGGATCCAACGGAAAAAGGCCGCGGTTTAATTCTTTGAAAAGGAAAAGAAGGCTAGGGCCATTCACGCCAGGGAAGGGGAGGGGGGAAGACCGATCGCCGTCTCTTAAAAGAAGGGCCGTTAAGTCGGGCTAGCTTCAAGTAAAACGAAAGCCCGCCTTGGCTCACTAGGACAAAAAGGGAAAAAAGAAGATTCTTATAGCCCAAGAATAAAGGGGGAATTGCAGATTGAGAGGGGAATGGGCCAATCCGCACCGGAACTGTGAAGGAAAGAGGGATGCCGACACTCATGCTCTGAGGAAAAGAGAAAAAGAAAAATACATTCGTCGCAATCTCGCCTCTCGAAAAAGCGAGGGAAGAAAAAAGGGAGAGAAAAGGCTGCAATTCATCTTCCTCATTCCTAAAAAAAAGAAAGAAAGGAAGAGAAGTAACGTGTGAAGCGAACATTCCTGTGAGGAATGAAGGGGACCGTGTTCAATCGGCCCCAAGAAAAAAAAAGAAGGGCTATTTGCTTAATTCTATCAAAAAAGGGGGAAAGAGGGACGTTTGTACCTGGAAAAAAAAGAAAAAAAAGGAGTTAGAGACTGATCCGAAAGCATCGGCGAAAGAAAGGGAGGGAAATAAAGGCCATTGCCTTTGGCGCGGAGGGGGGGGAAAAAAGGGGGGAGAAAGGAGTTTTCGATTCGGAAAAAAAGGATATTTCAAACTTTAGGGAAATAAAAAAAGGGCGTTGTGAGTTAGAGGGATTCAAAGCCAAAAAAGACAGGTCTTTAGGAAGGGAACGTCTACTGGGGGGGGGGGGAAGGAAGGAGCCGAGCAGTGACTGTCGGGGAAAAGTACGTCACCATAAGTTCTGGGGGAAAAAAGGGGACTGCCTATCCCGTGTTGCGAAAAGGAAAGAAGGAGCGGCGGCGAAGGGGAAGGGAAAGGGGAGCAGCCAGGAAAGGATAAGTTCGATCCGAGAAGAAGAGTAGGACTATTTCATGGAGTATTAACACGCTGCAAAAAAATCACACAGTGACGGAAAAGAGAAGGAAAAAAAGAGGGGAGAGGTGGCAGCTTTCGCTTTGCCGCAGAAAAAAAAGAAAAAGAAGGGCAACCCATCTCACGTACCATTCAAGCGAGGAGAGTGTGCTCCTAAAACCCGAAAAAAAAAAAGGGTCGTCTCAGACAGGAGGAATGGTGTGCCCCCCCCCCCGGAAAAAAAAGGGGACGCGAACTTGCGAGTCGTCCTATGAAAGGGGTGGTTCGCGAGGGCGATGCCATCAGAAGGGAGAAAGGAAGAAGGGGCCAAAACTCCTCGTGGGGGGGAAAAAAGGGAAAAGGGAAATGGCTCTCTTTACGAAAAAAAAGGAACATATGGGAAGCAAAAAAAAGGGGCTTCCTGCGACTGGGGGAGAATAAAAGAGGACGCGCCTACTTGATACTGAGGCTTCGGAAAAGAGGGAATTTTCACCATACTGTTCTAGCGAGAGGAAAAAAGAGAGAACGCACTGCTTGCCTCGCAGCTCGAAAAAGAATCCATGGAGTCGTACTTGATTTGTTGGCGGGAGGGAGAAAAAAAAAAATCTCTCTCAAACAACAAACTATTAGGAAGAAAAAAAAAGAAAGGGAGGCGACAGACGTTCAAGCGCCAACCTCCAGGGAGAAGAAGGAAAGAGGGGGGGAAATGCGCTCAGCAATTCGTGAGGGGGGGAGGAACACTACGGAAGGGAAGAAGGAAAGAGAGCCCATTCTGTTGAACATACGGGGAAAGGAGGAAAAGGAGAGGAGGGCAGTATCCAAGTCTGCTCGGGAGAAAAAAGGAGGGAAAAAAAATCGCAGGAAGGCCACATGGGTTCCTGTCCCAAAAAGGTGGCGTTACCGCTCGTGCGCGAAAGAAAAAGCCTTCTCTCGTGTCTCACCCAAAAAAGGAAGGGGGGGGGGAGAAGCGAATCGTAGACGTTCGAGGGAAAAGAGGGGAAACGCAATACCGGCAAGGGGGAAAAGGCGCGTCGAAACTGAAAGGGAAAACGGAAATCGCAGCACTTCCTAACGAAAAGGAAACGCCGGCAGGAATTTGGAATCCGGGGGGGGAGGACGACAATCGCGCCTCGGAAAGAAAATGATCCTGCCTCAGCGTCAGCGGCAAGAGAAGAGGAAAAAAAAGAGGACCAACTCGACTAGGTCCCGGGGGGGAAAGGGGGGAAGGAGAAAAAGGGGACCAACCTTCACCGCGTGTGGCTCATGAAAAGAAAAGCTGTCTTGCCGCTATGAACTCTGACCAAGGGTGAGTCCTATCTTCTTCTCCCGCAAGGAGGGGCCTCAGCAGAAAAAGATGAAAAAAGGGAGCGGTCAGTCATAAAAACCGTGCTCTGTCAAAAAAAAACACTTCTGGTGACAAAGGGGGGAAGAAGAACAGTCCACGCTCTAAGGGGGAAAAAGAAACGAAGACCCTGGACTAGATATGAGGCTTTGGAAAAAAAGAAGCTCAATCAGCACTGCAGTCTGGGGAAGGAGGGCCTCCCGTTCACGATTCCTATTGCAGGAAGAAAAAAAGAAAGGAAAAGTCAAGCCCGCATACCCTTTTGAAGGAAAAAGGAATGGGGGATCAAGGCACCTTGACCTAAAATCTCTCGGGGAAGAAAGGGAAAGTTGGTCCTCAAACCGTGGTACCCCTTTACCAAAAAAAAAGAAAAAAAATAAAAGCGTTGTACACTATTCAGCCCAAGAGGAAGAGCCGACGGTGTGGGGCCGATGAAAAAGGGGAAAAAGGCCTGTGCGAACCGCCAAAAAGGGGCTCTGAAAAGCATAGCCGGGGGGGATGATGTCGCGAAAGGAAGTTGGCCCCTCGAGTACTCTTGGGGAGAAGAAAACCTTTTTTTTCGGAAAGGGGGCGCGCTTTCGCCTATCTGTATGTGAGAAGAAAGAAGAAAAAATAACGCGCAAAGGCGTGAGGAAAGGAGTAAAAACCTCTACTTCACAGGAAAAAGAAGCCACTCTGTTCAGCGATAAAAAGGTGGCTATCATAATCTTCGGGAGGAAAGGGGGGGATTGACCGTTGAGCAAGGGGGGGGGAGTTCGCTTGTGGAAAAAACTGCACGGCCCTCGTCGCGAGGGAAGGAGGCTCTCCTCTGTGGGAGGGGGAAACAGCTCAGGCGTGATGCCCTCGCAGGGAAGTCCTTCACGAGCAGCTGAAGGGAAACTCTTCTTCAAAAGTTGCGACGATTTCTGAGGGGAGAGAAAAGGGGTGTGGCGTCGATTATCGGGGAGAGGCCGACTCATTCACGACCCCATCTCCTAGGAAAAAAAAGCGTCGAAACGCCTCGCCAAGGGAAAACCGGGTGCGCCCAGCTCTTTCAGGAAAAGAAAGGGAGGGAGACACCAAAATTGGGACTCGCGGAGGAGTGCGTTTCCTCCTCGCCGAAAAAGGAAAAAAAACCCACGCCACCTTCATAAAAGGAAGAAAGAGGGAGGAAAATAACTGTCACCTTGAAAGGAGAAAAAAATGTGGACGGAGATGATTCGGGAGAGGGGCGACGGTTCTGGTCCCAGGAAAAAAATCGCCCGCATCCACGCGAGGGAAAGAAAAGAGGGGAGAGTTTGCCTTGGGGAAAAAAACAAAGAGCGCAGTGTCGGTCGCGAGGAAGGGAGTGCATGAAACCCCCGAAAGAGGGGAGAGAGTGAACGCTTTACGCAAAGAAAAAGTGAAAAAGACGCGGTTCCAAGGGGGAGGAAAAAGAAAGTTGCCACATCGAGCGTGGGGGGTGCAAAGGGAGAAAGCCCCTCACATCGAATCACGAAAAGGAAGGGGGACGGCGCTTTGAGGCTGCTACTCAAAAAAAAAAAGAGGGTTGCCGGGTCAAAAAGAAAAAAAAAAAAAAACAACAAAAAACAAAGAGAGGACTTACCTATCTTCCCATAGAAAAGGCGCTGGCTTAGTTAAGAAAACGGGCGAGCGTCGGAGAGGATCTTCTATCCTAAGGGGGAGGAGTTAAAATATAGGAGCAGATCACTCTCTGTCAGTAGGAGAGGAAGGGAAAAAACACCCCTCCAAACTCAAACCCAAAACCCCCCGCCCAAAAAAAAAAAAAAAAAAAAAGTAACACGCCAAGCTCCCCGCAAAGAGAAAAAAAAAAAGAACCGGCCACACTCGTCGCGGGGGGGAAAAAAAAAAAAGAGCAAGAATAAACGCTCCATCCCATAGAAAGAAGGGGCGGCGTGCTTCTATTTTAGGGTCCTGTCGAGGGAAAAAATGCGGATTGGGAAAAGAAACGGATTTTTCAACACAGGGGGGGGAAAGAAAAAGGGAGTGAATGAAGCGTGATGCCTGGAGGGGGGGTCTTCACGTACTTCTCGCGCGACAAAAGGAAGTCACGCCGTTTTGCGAAAAAAAGAAACTCTGAGAAAAGAGCAGGTGGATGCGTGGGGCAGGGAGGGACTATTGACTGAAAAGAAACCTCTCCTACAGAGAGCCAGACAATGCCTCTGGATGTCTACAGGAGACCGGTGCCGTTGATTGGGCCCCATCCACGGCTACTGGGGGGGGAAGGGGGGGTTTTCCTCTGTGGGGAGACTTGCTGGGACCCAGTAGGACAAAAATTCGCCTCAGCTATGCCAAGGGGGTGGGAAAAAAAAAAACCATCGCCCCTAATTTAGGAAAAAAGGGGAGAACTGCGGGGTAAGGAAGAAGGGGGTCAGTGGCTAGTTTCGGGAAACGGTCACTGCGGAATAGATTGGTT
>Ga0179593_1736917_pt1 | contig 10275 bp, 13 predicted proteins | sample CZODoug2_1_08_16_FD_185931 | JGI IMG/M metagenome (GOLD analysis project Ga0179593, IMG submission 185931) | Vadose zone soil fungal communities from Angelo Coast Range Reserve, California, USA - CZODoug2_1_08_16fungal (PacBio error correction) | ecosystem: Environmental > Terrestrial > Soil >...
AAGAGGGGGGGAAGAACCCTCGAGAAAGAGGGGAAGAGGGAAAAGGAGGACGAAATGCCAGTTCATTCTTCGTCATCAACGGGCAAGGAAAAAACCCCCTTCATCACTGGAAAAAAAAGGAAGGAAGTAAACTAGGGAAAGAAAAGGAAAAAAAGAAAAAAAAAAGACACAGGGCACGCCCTCTTCCCCGCGTACTGTTATTTTGTCAATCCGTGGGTGCTCGATGGGCAAGGGAGGAAGAGGGGTGTGCTAGAGAAAAGAAAAGGAAAAAAAAAAAAAAAAGAAGGCCCCGTTGCCACGGACAGCCCCCCGTCTCTCCAAATTTCCCCCGCGACACCGAGGGGAAGGGAAAGTTCCCCAAGATTCACGGAACACGGTCCGACATCTTCTCATGATTTCCCGTCCAATTTCATCCATCGGACCAGGGAGGAAGGAAAGGGGAAAAAGACAATGAAAGAAAAAAAAAAAAAAAAAGAGCCCGCCGCCCCGCAGAAAAGGCCTGGTGGACCCGACTAACGCCCCGCCTTTAAAAGAAAAAAGGGGAGGGGAAAGAAAAGCCTGCCCGGAAAAGAAAAAGAAAAAATAGGCGGGCGACAACGGTCCTGCAGGAACCATTGCAAAGACGTACATTTCTCCTACTTCCCACGCGGGAAAGGGGAAAAGGTCTGCCAGGGGGGGGAGGGAGGAAAGGGGAGGGACAAGCGAGAAGACATACCTTTTCCAATCCTTTTCCATCCAGCAAATACGACGAACGGCTCGATAGAGATGGAAAAAAAAAAGAAAAAACTTTGAAAGGAAAAAAAAGCGCCCTTGCGAACGCCGTTCTCCGCGCGAAAGCCTAACGGCCGAAAGAGAAAGGGGGGAGAAAGAAAAGGAAAAACTAGGGAAAAAAGAGAAAAGAAGCGGGCCCTCGGCTAAGGCTTTTTTTCTCCGCGGCGCTTCCGGATGTGGCCAGGAAAAAGAGGGGAGAAAAGTTGGGGGGAGAAAAAAAAAAGGAAAAAACCGCCGCCCGCAACCGAACGTTTATCTCTCCGCCGGTCGTCAGAAGGAGAAAAAAGAGGACCCTAGAGAAGAAAAAAAAAAGAAAAGAACGGGCGCCCGAAGGAGGCCAATTCGATCGCCCGAACCTCGCGCCTTGGCTGCTGGATGTTCGCCCATGAGGAAAAAAAGAAAAGAAAAAAAGAATCCAAAAAGAAGAAGAACCCAGAAAACCCATCCCTCTTCCAATTACCGCCGGAGGACATCGAAGAGAAGGGGGAAGAAAGGGAAAAAAAAGATTGGGCAAAAAAAGAAAAGGGGAGGGATCAAGGATGCTTGGTGGAATCCGTGTTCCCCGCCGTGCCCCTGACAAAAGGAGGAAACTCGGAGAAAAGAAGAAGAGAAGTTCGGGGGAAGAAAAAGAGAAAGAAAAAGGGGCTGGAACGAGATCTTCCGAACAGACCTAAACCTTCGTTCCCCGAAAATCGCCGACGAGCGAAGAAGGGGAAAAAAAAAAAAAAAAACCTTAAGGAGAGGAAGAAAAGAGAAGGGTTTTTGCCCCGAATTATCCCGAAAGTCCAAGGGCGTTGCTCCCTGCGCTGATGCTCATAGAAGGAGAGAAAAAAAAGAACAAAAAAAAAAAAAAAAAAAAGGGTGAACTAGGTGCCCGCCCTCGAAGAGCATTACACAAGCCTCCGGGGAGGACAGGAGAGAAGGGGGCCAAGGAGGGGGGGAAAAGGGAGGCCATCCTCTGTGCCGTTTCGTACCTGCCGAAGGAAAAAGGAAAAAAAGAAAAAATTCGGGGGGAAGGGAAAAAAGAAAAAAGGGAGGCCTCGCTGGCGTCTCGTAACTGGCCAATCTTCTTCCAAGCTCCTAACCGAAAAAGGGGGGAAAAAAAAAAAAATCAAGAAAAAAAAGAAAACCGCGCGGTGGCACTTGCTGAGTTCGAGTGGGCCAAGGGGGGAAAAAAAGGACCGCGAATCCTCCTCTCGCCTGGCCGACAAAAGAAAAAAAGGGGAAAAAGAAAAAGAAAGGCCACTCCTCGGCGCCAGCTTGCTTTCCCTCACCCAACCACCGAGCAGAGAAGAAAAAGGAAGGGGAAAAAAAAAAAGAAAAATCGGGAAAAAGGGGAAAAAAAAAGGAAAGGAGGGAAGCCCCTATCTCGTTGCAAACTGCACGCCTTGGCACGAAGGGGGAGGGGGAAAAAGAAAAAAAAAAAAAAAAAGAAAAGGAAACCGCCAATGAGCCAGCTCTTCTACTCTCGATCCAAGAAAGAAAACAACTTACCGCTCGGGAGGAAGAAGGGGAAAGGAAAAAAAAAAGACCTCAAAAAAAGAAGAGAAGAAGGAAGCAGTCTTTCTTTTTCTACTGCGCCTGTAACTCCCCTGATGCTCTCCGCAGGGAAAAGAAAGGAAAAAGAAAAACCCGGGTTCCGGGCGCCATCGAGGGGAAGGGGAAAAAAAAAGAAGGAAGAGAGGGACGGCCCGCAAGCCCCAAAGGCCATCGACGTGTTTCTCCGGAACCGCACTGGAGGAAAAAAGAAGGGTCTTGGAAAAAAAAGAAAAAAAAAAAAAAAGAAGGAGAAAAATAATCAGGGCCTGACATGAATGGAAGGCCCCCCGAAGGTCTACTGCGCCCCGCAATTCTGAGGAAAGAAAAAAAAGGAGGAGGGGAGAGGGGGGGCGCGTAGCCCTTCTTTTCCTCCCATCACTCAGTGCCCGATGATTTGGCCCCCTTCCGGAACCGCGGAAGAAAGGGAAAAAGGAAAAAGAGGGGGAGAAGTCCAGAAAGAAGGGAGAAGAGGGGAAGGTGCACTTAGGTCCCGCACACTATTAACGAAGGTCGGGGACACGGTAAAAAATAGATGGCGCCCTGACCCGTGTGAAAGAAATCAAAGGAAGGAAAGAAAAGAGGATTCCCGGCGCAAGTCGAAGAAATCTCCATATCGCCGAATGGTCGGGTAGATTTTTCGGAGGCCCAAGAGTCTGCTAGGGAAAAAAAAAAAAAGGGAGGGAAAGAGTTGGGGAAAAAAGAAAGGGAGGGAAAAGAAGGACGACTGGTTTCATTTCTGTGGCCTCCCCCGTAATTGACGCTAGAAAAGGGGGAGAAGTGCAAGGAAAAAAAAGAGAGAGGGGACACGCGGTCACGCGCTTTCATCGTTTGTTGAGTCCGATGGCGAACGGGGGTGGAAAAAATGAGAGGGGGGGGGAAAGGGTGCGGGGGGAAAAAAAAAAAGGAAAAGAGAGGAGCCTGCAATGCCGCCCGTTTCGGCGGCCCTGAGCGGTTCCGATCGTCGGCGATGGGCGTCCCCTCGGGCCCCCTCGCCTCAAAAAAAGGGGAAAAGGAAAGGTTTAGAGGAAAAAAAAGGAAAAATAGGGGAAACGAAGAGTGGCCCATTTCGAGACTCCCATCCGAGCCCGACTCGCCTTACCGTTAGCCGAAATGGGGAAAAGGGAAGGAGATCAAAAAAAAAAGGGGGAGGGGCCGTCGCGCAACAGATTGCTCCCGGCGGGCCTGGATTCTGTGAGTCATAACAGGGAGGGGGGGGAAAAAGGGGAAAAAAAAAAAACACATAGGAAAAAAAAAGGGGGAGGAGGGAGGCGGCGGCCGAAGCCTCGTCTTAGATCATCAGCGCTGAGCACGTCCCTTGGCCTCGGCCCTTGGAAAGGGGGGGGAAAAAAAGCTAGCCAGAAGAAAAAGAAGGGGGAGGGAGAGGTCGGGACCGGCCGGTCTCGCCTATCTTCCCGTTCCCCAGCCCTTCCGCGGGGTAGGAAGGGAAGAGAGAGAAGAGGGGAGTCGCAGAAAGGGAAGAAAAGGGGGATTCAAAAGGCAACATCTTTATCCTAGACTTGCGCGCAACTAATTCGCTGGCCCCTCGTCGCCGGCGGATGAGGAAAGAAGGAAGGGGGGAAAAAAACCGAGGGGGAGGAAAAGAAAAAGGGAAAAGAGAGAGCCGCAGGGTGGGCGCAGGCGAAACATCAGCCGCCAGGCTTGCTGTCGTTGATTCGCCTTGCCCCTCAAAGAGGGGGGGGAAAGGAGGAAAAAGTGCAAGAAAAAAAAAAAAAAAAAGGAAGGAGGGGAAAGACGGCGGATAACTTTTCCCCCGGTCTTTCCGTCTTGCGGCGACGGTTGAGAAAAAAAAAAGGGGGGAAAAAGGCCGGGAAAAGGAAAAAAGAGAAAAGAAAAAGGGAGGGACTTGTTTTCGCCGCCCTCCGACTTCGCCGAGTGCGGGCGGAAGAAGCGAACGAGGCGGCCGGGAGGGAAAAAAAAGAAAGTTTTCGGCGAAAAAAGGGAACAGGCCAGCGGCCGTGCGTGTTTTTCGACGATTGTCGAATCTTCTATCTAGCCGTATTTTGCTGGATGGACAACCCGGATGGGGGGGAAAAGGAACCGTCGAAGGGAAGGGAAAAAAAAAAGGAGGAAATTGCTCATTGGTGTCCGGCGTAGGGGCCGTCCGAGCACGTCCGTTCTTGGCCATTGGTCCTGCCCGGAAAAAAAAAGGAAGGAACCAGCAAAGAAAAAGAAAGAAAAAAGGTGGTACAGCGCTTCGTTGGAAGTCGTCGTATTTCGGTCCCAATCTCCTTTTTTTTTTAGGAGGAAAGGGGAAAAGGCTTGAGAAAGGAGGGGGGGGGAGATAAGTTGAATGACGGAACCCTCCCCTGTGTTCCCTATGCTGCATGAACTTGCCCTCCTCCCGCCGTTTCGAAACCGTCCGGAAAGGGGAAAGGGGGGGGGAGGGAAAAAAAGTCTACAGGGGAAAAAAAAAGGAGAAAGGCAATCGATCGCCTCGTCCGATCGTTACCGTAAGGGAGGGGGAAAAACCTACGGAAAGAAAAGAAAAAAGAAAAATGCTTGGGTGTTCTTGATTCTTTCTCCACCGAGCCATACGCCGGCCGTCTTCATGGCTTAGGGGAGGGAAAACAGTGAAGAGGGAAAAGGGAGAAAAAAGGGGAGGAACAGCAGGATGCATTTTCGTCCTCCTTGAAATCCCGAGGCACGATGCCCCGGCACGACATTGACGGAAAGGCCCGGCGAAACTCTACAATCGATATCTCACGAGAAAAAAAAAAAAAGGAGAAGGTGGAGAAGTTGGAGCCGGCCTTCCTGTCCATTTTCGTGCCGGGGCATCGTGCCTCGGGATTTCAAGGAGAACGTAAAATGCAGTTGACAGGAGGAGAAATAAAAACCCAGGAAAAAAAAAAGAAAGGAAAAAAAAGAAAGTAAGCCATACAAACCGAAGCCATGACGAGGCCCCGGCTTCTGGGCTCGGTGCGACCGCTTCAAGACAAAAAGAAAAAAAAAAAAAAGAGTACGGGGGGGAAGGGAAAAAAGAAAAGGGGCCGGCGGGACGGCCAAGAGCAGCTCGTGGCGACTACTTCATCGACGTAACGTACGATTCGAAAGAGGAGGAAGGGGGAAAAGCCGCCAGGAAGTCGACGTGCGTGACCTCTGGCCGAAAAGTCCCACGCCCTGATCTTCCGGACCCGGGAGGAAGGGGGGGGTGGACAAAAAGAAAAAAAAAAAAGGGGAAGAAAAAGCAATGCGTTTACATGCTGCTTATCCCCCACGACGAAGCCCTCCCCTCCGGAAAAAAAAAAAAAAAGAGGGGGGGGAAAAGACCTACGGGGGTTTCCCCGCCTTCAAACTAACTCTCTGACCAATCCCGTCCAGCCGGCCATGGGCGACGGAGAAGAGGAAACGTTCCTGTTAAAAAAAAAAAAAAAAAAAAAGAAAAAAAGAAGTTGGCAAACTCTACTTCCCCCTACAAACACAAGAAGAAAGGAAGCGCAAAGGAAGGGGAGGGGATTCGTCAACGGTGCGGAACATCGAACGAAGCATCGCCGGTCAAGCGTTGTCCATCCACAAAAGAGGAGAAAAGAAAGACGTCTAAAAAGAAAGAAGGGACCAGGCCGGCCGCGGCTGGGGGCCGAAACGCGCGGAAAAAAAAAGACTCGTCGCCACTTTCCTTTGCCCCGCCCGCACTCGAGAAGGGGAGGGGAAGAAAAAAACGAGGCTAGGGAGGCAAAGGAGGAAGATTCCGGATGGTTGTCCGGCCCGATGGCCTTGCGGATAACCCGGATGCCGGGGGGGGGAAGAACCGCAAAAAAAAAAGAAGGACGGTGATGTATCCGCCGGGTCGGCAAGACTCGCCACCTGGCCCGGAGGAAGAAAGGGGGAGAGAAGTAAAAAAAAAGCGCCGAAAAAAGGAAAAAAAAAACCGCCTGGCGTCTTATGGTTTTCGAGAGAGGCCTGCTCCCACAAGGAGGGGGAAGAAAAAAAAGACGCAAAAAAAAGAAAGCATCAACAGAAACATCCCGGCCATGCCTCGATACCAAGGAAAGAAACCCTAAGAAAAAAAAAGAAAAAAAAAAAAAAAGGGAACAAGACAAAAAAAGTTCTCGGATCAAGTATGCTGGAATTCCCCGTTTCCGCTTGCCTGACAAGGAGGAACGCGGAAGGAAGAAAGAAGAAAAATGCATGATGAAAAAAAGGGAAAAAAGGGGAAAAGAAAGAAGGCGCCGAGACCGTCGTCCCCGAATCGCGACGAAGCTTATCCTTGCTCGCCCGTGCTCGGAGGGGAGAGAGGGGAAAAAAAAAAGTGCGGAAGGAGAAGAGGCCGAGGCTCGCCGCGCCCGGGGGGCCCCCCGCCCTGCAAGAAAAAAGAAAAGAAGGGGGAGTTCCGAGAGAAGAGGGGAGAAAGAAAAGAAGAACGCCCGGCATCTTTTGCGCGACTCCCAGCGCGGCTACGGGGGGGGGGGGGGAGAAAAAAAAAGATTCAGATCGAAGGCCGCGAATCACAGTCGCCTATCACTTCGCCCGGAAAGGGGAGAGAAAAAAAAAAAAAGAAGGAAAAAACTCGGGGAGGGAAAAAAAAGGGGAGACAGAAACACTTTTTTTCGCGCTGACCCGCTCACCTGGTTCGTCAAAAAGAAACTTGTGTAAAGAGGGAGGGGGGGGAAAAAGAAGCCGCCCCCTCAAAAGACTAAGAAAAAGGCGCCTTCCTTCCTCCATCGCAAAGGAAAGGGAAAAGAGAGCTACCAAAAAGAGGGGGAGAAAGAGTGCTTGCCCTCAACCAACCCACCTATCCTAATAATCCCTCCGAAGCTTTTTCAAAAAAAAAAAGGGGAGGGGGAAAAGAAAAAAAAAAAACAAAGGGGAGAGGGGAAAGAAGATATCCTCATTTCAAACTGCCACTCCCCTTTTGCCAAACGACGGCTGAAACAAAGAGGAGAGAAAAAAAAGGGAACTTTGAGAAAAAAAAAAAAAAAAATCCCGCGATCCCCTTTCATATCACCCACCGGAAGAAAGGAAGTGAAAGAAAAGGGGGGGAAAGAGGGGGCCCCTCCGAAAACTCTCATCTACCGCTTCGGCGATCTTGAGCTCTTTGAAGAAAGGGGAAAGAAGCGAGGCTCCCGCCCTGAACAGGTTTCACCTTTACACACCGTGTTCAGGCCGCATCCTATTTCCCAAAGGGGGGAAAAAGAAAAGAAAAAAAAAAACAAAAAAAGAAAAAAAGAAAAAGGGAGGGGTAAGCACGCTAACCTCACGTTTGCCCTGGGCCCCAATTTAAAGGGAAGGGGAAAGTAAAAAGACCTTTGGATTGCCCCTTTCGGTTCCGCGATCCGGACGGCCACATCATCGGCCTGATGATGGAGGCCCAGAAGGGAGAAGAAAAAAAAGACTCAGAAAAAAGGGGGGGAAAGAAAATGGGGGCAGGAGGTAGCCCTTCTTGGCCTCCCATCATCAGTCCGGAATGAATGTGGCCCGTCCCTGGATCGCGGACGAAGCCATCAAGAGGGAGGGGGGGAAGAAGGGGGAAAAAAAAAGACAATTGGCGGGGAAAAAAAGAAAAAAAAAGGAAGGGGGGAATTGAGGTAAGGAAAACGAGGACGAGTCCTGGGACACGGAAAATATATGGCCTCCCTACCCGTTGTGACGGTTGACCCTGTTCCAGGCGGGGGGAAAGAAGAAGAAAGAGGAAGAAATACGCAAGAAAGGAAAAAAAGACTCAGGCTCGTAAAAAGGGGCTTTCCGGAGCTTTCGGTTGGTTTGCTGACCCGGGAATCGCGATCTGGCCGAGCTGGTTCCGGGAGGAAAGAAAAGAGGGAAAAAAAAAAAAAGCAGAAAAAGAGGGGGGAACAATCGATATAGCGCCGCACCTCTGTTCCATCGGTGGTGAGGCCGATGGGCGACGGGGAAGAAAAAAAAAAATCGGGGAAAATGGGGGGGGGGTTGTTGTTCGGTCAGCCAGATGGCCGCGAAGGAGGAAAAAGAAGAAAGAAATTCAGGAAAAGAAAAGGTCGAATACTCTTCCTATTTGCGGCTCTGCAAATAGAAAGAAAAAAAAACTCGGGAAAGGGGGGAAGGGGAAAGGGCAGGGTCGCGCCGAACAAGTGGTCTTATATCTTTACGACCGATTTTGGCCCAGTTGAGAAAGGAAAGAAAAAAAAAAAATATAAAAAAAAAAAGAGAGAAGCCTAGAGCCTTTTAGCTGCCTTTACTCCCCGGGCCGAGGAGGGGAAGGAAAAAAAAACCCGGGGGGGAAAAAAGGGAGGGGGATCCATCCCCTAGGCTTTTTGGTCCTGCTCTTCGACGGCACACTATTCAAACGGTCGGTTGGGGGAGAGGGGAAAAAAAACTCGGAGGGAGAAAGGAAAAATTGGGAAGAGGGCTCCTTCTCTTGCCAACAAAGCTATAACTTACTATACTGGCGAAGGCCAGATCCGATGAGGAGGTGGGGGAGGGGGGGGGAGGCCTGTAGAAAGAGAGGGGAAAGAAATGAGAGAAGGGAGGACCATATATTCTCCCTCATCTATCACTTCCATTGATGTCGGGAAGAAAAAGGAAAAAAAAAAAACTTGGAAAAGAAAAAAAAAAAGAAGGGAAAGAAAGGAGAAAAAGTGGAGGACGGGCACGAAATTCCGCTGGCCCATTCCGTCGCCGTCCGGTATTATTTAAAACGCGATGCTATGTTCCTCGGAGGGAAGGAAGAGGGAGGGGGGGGGTGCCTCGAAAAAAAAAAAAGGGAAAAAAAAAAAAAAGGGGAGAAGGAGATAAAAAATACAGCGCCCATTTCTTCTTTCGGCTCTCCTTTCCTCCTCTGCGTCCGCTTCGATCTCGTAGGAAGGGAGGGGGAAAAGGAAAAGAAGGGAAAAGGTCAAAAAAGAAGAAGAAGGTATGGGCCGGAGGGCTGGCCGTACGTTAGCAACCACTCTCCAATTCCGTGTTAATCCTGCCACCTACCAATAGGAAAAAAAAGAAAAAAAAAAAAAACCTAAAAAGAAAGTAAAAAAAGGAGAGGACAGCGACTTTCCTCTCTTTCTGTCTGCAAGAAAGCCGAACGAGGCGGAGGAAGGGAAGGGGGGAAAACGACGGGAGGGGGAAAAGAAGGGGGCCCCGGCCCTCGTTTCGTCATTGTTTTCACTCAGCTGGCCTGCGTTTCGAAAAAGGGGGGAGAAAAGATGCAGGGAGGAAAAAAAAAAAAGGGGATGGAGGGAGGATGTAAGGCCAACCGTGGGACGAAATACAAACCCGCGAAACTGCTTTCCTTTGTGTCCTGCCCCCGTAGGGGGGAAGGAGGAGGAAGGAAGAAGGGGGGAAAAATCACCAAAAAAGAAAGGAAAGAAGGAAGCTCGGGCTGCCGCCACTCGCCCGGCCCGTCCCATTCCGCTGCGGCTTTTGGTCCAGCGAGAGGGGAAGGGGAAAAAAGAAAAAGAGACTTTCCTCGGGGGGCCGGCGGGCGAGGCGGGCTTCGTAGGGGGGGGGGGAAAAAAAGGGGGAAAAATTTGGGGGAGGGGGAAAAAAAAAAAAAAAAAAAGGAAAGGGATGCTGCACAATGACCGTTGCCCTTCCCTCTCCGATTTCCTACCGGGTCCGGAATATTCAATCGTGGACCCTGGAGGGAAAAGAGGGGAAAAGGAAGAAAGAAGAAGGAATGGAAAAAAAAAAAGAAAGTGATCGAATCGGTCCCGATCGTCGTACGTCGATGACGTAGTTATCCACCTATCTTCTCCTTGACGTCCAGGAAAGGGGGGCAAGGAAAAAAAAAATGCCAGAAAGGAAAAAAAAAAAGGGGGGGGTACACTTGGAGGCGGTTCCGCCAAACCGAGCCAGAACGCCCGGCCTTCTTTCATGCTTCGTGTAGCGTTTTGATTCAGGGAAGGGAAAAAAAAAGAGGAAAGAAAAAGGAAAAAATGTAGAAAAAAAAAAAAAGAGAGAAACTTGAAACAAGAAAGAAAAGAGCCCCCCGGCCACTAACATGACTGAAGGCCCGCGAAGAACTTCTTACACATCGAT
>Ga0179593_1132485_pt1 | contig 10274 bp, 6 predicted proteins | sample CZODoug2_1_08_16_FD_185931 | JGI IMG/M metagenome (GOLD analysis project Ga0179593, IMG submission 185931) | Vadose zone soil fungal communities from Angelo Coast Range Reserve, California, USA - CZODoug2_1_08_16fungal (PacBio error correction) | ecosystem: Environmental > Terrestrial > Soil >...
TGAAATATACCGGTTAGTCGCTGAAGGAAAAGAGGGAGAGAATGAAGTCGTCTACCTTTTCTTCTCAAATCGGGGAACTGTTGGGAGCTCTGGGGTTGTGGGAAAGGTTTTTGTGAAAATCAGGTATAAAACCAAAAGAAAGACGAAAAGTTAACTTAATTAGATTGTGCTCAGAGTTTAAAAGAGAGGCGGTCCGGGGGCCTTGATTCTCCCAGAAAAGCTCTCTTGCCGGAATTGAAAACGTCTCTTGGAGGGACCAACATCCATGGGGCAGAACGCCAGCTACAACGATAAATACGGGCGCTAGGGGGTTGAGTGGCCGTTGGGGTCGGCCTGAATTCATGGGGCCAAGAATCACGGCGCGGCGTGTTGGGGCGTAAATGGAGCGGAGAAAAAGAAGAGTGGGGGGGGCAGCGCATTTAGAGTAAGAAAACGAACTTAGAAAAAGCGGAGAGTCCGCGGCCCGAAAATGAGAATATCGAGAAAACACCGACGTTTACACAATGCGAGTAGACACGCAAAAAAAACCGCGATCATAACAAGGATCCATTTTGGGGATGGAGTTGGTCCATGAAAAGAGACGAGAAGGATTTTGCGGAGTTCCCTGCTGTGAAGGCAGGCAGATTTCAGAGGGGACAGGCAGTGGAAATTTCGGCACTGGGGACAGGGGGAAAAGTGGCGACAGGTTGGGACTGGGAGGCTGAGAGGGGGGGGGGGGGGGGGGGGATTGGTGGGGGGGGGTGGGAGAGGGGGGGGGGGGGGGGGGGGGGGGGGGGTTTGGGGGGGTTTGGGGGTGGCGGGGGAGTGTGTGGTGTGGGGGGGGTGTTTAGTAGGCAAAACTCCGGCTTCTCTCACCTGGTATTTACGCTCCTCTCGAGCAGCACCCATCACCTGGAGGGGCCTAATTTTGAGACCGGGGAGGGGAGGAGGGATTTCACCATCAGAGATCACAACCACAACCTGATGCTGATTCAAAAGAGAGCATATGGTTAAATCGGGGGTATGAAAGCAGCTTCCAGGGAACAAGTCAGGGCCTAGGTGACGGTTGGGATGCAACGATTGAGGCTTCATCTACTACATTTCTAGCGCCTGGGGGGTGGGTTGTCCTTCTCAGAGTGGAGGACAGTCTCCAAGTTCAAGGAATTGGGCGAACAAACGGAACCGGCGGAAAAAGATAAATCATGCAAGAAAGTCGGGGGAAGGAAAAGATCCTCACAATCCTTTAGAGGGAATAGTGATAAGAGGGGGGGGGCACCTGCCTGAAGAAGGCTAGGCGGACTTAGAGGGGGGAGGGGTTCCGTTTGTGAGAGACAGCCCCTGTTTTAACATTCGGGGAGACGAGATAACTGGGTGGAGGGTCCACGGCGAGTGAATTCCGGGCGCCGGGCTGGGGGGTCTCCAGAAACGTAAATCTAATAGGACTTAAACCAGAACTTGTCGCATGGAAATTTTCAAGAACGCTGTCAAGAAGGGGGGAGGGTTCTGTCAATGCAGCCAGGCCAGAAAACAGTCGCGACGAGACCGTATTTATCGGGGTAGATTGCTGCAAAAGGATGTTGTGCCAGAACAGCGGTGAAGGAGGCAAGACAGTAAGAAGGGGCGAGGAGAATGCGGGAAGGCCCGGCTGAGGGAGAAATCATTAGCAACGGATCTTCTCTTCCATTAGAAAGGACGGTAGGTTCAAAAAAAACCTGGAAAAACATAACTCCCACAACCAGCAGAGGCCAAGATCCGATGACGAAAAGGCGTCTCAAGAATGGACGGAAATTCTCATATTGTGACTGCAAAAAAGAGGGCGGCACGGAAGTGCTCGATCTTTCCTAGTAGTCTGCAGACCAATTGGAGGAGCGAAAAAAGCAGGATAAACGTATCTTTGATTGCCACATACAATCGGGCGGTCCAGAAAAGCGAAGGAGGGGTGGGGGGGGTAGCATAGGAAAAAAAAACCTATAAAAGTATTGGCTATCAATAATCGCTGGGATGAAAAGCCCTCTATCCGTAGGCACAGAAGGAAGCGAACCCTGGACTCATAAGGGGTCGCGTCTTCATCTGGACTTTGAGATAGGGGGGGGAAGGGAAAGAAAGGAAGGTACCTTTTTGCAAGTAAAAAAAAAACGGACACATTCTTCGCAGGGGGGGAAACTGAGGGTCACTCGATAGAACCACGGTTTTAGGGTTATGAACAAACCAAAAGAGGGGGGGAGGGATCAGCGTGAGGTCTGGCATCGTGTGATGGGGCACGCCAGGGGGACGTAATCACCCTCGCATCAGAGTAGAAAAAAAACGAAGTTCGGAACAGAAGGCAGGGATGGTTCTGCGAGGCCAGCGTCAACTTGAAAAGCCTAAATCGTGGTTCTCTGGGCGAAGAGTCTGTTACATATCTCGGGGGTGAACTGATGGGGAAAAAAACAACAAGGCTGTGCCGGAAGGAGATTGGGAAGGAGATGGAGTTGTGACTAGATCGAGTCTAACACAACGGGGGATCCTATGGACCTTTCAGAGAGAAGCTTGGAACGACATACTGGCCATCGAAGAAAAAGCCCTGTCTTAGCAGACTCATAGACTAAACACAGAGGGGAGACTTTGAAAAGAGTGTCTTTTTGGGACGAGTGAGTCTATTCGTCGCTTGGCTGAGAAAAAAAAGGGGAATATCCGGGAAGAAAAACTCGTTGCCGAACCCAATGGTTCGAGCGAGGACGGAGAAACGCTGAGAAGAATGAAAGGATACATAATCTTGACTGGGGAGGGAAAAGCCGTGGTTTAAGAATACAGTCGCATAACTTGGGGATGAGAATCGGCAGATCGCTGGAGGGTCACAAACAGAATCCCTGGGCATAAGGGACAACCTCAGACACCAGGGGTTTCTGGTGAGGCAACCCTGAAAAGGAGGGAGCATTGCCAAGGGCGGGTCAGTGGCCTCTCGGGGGGGTTCCAGCTTACGAGGTGGTCCTAGACACTAAACACCGAACTCTTTTGCTGATGCACCGGCCATCATCAAGAGGAATCTCATTGTTAAAAGTCGAACCTGGAAACGTGGGGAAATCTCGTCAGTAAGACGCCTGGCCGGGGGGGAATCGACGATTCGAGGAAGGGCACGAGTCCGCGGAGGGGGGAGGGGTGGAGGGGGCGGAATCAGATCTTTGGCCCGGTGATGGTTGTTCAGCAGCACAGGGGAGAATAGAATAAGCGCCATCTAAAGCACTCGCGGGATAAGGAAGACAGAAAAGCGTACCCCGGTGAAAAGGGGGGGGTAGGGGAAGGGGGGGGGGGATTAAGGGAGAGAAGATTGAGGGGGGGAGAAGGGGGGGGAGGATAGAGGATAGGATCGGGGCGGGTAAGGAGGAGGGGGAAAAGAAAGAGGGGGGGGAGGAGGAGGGTGAAAGAATATGGGGAATGAGAAAGGCAATCGGGGAGGGAGTAGAGGTGCAGGAGATAGCCTGCGCATTCGTCAAAGCGCCGCCACAGAGTCATCATTCACTCTGGATAGAACACCTCGCCGGCAGACGGGGGGAACATTCACTGGCACGGTCTGGTCAAGGAGTGCAGGGGACAAAACCACTCATTGGCGCACTCGTCAGACAGCCTTGGGGCGGTTGGGCATGAAGATAATCCAAAATCTCATGGGATGACTTTCAGAATAAAAAGCGCAAAGAGGGAAAAAGAACGAGGACGAGTTTTACGAAGTAAGTCCGCATATTTTCAACGCCAGAATCGTGGATTCAAAAAGAAGGGGAGAAAGGCGAGACTGATTGACGACGCTAACTCTTACAGGCCGCAGGGGGCCAAAAAAAAACTAAATTCAAAAGAAAGGTTCGTTGCCAGAAGCCCGGAGTTGCAGTCTAAGCTCTGTGCTGAATACCTTTTCGAATCCTCTCCCCGTTGTTCTCGACTGCTCTTCTTGTCTTACAAGGCACTCGCCTAATTCATATCTTGCGTGCAAATCCCTGAGCCTCGTCCTATTTTTTCGGGGAAAGGAAGTACTTAACTCTGTACCTGGGTGCTTTCAGGGATATTACCGGGGGGGTGACAAGCCCAAATGTTGTTTTCATGATATGAGATGGCAACGCATCGATCAAACAAAAAAACGCTTATGAGGAAATATAAGGATTCGCGGAGGAAAAAAAGAGGTGGGGGCTTCCCACGGGTCATGGTATGCCCTAGGCTGGGGGGTCAAGGTCCGTCTTTAACAAGAGTTCGCTGTGAGTTCGGCCGGGGATAAGGGGAGTTTCAGTGGGTCCCTTCCTCAAGATATATTCGAACGTGTTTGGGGCGATGCTTATAGTGCGCTAACTAGGGAGATCGCCGATCTTGCATGCAAACCGGCCCTGTAAAAGGAAAGTAGGGGTCTTCTGAGCCTTCATGAGTGTTTGTTGAAAAACGATACAACTCCGGTGTTGGAAAGTGCGCGGCAAGGAGAGTCTTTTCAAGACTATCACAAATATCAAAGGTAAATAAAATGCACCGAAGCTGCTATTTTGACTTCTTGGCGGCCTGGGACGAGGGGGCGGGTCTTAAAAAGAGACGGCCGTCCTAGTTGGGAGAGAACTGAGCCTGCTTTGGGTGGGGGTCCCCGCATCGGCAGAACCGGGACTAGGGTCGCTGCTGGGGCGTTTGTTCGTGAGAACGGAGGCATTGTATCTGTGCGGGGGAGATTGGACGATGTCGTTGGGGGTGCGGTCTTTTCCATTGTTAAGATGTTATTCTTCCCTTCCCGAGGGTTCTTTCGAGGGGAGCTGTTAGGCTGGGAATGAATTTGCTGGCGGACAAAGCATCAACTGGCTCAGGGGGGGGGGGTGGACCGAAACGCGATAGGTCAGGCCGCGCAAGGCTGGAGGCATGACTCAGATCTGAAATCTCTGTGCAATGTCTCAGGGTGCCAATGGGGGCTGCTGCCGGGGGGGATGATTGGGGGGGGATTGTTCATCCATCAAACCTCTGATTTTGTTGTTATAAAGGCAAGCAAATCTTAAGAATCTTTCTAACACCCGATAGGCCATGACCCTCCGCGGGGGGGGCCATGAAAAGTTTTGAATGGGGGTTGCCTCAACATCCACCTGGGGGGTTACGGCTTTTCGTTCTGCTTTCCGAGGCAAGTAGGGTTCATCCTTCCGTCTTCGAAAATCAATTTTGTGCAGGGGATTTAGTCTGCTCCCCGCTTATTTGTACCCGTCGCGAATTATGATTCTCCGTCGGCTCGTGTGCGCCTTGCCTTTTGCTGAAATTGTTGTGCAAGTCCCCGCTGGTGTTTTGCCGGGATTCTGCTCGCGGCGAGGACTGACAGCTGGACGGGCGTCTCGGGCAAAACTACGGTTATCCTGATAATTTTGTTGAAAAGGGGGCAAGGGAGCGCAAAGATGGCATTCGGTAGGGGGTAACACTTCTTGGTCTTCCAGGTAGCGAGAGGCCTCTTGCGACCACCGGGTGTGCGAAAGCAGGCTTTCTTCCAAGTGATAGCGAACCGGAGACGGTCATTAGGCAGCCTCAATGTGGGCAAAGGAATTGTTCTTCACCAAGAGAATATCACGGAACCCGCGAATACCTGGCTTAGAGTTGGCAAAAAAGGGACGGCTTGAGGAAGGTAAACCATCACGAGGTGTCCGGGGAAGAACAAGAGGTTTTGAGAACTTTCCGGAGAGGGGTGGTTCCTCCACTCAACGGTCGATGAACAGCATCAGTGAATAGAGAGTAGAGGCCGTCTTGGTTGCACGGCATAACGAAAACCTGTCGATCTACGGATGAAGAAAAAGGACTGCAGGACTCGGCTTCACGAGGGGGGCCTTCCTTCAAAGGAATACGGGATGAAAAACAACGCAGAGAGACAAGCATCATACAACTTCATGTGGGGAGTACTGTGGGAGGCGTCCGAAACAAAAGTAGGACTTGAATAGGGGGGGAGGGTGCTCGACAAGTCACGACTGCTCGGCACATAAACCGGAATAGGGGGGGGGGGGGGGGGGGACTATGATTCGACCCAAACCCGATCCCTCCCTTCTATAGCGCTGGGTCTGGGATGGCGAAGAAAACGGGCGCCGGCAATAAGGAGGGTTTAGGAGCAGAAAGGGCGTCCTAGGATAGGTGCAATCGATATATCAGTGTGGCAGGTGCGAATGCACAGAGGAGCGACGTCCTGCGGTACTCCTTTGATGGGTCTTCGTATTCAGGGTGGAGGAAAAGGGTGGGGAGAAGGTGTGGAAAAAAGCGTTAGAACCTAAAGAGAGAGGGGAGAATGAAATTTTGGGCTACATGATTTAGCAGAGCGCCTGAAGACGCAAGGAGCAGCCCATATCGAGGTGACAAATCATGAAGGCTCTTGAAGTGCCAAACCATCCAGGGGAATAAAAGCCAAACCACAAAAAAAAAAAAAAACACAAAAAAAAAAAAAAAAAAAACCAGAAAAAAAGAAACAACTCCCCCACCAAAAAAAAAACACCCAAAAAAAAACACCAGCAAAAACAACACCACTACAAAAAAAAAAACCCCAAAACCCCACAAAAAAAAAAAAAATTGGGGGGGGGCCCCACACCAAAAAAAAACAAAAAAACCAAAACCCAACTCCAAACCCACCACGAACCAAACAAAAAAAAAAAAACAAAAAAAAACAACAAACCACTCCAAAAAAAAAAACACACCCAACAACCAAAAAAAAAAAACAACCCCCCCCACCAACAACACAAAGAACAAAACAAAAAAAAAAAAAACCAACAAAACCAAGAAAAAACAACAAACACTACAACATCCCAAGGAAAACGACCCACACCCCCACCAAAGACACACCCACTTCTATCCTACTATATACCGTTCTCATCTAGTACAGGTGTCTTGAATTAGGAATTGGATACATCCCTTGAGCTCAAGGGGTTTAGACCCGCAAACTACATTCGTGGTTCATCTACTGGTACTTCTATAACAGAAAGGAGTACTTCGAATCCTTCCGAAACCTAACCTTTAATCGTTCGTCGCCAACTGATGACAAATCCGCTGATAAAAACGTAACCTCTATAGCGTCTCCTTGTTCAATTATTTTCCCATTCTCCTCAGAAAGGGGTTGGGGCTGTACGGAGGGCCAGGAAAAAGGGTGTCTTCGTAGTGAAAAGATTTGAAGACCTTTTCCGGTTTCTGCAATTACAATGTACCTTTTCTACTTGCTAAATGGCGGCGCCGGACCCCAAAGGGGGAGGAAAATCGGGACGAGACATCAGTCGGGGAAAGGAAAAAAAAAAAAAAAAAAAAAAAAAAAAAACCAAACAGAACCTGTAGCCTAATTGGGGTTAAGACGCTGTCGTGCATAGGTTGCAAAAAATATCTCTGAAAAAAAAAAAACTGGGTATAGAGGAAAAGATGAGGGGTATTTTTAATACTATTCAAACGGCAGTGGGGTAACAATGTAGGGTTAAAGGGGTTCGTGGGAGGGGCCGATATTGCGTCGAAACACATGGAAGGAGCGCCGTGGTTGGTGAAACAAGGAGGGGGAAGGGGGGGGCATGGAATAAGGAAAGAAAGGGGGTCAATGAATTTCTAACCTACCGTCACCAGTTCTGGTAAAAAAAAAGAGAAAAACGGAGAAGCCCAGAATGGGGGAAGCTTCCCAATCCTTTAGTCTTAGAGGGGGAAAAAGTTCCTTACAAGACGCTTATCGCGGGGACACTTGTTGAGGCAACGAACATGTGTAACCGGAGGGGGGTGGGGCGCCACAGAAAAGGCCCTTGGGAGGTCAAAAACCTTAGGTAGAATGGCCTCCGGCTCCGGGATGGTTCATGAAAAAAAAGCTCGGAGTAAAACGCTGACTTCCAATTTGTCGCCGAGCGGGGTCAAAAAAAATAAGGACGAGCCGGGGATGTCAGGCCCAGGGGAAGCCGCAGAAAAAAGGAACGACGCTTCGACTTAGGTGAAAAAGCGGTGGTAAAAGGCGGGCATTCAAAGGAGGTTGGGAAAACTCCCGAACAGGTAATTCTAGCAAGGAGAGATTGCATAGAAAAAAAAAAGGCAGGGAGGCCACGCGGATGAAAATACCCAAAAATTGAAGCTCTTCTGACCTTCAAGGAGAAATGAGGTAGGGGGGTTCTCAAGCGGCCTTCCCCAACCTTCGACACACAACCGGCGCGCCCCACCCAATTCAAGGGGGACGAAAAGGAGGAAGGAATGCCGCAACGTAGCAGTGGGCTTTCAGCGCATACAAGAGAGAATCTGGTGAATCAGTGAAAGTATCAGGGGTCGCCAGTGGAGGAGGGAAAAAGGGGTCCTGCGCTTCCTTAGAGGTTTCGGCGTCAAGAAGACAATCAACCTCTGTCAAGAATTCTGGGAGGGGGGGAGGGGGGTTTGGGTTTGAAGACTCTGATCAAACAAACGAGAGGAAGTGTGGGGAGACCAAGTCGCAAAGGTTGAAGAGCCATCGAATCAAGGGTCGGACCTGCGGCCGGAAGAGGACCGGCGGGGAAGCATAACCGAATTCCGTCTGCCGCATTGCCTTTGTTCAGCTCCTTCAATCCCTTATGGCCAAGGTGGGACAGTCCGGAACTGCAGGGCGCGGGAAAGGACGTAGAAGGAGCGTAAAGAAGGAGGCAGGGGCTGGGTGGGGTGGGGGTGTGGAGGGAAAGTGGGCCAAAAAAAATGTAGACGATAGCGTGTATGAAGGGGTGGAGTGGGGGAAAAAAGCGCAAAACCGGGAGAGGGAAGGCCAACCAGCTCTAGTCGTCCTCAAAAAAAAAACCGAGTTATGCAAAAATGACTTGATGTTAGTTCGGACCGCCAGGCTTCAATGGTTCAAATGCGCGAAAGTAGATTCTTGCGGTAGTAGGGGAGGTATCGCTGTGGTGGAAAGAGTTGGCCATCAGCGAAAATAAGCTGAAGGGACGTCAAAAGAGAGCAGGTGGAAAGCCAGCGAGGCGGGACACCACGGGTTGAGAAAGGCCTGTCGCTCAACTTGCCGGGAAACTACTGGCCTGGCGCCTGGACGTCCGGCGCGATCCACGCAAACAACACATAGGTGGGATTCGGTAAGGTCTTTGGCGGGGGGGGCAGGACAGATAGAAGGCAGGCAATGAGCGTTCGATCGCGCGGCCCCAAGGGGGCCTCTCCCGTAGGAAGAACTGAGACTGAGGGCCAAATTCTCGCCCCGAGGTCGGTTCTCTCTCCCTCGGAGATGACTTCAATGCTCGGTTGAACCTATACAAGGAGAAAGAAAAGGTGGGGGCAAGGCATATATCTAAGGGACAAAACTTAGGGAACCCCTTAAGAAAAAAAGGGCATAAGAAAACATTGCGGGGTTCATGGAAAACACTTCAAAAACAGTAATTAATCTCTGGTACGTCTCGCTACTGTTGTCTGCCAATGCGCGTTGTGGTAACGTTCTCACACCCCACCCCTGGCATCTGGTAGTGGATGAACTGCCATCACGCCACACCGGGTCCTCGTCCCTTTTTCCGACCTGGGTAATCGCCATGGTTGGGGGGAGGGTGCACAGCTCTATGAGCCGCGGGACATGCCGACTGGAATTGTCGATGCCGAGAGGGAGTTAGGACGACAACCGGACCACTCGACCTTTTCATTTTTGTTCTACAGGCCATCCGCACGCCTCTGTAATACCACATGCACACAGCATCACAGTTGGCGCTCGTCTGAGGCATTGCCCTCCGGACCGGCTGGAACCGAGGTTCCCAATGCCCTCCGCTCCCTACCTCTGCTCCGATGCTCGAAAAGGGTCCATCGTTCCATGACAAGAACGTGGATATAATAGAGAAAAAAGCTAAGTAAGGACATAAGTGGGGGCTGCCAAAAAAAGAATGCTTGCCAAACAAGGGACATTGAGAAAGGAAGAAAAACACCGTGACGGTTGCAGAGCGAGAAAGCCCCAGACGCGTGGAAAGAACGAACAAGCAAACCGGATGAACGGACTAGGAAAATTGGTCCTGATAGGTTCCTGCTATGCGACAGCGAGGAGCCAACCATACGGGTATGACCGCTGAACAAAACAGACAAGCCAAACAAGTTAGCCGCATTGTTTGCCAGATTTCGGCCATCACCTGTCCTCGGAGCGTGGGTAGCTTAAATTCTGGCGTTCGGGCGGGGGGGGGCGCATGGCCTCACTCTCCCCTGTGAAAAGCAAGTGAGGGTCAGTGACCGCTCTCCCAGGCTTTTTGATCAGTTCCCCAGACAGCAGAAAAAACCTGCGAAAGGTGGGGACGGCAAGAAGGAAGGGAAGCAGGTTTCATGTAAAAGTTCGTGATGAAGGGAACGCTGGAAAGCCCAAAGATGGTTTTTGTTGAATAGTCGCGGAA
>Ga0179593_1380211_pt1 | contig 10274 bp, 6 predicted proteins | sample CZODoug2_1_08_16_FD_185931 | JGI IMG/M metagenome (GOLD analysis project Ga0179593, IMG submission 185931) | Vadose zone soil fungal communities from Angelo Coast Range Reserve, California, USA - CZODoug2_1_08_16fungal (PacBio error correction) | ecosystem: Environmental > Terrestrial > Soil >...
CAACGGAGGAGTGCATAAAATTGATTCGCGGAATTTAATGGGGCTGCATCCTGCGGGGTCGTGGGAAAGGGGTATCGCAGGTGAGTATGGAAATAGGAAAGTCTAAGGGATACAGATGTTGTATACCTGCAGCGAAGGGAAGGCCAAACTTATTGCGGGCGGGACGACAGAATTCCGCAGGAATTCCAGGTCCCCTTACTCTGGTTATAAAAAGACTTACATGGAAAACATACTGGGGGGGCTAGATTTTACAAATTTCTTTGTCATTTGAGGGGGAGGATTACAGTAGAAAGAAAACTGACACGGGAAAAAAAAAAGCCTAAACAGTTACTCAGATAAAACGTCGGGACCCTAAGTCCTTTTCGTTCTCTTCCCGGCGAGGGATCTTGTGAAAAGACCCTTCACGTAAAAATCAATTGGACCTGACTCTATTACGACTGGCCGGCTTCACGCATCTCAGAAGCTAAAAAGCAGTGGGAGAACGGCGCCTGGGGTCAGACGTGGGGGGGGGTGGGCCGGCCAGGAGACAAAGGGGGTCCGTCCAGGGAAGTCCTGTCTGCTTCGGTCTCTTTTATCTAATGCTTGGCCCCTTGTTCAAGGACAGCTCGACGTGTCGCGAAGCTATCTCGCGTCTTTTCAGGAGGGACAAAAGAAAATTGCCTTGAAATGCGACACGTGTGTACGGACGAACGGGGGGCGTGTGGTGCCCGCAAAAACGGGGGAACCATAAGATGAAATGCGGGGGGAAGTGCCAATCTGATGATGAAAAATCATCTCCTGATGCTTGGACGCGAAGGATTCGGATCCGTTCGGCTCTAGCTTTTCAGGAGAATGCGCGCACTCCCAAGGGCTTCTGCGGGGATAGCTTCCCCACGAGTATCTACTTTGGGAAAAGGTCGCGTTCAAGGGGGCCCTGTCTGCATTGGGAAAACTCTTCCTAACCCTTCCTGAAGGGCTTTTAGGGTCGTAATGTAACGAAATAAGGTTCGGGAAACTTCGGTTTTTGTAATATTGAATGCCCCTCTTCAATAAGACTTGAAACTGTCGATCATCTATGGACGGCTCGGTCTCCCCTTAGGACGTGGTCCCGGAGAAACAAACGTCCCCGATTCGTATTACTCTGCATGGTCCGGTATAACATGCCCTGCTCGGGCATCCCCTTCCCTCTTGGTCATTCCTACCGGGGCAGTGTTTATTCCTGCTTTACAGCTGAAATCCAGTTGAAACGAGTTGCCCCGTATCTTTTCGGGATTGGTGCGGTCCGTGGCTCCGGCTTGGGGAGAAGGTGTCACTATTTGAGGGTTAAATCCGGCTCGTTAACATTGGGGCGTCTTGCTCCTGGTATATCAAGAGGCCTCCTTCGCTCATTAAGTCCCCAGTAAAATACAAAAACGTTTTCGGAAACAGCGATGCCGCCGCGGAATATCTAACATGTCTGGCACAAGTTCAGGTGGGGAGCTTTAAAGTCTTAGCCCAAGTCCGGATAATTCGTCCTCGAAAAAAAAAAAAAAAAGAGTCCTCGCAAGTAAGACGAAGAGCGGGGAACAGGTTGTCATGACTGGGCATCGTCGTCTGGTTCATGGTCCCCATATCGGCTAGCCTGTGGCAAAATGGTTCAGCTTCCGCGGGCCCCGTCTCTTCTCAAATCTAACGCTGGTTGAATGAACTGGGTCAACTTGTCCCTAACCCTCCACTTTACGGTGTCCTCCACCCCTCAGTGATGGGGGGTGGGGATAATGTCGGGTAAATCAGCCTCTTGGGAGAAAAAACATTGCGGTCGATCTTCTCGATGGGAAAAAGAGATACCTAGAAAATAGTTTGCAATCTCCCTGAAGCCAGCGCACATACTACCCTGAGTAAGAGAAGAACCCTCTGGGGGGTTCGGGGTCGGTCTGACTACGGAACTCTGACATGCCGTACTTACCTTAAAAAGAGCTTAAAGCTGACCAAACAAAGTGATTGCAGACATACGTCGTGAAGTACTCCGGCTCTCCCTCTTCGTGACGACCGCTATGTATTTTCCGTAGGGGGGCAGGGGTTTCTCCGGGGGGGGAGTACCCCGGGTGGTGGAGCGTTTCTTAGTGAGCCGTCGAACTCAGGCTGCGTCACGGCGCGAAGTCACGCGGCGAAATAATGCTCTATCCCTCCTTCCTCCCCGTGATCTTAGTTCGCACTGTCTCTCATTCTCGAGGACTCACCTGGCAATTAACATAATTTGGCAGTATCAACTTATTTTGCTACTAAACTGTCAGCCAAATAGCTAGTCAAGACAGATCAGTATTAGCTTTAGCTGAAAAAGGGGGGGGGGGGGGGGGACGGGCCCTCTCATCGGAGTCCCAAAAAGAATCTACTCAGGTATAGTAGGTCCACAAAGCAAGTATGCCCTATTCATATCGCAGCTGTTTGCGACAAAAAACTCTTCGGTTCAGAACTGGAAAAACGACGCGATAGCTTCGATAGGCGGACGAAAAAAAAAGGCAGCAGGTGGGGGTGGCAGCAGTGGGGTCTTCAAAATGAATCACAAACGAACCCTAAGAAGTAGAACTCATCAGCGTAGGCGACAGCGTAAAAAAAGACTGCGTGGGTGAAAGGCGAGCCCTCACCTCTCATTGCCTCATGCAAGTTTGGGGGGGGGGGTCAGCGAATTTACTATCGGCTCTTCTACGCAGAAAAAGAGGTGAGACGAATTAGGAGAAGTCAATCGATCTCCCGAACAAGCAAAAAGTTAGGGAATATATAGTCGCGCCGTTCCACTTGAAGAGAAAAAAATCCGGGGTGACGTATTGGAATTTATTGCGTTGCGGAGGGGGAGAACTTGCTATGCGACATGCCTGAGCTCGCCCCACGAGAAAAAATGCGGCTGCAGTAGGCGCGGCCTCCGCTGTCAAAACGAATAAAAAAATGTTGGTCTGGAACGCCTTCTAGGCTCTAGAGGGGACTTCTGGATGACGTTGGAGGGAGAAGGGATCTACTCTCAAAAAACCTCGTCCGTCTTCTCCTTTCTGCGGCCGCTATAACTTGTAGGGACTCTTGGGGAAGAGGGACTTAACCAGATCCTGAACGGGGGAGGAAAAAATTTGTCGCCTTTCTCCTCTGACCTGTTCATGGGGGTTTGTGATCGGGGGGTAAGACTTGATGTGAGGGTCGTTTTCCTTATTAGGGTAAAAATGCCTAGGGTCAAAGCTACCCATGTCGGGGGAATGATTGATCGGGCCGATATCTGGGTAGGGGGGGGGGGGGGACGGATTTCAGGACATATTGGGGGGGGTTCTCAGGGGGACGCAAAATTATGTCATGCGTCCGTGCAGGAGGCAAAGGGATCGCGCAACGAGAGAAACGCCCCGGGCGCCGCAAGTCATAACGTTAACCATCGAGGGGGGGGATATCTGTCCACATGAGCTTATGGAGGGAGGCAATAACCCTTTTCTAACACTTTCAAGTTTAAAAAATACAGGTCACAAGCAATGGTGGGCGGCGAAGAGAGGTTAGCAAATTCAGCCGGGAACACAGGCTGCTGAAGTTGCCGAGGGTCTCCCAACCGACGCAACATAGTCAGGCCAGTGAAAAGGCGCCACGAGGAATGGTGTCATGTGGGAGGTAAGGAAGATCGGAAACCGCACGGATGCTAGAGTCTAGGGTGGGCCCTCAAAGCGCGTGGGGAGTGCGAAAGGATTAGCCCGGTGTGGGGAGGCAGCTCTGGGGTCGCGGGGGGGAGGTGAGCCAACACCGAGTTTCTATGGGGAAGGGGGCACCCAACTGCGGATCCGCTAGAATATTGCAACTCAACAGATACCATTAGACGGGGGGCCACACGATCTCACTGCGAAGCCGGAGTCGGGAGCTACTAACTGCTTGAACCTAGACGAAAAGGGGGAAGGTAGACCTAGAATTAGCGGGGTCTCTATGCCTCTTTGCCTGGGGTGGAGTAAAACTAAACGTGGTTGGGGACTACTTGGCGGCGGCAGCCTTGTCAGGTCTACGCGGGGGACTCTGTGTCGGAGACGCCAACTCCGAAAACGGTCAGTTGAGGGAAAATCTCCAGAACATCCGGGGGAAAGGCCATGTTTGTTTTGTTGGTCTCTCGTGCAAAAAAAACAATTCAGCATTGCGTCTCCAACTTGATTTTTCGATCGGGGGGGAGAACTTGCGCTAACGTCAAGGCGAGGAGGGCAAAAAACCACGTCTTTCCTCGGTAGACGGGCCGGGTGCATCGTGCTCAAGCTCAGAGCCTGCGGAATAAACCAACGCGGCGAACATTAATTGTCATAGGGGCTAGGGGATTCGGGCAAGAGGGGTACAGCAGCCGAAGTGCTTTTCGGGAGCACGAACGCTCCGGGGGGGGCCATCGAGGGGGGGGGGGTTCCAGGCGACAGAACACCGTACTTGCGGGAAGGAACAAGAAGTCGGGGCAAACAAAATGGGGGGCATGATCTCCTGGTCGTCATCGGTGGGTAAGGAAAGCTCCTCTTATTCGGCGAAGAAAGCATCAAAGTCATGGGGGGGAATCACGATGAAGTGGGCATTCCAACCAAAAACACAACCAAAAAAACTCAAAACACCAACCCCACGACCCAGAAACACCCAAACACACCCAAACACACAAAAAGCAAAACCCACCAGGGGGAGTCCCTCCTTGTCTTCAGCCGAGACTGCAAGGGCGGCACCAGGGAAAAAACCGGCCCGCTGGGTGCACTACCATGGTCGAGTCCCACCGCCGGATAACGTACAACGGAATATATTGGGGGGCCGGCGCATACGATTAACTCACAGTCCCCTTCTTCACTGTTTCTCCTTACTGTTACTGTTCTAGGTATGGGGCCTCGGCTGGCCTGGAAAAGGATCGGGGAATGGTTGGGAAGCAACGGCGGGGGGGGAAGGTGGAGCATGGGGGCGCGTAAGGTGTAAGAACTCTGACAGCCAGGGGGTAAGAGGGGGAGATCACAAACTATATTCCAAACCTTCGTGGCTGCATTCGGACGGTAGGCGGGGGGGGAGGAAATCGGCTTCGGGCCGTACCAAATCCGAAGGGTCATTCAGCGCAATTGCCGAGATCATTCGCGAGCCGCGTAGGACGAGATAAGAAAGGTGGGGAGGCAACTCAAGAAAATCATCTAATGTAGGGAAACGTACAACTGTGAACCCATCATCTTCAAAATGATAAAAAACTGTCCAAGAGGAGTGAGGGCTGTGTGCATGTGGCTGGGGGGTAACTTTATCTATCTCCTGTTAAGGTGGGGTTGGCCAAGATACCTTCTCTACTTGGTATGAGGGGTCGAGCAGGGTGGACCTGGCCCGATTCATATTGAGGCCTAAAGGGTCACACCCCAAGCCGGGACACCCAATCTGTAGAGGGTACGACGGGACAGCGCTGCGACCATAAAAGCTATGGCCAACAACGGACCAGGTTGGAACAGTGAAAAAAATGCGGGATGTGCCTGAAAAGGTAGAATCAGGGTGGATCTGATTAAGGTCCACTGGATCGAAAAACGACATCCACTCCAGCCTTTGGGCTTCCTGTTTCAAACCAGCCCGGACCTTAAAGCAGCAATATCGAGACTAAAAAGTGAAGCCACGGGGGCAAGAACCGTACCAAAGGCGGAGCAAAAAGGGGGGGGGACTTCGAGTCTTTAGGCAGTTCAAAACCAGGCCTGCACCTAGCGGAAAGATAAGAGACAGCGGCCCGGACCTCTTCTGGATTGGCTCCTCACTCCTTAGGTTTTGCTGGGTGCACTGGCCCTTGATGCCATGGAAGGGGGGACTAAGGGGTCAGCCATTTGGGAAACAACTTGTTGGAATCACCGAGCTGGCCGTGATGGCGGCCAATCGTGAATGAATTTAGACATTTTCATAAACTGGAAATGCTGCGACGTTAAAAAGCTAATCAGGAAGTTGACGCTGATGAAAATCAAAAAAGCCCGCGGCGAGAAAGACCAGGATACGTAATGGTCTGGAATAGAAGGAGTTCAGGGGATGCAGCTGTGACATAGAAGCCTCAGGCCCCAGCATCTGTGCAAAAAACTTGCTTCAGTCCCCCATTTTTTCAGCCATGGGACTCTTTCCGAGCTAACACTCCCTAGGCAACCTCCTTTTCGATAACTAGTTCCACGTTTCGGTTGAAAAGCTAGATCTATGCACGTTTTTCTTTCCGAGAGCCTTCCCCCAGGGAGTCCCGGGAGGGTTGGGTGAAAGTTGAACCTCTCTCACTCTACTAGGATCCCGGTTCTGGGTCGACAGGAAAATAAAATCTTTTGTTCTCCCGAAACTGGTCAACCGCAGTAACGGAAACTGCCATGCACGCGATGGGAAGGGATTGCAAAACGGACACCGTTTCTTTGAAGTGAAAGCAAGACGGAACGCAGGGCATTCGCGAAAAAAAATTAAGCAGCATGCTCAACGAGTCTGGTACAACGTCAACCGACCGTAATCCGCAAAGGAAGGAGGGCAAGTCTGGGCGAGGGCAAATTGGCAAATAGCAGGGTGCTTGGAAGCTACGCCAATACCTCCAATGTGGGGAGGATAGAGGGTGGTTTGGAATAACTTATCTGCACGTTCCTTTCAAGGAATCGGAACCGGCGTCATTTTTGCTTTGAACCGTCTCCCTCAATCTCAGCAATCACGCGTGATTAAAGTTGAAACGAAAAAATCGCAGCATCGGGGAGCCTGGGGGGAATCCCGCCCTACGATGACTCACCTTAAACAGGGTCTCAGCATAAAAACAGTCTTTCGAAGAAGTGGCTGGATATCGCAGGAAATGTTGTTTACCGGCAAAGGTCTCAATAGCACTAATCGTGGCTCATCATGCGACGGTGCTGAAGATCGGAAAAATGACAGGGACTTGCAACCAATCCCACGAATGCCTGGGCAAGATCATCTGAAAAAAAAACAGCAAAGTTTCGGTCAAATGGTAAGCTTATGGGGGGGTTTTATCTAAACCGGATTCTCGGTCTAGCTGGACTACTGAGGTCAATAACAGGTGAACGAGGGATCATTTCACTGCAGTAATCTGTCGTAAGGATACCGTCAGCAACCTGGAGCTTGGGGACTTGTCGGAGAGGGTTAGCGCTTGTTAAAAGCAGAACAGCCTTCGGGAAGGGAAGAGAGAATTTTGCAGACTGTGGGGACACATGGGATTGCGACAAGAAGACTTAGCATCTGACTCTGATAAATACATTTTTAGATAGACTGGGTCCGGGGTCAAGGAGAAAAAGGGGTACACTTCAAGGTCAAAATAAAATCTCGAAAAAACTACTAAATAGAGGAGCCGGCACTTCACGATAGGAGTGGGATAATGGGGAAGGCAACGGAACGCAAGGCATCGGTTCGTTGTCAATCTGAGAAGGAAAAGGTGCTAAAAAATGTTATTCAAAATAGAAAAAAAAAACGAGACTTAGGGGGGTCAAAAGTATATGGGTCTTCGGGAAAGAATCCGAAGTTCGAGAAATTCAAGTTGGGGCTGGGGGGGCTCTCAACAGGTATCAATCCTGGAACTCCAATAAGGTATTCGAACGCCAGCTGAATCTACTGGGGAATGGTCTTTACCAGAAAAAAACGCTTTAATTCAGGGGCAGCGGCGCGCTCCGGTAAAAGGGCCACGCTTCTCACGGGGGATAATGGCCAGGCGCAGTCCCGAGACAAAGCGAGAATGTCTCAGGGGGAGGATAGTCAGATCGGTCCTACCTTCACTTACGACTACAACAACTAGTAGAGGAAATATATAGAGAACGCAACGTGCACAGTCCTACGTAGAAAGGAAAAAATATTATACTAGAGTAGCTGTTTCTTGTCCGGGGAGCTGCGCCAATGGACAGTCGCGCACCAGCGAAGAGAGGAAAAGGCTCGGGGGGGGCTTGACTGCTGCGTAACGAAATTTTGGAAAAACTCTATGATATTAAAATGTGTGGAGGGGCTATCGAACTTGGAGCCTGCGTCTGATTGGGAGACTCATGGTAAAAAGACCAAGTGCTCCCACTGCCGGTGTGTGGTGAATGCTCAAGAGGAAGCGGCTAGGCCGTGGTGAGTCTTCTAACGAAAGCGTGATCTACACAATGAGGGGCTCGCGGTCTAGAGGGCTCGTTGGAATGTGGCGAGCTTAGGGGAGGTGTTGTTCTGATCCCGTGTCCGCGAGATAGCCGTTCAAGCTTGTCAGGGATCCGGGGGTGGGCGACCGTGTTGTCCATAATATGTTCGAATTGACCCTTATCCCTGAAGGAAGGGGGGGAGCACAAACTCTCCTACAGAAACGCCGAAGCGGGATTCAAACAGAGGGAGGAAAAAACCATATTCATTGGAAGTCCACCAGAGAGGAGGGCCGGCGCGTTCAGAGGGAACTGCGAACCCTCGGGTTCTGAAATTCCAACGATGAAAAACGAAACAGGTGGTCAGCCGCAGATTACAGTTCGCAAAAGTGGGGGTCACGCCTGTTGTCGGGAACAAGGTAAGACGTCATGCTGACAAGGGTTGCCTCAAATATCTCCAAAAGAAAAAAAAGCAAGACTTGAAATTACCCGTGAGGGGGAGGCATAGGCTAGGAACCGAGAGCAACGGTAACGCCCTACATTGAATGGAAAGATGTTGCGAGCGAACGCGACCGAAAGGGTGTTAGGCCGGAGACACGGGGGTACCGGCAAGGGACGGGGAGGCCATGACTAGGAGTGTGGAGGGGGAAGGGTGAAAAGGTTCCGGAAAAACCGCTGAGGAAAGTTTGGCCACGCGAAGGACAAGCTAAGCTGGCTGCCACAAAGGAGAAAAAACTAGGAGGGACTAAGCATAGTGACATAAAAAAAGCATACTAGGACTCTACTTCTAAAAAAGGGGGAACAACACGATCAGGCTAATGCAAGTGGAAAGATAGGGAAGCCAAAAATCGCAAGACTATCTATGGAAAACCCCAAAGGGGATACAAATTACAAGACGTGGGGGAACCGACCTTAGATGGACGGCTGATGAACGGCTGAGACGCTTGGGTTTTGAAAGGTTGGATTGAAGAGCTGTCGAAGGAATTTTAGGTGGACTGGAAAAATACAAAAATAGGGGGTTCATTGGTCCGGTCGTAAAGGGCCTAAGTAAGCACGGTCAAAAAAAAACTGGTTCGTGCGAAACTCCTAAAGAGATTTGAATGGTTAGTAAAGGCCAGGAACACCCCCAATGGGGGAAGAGAAATGAGGAGGCCTGCCTGTATGTAAATATAGAGTTCTCTATTCGGAGAGGGAGGGGAGTTACTGACATTAATTGAAAAAAGTTCGCTTCGGTTTCTCAAGAAAAAACTGCATCGTCCATTTTGCCGACGAACTGGGGCGGAAAGATGTATCACAAAAAATTCCGTTTAAAGTCATGAGGGGGCTTTTCTGCACTGGTACCAAATGTTTAAGTAACCTGACAAGGGGAGTGAACAGGTGGACGATCGCATTCCCGGTTAGGCAAACCTTAGGGGGCCTAGAGAAATGAAGATACAAAACTAGCTTTGTCCAAGAAAAATTACTGGACCCTATGCGCTTCATCGCATTCACCTTTGGGTTGAAAGGATAGACCCGGGAGGAGGAAGGAGTCATCCTCAAATCCCCTGATCTCAGATCTTAGAGAAAGGGGGAGGGATCATCATTTTATGAAAGTTAAATCGTCATGACAAATTCCCGCATCCTGCGAGGAATGTCTCTCCGCCTACGTTAAACCCGGGGGGGGGCTGAAAAGCTCGGGGGACCTGCTGTGCGCAACGCGTCATAGAAAAGAGGAACGGGCGTTCAAAGAAATCAGAAACTTAACCCCCGAATGAGAGGGGGAGACTGAGCGACGCGAGCTTCGATTTGTACACGAAAGGGCGTCAGAGAATGTACAACCGCACTTGCGATGTCACTGAGGGTGGAGGGAGCCAAAACTCATTGTGTGGAACCGAGGAAAGCTCCCTTTAAAGAACTCCGGCGGAGGGGGGGGTTTTGAAAGAGTACGAAATGAACGTAGGACGTTAGCGGAGCATTTTTTACGTGAGGTGGTGACTATCACTTAACGCACCTGGGTCCCAGAACGGTTAAGAGCATCACAGAGAGAAAACGGGGTTGCAGGTTTGAACGGCGACGAGGTCCTGCGGGCTCTCGTTGAAAATAGGCCGGGGGCCCTTATAAAATCAACTCCTTCGACCTCAGCTTCTAGAGGGGCAAGGGTTCTCCTCATCAGGCAGGGCCGTATGGGGAAGAATGTCACTGGCTATTAGCAAAATAAAAAGCGTTAATGGGTTCAGATGGAAGGAAATTTAACGGAGCCGGTATCCCAAAAGGGAAGCA
>Ga0179593_1459026_pt1 | contig 10274 bp, 16 predicted proteins | sample CZODoug2_1_08_16_FD_185931 | JGI IMG/M metagenome (GOLD analysis project Ga0179593, IMG submission 185931) | Vadose zone soil fungal communities from Angelo Coast Range Reserve, California, USA - CZODoug2_1_08_16fungal (PacBio error correction) | ecosystem: Environmental > Terrestrial > Soil >...
GGCCAGCTCTTGGGGGTGTGCACGCTGGCCTTACTCGTTTAATGGAGGGGGGAGACATGCCGGGAGGATAGGAGCGTCACCCACAGTGATCGTCGGGGTGCAAAGCGAAGGGTAGCGGTGTGGAACAACGAACCGAGGAATAACCTCTATCTATTCGGTTGGAGAGTAGTCGGACAGGAAGAGTATTCCTTAGCCTGCTGCGAAAAGGAAGGCGGAACTCGCCGGGGTCATAGCGCTTGTGTATCCAACTTTAAGAAGCGTCTTACCTGGGGGGCGGGCCAGTAAGGAGGAGAATCGCTATCAGGAATTTTCCGTCGCGATGGGGGTCAATTGAGGGGGTGCATGGCAGAAATGACCAACCATCTCGAGGATGTAGCAAACTTAAAGAGGGCCTCGCCAGGTATCTGGGGGGCTGGGCGAGGAAAGCAGACAAACCACCCTCTACGTGCCATGACCGATGACATAGAGGGTGGAAAAATTCTTTGACGTATTGCATCGTGGACAATAGATACGAAAATCAAGACTGGGTGATGCCTCCGTTGGGGGTGAGTGTAACTGGGAAAAGGGAAGTTTAAAGGGTCTTCCTGCGAAAGAACGATCGGGGGAGATTGACCATTAGAAGCTGACTTGAAAAGCGCTTTCCAACGAAAGAGGGGTGGTCTCTGGACAGACGGGAAAGGGAGGTAGGGGAAAAACCAGGTACTCCAAGGACCTGAGACTCTATACAGAAGGTGTGATCTTGCTCCCTCAGTGTTAATTTGAAGGGGAACTGGATGGAAGTAACAGGAATTGCCAAAAGTCGTCCCGAAGTCTGTGTCGGTGGATTGGGGGGGGGGCGGGCGGTTAGGATCAGGGGAGAATGTCCGCTTCCAGTCATGTAGAGGCGGAACTTTGTGATAAACATAAAAGTCGGGTATATCTGGTGGGGGGCGGGTCGTGTTACTGGGGACATTCGGTAACAAACGGGGTGACGAATACGAAGATACTTGACTCGGAAGGACGGGGTTGCTGGAAAAGGTTCCTCGTTCACGTTCCTATCTAACATATACCTACATGAGAGGTGTAAAAAAAAAAAGTAAATCTGAGACTTTCCCAGCAGGGGGAGGAGGTTTAAGAAAAAATGGTGACGAATTGTCTCAGATGGTAAAAACCCGAAAAGGGGTAAAGGAAGGGGTCTCAAATGCTAAAAAAAAAAGGTCAAGAGCAATTGCCCGAACCGGGAGGCACCGAAGTCGTCTCGATCATCAGAAGCGGGAAGGTTCAAAAGCGGTTCCGCATTAATTCCTACGAAGAAGATGGTACCGGATACTTGCGGGCATGGTTGCTGCGCGGAAAATTCTCTGCCTGCGAGTCAGGGATGGGACACTTAAAATCGTCGGAACAAAGTTCGGCAAACATCGTCGGTTCATGTTCCAGTCAGTCCTTCGTCTTGTTGCTAACCGTAAAGGGTGCCTGGAAGGCCGGCCTAATCATTTGGAGGGGAAAAGGGATCGGGTCAACACTTAGGTTGACGAAACGCCGTGCCGCAGGGCGGTCTGACGAGGGTCTTCCGCGATTTACGAGCACTTCATACTTGAAGGGCTGGATTCGCAGAACCGCGCTTTGGAAAAAAAGCTGAGGACAGGGAGTGGGGAACAGAAGAGGAGCGAAAAGATACCCGAGGGGCAAGCAACAATGGATTGGAAAGGGGGCGTGCAGAGAGGGCGACGCACTTGCAGAGTACAGCTCAATCTTCCTCTGTTCAATCGGGGACCGAAGGGGAGGGATTTCCGCATTCACTTCAAAAAGCGAAAGTGAGTATGGCTCATGAGGGGAAAAGGGGGTACACCCGTGTGATACGTAGGGACAAGCGCATCTCACTCGGGGAGAGCGGGAGAGATAAACAAAGGTAAAAAAATTTCGGGAAAAATAATCGACGAACGGAAAAGGGAGCGAAACCTGAATAAAAGGGAATGAGTTTTGTCCGAAAAGGCGGTTAGGGCATCCTCTACGGTAGTCAGGGAGTGTGTGACGCTTCGGACGCTGGGGCCGTTCATGGTGCTCACAAGGTCAAAAACTATCAGCAGAGTGAAATACCCTACTGGACACAGATGGAAACAGCAGCTGTTAGGGTAAAGAAGGAGAGAGAACGGCAAAGGGAAGGTGGAGGGATAGGGGGTACCATTTGCGTTATGGCAGGGCTTTTGTGTGGGGGACTAACTGAAGCGAAAAGCATGGAGCGACACTACTCAAGGGTTGTGAATAACAACAGAAAAGCAAAGGGACGAGTGACAATCCACACGAGATACAAATGAGGGCGATGCTATAAAAACTGGCGACAACAACGTTCAAGGGCGTGAAGTCTTTCACTGCGCTGCGACTGGGGGGGGGGGAAGGACAGGGCCCGCGAAAAAGAAGCCGGCAGCAACAAATGAGGAAGGGAAAAATCGGAAAGAATATTTGGAGAGAGGAAAGCGAGAAGACTGAATACGGGCAGAGCGCAGTGCAGAAATAAAGGGAAGCAGTCAGAAAGGTTTGCAACCGTTGTGAGGTCATGAGAACAGCCACTGGGGGGGGGGACAAAACAAAAAAAAGTTAAAGGTGTGGCAGGGACGGGACACAAACGCCTATTCCACGTGAAGCTGTCGCTTCAGGCACAGGAAGTGCAGTTCAAAACGACAAAGAAGGGGAACTGCATAGCATTGGTTGGTTGGGTGGGAAAGGGGACTCAAAATACCACCTTCAAATCACAAGGGGACGTTGTGTCGGGATACAAGTCTTTACAACAAGCTGAGGCAGCTGTGTCCATGATTTCTCGAAACGCGCTTATAGTTTTGACTTAAAGTAAAGTGAAAACCAAGAAAAGAAAAGAATGCAGCTTCAATCACGCGGCACTACGCGAGATGGAGCGACTCAAGGGAGATGAGGTGAAAAAAACCGAAAGAGATTAATAAAGTTGCAGCGTCCCTTCTGAACTAAAGCATTGACTTAATATGGAAGAGATCGGGAAAATAGTATCAATAGTCATGGTTGAGGCTATGTACAGAGCGGCGGATCGGCTAGAGCAGAAGAAGGATCACAAACCCAGGTGGGACCGACACAACTCACTATTGTGGGGGAGAAAGAGAATACAATTCAAGCGTCCTTTGGGTCCTGAATAGAACAAGCTGCACAGAGGGCAATAGGTCACACAAAACAAACGGGATTGCGGTCTGTAGCCAGAAAGAACAGGCGCAGTAGGATCTGGGAACGCATGCCAAAAGTGGGTGCATCCAGGTTGAGGGCCGAAATAGAGAGGGAAAGGCAGGTCTCACGGCTAGAGTCCAACGAAACAAGAGGGGGGGCTCTAAGCGCCCGAAATCGACAAGGACAGCCCTTTACGGGTGCTAGGATAAATCGAGGGGGCAAAGGGGAACATGATACGGAATTCAAAAACCTTCGGGGGAGCTAACGCCAGGGGAACAGAGAGGCACCCTTTTCGAAAGTACTTACCCGATAACAAGCAGGCCGTTGCCGGTGATTGGATGGGTAAACACAAGGAAGGGGCAAGCAGCAAGAACGAAGACCAGGCCGGGGAAAGGAAAAAACTTTTGAAAAGCAAAAAGGGAGAGGCCATACGGAGAACGACGGCAAAAAGAGTCGAGAGTCAAATGGGAAAAGGGCAAAATCACCATGAAACACGGAGGGGGGGGTGGTTGTAAAAACACAAGGAAAAGTTTTACTATAATTGGGAGCAGGAAGGGGGTACCTGAGGCTATTATCGAAAAAACATCCGTCTCGAAGAAAGGAGGAGGGCAACTGGCGGCGCAGAGAAGCAAGCCTCGCATATGGGAGAAGGAGAGGTCTTTTAAAAGGAGCCTGGACAATCCCAAAGGATGAGACACTGGTAAATCCGTATGTAAGAGGGAAAAACAGAAGAGTCATGTCAAGAGGAGGAAAATAAGTTAAATAAGGAAACTGTAATAGGGATTTCGGCAATCAAAACAGACAATTCAAAAAGTAAGACGCTCGGGGGAAACAGGATTGGGCCGATAAGCCTAATCCGCAAAACGAGAAGACCCTGTGTTTCTGATCCACCAGGCCTCATATACTGAAGGAAGACCGGGGAAGGTCAGGAAAACATTCCAGAGACAAAGAAGGGGGACTTAGGGGAAGAAGTTTGGAAATACCTAACTTGAACTAAAGGACAAGGAAAGAATAAGGACCAGAGATGAGTAAAAATTACGCATGGACAGGGGAGCGATTCTGGACCAGGAACGTTCGGGAATAAGAAATGGGAGTCAATGACTTCTCCGCAAAAGACAACATCAAAGCTGGATTGGACGACCGAATTGACGACACTATGGGACTAACAGGTAAATGAGCAAAATATGAGTCATGGTTGAGGAAGGGGAAGAAAAAAGGAAAAAAAGGGACATTCATAGAGCCATCAAGACTCAACCACGGAGTCTCAAAAGTCAACACCGTCGGCATTGACTATCGTGACACATGCAATACGTAAGGAGCGGCAGACATATCTAAAGAGGGAAGTCCAGCTATGACGCGTTGCATTCCGGAAGGATTTCACCCAACAAAAAAGAGCCTGGCGCGACCGGAATACGCGAAGCTGATCCAGCAGCATGAATCTGTTTTTGAATTTATTTCCAGCACAAAGAAAGGAGAAAGGAGCGAAGCGAGAGTTTCGTCACGAGGCGTAGAGATGGACTAATTTGAATGGACAAACACAGGAGGGGGGCATAAGAAAAGCCAAGTGGAAACTTAGCGATTACATCATGAATTCGCAAGGCTAAGAAGACGAAATTGACGATATCAGAAGTCTAGAAAGCGCGATAGAGGGGATAGATGCGTTTGGTAACACCTCCAACGAAGATACGTGCAAGACAGAAAAGTAAAGTGGAGTACGAAAAATAACCCGCGGATGGTCCAGAGAAAGGAGTAAAAATGAAAAACCAAATCGGGAGAGCTCGAACAAGCGGAAGGATATTGAAAAGGATCCTATCTGGTGGGGCACTCGCCTTACTCCTTTGCTAGAGCCAAGACCTCGTAGGGACTGGATAAACTTGGGCGCGTCTGGGTGCAAGAATCTTCAGGGGGTTTGGAAAAAAGCCGGGATCATACCATCTATACTCGGAAGTATATATTACTCGTAAAAATGAAATCAGTATTCCTGAACTGCGCGAAGGACAAAGTAAAGAGAGTTTAATCCTTCTCTCACCACTTTTTCGAGCTTCTTCGCGGCTGTGAGTGGCCAGTAACATTAGTCAGCAGACTCTCCATCGGCAGAATTTCAAAAGCGTGCCTGCAGGAATGGAATGGCGTTTGACTGTCCTAGAAGGCAACCCTCTAAGGAGGGAGATCGAATGAGAAGGAAGAGTTCTCGCGCAAAGTTTTGGCGGGCACCCGCGGAAAAAGGCAGCAAAGCCAGACAAAATAGGAGGAAGTACAGTATTGCAGACGTGGGGTCAACGGAGGTGCTTACTTATTATCGTGTCATGAGTCTCGGAAAGGGGGAGTGAAAAGAAGAAAGGGGAGTTGGAATGTAGACTGAAATGGCATTTACTAGACATAGAAAGAAAAGAACTGGGCTATGAAAAAAGAAAAACGGTCTCAATCATGTCGGTCAATAACTGGCCAAGGAAAGGATGAAGGGGTCTGCTGAAAAAAGGGGGAAGAGTGGAGTATTCCCGTTCGCAAAACGGCCTGGAACGAAAAAAAAAATCAAATTGGTACCAAAAAGTTGGCTCAGACTGGAATTAGAAGGGGAAAAACGGTGGAACTGGAAGGTTCAACAAGGACGGACGGAAAAAAAGGATTCCCAGGACTTCTGTTTAGTCGGCCTTTGTCGCTTCGAATGGGGACCGTCTTATGAAGGAGAGTAGAAGTGTAGGAGAAACTCTATGGGGTAGTCTCGTTTGCGTTCGTTGAGGGAAATAATAGAGAGGGGAAAAGGAAGGTTTAAACGAGCGCGTACTGAAGCGGTACTGTGGGGGGGGTATGGGAAGGGAAGCAGGGAAAGGAAATTGTCCGGTCGGCACGCCACAGGTCAGAGATTACCCTTCATATTGTTCTTCCTCTGAACTACTCTTGGGACCATCAAAAAAGAGGGAGTGTAAAGGGAGGTGTATGAAGGGGTCCGCTGAAAAAGAGAAGGCGGGGCAAAGAAAGGGTCAAAAATCATCTTCGTAGGATAACTTTTTGTTAAACAAACCGCCGCCAGGCCCGTCCAAGAAGCGCGGGGAGAAGGGAAGGGAAGCGTTTGTCGATCATCGGGACGGGCACTCAAAAGAGGAGGGCTCAATGAAAGGAGACGGAAAAAGCTGGCCTGTGAATACGTAGTTCCTTTGTGGTTGCGCTACGGCTTCCAGAGAGAGGAGAGCGAGGGGAAAAGTCGTCTACCGTCTGGAACTCGCAAGGGGCTTGGAAAAAGAGTCGGTCGTGCCGAGAGAGGCTTCTTGAAGGACTTGCACCTTCACTGAAGAGGGACGGATGCCCGGGCAAGTGACTGTATCCTGGTGGCTTAAAAAGAGGAAAGTCGAAGGTGAGCGCAGCGTAACTTCAGCGCCAAACGAAAGGGGAGGGTTACCGGCATTTTTTCAAGGGGACCGCAATTTACGACGAAGCACTTCTAAAAGGGAAAGGGATGGAAGGCTTCTGCCCTTCAGTGTAGGAAAGGGTAGGAGGGTGCTGAGTTTCTTCTAACGTTCTTATCGAGAAGAAACTTCGCTAAAGAAGGAAAAGGAACTATAAAGGGAACTGAACTAAAAATGGAAGTGAAACTGGCAACTGCGTTGCGCAGTCAAAGAAAGAGGGAATGGTAGAACTTCATGAAGAGTCGCACCGGCAATCTCCTGTTTTTCGGCCGTGCACACTCTTGGGGAGACGGAAGCTTGAAGGGAAGAGGTACTGAAAATTGCAAAGCCTTGGAAGAGGATCGGCTCGCAAAAATGAACGTGAGGTTAGGTCACCAGAGGATGGGATACAGGATGAAAAAAATTGGACCAATCTCTCATCATGCTTCAGGGAAGAAGCGCGGGAATGAAGGAGCAAATCAAAGTAGAGGGCTTTAGAGATTAGGAAAAGAGAGGTACTGATATCGAAGCCGAACAGGTCCGCGTCGAAGAAATACGCGCAAAAAGTAGGATTGTGTTGAATCAGCAGATAGGTCTTTCGGGAATCATCGAAGAGGGGATTCTACTACACTCTCGAGTTTAGGGAGGCAGGGATGTAAGAGGAACTTCTTGATTGTCAAGTGGGGCTCACAAGTTACCTTTAAAAAACGGTATCAGCAGAGCGGGAGAGAAGTAAAAGACGGGAACCAGATTCAAAGCTTGGAGTGTAAAAGACTTGAAGATCAAAGGAAAAAGAAAGGGTGAAGGGGGAATTTTAGGCCAAAAGAAATTAAAAACAATTGTCTTGTTATGCAGACAGCGGGTTGACGTGGGGGGGGAAGAGGGACATCATGGAAGGCAAAAGAATATAGGCACACTACTCAAAGGAATAGGAGGTTTGGGATAAAGACAGAAAAAAAAAAAAACAGAAGGGGAAAGGGAGAAGAGAAAACTAGCAAATCATAGGCGAATGCCTCAGACAAAAAGGGCTCAACTGGATGAAAAATGCGAAGTAGTGTCATGGAAAGAGCTGGACGATTTTGAGTAATAGGATCGAACATTTCCCGCGAGAACGGGGCCATCGAGAGAACAAAAAAAAGAGGAGGATAAAGAGAATGGCCGTGTAAGAGAAAGCTAGCTGAGAACTCCAACAAAGCCGCGGACCGCGCGGGTGACAGAAAGAAAGTAACACGAATTATCATACACTTTTAGTACCAGTTGTATGAATTCAACATATTGTATTGGAGCGGGTGAACGGGGGAACCTCATCAGAGGAGGGGGCTGTGTCGTTTTGCCGCCAAACAACAACTAAATGCCCATGGGGGCGTGGCTCGGCTAGTTGGAAAAGGGACAGGAAGGGGGTAAGCGAAACAAGAAAAGAATGTCTGCATAAAGAAGTTGGGGGGGCTGGGGGGGGGAGAAAAGACGCCCAACCTGAAAAGCTATAACAGTCTTTACCTCAAAGATCGGATAGTTTTCCCAGGAGGGGGATTTCGACACGACTAGGATTAGAAGTGGGCAGGGGAAAATTAACTGTTAACCCCCTTAAAAAATAAAGAAGGAAAAGAAAAAGGCGTCAATAAAAGAGGAGGAGGGCAGAAACACTGTCCTGGGGAAAAGAAAAGAAAAAATCTCTGATTCAAAAAAGTCATGGTTCGAGAAGAGGAAAAGTCTTCAGGGAACGAAAGTTGACGGAGAGATGGCCGACTCAGCGATGACAGGAAGAAAGAAGACCGAGGGTGGGCTCTGAGACAGATGGGAAAGAGTACTGATCGCTTTATCGGAATCAGGATAAATCGCAGGGAAAGGGGGGTACATAAATGAAGATGGAAGCCTAGAAAATAATTCCAAGTATGCCTTTGAGTCAGACGGAATAAAGCTGAAGATAAAGGCAAAAAAACTAATTGGAGGGGTAAGAGGCCGAAGTCTACCAGCGCGAGCTGATATGACAAGACGTCATTCTCCATTTTCAAAAAGACATGGAGGCCGTGAACGCGCGGAAAAGGGAGAGTTCGACGTCAGGAGAGCCTCGACGCACTCAAGAACTCACAGAAAATACGGAAAAGAGACCGCCACGAAAAAGGAGGCTAAGGCAACCGTAAATGGGGAAGGCTCTGAGAAATCGGTCAAAGAAAAATGCCGGAGGACAAACCGGCAAGAAGGGCTCTAACGAGGTAAGAGCGCTACCTTAGAAGTTAATATACAGAAGAACAACAGATAATCGCCAGGAGGAAAAAGTTGCCGTTAAATCAGTTAAAAAACAGGGATGGGTGCAACGAAAACGAACAGGGAATAAAAAAAACAGGGGGGCAAAAAACTTGGTCTAGGGGGCCACAAAACTGTAACGAGTGGACGCAAATGAGATTCAGCGATCATATGAAAAGGCAGCAAGAAACAGGAACAAAGAGGCAAAAAACAAGGGTAAATAATTATTTGAGGAACGAGTGTTGGGTAACTAGGGATGAGAGAACAAAAGAATAGGGACGCCTTCTCGATCGCAGGAGGGGGAGGGAACTTCGGCTCAAATGGCTGAAAGACGAGCAGCTATAGAAAACAGATGTTGGATAACGTCTGCGAGTGGGACCTCAGGAGAAAAGGCACGATCCAAAATGGGGGATCAGCTCATGCTGCATGAAGAGTACAACAGAAAAGAAAATTTAAAGTTCACACGTATTAATAAAGTGTGAAAAAAGAAAAGGGAATCGATTGCAACAAGAAAAAAAACGGGGACAACGAGGAAGTACTCTCTCCGGGGTGGAAACGATTGGGCAAAAAGAGTACGAACACGAATCCGAAAGGAGAAATAAACTGCGAGTTCTGCTAAAAATACCATATCAGGGAAATAAAAGAGGACCTTGCATCAATAAAACGAGAAACAGAGCCTAAACCAATTCGGGGAAGTTGGAAAGGAGAATGGGTAAAGGCAGACACTGAAAGGGTCTAATTCCATAGCAAGGATGCTTGTGCCATTGTGAGCGAGGGAGGCAGGACGTGGAAACGGCATACGACCATTTTGCAAACGGGCTTCGCCGAGAAGATCTTAGGGACAAGCCTATGGAAGAAAAGATGGCGTCACGAGGGTCATCGCCCAATGCTTGGTGTCTTGGTGAGAAGGGGGAAAAAAAAGAAAAGGAGGAAAGCTCTAATCACATCAACGACGGCGATCACTCACCGTCATGTGGAGAAGGAGATGAAACCAAGGCAATAAGTCAGAGACGTGAGACCGACGATTCAATCGTGTCAAGGGGCCACAGATCTGGGTGGCGGCTTTTGTATCTGGGTCAAAGGAAAACCAAAAAGCGCAACTGGGGGGAGATGCAAAGACATCGAGGAAGTCTGACCTAGAGGAGGGAGGGGTGGAAGGTGCTGAGACAAGAACATTGACCTCACAAGCGACTCTGCGCAGAAGGAGCTTACGAGCAGTGGTACTGGAAAAGCGGAGAAATCAAGAGATAAATGGAAAGGGAAATCAGAGAAACCGCTCGGGCATCCGGAAGGAAAGAAGGATAGGAAAAGAAGGAATCCTTGGGGGGATAGATCATCTATAAGACGAGATAGCGTATAAAAGCCGAAGTTGGGGAAAAAACTCTAAACTTTAATATAGGGCACTCAAGAGAAGAGTGGAGCAACAAAGAAACGGAGTTGGCACCTAAAGGTAAGTCCGAGTTGTAAAAAAGAAAAGAGGTG
>Ga0179593_1535944_pt1 | contig 10274 bp, 10 predicted proteins | sample CZODoug2_1_08_16_FD_185931 | JGI IMG/M metagenome (GOLD analysis project Ga0179593, IMG submission 185931) | Vadose zone soil fungal communities from Angelo Coast Range Reserve, California, USA - CZODoug2_1_08_16fungal (PacBio error correction) | ecosystem: Environmental > Terrestrial > Soil >...
CATTAAAAGGGAGAAATACGGTGAAAAGAGTGTTGCCGAAGGGCTGAAAAAAACAGAAAGGATAAGCCAATTCGAAGGAGAGAATCCTTCCGGAAGAAGGAAAAATTAACGGATGGTGACATCTATGGAACTTAGCCAGGAAAACCAACTCCGCAAAGGAATTCAAACAGAGAAGCTAAAGAGGGGCAGCGGGGAACCTCAAGAAAACGCCGAGGCGACTTATTGTAAAAAAGAAATGCGCTCAAAGAGAGCTAAGGGAAAGAAAAGAAGAAAGTGAATGCATAGGGAATCGCTAAAGTCAAGAAAATCGGGGGTATCCTTGGCATAATTCAATACTAATCTGTAAGGCAGGAAGTTCTCGAAAAAGAAATGGAATTCCAAAGGAGTATAAAAAAGGAAGGGAAAAATGTCCTGGGGGGGAGAAGACACCTGAGTTTGTCTTTGAAGGATGCGAGAGATGAAGAAGGAGAAATGCTCGAGAAGGGGGGGAAGCGAATATTGAAGTGAAAGAAAAGGACCTCGTCAGGGGGGACGAGAAAGTTTTCAGGGAAGAAAACGCGGAAAAAAAGTACTGAAAAAGGAAGTAAAAAGTGGGGTAAGAGACTAAAAGAAGATTCTCACTCTGGGAAAAGGAGAGTTCCTCCGAGGATAGAGGGAAAGATGAGGGAATGGGAACAAAAGTGTACTAGCATGAAAGAATGTACGACAAGGGGACTTCTTCAGAGCCGAGACAAGGGGATCTGCAAAAAGAATCTTTCATATAGGGAACTAAGAAATTACAATCCCAAAAAAATCAGAAAGAAAGGGGAAGGAGAACCGCATTAAGGAGAATTCTACAGCGCCTCGACAGAGCGCCATCAGTAGGAAAAAGAATGGAACAGGGAAGTACTCTAACAACAAGAAAAAAGTCATCAAAAAAAAAAAGCGAGAATGAAGAGAGGCGCCATCTGGCCCTATCAAAAGGCCCTTCTTATACTTCTTGGAACAGAGAACCTTACAAAAGTAAAGTGGGGGGAATGCCTTTGAACCGGAGGGGAAAGTCCCCGGAAAAAAAGAAGCAAAAGGAAGTCGGGCCCCGAGTCTCGAAGCTTCCAGCCAGCTTCGAGCCTCCTATCCACCTAAAAATAGGAAATTTTGTTAAACTGCAAGAGGATACAAAGGGGGCTTTATGACAAACAGTGGAGGGATAGAGGGCTTCTTAAAAAGTAAAAAAAAAATTAGCCAAATCTGGAAACAAAATGTATCTCTGAGTAAGGTTAAAGAGCCGGTCATTGAAGAATGTGGCAAGCCCATGCATTCTATCAAGGCAAAAAACGCCTGCAAGGAATTAGATTCGGAACAGAAGAATTCATGCGCAGAAATCGGAACAAAGCAAATCCGAAAATTAAGAGGGGGGTACATGGAAATTATCGTCACCTAAAGGCGAAAGAAATTGAACGGGGAAAAAGATTCGGGGGGGGATCGGGGAAAGACGAAGGGCGGCCATATACGAGAAGACATTTTACTACCTGGGTTGAGGGGAAACCTAAGGGGCTAAGACATTCTGGGGAAAAGGAAGGGGATGCCAGAAGAAAGTTCTGGGAAGAAAAACGGGGGAAGGGGGCTTTTTGTACTGGTAAAACCATGATATGCATCATGGGAAAAACACCGTGGGGATTCTTCCGGAAATGTATTCTGAAAAAGTCGAGAAGTAAGAACTATGAGGAAGGGATTTCAAATCCGAATGGGGGGGTGTTCCCTCGACTTCCGCTCAGGAGATGATTCTCAAATAAAAAAAAAGGATTCTTCTCAGGGGCTTAAAGAGGGTGAGAAAGAAGGTTCGGGGGGAGGTGAAAAAGGGGTCCAGGGGGAATGCTGGGCGAAAATCTTGAAGCACGGGATACTAAAAAAAGTCTAAAAAATTCACAGGAAGAAAAAAAAGTCTAGGAAAAAAATAAATCACTGGGGATTAATGAAAGGACTTTCAAGTCGAACGAACTAATGGCCAATCGAAAGGAATCTATTAAGGAAAAATCATTAGAGGGAGAGGGGTGTCCAGGGGAAAAACCAGCAGGAAAAAAGGCCTGAGAAGAAGAGGAAGTCTAAAGATCTCGGAGAAAAACTCCCGCCAGGGCCACCGGAGGCCGCAAGATCTGATCAAACTGGGGGTCTGTTACTAACAGAGAAGTGGTCTGTCTTGATAAAGAGTAAACAAAAAAAATATGAGGGAAGGAGAGAGGGTCTTGTTGGATGTCTGGAAACGTGGGGGATGCAACGATTCACTGTCCACTGGAACAGCGCGTATTGAAGGCGGAGAAAAGGAGAGAAGTATGACGTGCTATGAAAAAGCGTTCCGATAAAAGGGAAGTGGGCGGAAGATGGGTTCGAAGAAGAAGAATTGTAGGGAGTAGGAGGTGGACTCTTTTGAGGAGAAACTCACAACAACAACGGATGAATATCTGAAAGGATATATTTAAAGCCAATACAAGGGACGTACAACTCTATCAGGAAGATGACAAAAAGAAAACCCTTCAAGAAAGGAAAAGGTGGAAACCACTCGGGAAAAGCGATGAAAGCTCTCAAGGAGGGACTCTCCAGGCCCGAAAGGGGGGGGGGGAGGCAATGAAAAGAGAGGGGGGAAAGGAAAGTTGAACGTGAAAAAGGCTGGGAAAGCTCTACAAGTGGGACCAAAAACTGCAAAAGAGAAAAAGTAACAATAAACCGGAAAAGAGAAGAGACAAACTAAAATCAGCCACTGTTCCGAATCCCCCCGCACATGTCGAAAGTGAATCCTCGGGAGGAAGGTTCATGGAAGGAAGGGAGCTTGGGAAGGGGCTCCGCGGAGAACAAAAAGCAGAGGGGAGTGTCTTTGCAGAGGGTCGAAATCGAAAGTGGGTGTCCTTCGAAATAATAAAAAGGGACTTCAGTCGTAGAGAGTGGGTATCTCCGTTGAGAAAAAAAAGAAGCCAAGGGGGATCAGCGGCGGGAAAAGAAAACAGTCACGAAAAAAATACTGGGGTAAGAAGTAGAAACTTCTGGTCTGGGAGGCTCAAAACGAAAAAATTTTACAAAAAGGGAAAGGAGGAGGAAGAAGGAAGGAAACCATAGAAAATCTAAATAAATAAGCCGGAAAATCTACTAATTGAAAAACTAGGAGGAAAAAAGGCTTCCGTAGGAACCAAAGGGAAGGCCAAAAAAGTTCGAGAAAAAAGGGGGGAAGACACAATGGTCAGGGGGGTGAAAATCAAAGGAGAGAACTCATACGAGGGGAGGAGAGGTGCGTTGGAAGAGGAAGCTCTTAAAAACGAAAAACCCAAGCACATTCCGAGCCTGTCACAGCACATTTCAGCACTAAAAAAAGAAGATTAGAAAAGAGAAGGGTCGGGGGCCTCGCCGATCAAATACCAAACAAAAGGTAAATTCCTTTCGTCGAGGGGAACCTCCATAAAAATGGGAAGGAGCACCAGAAAAAAAAGGGGGGACTCTCCCCCTTTCAAAAAAAAATGGAAAAAAGTTCAAAAGAGGAGAAGTGTATAGCCTTGGGGAAGGGAAAGCCATTTAACAGTGCAACACGAGCTGTTGAACCCTATCACAGGCAAGAGAATTATGGCCATGGGGAGATGGGGGAAACTACTCTCGAAAAAAGCGGGAAATTAGCGGAAAGGAGACTGAGCTGATTAAGAGAGTCCTTCACTCGCGGAAGTAGGTCTTAATGTAGAGAAGAGGGGGAGACAGGTTTTGGGGGACAAAACATCGCTGAAATCGATCTGGAGGGAAAAAAAAAGAATATGACAGGGGCTTAACCAAAGCAAGGAAAGTCAATAAATCTGCGTCTATCTCAAGCGGGCCGAATCAAAAACCGAGCAAGGAACAACTCACTTATTAGTGAAGGACCAAAAAGAAATTGAGGGGAACATCCCAGGGGAGAAACTAAAAAAAGGTACGATCACTAAGGAATGTCGATAGCTGGGAAACAGATAGAGGATTAGAGTCTTGATATTAATGAAGAAAAAATCTGGGAGGGAATAGGTTCCGGAATGGCTAAAACTCGGAAGATGGAGCTGAGAATAAAGGTTTTATTCTTTTAAGAGAAGAGATTCCAACTGCCAGGGAAGAGTCTGAGGATCTAGGAGAAACTCAAGGGGGGGGGAAAACGTAAAAGATCCCGAGAGTTACTCCTGTCACCCTGTCGTTATCAGTCTACTGAAGAGTCAAAGATGAGGCAGACTCTCATAAAAAGAAAAAGTAAATGGCCTCAGGAAAAGGAATTCAAGAGAAATCGGGGCAGCGAATCTGCTTGCGGACCGAGTGGGATTTTACAAGAGGAACTCACGTCCAAGGGGACTAGTGAGAACGAGTTGAGGAAAAAATCCCTGAACAAACACTGATCGCTACGAGGGGTACAAAATTCAGAAAAAGGAAGAACCGGGAAGAAAAAATAGTCCCGAAGGATCTCAAAAGACAAACAGAAGAAAGGGGGGACAACAAACCTCGGGGGGGAAAAAAAAAAGATTCTCTCCATGAATCCTCAATTTCTTGAATGGGAAGAAGCCTGGGAAGAAGGAAGAGACAGGAAGAACAACCGAAATGAGGAGCTGAACCTGGCTTAAAGGGGGGGGTCGCGATCTGGAGATGGTTCCTTCGAGAGAGGGGGAGAGTTAAAAAAAAACGTGCGGAGGAAAAAGTGGCAGCAGGGAGGAAGTTCGTGATGGGGGGGAACTACAGCACAGCGGGGACTAGATGATGAGGATTTAAAAAAATGTTGGGAAGGAGGGAAACCACTGCTGGGGAAAAAGGGGAGAGGGGCACAATCTGTACCCAGCGCGGCACGCATAAGGGTTCATTTTTGGACAGGAAGAACAGTAGGGGGGGAATTAAAAAGTCTCGCGTAGAAAGAATACAACGAAGAGAAGGGTCATCTGGTGGAAGTCGATTCGCTTTAGGCCTGATAGAGAGAAAACCAACGGGGACAAAAGAGATACGTCAGAGGAACGAAAACGGAAAAAATCATTGGAAGGAGCCTCGTGAAGCAGTCGAGGAAGGCAAGTTTCTCAAGTAGAAAAGACTTTCAGGGAGAAGGAAGAACCATTACTTACAAGGAGAACAGACGGGAGGAATCAGGCATATGAGGGCAGGGAACGCCGGAAGAATGCGAAGGGGCTCAGAAAGGAGAGGGGGGGAAACGGGATAATAGGGGAGCTGGGGGGGACGTGAGGAAAAAGAAGAGGGGTAGCTAGAGGATGAGTAAGAGGAGGGATAATTGGGCGGGCCGGTGGGCCCCGGCGGGTTTAGATGCGTGCGGCTGGAAGAGGAGTTGATGGGGTGAACGTAGGGCGTTTGGAATGCTAAGATACTCACAAAGGTACCCGCATAATAAACGCAAAGGAAATCAAAAAGGGATACCTCAATATAAAAAAAGTTAAAAAAAACATGTCTCAAACAGCACCCAAAACTTAAAGTTCCTTGCGCCTCAGAATCTCTATAGGCTCATGCGAATAAAAAGACGCCTGAAGGAGAGGGGGGGGAGACCGGGTAATCGCAACAACGATCCGGAAGGAGGAGGGGGCGCAGTGACGCTCCGAAGAAAGGTGTCAAACAGGCTGATTCCAATTAAGGGATATCATGGAAGAGTAGAGAAAAGGAGGTTCTGTGGAGGGACTCCACCTGAAAGGGGTAGTAATGATCTGTTCGGAGAAAGTTAAAGAAAGTTGCGGACGCGTGGGGGAGAGGGGGAAAAGTAGTGCTCTCTGAAAAGGAAATCGAGTCAGTTTGCAGAGTAAAGAAAATCAATGGGACAGGAGGTTCGAAAATTAGAGCCGGTAAAAAGAAGGGGAGCGGTCAGAAAAAAATCTCCATCGTGCAGACAAAATTTGAGCAGGGGGGGCTCCTTGAACTGGAGGCACCGTAAAGGGGAACGTCTGGACGAAGACAAGCGAAGACATTGGAGGAGGGAAAACTAAAATTCCGGAGCCGAGACGGCGGAGGCGTTGAACTTTGGTAAAATCTTTGGAGAAAATTCCAAGAAGAAAGTAGGAAAATGAAGAAAAAAGGGGGAAAAAACGAAAGCGCGGCAGCGGCGAAGGGCGACATCCGCGGGAGAGCAGAATGGAAAAAAAAGTGGGGAGGTCCCCCGAAATCAGGAGACCTGCAGGCGGAGACGCGGCCAAAAATGCTGGGTGTCAAACCCTCTCCCGAGAGGCTTAGGGTCCGAAGCTTAAAGGGGGGAGGAAAAAAGTTAAGCGGTACGAAAAAAGGCGGGTTCCATAAACAGCATCGGAAGATTTCCTTCCTTATACTGAGGTTCCCTCCCAGAGTCTAGGAAACAGCATATCCGGAGAAAAATTTAAAGTTAACAAAAGAGAATATGGGGACCACTTTATACCCATAAATTTATATCTATGCTAGATTGTCAGGCAAGCTAAACACCCTAAAAAGAAAAGAATCATAAGAAAATCAAGAAAAAAACCGTTAAAGGAAGCGCTGGGGAGAAGAGGAGGAACGAATCCACAGTGACGGCGGCGGGCGTCCACTCTACTGTGCGAGAGAGGAAAGGTCTCAGGGAGGGAAGCAGGGTGAATCGGGGAAGAAGTCCTTCCATGGGAAAAAGGCGGAGAACAGGTCGAAAGGAGGCCACAGTTTCCTTCAAAGGAGGGTGCAGAGGTGCTCAGGGGTTCGGTACGAACGAAGGGGTGAGGGGAAAGAAAGATACGCAGAACTGTTTTGAAAACCTCGGGAAGCATATCGTAAGGGGAAAGTACAGGCTCACGCCAGAAAGATACTGACTGCTGTCCCCTTCAAAAAGGTCCAGAGAGGAGACTGTTATTTTTACGGAAAACCCTCTCGAGAGGGGAAAAGTAATCCGTAAATGCTCTCAGCAACCGGAGGGGGAGAGAATGCCCGGGCATGGAAAGGCATGTTGTTGGGCCCGAAATGCACTATAGGGACCGCTCGGAAGAAGGGAAAACTGCCGTGTAAAAGGCGTAAGGGGGGGGGGAAACGGGAATGTAGGTTCAGTGAATGCACTGTAATTGCATCAAAAAGTCCTATCGGCGGGAGGCCTCACAGAAAAAAGTCTAAACGAAACAATCCGAAAGCTTCTTCGAAGAAGAAACTCCGAAGAGTCAAGGGGGAGAGACGACTGCAATAAAAGCCGACGCTTCTGGGAGGGCGATACTACACACAATCGTCCTATAAAAAAAAAGCCATTAAAAAATATTCTAGCAGGGAAAAAACATCGAGAAGTAAAAAATGGCAGGCGCGAGCAAAGAACTATAAGAAAAAGGCTTATCACCTTTGGCGAGATGTGGGGGGGCTATCCCAGATGGGAAGAAGAGTTCGACGTTAGCGGGAAAGGGGCCTGAAAAGACGACTCGAAACAGGAAAACATTCTGTCAGGAAACTTTGAACGAAGACCGTTTCAAGAAGGGGGGGAAAAGGTAGATTGGAGGAGGCGAAACTGGAACGAGGAATGGCCTCTCGAGAGAGCAGGGAAGGAAGGACTCTGAAAGAGGGAGGGAAACCATAGACGGCTCAGAAAGGCCGAGGCTCAAAGAATTACTGTAAAAGAGAGGAATCAACAAAGAAAAATAAAGAAATAGTACAAAATACAAGGTCCTACGCCTAGAGAACGCCTCGTCAAGCCCGTAACCATGAGCGGGCTATTCATAAGGTGGCAAGCAAGGACAAGAAGGAAAGAACAACGCGACCGTCGAGTTAGGGAAGTAAAAAAACTCCTCTCCATTAAATCGCGGGGGACGAGGGAGAAACCCTCTCTAAAAAAGGGGACTCCCCACAAGAGAAAACATGGAAGACAATCTTCGAAAAGAGTTAAGTATCTAGGGCTGCTGAGAACCCTCGAAGAAAAAAAACGTTAGAAAAACACCGCCAAGTTGGAGAAGCTTAGAGGCGAAGGGTTGGCCATGGCGTCCGCGGAAGAGTGGATGCCGGGTCCTTGGTGAAAAGAGGCCCGATGTAAAATTTTAAGAAGAGATGGTATGGAAAAAAAAGAGAGTGAAGAGAAGGGGAAAGGGCAATAAGCTCAGCGTCGAGAGAAAACATTGAGTCTCGCCGGGAAACAGCAAGTGACTAAGGACAGATAAGGGAGAACAGTCTTAGTGAGAAAAACGGGGGAAAGGGGGAAGTTAAGAAGGCAGGGGGAAAAAATCGGCCTGGCATCTAGAAAGAGTTCGCTGCGGCCAATGGCCAGAGGGCAAAAAGAAAATTACCAGAAGTAAACTTGGGAAAGGGGTGATCAAGGGGAACTCCGAAAGGAGGGGCGGGACCCAAACCGGGTACAAAAAAATGAATCTTTTCCCATATCAGTGACGATCAAATGAGGAGAAAAAGAGAGGCTCCCAGGAGCGAGGGAAGAAAAAGAAGGAAGGTTTAAAGTAAGGGTGTCTACCGAGGAATAGAGGCCCCAAAGAATCAGGGTCAGCATTCCCAATGGAGATGGATAAAGTACATCATTGGGATGTTCGCAGAAAAGAAGAATTTGGGGGAGGAACATTAAAAAGGGAAATGCCGGGGGGGACGTACCAGCATCATCTCGAAGGACTCCGAAACAGCGGAATCGGACAAGAAAGCCTTAAAGGACCAAAAGGTTCTTGGGAAACAAAAGATTTAGGAAAGCGCCATTGGAACCAATGGCTAAAAAAAGAAAAAACTCTCATTTCTGGCACGAGTTACGGAAAAAAATAGCCGGCAAACAGGAACAATGTTGTATGAAGGAGAAAAAAAGGGAAAATCAACGCAAGCAAGAACGGGATCGCGGGACAGAATGTGGTTAAGGAAAGTCTTGGGGCTCAGCTGAGTTTATATGTAAGGAATTCTCTCGGAGAAGGTATGTGTTCCGGAGGAATCCCAAAAAAAAATCCCGGATGATGAGGCACCGGAGGCCGAAGCCCTGAGATCAAGACATAAAAGGACGCACGGGGGGAAAAGGTTGAAAGAGGGGTTTCTCTAAAAGTCTATTTGTTCCAAAAATTGAAATCCTAACAGAGCGGGTCAGATGCGAGGGAAGAACGTTCGGTATAGATAGGGAGAGAACCCAGAATCGGGGATAGGAACGCTTGATCTGAAAAAGGGGATCGGGGACTAAATAGGGGGGGATTCTGGCAAGAGGAAATTCCTCGGGTTTCAGTGAAGAAGACGCTTAGGCTTCCTGCGACAGGCTCCCACTGGACGTTGAGAGGCTGCGAACATGAGCTCCACATGAAAGGAAGGTTCTCAAAAAATAGCTCCGCAAGATTAAGAACTGGTGAAGACGTAAGGGCAAACGAAAATAATTATAGAAAGGGGATGCCCTTCAAAGATCAAGGAGCACACTGAGAAAAACTCACAAAAGTGGGAGAAATGGCTATGATCTAGGGAGAACGCTTCCACTGAGGGAGACCCATGCCTAGAAACTCATAAGTCGAACGACAAAATGAAGTAAGGATTCGTCAAGATCTTTCCTTAAAGAGCAAACCGAAAACCTTTCGATGAAACACCAGGCAGAACCTTCCTTAGGAAGGGAGATCGTATCAACGAAAAAAAGAGGAAAACAAGCCGGAAAAGAAAACGCACAAGGGAGAGGGTATTCTCAAAGATAGAAGAGGTGTATCACGTTGGGGAAAAGGGGAAAACGGTGAGAAAAACGGCGAGACAAGACCGACTCTTACGAAGAGAAGGAAAAAAAGATCTTAAGAGGATGATATACGGTCCGGCCGAGAGGGCATGCTAGCTATAGAATCATTTTTCGGCGGGGAAATCAGACAAGCGCAAGGAAATGCGGGAAGGAAAGTTTTGAAAAAACCAGAGGGGAGAATACGAACTTTCAAAACAGGTGGGGAATGAACTTTGCCATCAAATTGCTGCGGAAAAGATTGTTCAAAAGGAAGGAAAGTTTGAAAAAAAGGTACCCATACTGAAACAGCCAGAAAAGGGGGTGGTCCTCACGAGGGGTCGGTAAACGTTTGGGAGGAAGTAATCGGCTGGGAAGACCTGTGAACGAATCGGGCCATGCTCATCAGGACCGATTCTAGTAGGGGGGAACAACAACACTGAAAGAAGAGAAGAAGCGTAAAGGGAAAAAAAAATACCGGTAAACTATTCAAGGGGGAAGATGTCTGAATCTGATTACGACAAGCGTAGAATTACGACCTCGGGGGAAAGGGACCGCCAAAAAGGATTTACAATGTGAAGGATTTTTACAAGAGGACGCACGACGCAGGCGAGGGGAAGGTCATTCATCAACGAGCGGGGATCCGAGGCTTCGCTGGGAGGAGACCTCCGGAAAAAGAAGGAGCGGAAGT
>Ga0179593_1560673_pt1 | contig 10274 bp, 7 predicted proteins | sample CZODoug2_1_08_16_FD_185931 | JGI IMG/M metagenome (GOLD analysis project Ga0179593, IMG submission 185931) | Vadose zone soil fungal communities from Angelo Coast Range Reserve, California, USA - CZODoug2_1_08_16fungal (PacBio error correction) | ecosystem: Environmental > Terrestrial > Soil >...
GGAATCGAGTCACAACGGCGGAGTAAAAAAAGGCGAACGTAAAAACAAATATCTGTCTGCTGCACAGCCGCCCCGATCGAAAGATAAAGAGAACGAAGGTAATTAGACACAGAAAAGGGCATCGGAGGTATGGGCCTTAGTTTTACACCCAGACTTCATAGTAATCCTGACGCTAGGGGTAGACAATCGAGAAGGTTCAAACGGAAACTATCTGTTTGCGCGCGAAAGGACGGTCTCCTATAAAGTCTGGAAGAATGTTTTTAAAGGGACCATGGAGACTTGAAGGTTCGCTAACACGAGGCGAAGAGGGAGGAGGGGGGGTATTAAGGGAAAAAAGAGTGAGAGGGTGAGGGGGGGGGAAGGGAAACGCGAGTTCAAAGACCCAGGCCGATCTTTCCCCGATTGGGGGGGTACTCCATCAAAGTTAAGGGTATCGGGGGGGGACTCCGAGTCACACACATCCAGGTCAGGAGGGGGAAGCCGTAGAGTGGGAGATGAGATACAAACTTTCGGAAGGGGTTATCGAGGGGGGGGGATGTGGCTTCAAAAAATCACTTCTCCCAGAGAGGAAACGGGAAAGGAGTTGGACCCACCCATCGGGGAACTATTTCCAGAGGATGGATCCGAGGAAAGGGGAGGAGGATCGCCGCAAATATACCGAGAGGTGAGCGGGCGCGATTGGCAGAAAGATCTGGGGGGATATGTTGTAAATCGCCCGATAGCCCAGGACATTCCGACGTGAGGGGAAAACTGTGCTGGAAGCTGAGGCCGCAAGAGAAGGGGCTTCGAGCTACCCGGGGGGTGCGAGAGGGCAGGAAAAGGGGAGTTGTACTCGGTAGATCAAAATAGGGGTTAACTGTGCGGGTAAGGTATTTAACAAGGAGGGGACCCGCGGGAAGGGGGGGAAGGGGAACAAGAAGGGTAGGGGACCTTCGATCAGAAGAAAAAAAAATGGGGGGGGGGCCCACAGAAGACGAAAGTAAATAAGGCAACTATCCCTTCAAAGTCCATCCTCGCGCACGGCTGTAGACGTTCGGCCTCAATACTATTTAGCCAACCCCTCGTGAGAAAGAACCGGGTGAAGGAAAGTTATAATGTGACATTAAGTATCATTTCGAAAATTCCTGTATATTTCATGCCCGTCATCCGGAAGCATCCTTTCTGCTCAAAAAACCCTCTTTCCTGTGCAATATGGACCTAAGGCTCCTGCGACTTTACAACCCTCACATTTTCATACATTATTGTGTCTCAGAAGAACTCTTTCAAACCCCCGCGATCCGTGTACGGAAAAACCTTATGGCACTATCTCCTAGAATTGTTGGCTACATTTGACTTCTCTGCTTGGCAAAAAGTCAGTTGTATTTCAACGAAATACCGGGGTGAGGGATCTACCGAAGGATCCCCACTTTCGTCTCTAAATAGAGTGGTATGACCTAAGCAAGGATTCTTCGTCCTCCCACCAGTAGTCATAGTTTACCTCACCCTGTGTCGTAAAGTTCTCAAATTTGGTTAAGCTTGGTGCGTGTTTTTACTATACCTTTTTCTTGGATTGTAAAACTATGACGCATTCAGACCCCCACAAAAGGGGCCCAAGAAATTTTTTGAAGTTGGATTTCAGGGCAGATTGCCGTGCCTTTGCACTCGATCAGCAGTTCGCAGTAAGTGCCGATGGGGGGAATGTGCTGGGGGAGGATGGAAGGAGGGGCAAGAAGGTGCCTGCTTCAATCGGTAGCCTTTAATTTGTGATAAAATAACCCCCAATCATGGGAAGAATGATTTGAGGGAGGATAAAAGGGCGAGGACACGGGCAAATTCCATTTTTGGAGGCGAGGGTCCCGCCCCGGGGAGGGGAGACGATTCCAGCGATTGACAGGCGAACGCTAAAGCCAAGGGGGGTTCTAAAGAGAGTTACTGAAAAGATGCAAAATAACTGGGGCGGGACACGTCTTCGCTTAGGAAGGTACAATATCAGGAGGAAAGAAAATAAAAAAAGGCCTACGATAAAAGAGAAAAATGTTACAAAATGGGTGCACAGTGAAAAATTGCTAGACCTTTTGAATCGTCATCTAGGAAAAAGAGGGGAGTCTATGCGAAAGAATCTATGTTAACGGTCTGGATGGGTCACAAGTAGGAGGGAATCTACCTAAGTCTCAGGACGTCAACTCGACCGCGTCCTCAACGGGAAGGGGTGGGGAAAAAAAAAGGGGGCGAGAGGCTGCGTGAGAGATTGCTCGCACTCGATTTCGAACTACTTCGCTCCCAAGAATATTAAAGGGTAGCGAATGGACAGGGATTGACTAATCAACTGGCGGCTGACACCAGACTGTGAATCGGTCACAGGGGGAGGCCAGAGGTAAATGATGCAAAGTGGGAGGAGGGGCGCCCTGGCAGCACCTGATCAATCCAAACTTGAAAAGGAATCTTTTAGAGAAAGAAGATGCCAAGAGAAGGGGCTTAAAGGCCTGCTGGGGGGCCGAAGAAAGAATGGGTAAATATCGATTACGTTATTTCTTACCAAGGGGTACATGGAGAAAAGCGATTACAAGGACATCTTGGGGGAAAAGGCTGAAGAGAAATCAATTCACTCTAAATCCGTCCTAAGAAAGAAGTTGATGGGGGGGGGGTGGGGGGGCAGAAACGAAGAGAGATGGCAGCCTCATAACCTTATAATACGAGGAGGACTGAAATACAGAAAAAAGAATCATAGAAAGAGAAGGTTAGAAGAATGCACCATAAAGAATCTTCATTCTTAAAATTCTTGCATATATAAAGGTAAAAGAAGGAAACATAAGCGGACCTGCGGAAAAGCCTTGGATCTATTAGAAATGAGAGTCGCTACAAATATCTTGAAGCTTTTCAGAAGGTGTTTAAAGGATCGTCCGGAAAAAAACCGGAGGAGACAGGTTCGAGAGAGCCACGTCAATTTTTTTGGGGTATTTGGGGAGAAGGTTTTTGTTTTAGATTGTCTCTCATGCACAAAAATCGCTGCACGGGAAACTAAAACGGAGAAAAAGAGAGAAGGGAATGCTGGAAAAAGGGGACCAGAGCTTTGGTGGAAGAACTAAGCATGTGAGTAACCTTATAGGGAGCCAAACTATAAAAAAAAAAAAGGGAGTAGGCAAGCATCATGCAAGAGTTGGTTCTCGATCTAGTTTGCTGGACTTGCAACCTCGGGAACTGCAAAAATTGGGGGTTGAGGGGGGGGGAAATGAGAACGGAACGGGGGGCTATTTATCCGTCCTCGAAGACTCTTGCAACCTGGTCAACTGAAGATTTGGGACCAAATCACATCCATCTCCTAGGAACTTTCTAAGATTTCGAAAGGCCGTGAGACTGCTGGCGGTTTCACCTGGGGAGATTGTCCGACCCCATGGGCTCCGGGCCCCGCAAGGAATATCTCTTTGAAGTACTAATAGCGCTTTTGAGGGGGTTCAAGGGGGGTTCAATATAAAAGGGTGGAGGAGGGGAGGCTTCTGGGATTAAATAAAACCATTATAAATTTTCCCTGACTTACTTTTTTAAAAAGGTCCGGGTCAGGGGGGATGTTGGCAAATGCCTAATTGCCATGTCTTCAACAACCCCCACGTGATTAGTCGGCTGGCCGGAGCGGGGGGGTCGGGGGGGAGGGTTTCGGATATTGCCCGACTTTTCCCGGACCGAGCGGCGCAATAGCCCCAAGGGGTGTACGCACGCATGAAACGGACCAAGTAAAAAAGAGGAGGACGGGGAGGAAAATCAAGTCATCCTGGGGAAGGATATTTGGTCTGTGCCTAGGGGGGGGGGCAGGGGATTGGGGCTCTCTGCGTGCACCCATTCGGCCAAAGCATCCCACCTCAACTGCAGCCCGTAGGAGAAAATTGAAAAGGCGGGATTGAAACGGTTTAATCCTCTGGGGAACTTGGAGAAAGGCGCCGACACATAAACAGGAAAAATAATAAGGGCAACAAACCGGGGCGATGGAAAAAGAGAAGGAGGGCGAGAACGGAGTATTTCAATGTTTATATATAGAAGCCAAGAATGGCTTGAGGAGGAATTCGAAAGGGGGGAGGAGCTGGCGCTTCTTAGGAACTGTCTTTCGTCGGAACGACGACAATAAGGTAAGCTGATGGAAGAGCGGACCTGACGATTTCTCTTTTTACTCGAGACGATCAAATGGGGAGGGAAGTTTAACGGTGAGTGGTAAGAGGGAGTCAGGGGGGATAACTTTCAAAAAGGAGGAGACTATGAAGTTGTTGAAGCGCTCATTGCGTGTTTAAAGATCGGACGGCGGAAAGAAATGGAGGAACCAAGAAAAAGGGGGAATGAAAAAAGATTACCCCTGCGGGGACAAATAGTCGCAGCCTTCGACTCTTCCTCCCAGCAAGGGGAGGGGGAGAGTCGAAGGGAAATGCAATTACTGGGGAACTCTCGCGGCTAGGAACCTCAAAATGAACTGGAAAAAAAATTCTCTTAGAGCCTGTTTTTGACTGGGATCAACGAAATCCGTTCGTGCAATAAGGACAGAAAAAGCGGGATTTCACTCGCAGCGCGACCTCAATGAGATCACCATCGCAAGCTGAGCAACTCGTCAAGAGGGGAACGCTTGAAGGGGGGGGGGGGGGGTGAGAGCACGAATCTCAAGAACGGGGAGGAGTAAAATAGAGCTTTCAAGTGCGCTAACACATTTCCACTCGGGCCTCAGACTAAGTGTCTCGTCTTGCCAAGCCGGGTCGAGGGAGCAAAGAAAAAAGTATGGGCTATGCCCACGCAAAACTTACTCCTTTCTTTACGTCATCCCAGGCTCCCTATAGTGAAAGAGGCTGCCAAAGGGAGAGGATTCCATAATGGCCCCTTTCACATCCCGGTATTCCGTGCGCCAAGAGGTCCCAGAAAAGGGAAATTCCGAAAGAAGCTAATGGAAACCCCTCCGCTAAGATGGGAACAAACCTGTCAAGAAACTTACTTACTACTCTCCTCGAGGCTAAAAAACAAATAAAAGATATAATATCTCTTCCATAAACAGCTGCTCCACGAGGTCTCAACAGAATGAAACATAAATGTGAAACAGTTAGGGGATAGGAGAGGAAGGAAATAGTGGCGATCATGCAAATCACATTCCTTAGGGGCTCGGGGGGCTGTCAGTTAGGAGGGGGGGAGTGGGAAAACGATACAAGAAACAACCGGCCTCCTAAGTCGAAGGGGACAATGGGACTATCAAAAAAATAATGGGGCGAGATAGCCGTATTAAAAAGGTTCGTCCTCACGCGCAATGTGTATAAAAACGCCCAGGATGTATCCAAGGCAATCGCAGTACACCAGGACGCAGGTCTTTAAAAGGGCGGGAGAGGAGGAACGCTGAGACGGAGCATCAGGGACGGGGCCGAGCAGCACCTCGATATCAATCCAACAACTTGACGAACGTGTTCGATAACAGATCAGATCCAAGAGACTGAAGGACCCTAGATTGGGGGGAAGAAAACGGTGCACGTCACGACCGCCATACGTGATGGTGCGTAAAAGATCGGGGAAAAGGGAAAACGGAAAAGATAGGAGAATGACATGGAGTCAATCACCGATCAATACTCAATTCACGCTAACCTAAGAGAAAAGAAGGGGGGGGGGGGGAGAAGAAGAACCTCCCAACTCCTTCACTCTATCCATGGGGGAAAACCGCACTGGGGGGTAGAGGAAAGAGAATCATACAGTATCCTAACGAGTTGCTCGTGAAGGACAAAAAAAAAAGTATCACATCATCCTTCAGGGCGGCAAAAGGGCATCAAAGCCTTTTCCCCAATTCCATAAGAGTGAAGCCTGTCCATATGCCGTCTAATACTCCTCTCCTTAAAATCTGGAGTTGATCAATAAAGAGGCGGCTGTGAAATTGTTTGAGCAAGTCCGCAGGGGGGGGCGTGACCGGATAAATGTCCTAAGGAGTGAGGAATTCCAAACAACGAGGGGGGTGCGGCGGGGTCGCAAATACACCTCTGATCCTGTATAACCAAAACTAGGGAATGCAGGGGAGCGGAGGCGCCAGAAGAAACAACGGAGGAGCAAAGAGAGACTCTATAAGTGATACATGCCATCACTATGTTGTGGTTCATAAGGAGGGAGGGGGGGGTAGGGGGGGGGGAATGTCAAAATTATGTAGAAATGGACGTTAGGCGATGTAGTACGAACTGCGCGACGGTGCTAGAACCCCATTCTAAAAGACCGCAAGGAGCGGAGGTCAGCATATTCAAGGAGATCTCGAAGGTACCGGCCTCGGTTCAGCGGGTCCCCTCGTTATGATAGGGGGGGGGCGGAATTGTTTCTGCCCGAATCCACTGAAGCTGAGAATCTCCCTCTGCATCTTGCGTTCTGAAAACGGGGCACTGTCAGGCGACTTGGTTGGGCTGGTCGACGGCTGTCATCACTCATAAAGGTCTACAGAAGTGGTGAATAATCTTGTCTGTTCAGGGTCTAAATCTCTTTACATGGCTGTCACAAAAACACAGGCTCTGGAATGCTTGATGCAGAGGGAATTGGTAGCTTTATTTCCTTCCTCTATGTTGAGCTATTGGGGGAAAAAAAGTTCCTCGCTTCTATCCGGGGGTACCAATCAAACGTAAAGAAGAGACGAAATGTAAATAAACGCCGGGCCAACAGCCATCCAAGGTAAGACTTGGAGGGAGAAGGGATGGTGGTAAGCCCCATTCTCCTTTTTGCTTGCTCTCATCTGGTGCCGAAGGCAAAAACACGAAATCATGCTAGCCTGGCCAGACCCCACCGTTTTTCATCTCCGCGTGTGCCTCGGAAAAAAAGCAGCATTTCAAATACTTCCTTTATATCTCCTCTTGCCGTTTCTAAATCCAGTTGAATACACAGGGGCTAAAAACTCACTTCTTTTTACTGCATCCTTGGCATCCCGAGGGAAAGGGGGGTCCATCATGCCCTGGAAGTCTCGGAGGAGCCCATTTGTCACCATTCCGGAAAAGGCTCCGCACTGGTCGGGAGATGAGCAACGACGAATAGGACAGAGCCCGGTTAAGGAATGAGAGTTGCTCATGCGGGCCTTAGAATTTCTTTGGTACTCGATGGAAAAAAGAGAAAAGGGAAAGACTTTTAAACAGGGGGTAGGAACGCGAACTGTCCGCAATTAAGGTGTGAATGAATATTCGAGCTTGCGTTGGGGGAAGGTAGAGTGGACAAAAAATCACAGGGGTAACGGGATCTTAGCACCCGGAGGGGCATGGATTGCGAGACTAAGGAATCGTTCCAAGTCCACTACTGGAGGTCAGCTGCGACAGGCACCCCGTGCTACATTCAGTCAGCTCGCGCAAGAGAGCAACGGAATTCATTCACAGCTTCCGTGAGCGCCGGTGGGGAAGAAACTGAAAACTGAGGGTAAAAAGGCCGGAAAGGGAGTAACGAATCATCGCAATAATCAGGCCCCCACCCAGCGCGACTGTGAAGGAACGAGGAGGTCGGGTTGAAAAGATGACTCGCACAGGAACGATCTAAACCCCAAACAAACTTATTATGATGGGGGAAAATAGAAGATTGTCAAAAAAGATTGGAGGAAAAAGGAAAGAAAAAAGGGCACAAAGGCGATTCTCATTCCTGGGGGGCTTGAGTCCGAAGTTACGAGATGATAAAGTGATGAAAACGAACCTGGAGAGGGACCGCGGTAGAGAAATAACGGGAAGAAAGGAATTGCAGTGCGTCGTTAATTCCAGCCGAAGCGGAGTGGGGGTGAAGCCCGTGGATGCAGCCACGCAGCGAGGTCCCCAAACGGAGGGGAAAGATGAAAGGAAAGAGAGAGGGAAAAAAACGAAAAATCACGACAGGTTACGGGGAAAGGGGCTTGCGAAGGGCTACTTCTGACTAAGGAACGCGCGAAAGACACGGGTAACACACATTAAATAAGGCGCTCCGAAACATCTGCTCCAAAGGTTCACATCAAATGCATAAGTCAGGGATATCAGTGGGGAGAGGACACGAAAAGGTAAGCAAGCATTCCCTTTACGCTGGTCTTGCGGGAGTCGTCGGGGCGCCGACGACGAAACGAGAAAGAGTAAACTGGTGACAAGGTTCTCATACACGAAACTTGGAGGCGGCGGAAAAGAAACGCTGACAAATCATAGCACTCTCCAGAGGTCAAGCGCGGTATCAAAGGGGATTGCGAACGAGGAACTTCCTGGCAAAATGGCGGAATCAAGTCAATCGCGGATACGATCGGGTCAATGCAGCAGGATGTGGAGGGGCGTGAAAGGCCGAAAGATAAGACAAAAAAACGTTTTGTCATCGCCAATCTCCGTCGTACACCAGTTGACCGGTGGTGGCCGGGGTACTAAAGAGCAGGGGGGGGCCCGATTACGCGGAACAAAATCGTTAATTGATAAGATCCAAAATGGACGATATGGAGAGAGGAGAGAAGAAAGTTCACGCTCTCCTAAGATACTCAGAATAGGGGATTGGGGAGCAAGGAAGAAACACTGAGGTCACTCTATCATGGCATTACAAACGGCGGTCAGACCTGGGTGTGCGTAGAGAACTCGGACGGAAAAGAAAAGCCAGGGAAAAAGTCACGGCTATTCGTTAAACAAGCGGTCAGAAGGAGGGCCATGCGGGAAGGAGAACGAACGAGCGCTCAATCTCTATGGGCCTGCCTTTCGACTAGGGGAGATATGAGAGACCTAGGAAAAAAGGGCGAAAAGAAAGTTCAAGTCCGTTCTGCATCGAACGTTAATCCATAAATAACGGGCATGGAATCGAGGAATCAAATTAGGGGTGGACCGGAGACAACGATGGCAAAGTAACCTCGCTCGTGTAGAAAAAAAGGGCTGGAAGAACAAGAGAACGCCGGGGTCAAATAGAGCTATTGAGAAGCTATAAGTACAAGCTACATGTCCATTCACTTTGTGGGTTCTACACGATAGGCGGGGCAGAAAAAATTGAGAGTCGGTCAGAAACTGAAATTAGCGATTGTATGGAAGGCCTCTAGCTACAGACGGAAAACACGTAAAAGAAAATCAAAAAAGGGGGAAATCGTAGAATCTTAGAAAGGCCGCATAGGACATCGGCAAGCGGATGGATTATGGGAAAGAGTGAAGGGAGCAGGCGGAGAGATACGAATCGCAGGAGATGTGGGACCACGTAGCACTGGAGGGCTTACTGTTGCTAGATGAAAGATGTAAGAGCGGTGGTTTAATGAAATTTATCGAGGCGAAGTCGGGGCGGCTTCGAGGATCTCAACAAAAAAAGAAAAGATTCGCGGGCTAGTGCTTGGTGATTGAAGCGAGTGACCCGATTGCCCCTTGTCCGAATTCGAAGGAACAGAGGCAAAAGGGGGTGGGCGCAAATAGTCGGAAAAACGGGGCACCATCCAGGTGACTGGTTAAGCAGATAGTGGCTCTGGGGTTATAAGGAGGTGTGGTAGAGGAGAAAGGGGCTGGAAACTATCCTGCTGAGTGCCCGATCGTAGCTCAACCGTAGCTCCGAAAATAGGGACTATTTCAAGAGAAAAGTAAGGTTGTAAAATGGAGGATGGGCCGCGCTTGATAGGCGGAGAAGGAGGGGAAATCGGGGGGTCGCTAGCCCCCCATCGGAGATCCACCTGTCAATAAAGGGGAGAGAAACACAGTTCGAAAAAAAAAGTGGGGGGAGCCTCCGTTTTGTTGGGTCGGGGCGTTCGAAACCTAACTCCAAAGCATCCTCATCCCAGAAAGGGATTCTTTTCTCAAACTCTCCTTATCAGAGTCTTTCTCTCTATTGGAAGGACACATTGTTATCAATTTTTCAAACTGGAGCTAAAGGGCATTGCTAAGCTCTTGGGACTTGTAGCGGCGCCTCTCGCCTTTGGGCATCTTGAAGGGGGGTGGCCTCGGGCTCAGCTTCCGGACTGTGCCACCCGGCCGTGAAAAACCGGATCTTAGCCGGAGGGGCGAAAGATAGGGACATACCGGGGGAATCTTCCAAAACCTCCGGGATGAAAAGCTGGAAAGACACGTTCGGGAAAAATATTCAGATATCGGGGGGCCTAATACAGGAGGGGGGTCGTGCGAATCGAACTTAGCGGGGCATCGGGCTCAGAGTTACGTGAAACTGACAGGCCCCTCCTCGCCCTTAGCTCTGCCCCTACTATATGCCTGGGTGAAGGTTCTCCCAGACCCTCCACTATTCTTTCCATACTCCGATATTTGTGCCTGCCGCTGTGTCTTGTCTTTAGGCTCTCAACTGAAGTCGCCGTAATGCGATCACAGCTCTCCCCGGCTCCCGCGAGGAAGTCAATAGGTCGGTGGGGTTCCGCTCCCGAA
>Ga0179593_1595124_pt1 | contig 10274 bp, 12 predicted proteins | sample CZODoug2_1_08_16_FD_185931 | JGI IMG/M metagenome (GOLD analysis project Ga0179593, IMG submission 185931) | Vadose zone soil fungal communities from Angelo Coast Range Reserve, California, USA - CZODoug2_1_08_16fungal (PacBio error correction) | ecosystem: Environmental > Terrestrial > Soil >...
CGTGACGTGCTCGTGGGCATCAAAAAAGTTGGGAAAGGTGCAAAACAGTCCTGCACCGGAAAAAAAGGGGTGCTACAGGGGCAAAAGATTGTTAGATGGGAGAGGTTCGAATACTAGCCCCCCGAGGGGCAAATGGAATGGGGAATGAGGGTACAGAGTTTTTTTTGGGAGGGGTGAGTTCAGACTTTTTTTACGGTGTCGATGGGGAGATCAAAGACTCATGAATAAAAATTCCGCTAAGATCAAAGAGGGAGAGGTGAAAGCGATGACACGACTCAACCGCACATGGCTAGGACCGGGGGGTCTCGGGAAAGGGATAAACCAACTTCTCACACAGAGCGCAACCTGGCGGGGGGAGAAGACATGTGGCGCGCTATCGGTAACTCAGGGTCAAAGAATCTGCGAGGACTCCGCGACTTCAGGAAGAAAGGAACACAAGAAACAGAAAAAACATCGACAGAAAGGCAGTGATAGGCGCGTGGGGGACGGGCGAGGCTCTTTCTGCGAAATGGAAGTACCCGGGGGAGAACTACTGCAATGAGGCCGCTGGTACGCGATCCTGGTATGACTCGAACTGCTAATACACCGGGGTGGAGTTTGGGTACACGGTGACGGGGCGACATGTACAACCGACAGAAGTAAAAAGAAGACCAAGGAGAAGCAAAAATAAAAAGCGGGGGTTATCAACGATCTCCGCCCGCATTCACAGCCCAATTAGGCGATTTCTCAGGCATGAGATAGAGGGGAGGAGGCCCTGCGAATACCCTGCCCAGGCGAAAAAAGTTCAACAGAGAGGAAAAACACTTTGAAAGTACGATCATTGAGGGGGTCGCAACAGAAAGGGACGTGAGGTAATAATCAGGGGGAAGGGGGTCCGGTAGAACAGAGGGCGAAATGGCCGAACCCCATATGGACGCTCAAAAAAATTGATGAGAAAGGCGGTGAATTGATCACGGTGTAGTGACAACCGCCTAATGGACGGGAAAAGAAATCCAAGTAACCGGGGGATCATGGCGTTGGAGATGATTAACGGCTGGAGGTACACGGTGCAAATAATAATCTGCAAATAGGAAGGGGGGATGCAAAGGGGTCTGGGTCGGGGCAACGAGTGATTTGCGGATGAAGGGGTGGACCCACGCCGCGGGTAGCGGGTGGGGAATAAATGGTGTTCGCGGGGTAATCAGTAAATCAAAAATTGTCATACGAGGAAGATACTCGAGAAAATCGTATGGTGACACACTGGAACTGCAAGAGGGGGGGAAAACCGTACGCAAACGGATTTTCATGTGGGTGATGATTAAAAAAGCACGTAATAAACGAATCGCACGCCTTAAGATTATTCGAGAAAAAGAGAAGCAATACAAGACGCATATGAGGACGTGAGCTATCAAGACACACCCATATTAAGAACTCAGGGGAGGAGAAGGGACACGAGCGCGTAACATAACGCGGCGAACCGTGAGGTTGAGTTGAGAAAACAACACTGTACAGTGGAGTCTATTGGTGAGCGGAACGAGTAACAGTTAGCAACAACTTTGCTAAGGAGAACCGTTACCAATAGAGAGAAGATCTTTGATCAGGTGCCTTCATGAGGTGCGAAAAAAGTACTAATTCGGCAGACAGACGCCCTAGGGGAGTGGCGGCAGCGGAGAAAACGTGGTGTACGAAATCGAGTGAGCAAGGACACTTAGAGCCAGCCCGCGGCGAAGGAGAATGCGGGGGTACTGTAGGGAAAAAAAATAAGGGTAAGAAAGTGAAGGAAACCATCGAACGATCACGCGTGAGAGGTTACAGATTCCGCCGGCAAAAACATTTTACAGCGCAACACGTGAGAGAGGCGGGAATAAAAAAGAATGGCACCGGGGCTGTTGTGCGCTATAAACACAACGGAAGAAAAAAGCCACAGGAGAGAAAGGGAAAAGAGGGTACGGGCTAAAAGGGGGTCAGGGTCGATTAGGAGGGAGCGGTGAGTAGGTCGTTTTGGCAGGGAATGAAGTAAAAAAGAGGCGGGCAGAACTTCCAAATGGCAAAGGGGGTTGGAGGAGATACGGCGGTTTTGATGGGAGAAGAGGAAAAAAAAAGCTTTTTTTGATCGTGCAGCTTGGGTTGAATCCGTGCTGTATGAGGAAGCATCGTAGTAATAGGAGAGGGGAGGGGAGGGGCCATCACCGCCGAAAGCGCGGGGAAGGTAAGAGGGAGAGGAACCGAAATGGAGGAGGGGCCTTTAAGAAGTGCCACTGAAGATCAATAGTGTAGGGGAAGAACCGAAGTGACCGCTAATGAAGGCGGAGTGTGGAAGAAATAACTTCTCAAAATTTAAAGTGTCTGTGGTGGGGACACGATCACCTGGCTTTTACCTCGTATTAAAATAACGAGGAACTTAGAAGTGGATAGGATTGTGGGCGACAGGCGGACAAACGGTAAAACTAAACCACACTAAATTTGGGACTATAATAGTGTGACTTTCAAGGGGGGACCATAAAGTCGTATGTCTGACCGAGAAAATGGTTGTGGGCAAAGGATTCTCATACAACAGGATAGGGCCAAAATAGTGGGAGTCGCGACCAAAGATCTAACGGGAGCGGGTGCGGGGACGGGGGGGATGTCAAAAATAACTTGAGAAAAGAAAGGGAATAAGTCGAGGAATCTCTCTCAACCCCGAAGAGAAAGGGGAGAAAGCGATGACCGGAAGGAAAATGGCGCGTAGGAAAGGAAAAGAGTAACAATTCAGAGGATATAAAAAGGACACAAGAAGGCCATGCAGAGAAGAGAAAAGTGCGTAATTTACCTCATAAGCTCCGGGAAAGGAGAAGCACAGGGAGGTAGGTGAACCTCATGGAGGAGACAACGGAAAAAGATGAAGTGTGACGGTCGAGGAACTTGTTGGATAGGGGTGCATCAAGGGTTGAACGAGAAGACTACAGTGGGTCAGGAGGAATAAGGGAGGATCAAAGCCAGGGAACTTCACACACAAAAGGTCCAGTTCCTGGAGGATGGCATAGATCCTATATCGCCGAATAAAGCATGTGGAGGAGCCCAAAAGCTATGAGATCGGGAGCATGGGGGGAATACTCACCGCAACAGAAGGCATAAAGAAAGAAAGGAGGTAAAAAGTCAAATAGCACCTGTGTTCTATCGGAGGTGAAGGCCAACTCGGCCGACAAATCAAAAGAGGCATGGATGGAATCGGGCGCTCTTCTATAAGAGTAAGGGGCCGTACAAACAAGGCATACTTAGTGGTGCATAAAGGACGCCTGAGAAGAAAAGAGTGACACTTCGTGCGGGAACAGTGATCGAGGCTAAAAGGGCACGTGTGCCAAGGAGCACAAGTAGCAAAGTGGATCGAAGTAATGATCCTGTTAAAGGGCCAGGAAAAGAACAAGAAGAAACAAGGAAGTCAAGGGGGGAAATGCGTTTCAGGGGCGGGCGTGTCAGGTATTGGGAAGGGGTCACGCCAGGACACGATCGTGACCAAACCGTCGCAAAAAGCGATGACCACCGAAGGCAAGGGGTCTGTCATGGAAACGCAAGAATTAAAAGACTCAAAACATTTGAGCGAGAAGAAAAATACTACACCGGCGAGGGCTATCGTTGCCGGGACGCCCAGTCAGAAGAAAAAGGCAATAGAGACGGAAAGAGGCCAGAATATACACTGCGCGGTAATAATTTCAATAAAGGAGCGCAGCCAGTAGTGTAAGAGGAGCCTGTTAATGGGGAAAGGGTCAAAGGGGAGAGAGGTCGCTTGAGCGGAGTATAACAAAAGGGTGCGTGCTCCAATTGAAAAATGCTACACTACTGCCAAGTAAAAGGGTCCAGGTGCGTGTGGGAAGTGGGCTGGCTGGGGAGTTACAATAGGAAAAGCGCGGGCCACAAACCACGGTACGAGAGTAGGTGGGGCGAAACACTAAAAAAAAAAACGTACAGAGTCAAAATAGGGTAAACCACAAAAATCGCAAATGGGAGGAGTAATCGCCGGTCTCGGGAATGGTTCTGCGGGGAAACATCTAGATGGTGACTATATTAAGTGATTCTGCTTAGGTAGAAGGCGTTCCACTTTGTGGCGTGATTGGCAAAAGGATGGGGGAAAAAAAGGGATTCCGAGATGCGGGGAAAGCGGAATACTAAAAGTAGGCTGGTTGAAGATGTGACCGGGAAAGGAGGGGTTTGGCTAACATATTTTGAGGATGACTAGGGGCCCATTAACGAGGAAAGGGGACCGCGCAAGGGCAGGCGGGCACAATTGCATCTCGAGAGGTCCAAGGGGCAGTAGGTTAACGGGGTGGATTGATGGGAGCAGGGAGATTGAAACCGTCCGGGGCGATGGGTACATTCACATACACATTGAGACTGTGGTCGGCGAGCTGGTAAAGCATGCAGTTATCAGCCAAGGAAGGGAGACATGGGCTACGTGGGAAACGATAAAACGAATAGAGCTACTGAAGAAAGGGGGGGGAAGATCGAGGATAAAACCGACGTGGTGAGGGATGAAAGGGGAATAAGTTTGTACCAGGCGTGAGGTATCAAGATACGATGTGAGACCGGATTCAAACGCGATCCACAAAAATTGGCATATTAAAAAAAGACGGCGGTATGAAGAGGTCAGGGTGAGGAATGGGGTTGCTAAGGCAAAGAATTAAGAGTTGAATGTCGGGGAGTGAAAGCAATTTGGAAAGCGAAGGGAGGATTAGTACGACGACTGGTCGAAGTTGTGGAGGGCCGGGCTACAAGAGAGAAGAAAAGGGGAAACGAGTGGATCACGAGATAGAGTTACAAAAATGATGTGGGGGCAACTACGCTTTGACTAGGGGGGTGCCTCTTAGATCGATGAGTACAGTGAAGAGGTGCTGGACGGGGGGCTGAAACGCGAAGGAAAGGAAGGGAGGGGGGCAAACCCAGAGTGAAGGATTCCATTTCGAGGACAAAGACGGGGGCATGGGGGTGATAAGGAGTACCGTGACTTTCTAAAGGTACGGCGGAATAGGCACAAGACTGCGACAGGTAGCGTGGTAGGGATAGTGAAAGCCAGGGAAAAGTGGAAGAGGCAGTCAGCGTTCGATAGGAAGAGTGGACATTGGGGGAAGGGAAAGGACGGACGGGCTAGGAAGCACGAACACAAAGCCGTGGAGGGAAGCGTGCTACGAGAATGCGAGCCTGATGCCGACGTTTTACAAGCTTTATCAACTGCTCAATCAGACACCAAAAGAAAGGGAAAAAATCGGGCCACGACAGAAAATGAAGCAGGGAAAGAGGTGGGGCTATCAATTTATACAAACGGGATACCATGAAAAGGTGTGCCAGTAAGAAGGAGCAACCAGTGGGGGCAGGGAAGACAAATGTTACCCCGAGGACTGAACGAAAAGTCCAGAGATTAGTGAAATTTTGTCGTTGCGTATTCCAGGGGGGAGGGAGGAGCCGGCAGGGAAATATTTACCTCAAGTTTGACGAGTAGAGGGGGAACAAACATACAGAAGGAGAGTATATTGGGGAAACGGGTAAGGTGTCCGGTGACGCAAAATCGATGACCTCAATCAAGGCAGAAAAAGAAAAAGATGAGTGTTAACGCCTCGGATCTTCTAAATCTAACAAAGCGCTCAAAGGGGGGCGGGGAAGAAAAGGGCTGGCAACAAAGGGCAGGCAGCAAGTCTACGCACGGAAAATGCGAATGACAGCCAGCAAGCAAGGCCGAGAACGGTGGTGGGCTGTCATCGAATGCCACGTCAACAGGCAACGAAAGGGGGGGATCACCGAAGATAGAATATAGGGGATGACTCACCTAGAGCACGGCTCCTCAGGAGAGGGGAAGATGGACCGGTAAATATGGGGTGTACGCGAAAGTGCACGGCAGTCTTCGAGGGGGGAAAGAGGGACACACCCGGTAGGGTCAGAGTGACGTGCGCAAAATACAGAGTGTAATTGGTAATATCCTAGTAACATCTACGAAGAAAAAAGGGAAGGCCAAAAAACGCAGGTAGACGGACAACATCGTGGTGACATAAAAAAAGTGGGGGGCCTGGCCTTACATTACAGCCCAAGGGGAGTCTCTGGGGGGGAAAGGTTGGAACAGGCTTTCGGTAACTAACACGTAAATAAGAGCGGAAAAAAAGAAGCTGATGGAGCTCTGTCACGCGGGGGAAAAAACATCTGGTACCTTAAATGGGAAGGGGGTATAGGACTGTGGGGAGCGAAGGAAAATGCTTTCGCTACCATCTATGGCAGCAGGGGTACGAAAAAAACAGCAAAAAAAATAAAGACGGGTAAAAGCTTGGAAAAGGTTATCTGGGTGAAACGGAGGAAAAGAGATCAGAAGTGGTGACTCAGTCTCGGGGGTCAAATGAAGATCGGAAGGGCAGTACATCAAGCAGGGGGGGGGGAATTAACGTCTAACAGTTAAAAATTCGACACAAAAAAAGGGCATGGGAAACTTGGTTTGCACGCGTAGGAGAGGCCCGGGGGCACAAAGAAACAGCGGAGTAATAGTGCGCGGGTTGATTTAACCTGGGCGTTGAGGACAAGAGGTTCGGAGGAGAGAAGCGGGGAGATGCCGTTAGAAACGTGAGTCCCAAGGCACGACCTATAGACCCATAAAATGGCGGAGCGTAGTATCAGCAAAGACGTGGGGCTGAGTCAAGGACGGTGGGAAGGAAAAGGAAGGGGACAAGGAGGTGTCAGTCTGGCGGCGCTGCGCCGAAAGGACGAGTGAAACTAAATACACAAGGGGGGGGCTGTGGACACGGTCGAAACCCAGTAATAAGGATTATGCGTAAAAATAGAAGCAAAAAGTAGGGAGGAATCAACCCATCCACAAGCAACCTAGGGAGGGGGAAAAAAGCCGTATCGTTGGAAAGTCAGGCTGAGGCAAAGGAGGGTGAAGGGGGATGGTGACAAAAGCTGGAGTAACAGGGGAAGAGCCGGCGTCTCGGGTGTATACGCGTTTAATCGATGAGGCAGAGATGGCGGGCATGGGTGCAATCGAAAATGGGAAAAAAAGTAAGAGTACAGACATATAAAGGGTCACGGAGCTGGGGCAAAAGGAAAGGCCCAAGGGATGCGGGGATCAGTTAAGCCAGGCGGGTAATAGAAAACTTCTAAGGGGACTAGAGGTCAATGGATGCATCACTGAGCGGGAAACAAGGCTTTATACAAACGGCCTAGTGAGGGGGGGTCAGCACCAATGGGGGGAGTTGATTAGCAGTTACGGTCGCCTCTAAATCGAAGTCAATCCCCTCTGACTGGCTAGCCAAAAATATGGGAAGGAGGGTAAAAGATCATCCGAAAAGCATAATAAAGAGACATAGCCGCGAGGAAAGATCACGAGACCCAGAAGCTCTGAACCGGGCGAGACAAACAGTCACATCAATAGAGATACTATCGTCAAGTTTCGGTTCAACAACCTTCTCGTAATGGAATGGAGAGAAGAAAAGTGTATAACGAAAGTTCAGAACAGAACTACGTGGCCGAGCTGGGGGAGGGAGAGGGGGGGGGAAGGGGGGGTCGAGGGGGGGGGGGGGGGGGGGGGGAGTGGCGTCCGGGTGTAAAGGTGGGAAAAGTAAATATAGTGGGAAGAAGATAACCTAAAAGAAAGGGGAGTGTGACGCGGGTTGTAAGCGAGGGGTTGCGGTGTTGAAGGGGATAGGCCCGTCGCTGGGTGTGGGGGGAGGGTGGTGTGAAAGGTGTTAAGTATTGAGTGTGTGGGGGGGGTCGAGGATCCAGCAAAAGAGCTCGAAAAACGCAAGCCTTTGTGCCGTAGAAGCACGGGAGCCACTATAAATGGAAAAATATGTGTATAAGTCGTGCACGCTGAGCAAGTGGTTTAACATACAGGGTCCTGGAATCAAGGTCATGGGAACACGGGGGTTTCTCAGCGTGCGCGAAAGAAAAACCGTGTGACTACGCGCGAGAGGTACAAGGGAGAGACGGGTGAGGCTTGTGTGACGTCCCAGGGAAAGTCATAAATAGTGAAAGACTCCAAAACAAGTAGTTAAAGCATGAAAAACGTCATAGTTTACTTCTCCCAGGATGCAAGACGAGGAAGACTCAAAGGTCGGATCCCTTGTCGAAGTGTGGGCACAGTGTATCTCGTCAAGGGACACGGAGGACATAGGTTTCGGGTAGATCCTGTTGTGGGGGGCCGTCTCATCGGGGTTCTTGTAAAATGGCGATAAAGGGCAGAAGACTGGGACATCGACCAGCTCGGCAACTCGGGCTTAAGAAAAAGGGGGAAGGTTGGTAGGACAGCGTCCAGGGGGTAGATGGACCTGGAGCCCCAAGTCAAAAGGGAGAGGACTGAGCCCAATACTGGAGGTAAGATGAGCATGTGAAAAGGAAAAAAAAAGAGGAAGCTATTGGGCAGCGCAAAAAAAAAAGACAGGGGAACGGAAGCTAGGGTACAGCGCGGTCGCGAGAAAGCAGACCCCAGGTAAACAAGTCTGGTAGGGGGAGGCAGAAAGTGCGGTTATTTTGGAAAACATGAAAAATCGGTACACATGCCGTAAAATTATCAAGGGGAGGAAAAGGGGAGAGAGAAATGGAGGCGCTGCCCGGTCTCCCCCCGATGAAATTTGGGGGGGCGGAACGACGGGAGGTGACTAGGAGTAAAGTAGAGTGAAGTAAATGTCCGATGAGAGGGCTGCTTGGCCGGGAAACGCCGATAGAACAAGGCGGTCTTGAAATTCATGTTGTCGCACGGGGGGGGGAAAAAAGGGAGTACGTGGTCACATGGAACAAAAAAAGCTAACTAAAGAATCGAACACAAAAATATGGATGGGAGAGGAAGATGGATCGAGGGCCATTGATCAGGGGGACCCGCAAGGTAATGGTAGGGGCGTGGGGAACAGAGAAATGTACAACAACTGGGACAGACAGAAGGTTAGTAGTGGAGGGGTAGTTTTAAGAAACAAGACAACTCGCCGGACCAGTTCAGATTCAGGGGCGGAGGAGACCAGAGTGATGACATAAACAAGACCGAAGGACACTCTCGATGGGGGAATTTGGGGTGGAGGCGCTGCAAGGTGAGATTGAAGAGTTGAACCCGGCGACCGTCAATTGTGTGGTCGGGAAGAAAGGACGAAGGGTATGTACCAAGGTGATCCGACTTTAGTTGGCACGGCAGGAACGTAGAGGTCGAAAGGGGAAAAAAAGAAGGGGGGTAAAAAGAACGAAGACGCATCTGAAAAATCAAGGGCCGCAACAATTAACCAAGGGGGGGAATTGAATGCTCGTATGATGCGAAAACTTCGGAATAGAGTCTAACAAGGGGGACACTGAAGGCCAGTTCGGGGAAGTGGGTCGATAAAAGGGGAGTGAGATAGAGAGCGCACGAGGTAATTGGCTCGAAATACAGAACCTCGGTGTCAGCAGACTTGTGAAAAATGAAATAGCAGGAACAGCTTAAGGATTCCAGGTTCAAAAAAACCGTGCTGAGAAGGCCTGGAAAAGTCGCTAAGAGCACGGAACGTTGATAGGGCGAAGGGTGATAGCGAGAGGTCTGTTACAATCGGTATAAAACAACATAAAGCTTAATATCACCCGGGGCACTTAACATGAGAGAAAACCCAATGGGGCAGGTCCATTTCAGCTTCTGGACGCGCAGGGAAATTGGTCTGAATAGACACTCGCACGCTACTTACGGAGGAAAAAAAAACATGATACCGACGATACGATGCCACGCAAGAAAAAGGGAGGGGATAAGCGCTCGGTAGGAGTACCAGAACAGCGCAAACTTAAACTAAACAGATACGGCGAAAGGGTCGAGGCGAGGACATCCAGTGTGTAAACGATACGTGTGAAAGAGGGGAGCACAATGGAAGAGAATGACCGGGGTTTGCTCTGACTGGCGAGGCCGAAAGTCTGAAAACAGGGCAAACAGACACAAAATGTCCAGGGAAAAAATCCAAAGACCGAAAGAGAGTGGGGAAGCCACGTGCAAGGCTGCGACAAAAAACATGCCCGGGCGTCGGGGCTAGGTGATTCAAGGACGAACGAGGCGGGTATCCAAAACAAAAAAAAACACACTGAAATATGCTGCGAAAGATCTGACAACTGAAAACCGGAAAGTTCAGCAGCATGTAGGGACAGGAGGTGTTTCTGGTCCTATGGAAAAGCACAAGTCTGCGGGGGGGTGCGGTTGTTCGTCGTGAAAGGGGGGGGGGGGGGGGGTCAAGAGATAAGGGACTCCAATGGACGTATGCTAGGAGGACCGCATGGAGAGCTGACACGGAACGGAATGCAGAAGTGGAGGGGGTAGGCCCCAACTATGGAATCTATACGCGTCTCTC
>Ga0179593_1611127_pt1 | contig 10274 bp, 17 predicted proteins | sample CZODoug2_1_08_16_FD_185931 | JGI IMG/M metagenome (GOLD analysis project Ga0179593, IMG submission 185931) | Vadose zone soil fungal communities from Angelo Coast Range Reserve, California, USA - CZODoug2_1_08_16fungal (PacBio error correction) | ecosystem: Environmental > Terrestrial > Soil >...
AGGAAGGCTAACTCTATCCACAGAGACGGGGCAATTTGAAAAAAAAATAATTTGCGAGGCCGGTAAAAGGGGTACCCACCGGGGGAAGCACCAAAATATGTTGGGAGGGCGTCAAGGATCCAAGTAAAGTTCCAGCCAAAAGAAATTAGTCCAAGTAGGAAGAAGAGGAGGGCAATCCAAAGAACTGTTAAAAGGACGGAGGGAGAATCCAAGTCGCGGGGAGGGGGGTGGCCAAACTGTGGTGCGAGAAGCCAAAACCAGAGAAACCATATTATAGAGTGGTGGATAAAACGAATAGATTCGGTAATCAGAATTGGGAAAGGGAGGAATAAAGTGGAAGCGAAAAAAAAAAGAACGGGGGGTCCACAGAAACTTTAACGTAGGATGGGCACCATGGGTGATACGACGCCAACTGGGAAAATGGGGGTGGAGTGAAAGTCAGTTGAAAAAGAAAACCGTTCGGAACTATCATAAAAGGAACTCCGGCAAGATTGAAAGCATAGGGGAACCAAAAGAGGAAAAAAAAAATGAAATGGAAACAAGGAAGGAAAAAAATGTCAAGAACGCAGTGGGGGGGAAGTGGAAGTCTCGAAAAGGGCGGGGGGGGGGGGACAGTAACTGGTATGAAAGCCGGAGCGGTCCGTTTGATTCAAGTTAGGGGGGGAAAACGGGTGAAGTGGCCCCCCGAAGTTTTTCATGTAAGTTTGTAAGACTTAGTTGAAAAGGAAAGGAAGACATGAACCCTAGGCGGGGGGACAAAGAAGGGATTTTGAACACAGAAGGGGAACAAGAGGACCAGAGAAGGGGTGGGAAACATTTTCAGACAAAAAAGTAGCTTGGAGAAAAAAGAAACCCTCGACGAAAATCGGGAAGCCGCTTTGGGTTCTGTTCAGGACGAGTCCTCAGGCTAAGAAACAATGCATACATGGAAAGCCGACGACCTTGGGAGTAAGTAGCGGCCTAACTAGTCCAAAAGAGGGGTACCACATTCGGAAGGACGGGGGGTTGTCAAAGAATACACTAAAAGCTGGGGGGTTAACAAGTGTCATGCACTCAAAGCTCTAGCAGTGGCGTTTAGAAAAAAAAGCGACCATACTTCAGAACTGAGGGAAAACTCTGAGCGGCCCTCTTTTGCAGGTTTACAGATCACCGAGAACCTATCAACACGCTTAAGGGGCGACTCGAACAGAAGGGCCAAAAAAAAGCCGGCCACTTTGGGTTACGTGCCATAAGGAGGAGCCCCTCCGAAGGGCGGCAAGAAACATTCGTCACCTGGTCCGGTGTGGCTGGGGGACAAAAAGGGATTGGGGATACTATCTATCAGGGGCAAGAACATAATCGCACCCAGCACGAGTGGAACCGGAAAAACTCAAGAGCGGGAGAGGGAAATTTCTCTCGGAAGGGAAACGTGGGGTTCTCAACAAACGTGTAGAAGGGGCTCCGAGGGAGCGAGTGGTTCGGGTGTGGGAGATAAGGCAACTTCAACCGGGGGGAATGAGGAAGAAAATCAATATTCGAAAAAAACAACCACTTAATAAAAAGAGTGGAGTCTGGGGACTCACTCTTTAAACTTATTCAGTGAAACTAAGGCTCCAAGCAGGGGCTGTGAGAGAACGAGGGACGAAACTGGAGGGACTGAACTTCAACAGGAACGCCCCAAAAAAACACACAAAAAAGAACAAAAAAAAAAAACACACCACACCAAAAGAAACAAAAACACAACAAAGACAAGAGGAAAAAACCCCCCCAAAGAACAGGAAGAGAAGAGGAGCCTATCTAGAGAGTGGTTAAAAAAGGTTTACTTTTGGGGAATTCTTGCTGGGCATAAAGATATGCATATACAACCTTAATTCAAAAACAATTTCTATTAATAAGGCGCCCTGACCAAGAGAGGGGCTCATATTCAGGGGAGGGAAAACTTTCCATTGCTTGGGGGGGTCTTACTAACTCCCAGCTTTTAATCAGGGCGGGGGCTGTCAAGAATCGGTCAGAGGAGGGAATTTTACGAAAACTGTTGTGAAAAAATGATGGGCTGTTGGTTGAAAAAAATCGAAATTGTGGAAAGGGGGCTGAGCTCTCTGAAAAAAAAGCTGTACGTTTGTCTTCCTACCTCGGGAGGCGGAAAGATGAATGGAGTTATGCTTGAGGTGAGGAAGTCCGAGCCGATGAAGCGTTCGGGGGGGTTGTCCCTATTTTCCTTATCGTCTAATTCCCTCTTGGGACGGGAAACAACGAAGGGAAATATTACTGGTAGCTTTTTTGGTGGGGGAGGCAAGCTCTGTTTGGAAAGACCATAATATATAATCAAAGGGCGGGAGGCAAGAAAAGGGGGGGACATGTTCAAAAGTTGACACAAAACCGAAGCAGAAAAAACAAAAAAAAAGAAAAAAAAAAAAAAAAAAAAAGAAAGAGGAAGAAGAAAAGACAAAAAAAACGGGGGGGGGGGGGGGGGTTGGGCGGGGAGGGAGGTGGGAGGAAGAGGAGGGGGGTGTTGGGGAGGGAGGACGGGTTCCGACCTATTGGAAGTAATTCAACCTTATATTTCGCCTTACAAAGCCACGAAAAAGTTAAAAAAAATACAGACAAGGAGGGGGGAACCGTGTCACCGGGACCTGAAAAAAAAACGGAAAGCAGTGGGAATAAACGTGGGGTCTGGCCTCCGGAAAGTAACCACCCTTCTGAAAAGGGAAGGAGAGAAGGGGTAAGGTGGACTTTTTTTAGATTTCGGGGGTGGGATTCTAATTTTGGAAGGAAAAAGAAAAGCTGAAAGCGGGGAGGACAGGATGAGGGGTGAATAAGGCAGGGGACTTTTTATCTCTAGGGTGGGGCGGCAGCCCACCAAAACCGTTGAAAGGGGGAAGGAGATTGTACCAGCATCGCGACGTTGAAAAGACTAAGGGGGGCTGATAACCGCGTTTTTGGGAAAGGGGGAGCAGCGAAACTTATCAAAGGAATAACTAAGAAGAGGAGAAGTGTTAATCTTGGACAAGCAACAATCTCAAAAAAATGGTCGGGAAGTTGGGCCCTTTAAATAAAACAAGTGGCACACTACGAAACACAACCCAGGCGGGAAGGTCAAGGAGAAAGAGAGGTTACACAAGTCCTGGGGAAGTGGAGGACCTGTAAAAAGGGGGCGAAAAAATTTTGAACGTGGAAAAGGGGGTATCCCTGGACTCCACACAAAAAGAATTGTGTCAACTTCGCTTTACCCGTGTAAAGCGCCTCCGACCCAAGCGGGGGTTAAACTTTAAAAATGACTGTAGAGGAGGTTCAGCAGCTAAAACAAACAACCACCAGAGGGGTCTGGGATAAGAGAGAGGCGGGGAAACTGAACCCCGCGATGAAGCGCCAGTGGCAAGTCCCGGGGGAATGGCGGCGGGGGCGAATGTTTCCCCTGGGAAGGCAACACAATCTTGTCTTGTGGAGTAAGGGAAAACGCTTTGTAAAAAGGTTCCGCGGTAAAGGGGAAAGCAGAGGGGAGGCAGAACTTGTTGTAGGCGGTCCGCAGTCGGGTGGTAAGCCGTTACAAAAGTTTCTATAAGGGCCAGGACCCATATGATACTTGGGTGACAGAAGAACAACTTCTATGATCGCGGAGGCTTGAGGAAAAAATAAGTAGGGAGGGCCAAAAAACTGAAGACAAGGGGAAATTTCACGCGAGTGCACGGTACAGCCGCCCAGGGGAAGAAAAAGGGGGTGAGGAATTCCACTATTGGATTGAGAGGATGCACGGGGCAAGACCTCCGACTTATTCGGAAGGAAAGAGTAAGGCGCCAAAAGGGGAACAAAAAGAAAAAAAGGGAAAAAAAAAGGAACAAACCCAGGAAGAGTTGCAAGAAGCTTTCACTTGGTAAGGGGGCCTTATTCGGTTTGGAAAACACTAAAAAATGAATCTTGTCCAGTGGTAGGTTAAATTGGGAATAATTGTTCACCCTCTCTCATAATGGGGTCTGTTGATGATATGAAGGGGTGGACGGGTCATTATAAGCAGAGGGGGAGTGGGAACACTACTTCAAAGGTGCAAAAAAGGGAAAATAAATGGTCCGTGAAAAGAGTAAGCCCTTGTGAGGTAAAGAGGGGGGAACATTTGACCGAAAACAAAGAGCAGTGTAAAAAATCAAAAAAAAAAAACCCCACAGAAGGTCCAGAGTCCGGGGGACCGAGATTGGGCCGTCAACGAAGGCCCCTCGAAAAGTACGCAAACTTACGAACTTCAAGGCAAGCCGACTGGGAATTAGGCTGTCTACTAAAGTCCCAAGCGCCAAGGAAGCTTACTAAGAAGGTCAAGTCCCAAAAAAAAACGGGTGGCAGCTGTTAGAAGGGGGGGGAGGTCAAAGCCGGTCTCGCGGCCTTAAAAGTGGAGGTGAAAAACAAAAAAAATCAATCACCAAGGCAGAGATCAAACTCCTGATCGCAGGAGGGGGGAAACTTGAATGCCCCTATACACGAAAGACAAAAGAAAAAAAATGTGGGGTACGTACGTCATAACAGGGAACAGCAAACCCGGACCCCCCCCAGGGCAGTTTTTCCAAAAGGATTGAAAAAATTCACCGGACAAGATTTCTCAGAAATCAAGTAAGTTAATTTCCCACTTTGGGAGGAAGGGGATGGGGGGGGTTCTCTACTCAAGAGGAAGGCTCCTAAGGAAGAAATCGCAAAAAAACACCGTTGTAAGGGAGAGAATGATCGGCCTGCCTCACTGGTTCCGCAGCCCGGCGGGGGCTCACGTGCTATTAAGGAACATTTGACGTAGAGAAGGGGATTTTTGGAAACCAGGGCGTCACTTGAGAGAAGGTATAGAAAAATCAAGACAACAAAGGGGTAAGTGGAAAGATTAGGAAGTTCTTTAGGGCGAAAGGCCGGAGCACGGGCGCTGTGGGGGGGCTCCACGCGGAGGGGCGAGTAAAGAGGAAATCGAAACGGGAGGGAGGGAGGAAGGGCAACTTCAAAATCGGAAGAGAAATCAGGAAATGGGCGAACACAGTTTTCGTTAGGAACTACGGCTGAAGCGGTCCAAGAGAAGTGAGAAAGGGAGGGTAACAATCCCGTCGGATGAAGATGGCAAAAAGAAATCAAGAAGGCTATGGCTCCCTCTTCGAAAGGGAAAAGTCATTAAGGGGCGGGGGAAAAAGAAGGAACGGACCCGAGTTGTGGAAGGGCGGGGGTCATCAAAAATGATGAAGGAAAAAAGTTTAAATAGTTCGGAAGTAGGAGATCTTGTGTGCGCCAACAAGAAGGCTCGAGAAGTGAGCCCTGAAGCGCAGAAGGCACGGCGTGTTTCAGGCCCCAATATAGCCGAGTTTCAGGTTTCCGGGGGAGGTGGCTCCTAAGGCAGGTCGGCGGGGGAAGGAGAATGTCCAATGGGGATCGTGGCCGCAGAAGGGGTTACACAGACAGCGGTAAAAAAAAGTCGGGGTTTCGGGATTAGGAAGAGTTTTGTTGTTCGACCTTTTCAAAGGAAAGACAGGGACTGTGGAAGGTAAAAGGTCACACTCCACAGATCCTGTTACTAAGGTTTACTGATAAAGACTGACGCAAAAAAGAATGAAGGGATCATCAAAGTCCAGAAACGAGAGGGTGTTGGCAAAGTCAACCGTGTACAACCATAAGAACGACATCTCATTGGGGATGCAGTGATTTACAGGGACGAGCGTCATACTGCTTGAAGCTTAAGAGGGTGAAAAGTTTGGGGTGCGATTCAAAAAAAGGGGTGTTCTTCGAATGGGCCATCGACTGCTTTCCATAGACTCAGAGCAGTGGGTAATCAGAAAAGAAGTGGGGCAGAGGTCAACTCGGAAGTCCGAAAAAACCTACAGGAAAGTTGGGCCCTTACGGCAAAAAATCGAAATGGAATTTTTGCCGTTGAGTTTCATCCGGTTTTGGGTGTGGAGACAGCAAACTTAGCGCGACTCAAGGGAGAGGGGTAATTCCCCCTTGAAAAAAAAAAATAATATCAATGGCTGCCAGGGAATTTTCTCAGGACAAAAAGGGAAACGCCAACGAGCGAACTGCGGCTAACGCCGAGGTCAAAGGACAGGGAGGGGAAGAGCGAGCGGAACCTGATAATGGGGGTGACTGTCCCCGAGAACGTTCAACGGCGAAAAATCGATGTGTCGGCGCTTTTCAAAAAAAATGGCGAAAAGACGAGGGTGAAACTGAACACGCTGCTGGCAGGGGGAAATCAGCAAATCTTCAACCAAACGTAAAAAGTACTGAGGAAAACCCGACGCATCGGGGGAATTGGGAAAAAAAGAAAAAAAAAGAACTCCGCGGACTAAGGGGGGAACAAAAAACAACCCAACAACATCGTGTGTCGTGGAGTAAAGGGAGAGGGAGAGGGCAGTCCAACAGAAAGAGGAGAAACTTGAATTTCGAAAGATTCTTCAATCACGCGAAGGAGGGAGTAGGGTCCACCATTCTAATGGGGTTTCTTGTGGCGGGTTCAAGGGGGGCGAGAAACTTGTAACGGAAAAGAACGAAAGGGAAAAAGTCTTTGGTGGGTGGGGGGGGGATGAGAATAAAAATCCTGCACGAGAGCTTGGAGGCCGGCGTTTACGACAAATTCCAAAAAAAACTGGAATCAGCGCGGAGAATGTTTAAAGGACGATGGAACCACTAAAAAAACTTGGAAAACGGTGGGGGTGGGGAAGAAAGGGTCCCCTATTTTGGAAACGATGCTGGGGAATAATCCTCCGTAGCAAAATAGAAGGAAAAGGAAAAAGAAAAAAATTGAAAATAGGAAATTAAAAAAAAACCTTACTCTCAGGGGAAAGCGGTGGAGGGGCTTCTTATGCTTGAAACCAATGTATCCCATATTGTAGTGGATTCGGGGACAGGTTCTAAGCCCCCCTCAAGTCAGGGGGGTGCTGATAAAGAAGTCTGTGGGGGGCTAAAGATCAGAATTTAGGGGACACAGGGGAATATGGGGGGGGGGGGGAGGGGTTCCTCAAAGCAGGCAAGGGAGATAGAATGGGGGGGGAAAAAAAAGGTGCAGAACAACAAAAAAGGATTTAGAACCCAAAACAAAAGCGGCGTCAATATCTCTGGAAGCATTGGGGTCAGGTACTTAAAACTAGGCCAGGAAGAGTACGACCATGGACAGCGGACACGGGGAGACTGTAAAAAGTAAGGATGAAGACTTCCCCATCAGAAGCCATAGATATGGCGGGGGTTCAATTCCGAACACAAAGCAGGGGGAAAAGAAGGATTTAGTCAGTGGGCAAAAACTTCTCGAGAAGGAATATTGGTTCAACACGCACAGCCTGATACGGTAAAAAGGAATTAAGACCGAGCCGGGGTGGGGAAAGGCCGGAACGCAGCCGAAACCCAATCCAGTGGGGGCCTGACGGAGGGGAAACCCTACTCCCGCAAAAAAAAATGCCAAGGTGGGAAAGGCCCATTCGGGAAAAGCGCCTAATGATATCAGCCAAATATTCCGGAAGTGAAGATCAAAGGGGGGGGAGTTGCACAGGTAGGTTGGGGAACTCATCTATGCAAATGAGCAAGCAGAAGCTCCAAAAAACGAAAACGCGTGAAACGAAAAGAAAGCGAGGGGCGGACTTCCCTCTCGCTGGGAAGTGAAATTCTAACCCGTAAGGTGAAAACGTTACAGGGGGCTCGCGAGTGGGGAATAGGGGGGGTGATCCAAGGGTACCCCTGGGGCTCAGGATTATCTAAAAATAATGAAAATCGGACAAAAAAACCAGGGGGAGGTAGAAGGGATCAGGTTTTAGCTCCTCATATAAGGTACAGGGGACTCTGGCTCAAACTATAGGGACTAAGATCATAGAGCCAATCAACTGAGACTTTAGTAAATGAAAAAAAAAGAAGAAGGAAGTGACTGAAAGAGAGATAGGGGTCCGATTGGGGGGCGAGTCTTCTTCTTAAATTACATGTATGCAGGGAAAAAAAAAGAAGGTTCAAAGCCAAAAAGTGGAGGAAGAAGGAAAAAAGCCGCAAATCAGCAGAGGTGTGACTTATCAAGGGGGGGAAAAGGGGTAAAAGGCCATGGCTGTCCTGGGCGTGTAGTGGACTCGTCCAATGCAAAGGGATATAGGGGGGGGGTCAATGGCAGAAAAAGGGAATAAAATTACTAGTATTGCGGCGTCTGAAAAATTTCGAAGTGGTGGAGAAAAGGGACATAGAAGGAGGTCGAGAATGATGACGCCAGGAAATGAAAAAAGAAGGAAACCAAGTGTGAGGAATAAAGAGGATAGTAATCCGAGGATTTCTTGGGTGAGGGGGGGTAGGCCGGCTCATTACAGGCTTAGGCGATGTAACCACACGACATGGTGCATCGCTCCTTGAAAGATTACTAGGGAACATAGAACGGCGAAAAAAAAGAATAGGAATTTCTTGGGATTGACCACGCAGCTTGGTTGGAAAGGAACAAAAAGTAAAAAGAGATATCACAGGGTAAAAAAGGCACAATGGACATGTTCCACAAAAAAGCGTAAAGGTTGGACGCGGAAGCTTTTCATATTTGACAAGGAAAAAAGAAGGGAATTTATCAGACTTACAGAAAAAGAGGGATGGGGGCCTAAAGAAAAAGTGTCCACCAAAAAAACGAAAGCGGGCACTGGGGGGAAAAATTTTTTTTGGGACAAAAGTCACGAAAACAGTCCAGTAACTGCTTGAATTGGACGAGGGGGGGGACGGGGAGGTTTCGATTTCAATGGGGGGGGAGGACTGGTGGGACGCAACCTCTGCCTTGTCCAACAGCACGATTGCAGGGGGAGCAACGACGGGGCCCGATCAAACCGAATAGAAAACAGTGAACGCATTTCAAGGGTTGCAAGGGAAGTGGAAAAAACAGGGCAACGCTATGAAAGATTCCGGAGGAAGGGATCCTTTCCGACGGGCCATTGTCAACTATCGCGGGAGCATAACCGGAGAGCGGGTCAGAGGCCTCACAACCCAGCTCTATAGGAAAGGGGCAAGGTTCCTCGCACTACGCCAAGAAACCCGACTGGCTGACTAGACCGAGGTTCAAAAAGTAGGGAGGGGAAGAAAAAGCCGGGGGGGTGAATCTTTTGGATGAACTGTCAGGAAGGGGATAAACTGCTCCACGAAGAGGGGGGAGGGTTGGGGACGCTGGAAATTGGGTGGAAGCTCAAGAAGGGGTTGAAACGTCAAAGACTGCCTGCTTCTTTGCATCAAAAGAGAGCAAAACAACACGGGGGAAGGAGGGATATGAGGGAGTGCTGCCACGCGAGAAAAAGAGTTTGGAAAAGTTTCCACCGCGTAAGAGCAATTTTCCTCCAAGGAAGCAGGCAGCACAATCGAGGGGTTGGGGGTGTCGTCCATGGGGGAAAAACGTGCCTCGGGGGAACAGGAACAAAGGAGGTTATAAAAGGACAGGTCACGATAGGCGGGGAAAAAAAGTGGGTAAAGCGGCGTAATCCAACAGTAGCGGGGCGCGTGGGGGCCAATTGTTGCTAGAAAGTGGGAAGGAATCCCAATTGACTTGGGTGCGACAGAAAAAAGAGTCTAGCTGGGATTTCGCTCGAATAAGGAGAAGGAACAACGGGGATAGCCGACCTTGATGAAGGGAGGAAACGTAGAATGTTCCTGGGTCCTCGAAAAAAAATTTGAAAAAACTTTAGGTGGAAGGGGGGAAATAGGGGGGAAGAGAAACCTTTAAAACTTGTAAGAGTACTTACCATACGGAGGGGGAACGTAAGGAAGGGCCACCAAGACAAAAATAGGGGGAAAATGGAAAAAAAATAAAAATACGCTCTGCAAAAAAATAACTTGGAAATGCGGAGGAACTTGTCTGGGGGGGGGGGGGGGAAACGGGGGACCAAATTAATAGGTCGTGTGAAAGGGGAAACGGGGTAAACTTTTCTAAGTTTCTCACAATGGGCCGCCCCTCAATCGGTGGAGGGGAAAAAGGGACTTAAAGACTGAGTGTTGGGTCTGATAGGTCTAAATATAGAAACTATTGCGTTACAACTGACGGGGGAGTTGCACTCCGTGTTGCAGGGAAAAGGCAACCTTGATCAGATAATAAAGTGACAACAGAGCGGGGGGGAACGAAGAAAACGGCGCTGAAGATTCCGAAACTTGGTGGGATGTTGCCTTCAACGGAAGGACTCTCACAATAGCACAATTAAAAGTACATCGGCAGGGCGGCAGAACGGGACCAAGTCAAATATCGAAGATGGTACTCTTCCAAAGACAAATAACACAGGGACATTCTTGACTAGAGTTTCAGGCCCTAACAACGAAGCACGGGGGGGGAAAAAAGATGGGAAGGTAGCTCAACGAAAAAA
>Ga0179593_1682845_pt1 | contig 10274 bp, 13 predicted proteins | sample CZODoug2_1_08_16_FD_185931 | JGI IMG/M metagenome (GOLD analysis project Ga0179593, IMG submission 185931) | Vadose zone soil fungal communities from Angelo Coast Range Reserve, California, USA - CZODoug2_1_08_16fungal (PacBio error correction) | ecosystem: Environmental > Terrestrial > Soil >...
GAAGAGCGCGGAAACGGACAAAGTCCTTCCGCGAAAGCAGGGGGGAAAATAAAAGAGGAGAGAGGGCACCTGAAGGAAAAGGCGAGATGGGGGCAGAGTTTCACAGGATAAGGCAAGCATTGTACGATGGGAGAAATAACGATCAAAAGAAAAAAAAGTCGGACGTGTGCAAGAAAAATAGGGAACTTGAAGGGAAAATAAAAAAGTTATAACAACTCGGAGGGGAAAGCCTCCAACTGATCGCCTGTGTCGGTAGACATAAAAAATCTTTACGAAACACATTAAAGAGGATAAGAGAGGCGGGCGGGGGGGGGTTTCTTAAAAGCTTCGGCTGGCTCCGAGACAAAAGGGGAGAGCATGAATCGAAAGCTCCCCCGGTTCAGTTATTGCCAATCGCTGCGGATTCAAAACCAGATAAAAACGCTGACGATTTAGCGGGAGTCTGAAATTAGTGTGCACAAATGTATGGATTCGTTGTTTGCAAAAATACGATCCGGGGAAGAGATTACAGGGGTAGTCAGCAACGAGGGACCCAGGGGAAAAAACAAAGGGGACGGGTGAAAATGCACTTTAACCCAGCCTCAAAACTCCGGGCGTCAAGGACCCGCCACGGGGGGGTCCCACTCTTTGTGTATTCGAAGACTCTACAAATGAAAACTGCTTCTGGAAGAAGAAAAACGCGGGGGAATCCCAAAAAAAAAAATGGTAGGGGGTGCAATCTTAACTCCTTCCAAAAAGAAGTTAAACACCTGCTGGGTAAACAATAAAAAAGGACAAAAGGAACAATAAAAAAACCAGGAAAGCACTCAATTCACAGGGATTGCTTAAGGTTACCGGAGACCTTTGTCACTACAGGCCGGGGAGGAATGCGGGGTTCCCGGAAGGAACGTGTGAAAAATCAGAAAACTCCGGGGGTTCATGAGCCTGAAAGTCGATGTAAACCGGATTCGCGTCCACGTCGATGACCGGGGGTCGCCCTTATGACGGGTGCACGAAGGGGTGCTTTCAGTTGAAAGGAATGGCAAGGGTCATTCGGAAAGAAAAAAAAAAAGTTGGTGAAAGGCATATGAGAGAAGAAGAAAAAAACCGAAAAAAAAAAACGTATCGGGGTCCTGTCCAAGGGCCCTTCTCTCTTTTGAAAGTGGCCGGGCCCGCAAAAGCAGTCAAGTTGGGCCATATATCGGAAAAAAAGGGAAGGGGCGAGGGAAGAAAAGATCTATGAAGAAGAGCTCCAGAAGGATGTCGAAAAGGGGTAACAACCCAGATGGGGGAAATGGCGATACCAAGCCATCCACACTGACCATGTTTTGAAGGAGAACAGTAATGGTCCAAAAGTTGACGTGACGGAAAGGAAAGCCCTTGGGACGGGGAGAAAAGCAAGGCAAAGCAAAAAAGGACGGCAATCGTTGGCAATCCCCAGCGGGTTTGCATTGCTCTCCAAGGGATCCTTGTGGGAGGGTGAGAAATTAACTAAGAAGGCAGCATAGAAAGAAACTAGGGGGAAGAACGGTAAATAAGGGCGCGGAGACGAACGGGTGTTCGCACGGAATTTTTCAAGTTTGCACAGTGGGACACAGTGTTGCTTACTAATGAGGGACTAGGAGAATGTGTATTGGGGGGCGTTGCAAAAAAAAGCTTAAGGGAGAAAGTACAGGGGAGCCGCGAGATTGCATCGACTCGAGGCCTTAACGGTTTAGTCTCTCACCCAAAGGAGAAGCAGAATTCAAAAAAAAAAAAAGGGATCGAGCTTAAGGAGAAGGAACGTCGGAAAAAAATTTGTAACTAAACAAAATTTCGATTCCCGGGGAAATCTGAACTCAAAATACAATTCCTCTTTTGAGGGAACAAATCAATTATAAAAATTGTAAAAAAAGGGGGACCTTGTCAAGGTTTGGCGACGAAAGAAACTCCGCATGAGGAAAAAAAAGGCTTTCCTTTGCGGGAACAGGAAGACGCGTTATGCAAAGGGAGGCAGGAAGGGGGGGTACGTCAGACTTCCCCAGAGGGGGAAGGGGGAGGCACCATAAAAGGAATGAGGACAAGATCCGTCATTTTGGTTGGGGGAGGGTCATTGTCCCAAACAGCCTGGGGAGCAGGAAAAGGCCGCCGCGCCTCCGGACGTGCAAGTTCAATAAGTGAGGGAAAAAAAGCCCATGCATTGAACACAGGAAGGGGGTCGGGGGTTGCAGGGCTGTGGGAGTCGCCATGAAACATGGGGGGGGGGGGGGGGGCGTCCGGGGATTCGGAGAGGACCAGAATACGAATGAGGCCTCGCCACGCGGTTCTCGAATTCGATAGTCGGAAATAGCTGCACGGGCCCCAAAGCCAAAACAGGATTGCCGAAAAAAGAAGATGTGGGAACACGAAGAGAGGGGGGGGTGATCAGAAAAAGAAAGCCCGATCGAGGGGGTGGAAGGCATGGCATGCAATTGAAAATCCTTCCAAGGACCCTCCAAACAGCTGCCGCACAACGGGAAAATCTGGGAACGAAAAAAGAAAACGCCGATCGCATGAGGTGGGGAAATCGCCGGAAGAAAGTCGAGGGTGGGAACAAAAGGAAAGGGGCAAGGCCTGTGGGAGTACTGGGAACAAAAGGAGGACGCGATCCTGGAAAGTACGCCACGGAAAGAAAAAGCCATCAAGTTGCGAAAGGGTGCAAAAAAAGTGCGGATTTCGGGTGGAGCTGGGGAAAAAAAAGAAGCACCAAGCAGGGCAAGGGGTGAAGAGTTTACGCTGCACACGCAACCCTGGCATGGCGAGGGGATTTTCTTTTAAAAAAGGAGATCAGTAAGGTCACTGGGGTGTAAAGGTAGAAATGTGGAAAAGAAAAGATTGAAGGGGGCCATGGGACCAGTGGAATCAACGCCGGAACAGGGGAAACTGGGGGTCACCAGATCGTGAAAAAAGGTATCTGAAGGAGAAGGGGGGGGAAGGAACACGCATCCATGAGGGTGTTTGGGAACCAAAATTCAAAGACCTAAAGACATTGTCGTGGAGCGGGTGGGTACGCAAAAAAAACGCGCGTGGGAAGAAAACTTAGAGAAGACTCTGCTTGGAGCGGGAAAAAAAAATCCGAGGGGGGATATAAAACAACATCCTGCGATAGGATCCCAGATACAACTGGGGGAAAATTAAACACAGATGGGAGGGTTATATTGCGAAAAAGGCCGCGAGAACAGCGCGAAATCTCAAAGTTAAAAAACCCGCGTTTGAAAAATTGGGCCGCCAGGAACCGTACCCAAGCAATGGACCCACAGGAAAACCTCCGGGGGGAAATCGCTCCAAGCGGAAAAGAACAATGCGGCCCTTCTCCGTGACTTCTGGAACGATCTCGAAGGGTTCGTCAGGTCAGCTTTAGTCAAGAACGAAAGAAGGGGAAGGGAGCGGACTTGGAAAGTTCCGAAGATCTCATCAAGAAAAAAAAAGTGAGGGAAGAATAGAGAGAAAAAAACGGCAAAGTGAGAAAGCGCAAACTGCAGATTGAAGAAAGGGGGACATAGTTCAGAACCTGAGGAAAAAGGCCGAGATCAGGTCAAGGAAGTTGACAACGGAAAATGCTATTGGGGTAAGGAAAAGGAGATGGAAAAAAAGAAAGCCTGGAAGAGGTCGGAAAAAATTAAGTACGGGGGACGTTCAAGGGGGGGGAAAAAACGCGGATCACGCGGAGGCGATTTGAGGGGGAATAGAGGAACACTTACCGCGCAAAAAAGGGGGTATCCAACATAATCTGGAGGGAAGGAATACACGGGGGAATCTGCGGGCAATCGGGAAGGCTTCGCAAGGAATGCTGGTCCGCGCGGCCGGAGCTTCAGCTCCGTTTCCGGTGCACAACGCGCTGCTGGCGAAACCTCTCTAAAAGAATAGGAGTAGCGGGGGGAATGGTGTTGACAAAGTTCTGGATCTTTTTCCGGCAACCTCGACGGGAGTTGTTAGGGAAAAAAAGAAGAAAGGGTGGACCCAGTTAACTGGAAGTTCGTTGCGAAGGTCCAGGGAAAAAAAAGGGGTCATAAGCGGACAGTTCCAATCACGTTGAAAAAGGACGCCATCATCGAAAAAGGGACGCTTACTCAGAAGGGTAAAAAAACAAACCGAAAAAAAAAAAGGTCGGCGTGTGCAACGGGTAAAACGACAAAAAAAACTGAAAAGAAAGACTTGCAGAGAGATCGAAAAAAAGCAGCCCGAGGGGGCAGCGCAATTGCACCGGATTCAGATGGGTCCGGAGGCGAATTTGATCGTACTGCCAGACGCGCTCAGGTGGGGTGAAGACGCACACAGGCCTTGGGAAAAAAAGACGATCCAATCTGGGTCATGTATGTAGCGATGTAAACAGGGTGGCTGGAAAAAAACGGTACCTGCGGGGGGCAAAAAAGGCTGGGAAAGGCGGAAAAAGGGAAGGGAATGCAAAACAAAAATCCCTCATTCTTGAACGGTTCAGCAGATTGGATCTGGGAAAAGCCGGAACAAAAAACTTGGAAAGGGGACCACAGAGGAGTATGTTAGAGAGAATTCCTTGGCCGGGCACGAACAAGGAGGGGTCCCGCTATCGAATTAGGGACCGGCTGAGGGGGGAGAAAAGAGCGAGGTCTGAAAAAAAAATTCCAGGCGACCGGAATCCCGGCCGTTACACCCAGATTTTTGATGAGACCCACAGCCATGCACCACTTTCCAGATCCGGGGGGGAGGGTTTCCTTGGGGACAGAGGGAAAGGAAGACGGACGGAGGGCGTCATGCCTTTATCGCGAGGGAAAAAGAATGAATGGACAAAAAAACCAAGGGCACACACACAAAAAAGAAAATCTTTGGAAAAATTCCAAGGTTTGCAGGTCTAATTTGAAAGGGGTCTGAAGTAACGAAGAGAAGCAAGAGCATAAAAAGCGCTATTCGAAGAGTACGCAAAGGAAGTGCTGGGAAAGTGTGGGCGGCGGGTACGAAAGAGAAGTTGAGGGGGGGAAAAGGGGGTGAGAAACAATCGAAAACAGATTTGCAAATTTCATCTAACGAATTTGAAAATTGGACGGCAGAAAGAGAGGGGTGGAGGTTTCTGTTCCCAAGGAGGGGGGGGGGAACAGGGGCTTAAGAAGGGGCGATAAAAAAAGCCAAACTTAAAGCGCCGCGAGGGGGGTCGCGAAGCTCGAAGCAAGTAAAACGGTTTCGGTAAGGTATCAACAAACAACGTAGAGATTACGAAAAAAAAAGGAAGATCTAGCAGGAAAGGCATCGAGGGGCACGGGGGGAAGGCAAAAAAAAAGGTACATGGGGGGGAGACGTAAATTTTCGGAGTACGCGGTCAATTGGCGAAAAAGAAACCTTCAAAAAAAAAAAATTTAGCGAAAAGGTAGAGAACACTTTGTGCAAATCGGACAGCTTTGGGAAGGGGAAAATTGGGAACTGAAAGCATCGTCTCCGGGGCAAGCCACTTTCAATTACACTTGCTGACCTGTGAAAAAGTCGAGACGACAATGCCGGGCATGAGGTTGGCATGCAAAAAAAACGCTGAAAAGGGGAACACCATGGAAAAAAAATGTAATTCGGCCACGATTCCGACTTTTGTGTCTAAGGGGGGGAAGGGGGGGAATTCAATCTGAAGGGGGGGAAGGCGAAGAAAAGGAAAAAATTGAAGGGGGGACCCTTCCTGGCAGATTGCCCAACAACTGGATCATGGCCAGTGGTGGCAGGCTGGTGATCGCCATACAAAAGATTTGTGTCAACGGGCCAGGGGAGGGACCCGGTGAAGACTAAGAACAGAGGACGATCGCCTATGGGCTGCTCGAACCAAGGGTGCAGGATATTCTGGAAATCTGCACGGGCAAAAGGGGGCAGGAAAAAACTATGGCAGGTCGAAAAAAACTTTTGGGGGGTCGGCGAAGCAGATCCTCCGTCGGTCGCGCGGATTTCAAATGGCGTAGTGAAAAAAAAAAAAAAGGAAAATTGTACATAGGAAAGAACCTCAAAGGCACCGGATAGAAAAAAAGAAGGAAGTGGACTCACAGGAAGGAGTGGGGGTTTACAATCGCCGGAAGGCTTACATTAAAACAAAAGAGTGATAAAAGTCTTTGGGAGGGATCAATTAACGTTCAAATCAGGTGGTTGCGTACGGGACAAAAAGGGAAAGGAAGAGGCGGGCCCTGAAATCAAAAGGAAAACTTCCGAGGGTGCAGTGGAGGGGGGTAGGTGCGGGGAGTAGGGCGGAAAGGAATGCAGCAGGTAAAAAAACAAGTTGTGAAGAGGTTGACGCGGCACAAACCCGGCAGGCCCGGGGGAAAGGGGGGTGCTTTTCGACGGGGGAAAAAAAAAAAGTTCCGTTGGTGACAACGTGACGATTCGGGAACTCTTGGGACATAGGGGGAACAGGTTCCCAAAAGAGTGGGGTCACTTTTTAACCATAGAAGAGAAATTTAATAAGGGGTTTGAGAAAAAAAGAATCCACGAATTTTGTTGTTTGGCAACACTAATTTCAGAAACGCGCATCGAAGGTGACGTTATAGGGCGGAGGGGGGCGCATAAAAAACCTGTGAAACAAAAACGTGGCTGGAAGCTCATGGCCGATCTGAAAGACCTTGAAAAAAAAAAAAGATTGGATGAGAAAAAAACCAGAAGACTAAAATGTGTGGGGAAAATTCTGTTTGGTTGGCGACCGGTGCGCGAGAAATTGGCGGAAGAGGGAGAGGACCCCGCAATCGCTGTCAGCAGTGATCCCGCAGTTGGAAAAAAATTCAAGGAAACGTCCCCGAGGGTAAACTCCGCAGAAGTGCGTGGAAAACAGAAAAAAAAAGATACAATGCGGCCTCTCCTGTAGGAGTTGACGAAGCGAGCCTTTTTCAAATATCATGTATTGCAGGAAAAAAAGGGGCAGCCTTCTCGGCTAACGGTGAACGGGGTCCGCGAAGGAAAAAAACAACAACAACCGGGGAAGAGATGATAAAAAAAAGAAGCCAGTAGCAGCTGGGCAATTGAAGAATCAGGAAGTCAACTGAGGAAAAGGCGAGATCGGGAAGATTGCAAGGGAAAACCGCATTGTAACGATGTCTAATGGGCGAAGAGAGCACTTGCAGGATGCGGGAAGTGGGCGTTGCGGTGGAGGTACGGAAAAGGGGAACTAAAGGGGGGGGGGGGGGGGAAAAAAAAAATCGGAAGTCTTAAAGGGTGGGGGGACAAAAAAAAAAATAGAGAGCGCAAAAAGAAAAGCCACTTTTCAGGAAAGATCAAAAAGCTTTTTAGGGAGAAGAGAAAAAGTATCGGATAAGGAGGGAGTGGGAAGCAGCGGCTGGCTGCTGACCGAAAGCTGGCCGCGCGAAAGCGTATAAATCAGGGTTTGAAAGAGGGACAAAACGGGGGCTCGGCAGGAAAAGAAACCGAAGAAAAAAATTTCTATGGGCGGAAGGACTGGGGGTTGCAAAACATTTCGTGTGCGTGGTCACCTGTGGCGTCCGGATAAAAAAGTTAACCTTTTGGTAGGCCAGAAAGAGCGGGACCCAGTGAACGGTCCGCGGTGCTGGAAAAAAAAACCTCTGAAAAGGGAGCGCAGCCACCGACAAATCACGGGAACTCGCCATCATCGACAAAAAAGGAGGATGTCCATCCACGCGCAAACAAAAAAAGTTCAACGAGCACATAAACCAGGTGATGCCGTTGCACAGAAACACACAACTGCTTGGCCGCTTGGTGAACAGTGATCCTCCAGTCACACAATCGGAAACATAGCAAGCCTCCAGTCTGGTAACGCATTCAACAATGATTGGAAGTCCCTTAGGGGAAACTGGGAGGGCAGTCATCCAAGTAAACTTGGAAGTACGCACCCCACATGCGAGAAACTGGCCCTGGGTCCAAAAGCACTCTGGGTTCATGAGAAGAGATGTAAAAACCTACAAAGGAGGAAGAAAAAAGGAAGTTCCGGCGGAGTGCTAGGTTGGTCACAGGAAGGGGCATGGCATGGGGGGGCATGAGAATGCCCGTCAGGTCTTGCAATTCATCAACGGAGGAACCGTCGAAAAAGGACCAACGTTATCGTCCCGGGGACCATAGAGGGGAAAATTTCCGAAGGCCGAAGAGCAGAACTGACTGGAAGGTCGACACCGGCCGTGGACAAATAGAGGAATAGTCGCCTGAGGAGGCCGAGAAATTTTGAAGGTGTTAAGATGTTGAAGGGCGATCCACAGCCATGCCACCCACTTGGGCGCCCCTGATCCAGGGGTGGGCAACTTTCTTGGGCGAATGGGACCACTTAAAACAAAAGGGGGAACAAGGCCCTGAGGCCCGAGACTTCAGGGGGCTCGAAGGAAGGAAAAAAAAGAAGGGGGGCACAGCCAACCAAAAGGAGGAAAGCGTTGGGCCCGATTCCAGCTGGGGTGGTGCTAATGAATCAGGTGAGGGGAAGAGGAAAGACTACAAAAGATGAGGAAAAGAGCATAAAAAAGAAGTCTAAGAGATAGGAGGACAAGGAGGGCCCTGTGAACTTCCCAAGGAAGTGTGCACAAAAGAAATTGGGGAACTTTTTACGGAGGGACGGCTAAAGAGGAAGGGTTTGTGGTCAAAGTTCCAAGGGATCGGAGAGGGAAGGAAAAATAAACTTGGTGAGCCGCGAGAGTTAGAAAGCTCGAAGCCTTAACGGGGACTGTAGCTCGACAACACCAAGGGAGGAAGAGGAGAAACGTTAACCTTCGGAAGAAATAAGTCAAGAGGAAAAGCAACCACGGGGTGGCACCCTTAAAAAAATTTCTTAAAGCTTAAAGTTCAATTGAACGAAAAACCTTCTCTTTCGCCGTCAAAAAATGACGTAAAGAGAAAAAGGGAATCTGTAAGCTTGAACATTGGGGCAAACACGGGGAGAAGTAGCCCAGAAGGACTTGGCAAGGAGACGCGGCGTTATGCTCTTGAATTCTTTGGGGAGGACTTTCAGAAAGGAATCCCCAGGGCTTGGGAAAACAAAAGTCTGAAGTAGGCCCAAGAATTGCAGGGGAAGGGTTGGGGGGATTGGTGGGTCCAGTCATTCTTCGAGCGTAAAGGCCAAGCAGCCTCAAGGACGTGCCACTTGCAATGGAGCAAAAAACAACAACTGGAGCGGAAAGGGGGGGGGTAAAAAGGGCCTGACACCCGGGAGAAAGGGTAGACGAATTAGGGAGAGCTCAGAACCCGGAAAATCGCTCTAATGTGCTGCCCGCAAAGCAACGGGCCGGGGAAAAGTCACTCAATCTCTGCCAAAGAAACCGGGGCGTGCCCGGAAGAGACGAAAGTATGTAAGGCGGCGGGACTACCGATCGTCAGCTGATTCAAGGAATAGGGCAAGTTCACAAAAGGGCAAATTGGACATCCTGCACACGGAAAAACCCGAAAAAGCTCACCGACCGTCCTAAACCCCGAAACGCCAAGGGGTACAATCGCCGAAAATAACTTACAAAAGAGTGAGCGGAGTGGGAAAATCGACAAAGGGAGCGTTTGGTGCTGAACCAACCGATGACGACGGATCAGGGCCACTGAGAATCCAAGAAAAAAAACCCGCATTTCATTTTAAAAAAAATATTTCGCGATGGCTGTCTAATTTTGCGATCGATGGAATGAAAAAAATGCGCGGCACCAGACAGGCAAGGTGGGAAAAGGGGGGGGGGGGACGAACGAGGCATGTCTCGGTGGGCAGGTGCACGTTGGGAACGTCTAGAATCAGCAAGTTACCCCATGTGGGGAGGGGTTATGGGGGGGGAAAATTGATTTGAAGGGCAACTTAAGTAAAAGATGGGGACACGTGGCCAAACCGGACAGTTTAAGGGGTAAGATCGTGTCTGATCACAGGCGCTAACCGGAAGAGTGCACCGGGAAAACGCAGAAAATGGGGGGGGGGGAAAAAAACTAGTCAGGAAAAAAGGGTCGATAGTCGGAGGGGGCGCAGCCGCAGCGCGTCAAGCACGATGAGCTGAAGGCAAAAAAAAAACTGGCCAGCAATCGGGCGCCGCAGCACAAAGTGGGATCGAAAAAAAACCAACAAAGGCCACAAAAAGACACAGATTTGGGGGATATTGCGAACCGGGGCCGGCTCGTTGGCGCGACGAAAGTAACCCCAAGTCCTTTCATCATCTTGAGAAAAAGGACAATGGAAAGAAAACAAGCAAGGCCCACGGACGGAGCACGAGCCATCTGGGCGTCGGATTAAAGAGAAAAAACAATACAAGGAATATCAATGCGGAGTTGGCGAATCTCGCCTTTTTGGTCAAAAAGGTCTGACCACTCAGGCAAGGGCTTCAATCCAAAAAAGGGCCCGAATGTGCCGTGTACCAAGGGCGAGC
>Ga0179593_1793446_pt1 | contig 10274 bp, 12 predicted proteins | sample CZODoug2_1_08_16_FD_185931 | JGI IMG/M metagenome (GOLD analysis project Ga0179593, IMG submission 185931) | Vadose zone soil fungal communities from Angelo Coast Range Reserve, California, USA - CZODoug2_1_08_16fungal (PacBio error correction) | ecosystem: Environmental > Terrestrial > Soil >...
AAAACATCACCCGCAACACCAACTTCCACCGGAATTGAAAGGACTTGCCAAACAACCCGCCCGTGGGGTTAAGGCATCGCGAAAATACCTGCTGGTAAAAAAGGGGGGTCAAAGGGATCAATAAGCGCGAATTATATCACGGCAAGTCAGAAGACCATTAAGGGAGAGAAAAGGTTGGGGGGTATTGCGGGGTCCGAAGGGCTAAACCGGGTGCACATCCAGCAGCATCTGGGAAGTAGGCGGAAAAGGAGAGAAAATGTTCGCCTGCGACTTCAGGGGAATAATAAAAGGAAGAAAAAGGGAAATATTAGAAAGGAAATGTCAAAACAGGAAGAAAGAACTGCCTCAAGGCCGGGTATGTTAGGGGGTTGTAATGGTCTCTAATCACGGAAGTAGAAACACTGACAACCCAGAAGGGAATTATAGGGGCCATCCATCTCCTAACCCCATCCTTGAAGGGGGGGAGAAGGAGGCATTATAAGGGCAGAGGAAAAAAGGAAATGGCCTCCGAGCGCCACTTCAATTACCACCGGCGCCCGAAGCCGCTGAAACGCTTCCCTTCTCTTTGCCCCTCCAATGAGGGGAAAGAAAACATAGGGAGGAAGGGCGCAAGGAAAGACAAGGTACGCTATGGTACCGACGAAGTAAGAGGGGGAGGGAGTAAAAATTGAAAGAATATGAGGGTCCCCACTTATAAGGGCGCAAAAAAAAAAACACCGCTACTTTCTTTACTCGGGACCAAGAGGAGGCAGAATATGGAAAAAGGGAACGCGGTGCGCAAGACTCCTGAAGAGGTTTGCAAAAGGGAAGCGGGATCAGACAAAAGGGGGGGGAGGGCTGGGGGAGGGACGCTTCGTCTCACACAGCGTTCTGCTCTCACAACCAAATTCCCATCTCAACTCGCAGGAACAGGTGGGGGGACCGAAGTGGGGGGAACCTGTGAACATTATTATACTGCCGAATCCGCGGCAGGGGATTGAGGGATGAGACAGAGGCTTGTGGAAGAATCAACGCCTTTAGAGGTGATCATGTTGAGTACGGTTTGAGAAACCTCCTTCGGAAGGGTCCAACATAACAGAACAGAAAAATGTTTGGGGGAAAGCCTCTTAAAGGCCATCGCGCGAGGTTTCGAAAAGGACAGGATTGTGCGAAACCACCTTCTAAAGGGTACGGGTGACGGGGGGTTGAGGGAGAAGACCCCAAGCCCCCGTACGACAGAGCGATCTAACTCGGCTCTTCAGAGCACTGGAGTTTCTAGGGGCTGAATGACGGAAAAATCTAAGACTACTCATAAGGGTTAGTAAGTATGGGCATAGAAAAGCGGCCGAAAAAAGAAAAAGCTCGAGGATGGGGATACGATCTCGTCCTGCGTCCCGACGAGAAGATTTAAAAAAGGGAGATGAGGAATCGTAAAGGGGAAACTTCTGAAGGAGGAGAAAAAAACACGGAATGCGAGAAAAATAGTTGTGGCAGCAGTAAAATGCAGCGCCATTCAAGGTCTAGAAAGCTTAAGAGGATGATGGGGGGATGGACTTGGATTACGAGCATAAAGGAGGAGGGGCTGTGAGTGGAAAAATTAGGACTCTGGCATGAATGGGGAAGGACATTGGAAGGGGCAATTAGAAGTCCGGGTCCATTTACGAATTGGCTCACGCGAGAGAAGGTGACCGGGCAAGTAGATGGAAGGAAAACAAGGGGTAGGAACAACGCCGGGGAGTGTCTCGGGGGAAGAGGTAGTCCGCTAATCAGAAACCCAGAAGGACTGTAGAGACCCATCGGGCGTACACCGCTTATCTGGAAAGGGGCGGGGAGGGTTGGTGGGGGAGGGATGGGTAGTCCGTGCATCAACCTGAAAAAGACTGGAATCGTGGCAAATGAAGGTGGTCCCCCTGGGATGACGTCACGTAATGCAATGCGCCCATCTTGGAAAACAGAGTGGAGGGCAGCATGATGGGTCGCGTCGAAGAAAATGGTTGAGGGGGGCCAAGAGGACTCATGGGGAGGCTAAAACTAAAAAATAGGCGAAAGAGCGGGTCGAGAACCACTGGTTCCTAAGCGGTTCTACAGTTGAGCAGCAGGATAAGGGGGCCCTTCGACATTTGCGGATGCAGAGGGGGGGGCGAAAAGAAGATTTGGATATGAGAAGGGGCCATTCATCCCTAACAGGGGGGCCAGCGAAACTACGTGATTCGGGGGTGAATTCTTCTTTCTACCCTTCAATGATGAGACGACTCAGGTCAAGGAGAAGTCCAACGTACCGATTAAAAAAAGACCGGGGGGTGAAGCAAGGGGGGAAAGAAATTTTCGAGGTGGCCGCGAGTGACATCGGAAGCATGGATGGTTTGCTTCTGGCCTGCCGCTGAGCCGCAAGAAAGGTGGGGAGAATAGAAAGGCATTGGGGAGGAAGGGGGCAAAGGGATTTCTCCCACGACTTCCCAGATAAGAAAGAGGGGGAAACGCTCAAAAGGTGACGAGCAATTCTGGAGAAGGCTCAAACAAAACAAAGGAGGAAGGAGAAGAAGATGCAGGGAAGGTGAGCGACTTTCCACGCTTAGGGAGGGAGAAAGCACCAGGTCAAAAGAACGCAAAGGGGGATCAGGCTCTGATCGCGTACCAAACGGTTCGGAAAGGAAAAGACCAACCAAAATAAGAGAGGGCCAAGAGGATCCGACGCGCCATATATATGATGGCAATGGAGGAAATGCCAACGGATTTCCTCGGGTACGGGACGTAGCGAGATCCTGAGGAAAAATACAGTAACAAGGTAAGATAGAAAGACAATCACCAAAAAAAGAAAAGAGTGGGGAGCTGGAAAAATGGGGATGAACTCCGGCCCACAGAGAGGAGAAACCCGAGGAAGAAAAGAATTCCCCCCCGCAAATGTAGGAAGCAAGCCGAGTGGTCATGTGAGTGAGGTCGGCGACGGCGGAACAAATACTAACGAATAAATTTCAGAAGGAGGGGCAGACAGTATTTGGAATATGCTCGAGAAGAGCTGAAGAAAAATAGGTATCCAGTGAAAAGCTTCTCCTTAAGGAAAGAGAAAATGTCCAGAGGGAAACTCCTCACTATTTCGAGAATGACGGGCAGAAGAACAAAGTGAGGGACTTCAGGGAAAATATTCCCTTTGTACAGATCGAAGAAAATCAAAAAAAGCCCTTCTCGAAGTACGAGAGGGGCTTTGAGGAGAAAGCGGATTATATCCTGATTCCTCTGGGGGTTGTAATAGGAAATAAGGGAAAAGAAAAAAGTGAAAGAAAGAGAGCCCCTCACGTCTTGTTAGAAGGATAATAAGTGCCACGGGAAAGGCGTGAGCGCCCCGTACAAAAAAAGGAATTGTCAAGACGCCTTCCCCGTCCATTCTCCAGAGAAGGTGACGATAAATCCTCGACCAGAAGGGAGCTAATGAAAAGAAATTCGCCTCCTCCCGAAAGAAAAGAGAGAAATGGGGTGACTAAACTGAGAGGCCTGTAGATTTGAACGGACAAGTTGTCCTGAGGCCCAACAGCGTTTTACCGAGTCATGCGCGGAGTCGGGCAAAGAGACCGAGGCGATAATACTCGAAAAGAGCGGGTGAAAGGAAAAAGCATCGTATGTTCACAGGGGGGCCAAAAGGGGAGAGAGAAAGAGAGGAAAGATTTCGAGCGTTGGGCCGTTTTCCCTCGTTACTCCAGACTGACTTACTACTTGAAATATATACAAGAGTGGGGCGTCGAATGGGCAAAAAATACTACTGAGCGCCAGGGAAATCGAGCACAGAAAAAGAGGTTGGAAAAAAGAAGTCCGCCAGGGGTCTAGGGAGTAACAGGCGATAGGGGCGAAAAACAAGAATGGAATCGCATCTCGGACGATGGCTCCAGAGCTTAACAAAGGCCTGTTCCCTTTGCCAAGGCCAAAGGGGGAAAGGAAAAAGGGATCAAGGGAAAAAGCAACACCATCGATCAAATTCCAAGTCGTGGGTGATGACAAGACCGCAGAAACGCTGCCAACGGCGGATGGAGGAGCGTGGAGGGGATCAAATAAGGAAAAAAGCTGTTTCACCAAAGCTTCGGAAAAACAATTAGACAAAGACAGGGGGGAATGAAAGTGAGAGTATGGGAAAGGTTGGGTTCGGTAAAGGACTTTCATAACTAAGGTGGAGACGGAGGCAGTAAAAGAAAACAAGGATACCGGTCCTGCCCTCCAGACCTATTGGAGGAAAGAGGGGAAGGGGGGAGAAAGGAGTTCCTTGCATCATGAAGGACAGGAAATTCAATTCCATCAGATGGAATTCCCAGAATACTGAGGTGTTTAAACGCGCAATTAGCAAGGAATCCTATAGGAAAGGGAAGAGAACGAAAAGGGGAACCTTTAAAGGACTATTCCCTTTGACCTCTAGGGTACAAATGGGCAGCGCTGCGCGCGACGGAATTCGCTCTTTGGGAGATATGGCAAAGGAAAAAAAGGGACGATGCGTTCAAGGAGTGGAAAAAAAATTCCTGGAAGAGATCGAAGACATGAGGCCCTGGACTGAAGAGAGCTCAAGGGACGCGACAGACACGGTCAGGATGCGCTCTGCTATGGTGGACTGGGAGGGGGAGGATAATTAAGGAGCGGGGGTTGAATAAGATTCGAGGGAAACTACTGAAGGAAATTCGGGAAACAAATGCCAAAGAACAAAGGTAACCACTTATGCAAAGGTCGGAGAAGTGTATCCTCCTCGAGGCTATGAGGGGTTTGAGGGAAAAAAAAAAATTAGAGGAAAAAGAGACGTATTTCACGTAGAAAGAAATTCGACAGATTAGGGGGTGCCCACCGCACTAAGCACAACTCTTTCCGGACTCCGGATACCACCAAAAGTGTAAACCCACCATCGATGAAGGTGTCTTGAGGAGAGAAGGAAGTTCGGCTACGCACTTACTCTCGTGGTCATGCAAGAGGCAGTCGAGAAAGAGACGCCACGAAAGGAGGTGGGACAAATTTCACGGGAATCGGAGGGGTCCTTTGAAAGGTTGTGGGGGGGAGGGGAAAGGGAATGAAAAAAGATCAACAACAAACAAACTCAGAGGAAAAAGACTTAGTGCAAAGCAAAGGGAACCCACACACTCACGATTTAACGTTACATTTGTGGACCCTTGCAAGGTCAGGAAGGAGCGAAGACTAGGGAAAGGTTTTCTGGATTTTCTTCAATAAGAGTGCTTGAAGCAAGGAATGCAGGAGGAAAGACCAAAAAGAGGGGGGGGTAAACACTTTGTTGGTGTAGGGGTTGGGGCCGGAATCGGGTTAAGTAGTGCCCTTTTTGCAAGCCGCATTCAAAGCATGTCGCCAGATAGGCGGGGAAAGAATCGAAGGTCTGGAAGACGACTTCTTTTTTAAACCCGACCAAGATTAGAAGGAAAGTAAGGGAAAGTAAAGGCATATCAGAACTGCCGCGAGACGAAGGAAAAGAATTTGGGGTGTTCCTGGTCGCTCCCGCACGACGAAACGGCGGTCCATCAAGGAAATAATATCCAAAACCAGACTAGCCGGGAAGAAGACTGAAAGAGTAGCCGTCTTTATTGAACGGAAGCTCAAGTGCACCGGAAAGTTAAAAAAAGGGAGCCGACACCGGGCACCAACCCTTCTGTCGACCCCAAGCCGAAAACCGAAAGCGGACCAGATCGGGGGGGGAAAAGAAATGAGGAGAAGGAAAGTAAGGATAATCGCGTAGGCTCACCGTCTGGAAGAAAAATGGGGGGGGGGGTTAAACCGAAACTGGGAAAGGGAAATGTCGAACGACATTTATATCTCGTATGCCATGAGGGGGGTGAAACCCCAGAAAGAAGGCTCTTTCTGGACGAGGGTGAACCCGAGGAAAGGGAGGCAGTTCAAAGGCAGGGTTGAGGGAAGGAGCCGGGGTTCACTCGGTGCGCAAGAACCTGAGGAGGGCAGACCCCTAGGTCGAGGGACAGGCATCGGCCTAGCCCTTTGGGCGGTTTACGGCGCGGCGTCAAACCAAGGGAGTACTTGCCTCTAACATAACAACCCATAGAGAAAGAAAAAACGTGGGGAGCAACCTGGTTCAGATCCATTGGTGCACCGGGGAGACTCGCCCATGTGAGAAAATTAAGCTCCTCTTCCAGGGTCGACTTGTGCGAGGGGAGCGTCGGCTTTCCAAGCAACTCAGGGAAGCGGAGGGGTTTGGTGGGAGGCCACAGTTTGAGACCTCAGCTGAAGTTTGTGCCAAAGAAAAGAAAAACCCGGCGAACAAGGGGGGGTGGCATAGATGGGGGGGGGCCGAGAGAGGGCGAGTTTCCAGTCTACGGTTCGGAACCAAGGGAGGGGAAAGGAGTGAATAGGAGGGCTGACTCTTTCGCCCAAATTCCGAAGAAGGCGGGAAAACTCGGCGCTTAAGTATTCAACGGAGTGGTCAGGGGTCAAGGACTGAAAGGGAGTCCTACGAATATCTGGAAGGTAATGATTGAGGGGGAAAAGAGAGCAAAAAAGGGAAAAAGAGAGGTAAATAGGATTCGCCATGAAATATCTGAGGGAGGACCGAGAATCCCGCCCATTGTACGACAGGCACAAGCGAAAAATATCTAAAACGGAGGCAGAACGCGACTTGTCCTCGTATCTGAACGTTTTGGCATCATGAAAAAGTGGTAACCACGCTCCACCCCAGAAACAGAGGCTCACGTAAGCTGAAGACAGTTGTCTAGGGCAGGCGAAAAGCGTAGCTGCAAGGTCGTTCATTCTTCTCTGATGAAGGTGGAGGAAGACGGGGAGAGAAAGGGGGGAGGGCGGGGAGGTAAAACGGGGAAAAAAAGGTGCGACGCCGGACTCGGTCCCAACCGTAAGAAGTTTCATTCCATTCAACGGGCGAGGAAAAAAAAAAACCACGCCAGAAGGGAAGGAGTCACTTTTCCAATCGCCCTAAAAAAAAAAAAAAAAAAAAAAAAAAAAAAAAAAAAAAAAAAAAAAAAAAAAAAAAAAAAAAAAAAAAAAAACAGCAAAGACAATGAGCAGAAAAGCGAAAAACACCGAGAAATGCAAAGAGGGGGGGGTAATGGTCATACGGGAACTTTTTGGGGGGGGTTCTGCCGGGACCTGCTCGTTCCCGCGGAGATTGACGCACCAGGGGGAGGTCCAGGAGACCAGTTGCTTGCGAAGCGTTGGGGAGAAAAAGGACGGGCGGCCGAAACAGGCCACAGGATGGGAAGAACCAGTTTTCTCCGGCGAGAGCGCAGGGCACGTCGGATAAAAGATGGGCCGCCGGAGGCATTCTCGCCCGTGTTTCAGAGGGGGATAAAAGGTGGAAGCCAGGGCCTCCGGCTCCGCAAAAGAGGGATAGAGGACCGGGGCGGCGACAGGTGCGAGGCCATCTTGTGGGGTTGGTTAGCACGCGTGGGGGAGAGTGGGATTCGGTCCCTAACATTGGAGACGCGCAAAGAGGGATGCGGGGGAAGGATGATTCTATCACGAGTTGCTTATCAGTCTTGACGCGAGCGGCGCGAAGCCCAGGCCCCCGTACCGTAGGAAGACCGTGGCATCCAGCGGGTGAAACGCCGATTTAAAAACAGAAAGATTGGGAGCCTTATCCTATTGAAAGTATAAGAAAAGGGGATGGGACACAGGGAGAAGGAGGAAAGTTGGTCCAAAGAAGAAAAGAAACATTGTAGGGATGGACGATATCCGCACGAATGTCCCATCCACCTCACGAATCGTCCACTGGGACGCGGGGCTTAGAAAGGAGATAGATCTAACAGTACTTGATGAGAAATAGATATGGGGAAAAGAAAAGGGAGAAAGGGGGACAGGAGAGAAAGGAGGAGTGGGGGGGTGTGCCAGTCGTGATTATACCTTACAGGAATCCTCCAATGGGGATCTTTCGAGATCGCACGAGTCGAAGGAGGGAAGAGAAACGGACGCGAGAATTTCAACGATCATCAAGAAAGGAAATTAGGGGAAAGAGGGGAAGAATGAAAAACGGATATTTTTGAAAAGGAGGGTGGACTGGGGGAGAGGGAGAGGAGCTCTCTCAAGACTTAGAACAGAAAGAAAACAAAAAAAACACGTATTTGATTCGCGGAAAAATTTTAGGGAAAGGAAGGGAAAAGAGGATAGTAAACAGATGATCATGTCCGAAACAAACAAAGAATCCATACGAGGTCGGGCCACTACCTGCGCAAGGGCTGGCGGGGCTCAGAACCGGGCGCAAGGTACTAACGAGTAAACAGGGAAAAAGAAGAAAGGGAAACTCAAAAGTTGATATGAATTCGCTGCGATTGAAGAGAGGCGGCGGAAGACCAAAATAGTCTTCGACGGGACAAAGGCGCGGAAGGAACTGGACGATCCAATATCAAATCTTGTCACAAACCAAAAGGGGGAAGAAGAAAAAAAACTTAGGGAGAAAAAAGGGGAAATAGCCTGTGACGATAAGGGAGCGCAACAGAAGAAAAAAAAACCAAAACGATAATAGAAGAGTTCTCCGCTCTAGGGGGAGAGAAGGGATGAAGGAGGGGGGGTAAGCTAAGATGGTTTAGTAGCACTCTTCTGTTTCATAGAGGGTAGGGAAGTAAAAGTCGGATGGAGCGAGAGGGAGCACAAAGGTCTTGAGCAAAAAAAACTATAGGGTGAAAAGAACGATAAAGGCATGTCCCTCGAATCATTGGGAAAGATAAAGCCGCAGCCAGATGCATTCGAGACGCCAGGCGCAAATCAAGAAAAAATAAAACCTTTGTGGCTTGAGAGGAAAGAGAACACGGGGGGAGAGTGGGGGGGGAATCATTCAGGGTATGGTCAAGCCCCCCTCGAAAGCTTAAGTCAAGCGGCCCGCGGAGATAGGGCAGCTCTTTTCGGCGTCCCCTTCAAGTGATGGGGCGAGACGGCAAGGAAAGGAGTAGGCGCTCCCATCTTGATCTGGTGGGAGACGTGTAACCGTCCCTACTTTACAGGGGAAGATGTCTGACGAGACGCAGAGGTGGAAAAGGCATGCCCCCCGAACTACGTGAAGAGGTCAGGAGAGGAGAAAAAGTCTTACGGGGGGGGGGAGGCGAAGGAGTACGCAAAGGTCATAGAGTACCAAGTCGACTGGAACCTCATAGAGCGTATACGAATTCCCTGGAGTCCACCAATGGGGACCGGAAGGAAAGAGGGAACAAACTAAACAGAGTAAGGGGCTTATGAATGTCCAGAAAGAAAACAACCCTCTCTATCAAAAAAAAATGAGACATAGTGCTGGCCCTCCTATGCTCCGACTCGCAAAAGGACGGGAAGAAAGAGAAAAGAGTGGGGGGGGGCAGAAAGGGCTCACAATAAGTGGCGGAGAAGGGTTGAGGGAGGGGACACCCATTATGCTCCACACACTGAAGGCGGGGTGGGGGGGGTTATTTCAAGGACAGGCATAAAAGGAAAAAAAGGGACGAAATAAACGAAAAAGGGAAGCCAAGGCTATTAATTCCGGAACCGAATATTGGCGACAATTCGTTCATTGTTCTTCACCGCGTGCGGACATTCTTAACGGATCAAGGGAAAAAGACTTTCTAGGGTCCAAAAGCCCCGACAAAGAGTAGGGGGGGAAAAGCTGGAGGTATCTGGTTAATAAATAAATGGACGGCGACCGCGGAAAATTCTCAGGAAGAATTCCTTTACCACGCGCTGCAGTTTCTGCACGGACGAACGAAGGATAAGGGTGCTTCTTAAAAAACTGGGAGGGGGGAAAAAAAGAATGTAAGTAGGAAAGGGGTTGGGGGGTGCTGACATCCTTGTCCGCAGTCTCTCAGGAGTGACGGGGCTGCGGAAGCCACGGAAAGACGAAATGTATGAGTAGGAGTGGTCTGGACGTGAAGATCGGAAGGAGGTCTGTTCGTTTTTCCAGAATTCTCTGGGCTAGTGAATCGAGAAACGCGAAAAAAATCAAATCAAAATCAGGTCCCCGGACCAGAAAGGGGCAGTTCTGGCGCGACCTTTCTTACCATTGAATTGAATCAGGAACGGTAGGACCCAAAGGGTCGCAGTGCGAAACGGAAGGTTTTCATCCGAAAAGAAAGCTGAACCTGGGGGAAAAGGGGAGGGGCAAAGGTGCAACTAAGCGAAAAACGGGGCAACGACACCCCTCAGCAAAACCAAACAAACCGGGAAAGCCCCACCAGAAAGGGCTTTCTTTCTACTGTAAGAGGCAAAGCCCGGAAAAGATAAGAGGGATCAATCCAGAAAAGGGGGACCGACAGAGTAAAGGGAGAAGTAGACCCCTAGTAGGGTTGTTTTGGAAGTGGCAAGTTCAATCGTTGAGGTTGTAGTGGCTGTGGAGTGTTTGC
>Ga0179593_1272159_pt1 | contig 10273 bp, 9 predicted proteins | sample CZODoug2_1_08_16_FD_185931 | JGI IMG/M metagenome (GOLD analysis project Ga0179593, IMG submission 185931) | Vadose zone soil fungal communities from Angelo Coast Range Reserve, California, USA - CZODoug2_1_08_16fungal (PacBio error correction) | ecosystem: Environmental > Terrestrial > Soil >...
TTTGTTTTCTAGGAGTGTGAGAAAGGTTAGTTGAAAAAGCGGAGATGGGTCTGCTTCGGACGGAAAAAGGAGATTGGGGGGGGGAACGAGTTCGCTTGCTCGATGGTGTAAAAGTGGGCTCCTTTATGGGGACTGTTCGAAGAAAGAAAGGCTGGGGAAAGTGGCTAGTCTGTGGAGGAGGAAAAAGGGTGGGGATCAAGCGGTGACTCACTGTTTCGATCTCGAATATCGCGGGGGGGGGAAAAGGGGTAGAGGAAGAATCTGCGATTCGCGAAGAAAAACGAACAGAAGAGGGGGCCATTTGGACCCGATTACTGATCGCGGGGTTTGGAACGCCGATTTCACGAATCGGGGCTCCGACTTGGTAGAGGGGGGGGGGAAGCAAGAGCGTTGGTATCTCCTACAAAGGGAGGGAGAAAGTTTGAGTCCGGCATCAACAGGTCGGGAGGTAGTGAAGGAGGAGTAGGCGTCATCTGGGGGGACTCGGAACAGGGGGAAACGTATTCAGCGGATCCTTTGCTGGGCAGGGCCTTTGCGACGTTGGCTGGGGGGAAGGTTAGGGGCGTTGCGCGCAAACTAGTATGAGCAGAGCAGTAAGGCGTGTCGGAGGTCAAGCCTTCGGAGTGGGTGTTACCTTCAAGGGAGCATCTAAAAATGCAGAGCTTCCGGCATGAAGGACTGACGAAAGAATAATATGATCAACGAACCCCTTAAAAATAGATCGGACCCCAAACAAATCTTCTGACTAGGAGAATGTGGACTTCACAGTTTTCTCCCTGAAACGAGGATGAACGGTCCATCGGGGAACGGGCTGCGCGGGGAAGAAACAGAAATATAAGAAGACAAGGCCAATACAAAATGAGGAGAATAGTCTGCTGGCCCTAGGGAAGATGAAAATCGCTCACGGACGGGAGGATGAGCAGAAGCCATGCACTCGAATACAGAAAATTCACCTAGTGCCCACACCGCGCTTTCAAAAACAACCGAGAAGCGGATTCTGCGAAAATGAACTCGGAATCTCACCAAAAAAGGTTGTGCAAGAAGGGGGAGCAGGAAGGGAACCCGAGAATATCCTCGCAAAGTAATCTTTTCGATGCACTAAGCAAAGCAACAGCTAAAAAGAGCAACAGGGACAAAGAGAAGAGGGGTATGAAGAGGGAAATTGTAGGTCAAGACCTGAACGGTTAGGAAGGGTTGAGAAGCTTTCAGAAAAATTCTGGGGGGACGCACACGAGGGAGCATCAAAAGAAACCGGGAATATCGGCTCCTGGGAGATTGCGAACTAGGGGGGGGGTATCTACTTCAACGGGGAACCCATCAATCTGCGGCAAATTTATATCGGACAAGACGGCAGCTACACTTGATCGATCGTAAAAAACACATTCGATACGACCAAGTCGGAGGAACCGGTGCTGGGGGGTTGGGTGGGAGATAAAAAGAGAAATAGGACTGTTTTCATATGACGCGTGTGAGCATTGGAGACTTGGGACTGACTTGAAAGGGCAGACATAATGTACAACGGAGAAAGGGATCAAGGCACAAAAACCGGGTGGGATGTGGCGGTTGCACCTTCACGAGGGAGGCGCGCCGTTCGATTCGTTATAACTGGTTTCAAGGGAACAAGAAAAGGAACCCTTTGCAGGTCTAGTCGGGCAGTGCGGACATAGGGAGAAGACAATCACTGGGGGAGAAACGCAAGAAAGGGGAGGGGCGTGACAAGAAAGACGGGAGGGGGGAAAGGAGGACGCACTTATCCGATACTAGCTGGAAAAAGATTGGATTATGTGGGTTTGGGAGGGAGTGGTCTTGACAGAACGATGGAATGGGGGCACCGACGCGAAAGGGACGGAGAATTCCAGGCGATGGAGTAAATAACGGTCTGCAGTTTACCATGAGCTCTAAAGCACCCCGCCTTCAAAGGGCGTGAAGAGAAGGCAGCGAAGCGGAAACGCACCTCCTTGTGTTTTAACTCGAATAAATTCGATGACTTGGGACATTTGGTGGGAGAAAACGGTTACTGAATGGGAATCGTGGGAGATGGGGGGGGGTGGGTATGTTCGTCTTGTCTCTCAGTAGTCTGCAAAAACAACACGGTATTGGGGAAAGGAGATCTCGAAGAAAAGGGGGAATGACGGTTCGGAAACACCCCCGGTTCCCATTCATAAAAGTCTTATCCAACGGTGGACATCAGTCACTAACCTGCATTTATAAAAAAACGATGGGAAAGCCGACTCAATCTCAGGGAGGCAGTGTTCTTAGAAGAAAAAAAAAAAGGGACTCATTGGGGTTAAGCCAATCGAGGAGGATTAGGAAGCTCGGGGGCTGGAAAAAGAATTGACAGATTGGCCTTGTCCACAGCCTGCCAACACATAAAAGCAGTTGCCGAGAATATTCTGAATCTTCTCGCAAAAACCGCCTCAGCGGGGTTAGTATAAGTGTCCGACCTAGGGGATTGTTCTCGAGAATCTTGGTCTCCTAGGTGACCAAGAGAGACCGAGGGCGCAAAGGGGACACGTTCGGTGAAGGGAACGAAAGTCTCGGACCGCGAGAGCTCGTCACCAGAAAGTTATGACGGTCACCGGACCAGAGAAAAGAAGATGCAAGGGGGGGACCGTTGGTCATTATTTAGCAGTCATCCGAAGACGCCAAGGCGAAACAAGCGAACGGCTGCCAAGACAGGTCAAACTACTGGATTCGGGTCAAAAAAAACAAAACTGGGTACGGTCGGGCAGATTTTCCGGGAGAGGCCCAGTTACCGACGGCGGCAAGCACTATAGTTTGGGAGAGGCCACGCGAGATAAAGGAAAAGCGATGGGGTTCGGTCCGGGGTCCGTATATCAATCTAAAAATCGCCGAGCACTGAAAACCAATTCGTCAGAATATCAATTCTCTTCGGGAGGAGAGAAGTGAACGTGGAACATTCCGCGAGCATTTGGTAGCAGTCCGAAATACAATGTAAGGAACAGCGACCGAAAAGGCTACAGCGGAGGGGATGGAAAATGAAAGATGAAAGTGGCTTCGGAGATTGACTGCGAAAGATGGACTTTACGATCCAGCGGGGGACTGCGAGCCAAAAATATGACGTGTTGAAGCCGGCGAGAGCTTTTCAGTTCGAAGAAAAGACTGCGGGCCGCGGTGGGGATTGGGGAAAAATAAAAAAAGCTTTTGACAGGGAGGAAGCCTTGTCGAGAGGTGCTTCGATCACTCTGCTGTTCGCGTGGAGGATGTGAAAGGTCCAAGAGGGGGCCGACCCTTAAGCGTCGGGGGAGAAAGGGGGAAGTCAGGTGTCCAGGGAGGGCCCTGCGGAGAGTTCGAGGATCGTTGAACTAAAGCGGTGAAATAGGGGGAGAACATTTTCCTCCATTCAGCCAGCGCAGCGAGGGTGGGGATAAGGGGGGCATGGGGGGCCACTATGTTCGCCTCGTAGGGGGAGTCCGTAAATTCATTCTGTTTTATCTCAAAAGGGGCCGGGAAGACCGGACGGACTCCGACTGAAGGTCGCTACGGGAACTCTGGAAAGGGACGCGAATTACAAGAGGCAGTACTAAAAAATAAGCGAAACGCAAGATGAGAAGAAAGATCTAAAGTTCTGAACGCAAGACGGTAATGGATTCGAGACCACTCACCTCCGGATTTGGAAGATGAAAGACTAAATGGGGGGTATAAAAAAAAAGTAAAAAGTTTCAAGAAACCTTTGGAGAGAAAACGATACTTCGAGAACCCCACACGATAGTCGGCGTTATGTGAAAAACACGGCAGTTCAAAAGCAAAACCAGGGAATCGGGGTGAACTGCTGAACCTCGGTCGGGACCCACCGCATCGCAAGCAAAAGGGAAATGAAAATGTATATCTCCGGTTCATCCACTGCGATAGTCAGAAAAGACCCGAAAAGCGGAGGCACCGTATACGACCGGGGCTAGACAAAGTGAGGGGGGGGTAGAGAACGGAGACAGTGATTTCTTCATTCATAACAGATCAAAGCCACCGGAGAACAAAAAAAAAGTCTAGCAATAACCCTGACCCGCAAGCGGAAGAACCTCCTTCAAAAAACGGAAACTAAGACCAAGCTCTTGCCAGCCCTCCAAAACCGCAACAACATCTTCAAAAACAAAAAAAGGGGGGAGGGAAAAAAAAGAGGAAAGCGGGTGGGGGGGCGAGTCTTTTGGGTAGGATTTTGGGGGGACATCTGAAGATTGAGTTGAGTTAAAATAAGAGAGGGGCCTTTTCTCTACGGTTAGAACGTGGGGTTATTTTGTCCATACGGTAGCCAGCCTTTGTCTTGATATTTTCTTAGACTAGAAGCCGAGACGTGGGGGTACTCTTCACTAAAAAAAAGGCGCACACAACGGGCTGACAAGCTGCGTGAGAACGGAAAAATCCATGGGGGAGAAAGTCGTAGGTAACTTCTGGATAGGGCGGGTGCATCCGAACCGGGTGGGAGAAAAAGGTCGGTTCCACGATTCGTACGCGGGGATACTGCCTTTCACGCAGAAAGGAGCCGAGAACTTAAGTGATGGGGAAAGAAGATGTGGGTATCTCACTCAAAGGGATAAACTTTTCAGCAGGCAGAATGGTCGAAGGATTGAAATGTGTGAAAAGAGCGAATGTGGGTCTAAAGAACACGGGGGTGCGGGAAAAGGGGTCTTGCGGGGATTCGCGATTGGCGTGAGTTGGCGGTCACTTATATGGCGGAAACGAGATAATTCAGGCATTCCGGGGCATAGCCCGGCCTGAAAGGGGCGGGAAGTTTGGTAAACCCAGAGTTTCACCCACGGACCCCATACGGAATACTTCCGAAAGGAAGGACTACAAAAAACACAAAGGCCGAGGCAACACGTAAAACACTGAAGTAAGATACCAACCCATCGCGGGCGTCGAGGCGACTGGTCTAAAATCTTGCGACGAGAAGAGAGCGAATAGGGAAAAATACAAAATGACGCTACGACAAAAGAGGACGATCGACGCGTCAAAACACCGAGCGGGGATCGCTGCGAAAGAAGAGTGAACAAGAACAACCACCCACCCCTCATCGCAAAAACCGAAAGCCTACTCACCCAACGTTAAAAAAGCAAAGAGCACGAGTCGCGCGGAAAGGGGGAAAGCGATCGCCCGAAAGAGAAAAAAAAACTTATTTGGCAAGCGCGGAATCGGAAGCTCGAACCGCGTCAAGAGTAGAAGACGTGAGACTTGAGAAAAAGCAAACTCAAGCACATCAAAAGACGGCTGGACGCAGGAAGGAATGGCAGATTGTAAAGCTGGCGGAAAGGGAGGTCGGAAGCCGTTTCAAAAAAATAAGAGCAATCCAATGCGAAGGGCGTACGGTGGCACTGCAAAGGTCTCAAGACATCGCAATCACTAGGAGCCCCGAATATAATAGGAAATCAGATGGGGGGAGTGACGAGGTCATCGGGGGGGGGGAAAGTAATTCCAGCGATAAATCTGGACTGTATCTAATAAGCCGTTCACGGCCGGCAAGGAGATAAGATGAGTTAAGAAAGATAAGAGAGCGAACGTTCTACAAGGGGGGTGTTGTCGTCCACAATTACACAGGGTCGAGGGGGGGCTAGAGGGTCGCGTTAGGCAGACATAAGAAGGCAGAGACCTGGGGAACTAGGGGCGTGAACGTCAGGGGGGGAACCGGCCGCCCGGGTGCTAGACTTGTCGTACGGAGCACGGGGGTTAACACCTTGGGAGGGGGGCGCTGATGTAACGGTGGGAGGGACGCGAAAGGCTGGGAGAGAACAGCGAGGTTGAAAAAGGGTATTTATCAAGAAGGCGTTGCTGAGAGGAGATACCGGTAAGCGGATGGGTTAGGTGAGTTGAAGGGAAACGATGGATGTGGGCCAGCCGCGGCGATAAGGGCAGGGGGGCTTACGACTGCAGGTTTACCTATTAACGGAAGGCCCCCCCGAAAAGATCTTTGAAGCGAAAAGAGATACTTCATCCAAATCATTGTTAAGAGGGTCAGGTCGAACTGAGTGAAAGGGTTGGATGACGTTGAATGAAGGGAATGGCGGGGTTTTAAAAGGGGAGGGAGTCAAAAGTATAAGAGGGAGGAGGAAAGAGGGATATATTGGGTTCGGAGTCACGGCCGGAGAGAATTAGGAGGGTGAATGAAAGATGGGGGATAGGAGGTGAAAGGGAGTAGAGGGGGGCGAATAGGGGAAGGGAGAAGGGGTGTGGTTGAAGAGGGAGAGAGTAGGGGTGGGTGTAGGAAGTAGGAGGGGGGGGAGCGGAGGGGGAGAAAAAGGCCGAGGGGGTAGGGAATGGGGGGGAAGCGATAGCGAGCGGTGAAAGGGTGAGGGAGGGAGGGCGGGGAAGGGAGGGTGAGGAGTAGGGAATGGGGAGGTGATTGAAGGGCTAATATGCGATGGGGGTGGGGCGGGGGGGGTGGGAGGGGAGGTGGGGAGGAATAAGGGGAGGAGGGGCACAAGGGGAGAAAAAGGTAGTAAGAATAGAGGATAAGGGGTATGGGGGGGGATAGGGCGGGGTGGGGTAGACAGATGGGGCTAAAGGTAGGGAGATCTAAGAGAGGGAATGGGTGGGGAGAAATAGTGGGGGGAGGGAGGGTGCGGATAGTAAATGGGGGGTGGGGTGGATACAGGAAGAGGGGCGATGGAGAGACGTGCGGGGGGGTGGCAAGGGAGGGAAGTAGGGCGTGGGGATGGGGAGGGAGTAGGGGGGGGGGGGGGTGCGGAGGAGACGTGTGGGGTGAGGGGGAAATTGGTGGAAGTGGGAAGATGGTGGGTGATAGGTGCTGCTCTCTCTCAAAAAAGGGAGAAGGAGGAAAAGATCCGAAGGGCAGGAATGGAATGCTCGAAACCCCATCAACGATTCCAAATCACGCAAACCTAGCAGTACAAAGGATCAGCTCGAGTTATATACACAAGGTGGCAGGGAAGAAGGGAATCGTCACGGAAGACGTAGGTAAAACGCCAGACCTCTTTAGCCTCTCACCTGACTCTCGCTAAAACCACATCGTACGTCCACGACACGAACAAACACAATAAGAATTTGGCAGGATTGAGCGGCTGATCGTTCCGGAGCGCGAAACGCGGGGGAGGGGTTCCGACACGGCATGGTCGAAAACGTGCTTCCTATGTAAAGAAAACGCCCGGAAAACAAGCAAAGGTTGCCCGGTGTAAGCCGTAAAGAAGGAGGCCCGCCGCGCTCAGGTAAGCATCGCTGCGACCTCAGAAACGAACAAAAGGCCCTGAGATTCAAACCCCGTGGTAGGTCGCTGCACGCCGAGGGCAGACTCGAACAAATACAAGTTGGCAATCAAGCGTCAGGCGGGCAAGGATCAACAACATGGGAGTCTCAGATTTCTCGGATCAGCCTGCAAAGTATTCCGGCGCGTCATCAAAGCAGCTTGAGGACTCGTCGTCAGGAACGTGCAGTCCAGGGGAAGGGATCCACGAGTCCAAAGACCACTGAGTCCCCAAAGGTCTTGATGATATATCGAGGGGTTCTCGGGTGCATGTGGAGAGAGGAAAGAGCGTGGAGGACACGTCTTCCGAAAACCCGCTTTGAAAGAGACTGCGCAAACGAAAAGGATGTCCGGTGCCGATGACAGTGCTTTATGTAGGCCTTCGCAAATGAACGGAGGGATCTTTATCGCGTTCAGACGGATTCAGACCAAAGGAGTGTTGATTGCGCGAGGGAGCTTTGAAAAATTTTAAGCAAAAGAAGGAGGAACGAAGGTTGAATTTAAAGAGGTGAGTAGATGATTAAAGATGGAACACGAACTGCGCCGTGAGAGGGGAATGGAAAAACAAGCCCGGGCCTCCGCTTCTATTATAGTGAAGGAGAGATGCCCGCGGGAAAGGAGAGGAGGGGGGCGAAAGCAAGAACAGGGGCCGAAGGATGGGATAGCCGGCTAATCTCTCGTTTTTTTTTGAAGCTTTTAGTTTTGGAACTAGAAAGGGTGGGAGAATGCAAAAGGGTTGTATCTAAGGGGGGGGGACCCGAGATGCCGCCCTACGGGATCACTCCGATACGGCTGAAATGAACTGTCCGCGCAAAGAAAACGCAAATGACCGGGACACGGAAGGATCGAATAAAAGGCGGACAGTCAAGGGGATTCTAGACAATTGCCCGAGAGTGGAATCTACTAAACCGACCAGGTGATGATGAACCAATGGACGGACGGGAACACGATCCGTAAAAAAAAGAATAAGAAAGTGGGAATTGAAAGCACAAGAAACCGCGCTCCGAGACAGGAAATTCATCTGGTTCGAAACAGCCCCGGGATCGTTGAAGAAAGAAGAATACTCGCGAATCGCAAAGAGAGAGGAAGCAGCAGCACGGTTGTGCGTCGAGAAATTCTGAGGTGAAAGAGAAACGGCGGTTCGGGTTATCTTCAGTACGAACATATCACCAAAGAAGGAAGAAGAGCCACGAAGAAAAAACGGCGCCGAGCACGGCCGCAAACCCAGCTCCGCTGCCATCAAAGAAAAACCAAACAAATCAGAAACCGGAAGGAGAGTGTTGGGGGGGATTGGTGGGGGGAGGCTGATTGCAGCGGATGAGGCGTTCCGGAAGAAAACGAGGATTGCGGTGGGTGGGGCCGCGACGAGGCGACGGGGGGGGATATGTTCGGAATACGATAAACTAACGGGAGCTCTATTAAGGAAAAAATGGGGATCGCGGCACAAAGGGAACTCGCGGTGAAAGCGACTTTTGGAGACGGACGAGAGAAGGGTGATCCGAGTAAGATTGCTATGGGATCCGAACCGGGGCCGCCCTTCCAGAGGGGGGGGGTTTGGCCGATTCGAAAGGACGACTCGTAGGGGGGACAGAAGATGGAGAAGGAAAAAGTTACGATGGTCAGTACGGAGCACACAGGGGGAGGGTAGTGGGATTGTGAAACAGGGCATCTATTGTCTCGGAAGACACGACCGTATTCGCAACTATGTGCGGATGTTGGGGAGGCTGGGAGGGACAGGGTACTTTGCCGAAAAAAAAGTAGAGAAGTCTCGATTAGCTATTCCGAGACAGGATAGTTTGGACGCAGCGTCAATCACAATCTTGCCAGATACAAACGCGCTGACGTCCTGGACTAACAAGATCAAGGAGGGCAACTCACACCAATATCCAAAACCAGCGCGGTCGTCGGCGACTGGCGGCAATGTCTAAATCAATCAAGCTTCGATACGACGCGCCGAGGGAACTACCTCTACGAAACGGCCATCATAAATAGACGCGTCAGGTGCCGAGGATTAACGGAGGAGAAGCAATCAAAGAGACAAGCCTAGAGTAAAAACTTTCACACACGACCATGATTAAATCACAGCGCAAGATCCGGCCTGCGCGCAAATTGCAAAAGAAGCAACCAAATCTCAACACACTTTGTGAGCGGGCGGGAAGCAAGACCGCGAGCAGATCGAACAGTAGAGACTTGAGATGGGTAAGCACATCGGAAGACAGCTGGCACAGGATGTCGAAAATGGGAGCAATGTCGGAGGGAGGACGAAGGAGATTTTCCGGAAATTCATCATCCAATGCTCGCGAAGGATCAAGGTTGAGAACTACGCAATCCGAAAGACCAGGAATGAAGCACGACGGGGGCTTCAGTGGCGCGCGTATTTGGGATCTACTGACCGGGAGGCACGTTAATCGGGGCCGGTCGGACGGCGGCAAAGACTGCGCTTGAATGACGAGCCTGGCAGGCCGAATACAGACGACCAGCTCAAGGTTAAATCGAAAGTAGTGACGGGTGGCAGAACGCACGATGTTCAGGGGGGGGAAAGCGGAATAGACATAATGAAAAACATGGCGAGGCATCTACGGGCCTGGGGCAGAGGGGCAAGGACGTCAGCAGAATTGTTACACAGCCACGGTTGCGTTGCGAGTGGGTTAAACGGCTTCAAAAGTACCGCTGGCTTGCGGGCATCTGTTGCTTGACGGGACCTTGGAAATACCTGTCGGACGGGGAGGTTTGTTTTGTGCCCAGCAAATTATAGGCGTAAAAAGGCCGAAAGGGTTACTGGACTCTTGTCACGCCGCAGAGCGAGCGAGAGGCAAAAGAAAGGAGGTTGGTTAGTTCGGGAAAGGAAACGAGGTGGTTGACCCACCGAAGATTCAGGAGTTGGGGGAAAGAAAGGGCTGGCAGTTTTTAACTATCGCAATAGCCCCGCCGTCAAAATTTGAGAAAGAGATGCCGAGCTGAAAGAGCACCTCACTTGTGAAACAAAGACGATGACTGGAAGGGTAAAGAGGGAGAGGGGACTCGCTGGGGTTGAAAGGAAAAGTCACCCGCTCCTAGACGGCG
>Ga0179593_1292572_pt1 | contig 10273 bp, 11 predicted proteins | sample CZODoug2_1_08_16_FD_185931 | JGI IMG/M metagenome (GOLD analysis project Ga0179593, IMG submission 185931) | Vadose zone soil fungal communities from Angelo Coast Range Reserve, California, USA - CZODoug2_1_08_16fungal (PacBio error correction) | ecosystem: Environmental > Terrestrial > Soil >...
GGGTGGGGGACAAGGAAGAGAGTCAGGGGGGTTCAACGCGAAGACAGTTTCCGTGTGTTTTGAAGCCCTGGTTTATGCCCGTGGGAAAATCAAGCTGGGCACAAATTAGGGGGGAGAAAACCACGGGAAGATTGTCAAAAAGAAAAAGAGTGATGGGGTGGTCAAACCGAGGGACTGATTAGCCCCGAGGGCTTCAATTCGGAATCCTCTTAAGGAAGGGGGGGACCCAATGAAAAAGCTACCGGGGGGGGGTCCAAAAAACTTTAAAAAGGTAGAAGAACCACGGGCAGTGTGAGGAAAAGAAAATTGCACGGTCATAGGGGGGCGAACAAAAACAGAAAAAAAAAAAAACGTTGGACTTGTTGAAGTATGTGCCTTTGAGGGTGAAAAAAAGGGAGCAGCTGGGGGGGTTTCAAAAAAGAAAGAGCAAAGTGGGAAAAACAAAGGAAAGGGGCGTGGACTCTTTTTTAGCACGGGGGGAGCAGTCGGGGTGGTAAGGAGGAAAGGTGAGGACAAAAAAGGGTGCACCTCGGAAAACGTAAGGGGGCAAAAAAGAAACGAGGGGGGTTGATAGGAAGGGGCGAAGGGGGGGGGGGGGGGTATCCCCGGACGCAATTTCGTGCTGAAACTGGCCGTTGGCGTAGAAAAAAGGGACTCTGATATTCAAAATTATCCATTAGACATAGGGAGAAACGGTGGTTTCAACGGACCGTGGGTGTTAAAAAGGGGGAAGGCAGGATACGAAAAAAAACCGCTGTGTCTGGGGCACGGAGGAGAAAAGAAGACTTGTCACGGGGCGTTCCCAGTCGAGTACTCGGCAAGGAGATATTTGAAGAAGCGGTAAAGGGAAGCAAAATTACTTCCCGGGAAATCGGGGCCTGGGGCTAAGTAATAGACTGAGGGGGGGTTTTAGTAAATCGACCCGTAAAACGTTGGCAGAAAGGAAGAACCAAGACTTGAGCTAGTGAAATAAAGGTGATGGTTTTTGGGGGCAAGGCCTAAAGAAACGGGACGGGCCTGGAAAGGGGTGGCAGTACGGTGTCACTGGGAGGGGCGACCGGATCAAGTGGGGTGTGAGCGGGGGTTAAAGTTCGCAGTTGGAACAAAGGGGATGTTACTGTAAACATTAAAAAGAACCTTTTGGTTGGTTTCACGGGCCGAGGGGGCGCAACGGAAGGGGGCTTGGGGGGGGAAGTTGTGGTTCGTGACCCGGGAGACAGAAAGGTTTTGCAGCAGGGGGGAAACGAGCCAATTGGAAATTTGGAGAAAAAAAAGCCGGATGGAAACGTCCAAATGGGCTTGGGGGAAAAATGACGATTGCCAGCCGCGGTCTGGGTAGACTGGGTCCCCCAACCCCGGGGGGGGGACCCCGGTGGTCTAAAACATCGGGTTTTGGAGAGTCCACAGCTTAAGTTTAATGCATTGACCATGGTTGGGGAAACCAAACAGCAAAGGAGGAAGGGGGCTTGGAAATGGAAAGAAGGATAGTGGGGGGGGGGGACTACCTAAACTGGGTCTCGGTTGGAAGGAACGACGTTAAATGGCATCAAACCAGAGGAAAAAAAATCAAAGTGTAAGGAAGGGCGCAAGGGTGTGTGGAAATGACGGAAAACCCGCCTAAAAAAGGTTCAAACACGCATTTAAGGGACACGCGGAGGAGGGCTCGGGGGCACGCCAGCTAAAAGTTTAAAAAGTTTTGGGAAAAACGGGCCAGGAGATTGACCACGGTCAAAGAAAGGGGTTGGTTGAGAGATTCTAACCGACGACATAGGGGAACAGTTGGCGTGGAAAAACAAACGGTCAGGTCGTCGGCAGGAGAAGGGGGTAAAAAGGACCACGGTTGATAGAAGGACAACAAAACAATGTAAGAAAGGAAAAGAGAAGAAAGATAAAAGGGAAAGGACCATCGCCCGCACTGAAAGTGGTGTTTCAGCCATGTCAACCTCTGAGAGGGGCCGGAAGTCGAGGGAAACTTTAGGTTCGGAGGAAGACGTTGTGCCCAAAGGTCACAGTTAGCCAGCGGGGGAGATCAGCAGCAGAAAGGGACGGGGGCCAAAGGGGGGGAAGAAAAAAAGAACACGCACGGGGACAAAAAAAAAAAAAAGGCGGTGCGCACAAAAGGAGAGAGGGGGAGAGGGGTTGCGTGACCGGGTGGTGCGCAATCTGGGGGGGGCGTGAATTTGCACGGGGGTACTAAACTTACTGAAGTCAGGGTAAAGAACACAAAAGAAAAAAAAAAAAAACGGCGTCATTGACTGTGTTGGGAAACACTACAACGAGTACAAAAAACAATTACACATTAAAAGGCGATAACTCTGACATTCACTAACATCGGTCAACACGGGGAGGGAGCCATTAAGACAGTAACGACACCTACCGGTCCGAACCATGGGGTGTCAATGGGAACGAAGGAAAAATGATCGGACACAATAAAAAACGCGGGTAGCACCGGGGGACCATTAAAGCTAACGGACTGCCTTCAACGGGGACAAAGTTCCCCCGGCAGGACTTCGTGACGTGAACGGGCATAGCCAGGGCAGGACAATGTCATGGGGTGAGGCGTGAAACACTAAAAAAAGCTTGGTCGCACCCTGGAATAAGAAATCAAAGGTACCCGCCACAAAGGACCAACAGACCTGCAGGGAGAAACAGGTTCAAAAATGTTTACATGCAAGAGGTGGCGTCTAAACTGTAAACAACCCGACTGATCAAAAACAAACACAAGGCGCGAATCAAAATACAACAACTAAAATTAGCTTTTGGGGGGGGGGAAAGAACTAAGCTCTCTGAGAGGGGGGGGCCACAAACCCTAAAGCGTCAAAAGAGTCATTCAGGGTATCTCAGCAAACTTGTTACGTCGCCGGAAAAGTCATACTATCAGAGCCTCTAGGTACGAGCAGCACGAAAGGTGGGGAACAGACCGACTGAGGTAAACTCTGGCACTTGACGAATCGTCAAAATGACCTCACCCGTCGGTCGAAGTACATTACCATGAACGGGAAAACGGGGAAGCGCGTTAAAGGCCTGCCGCATACATCGGAAAAGAAAAATCACGGGAAAGCGAACTTTGAAACTGAAGTACTTTGGAATCGAAACGACTGGGGTGGGGTGAAAAGCTTCGCCATACAGGGGTGAATAGGAAAAAGCACCATTACTCCCAAAAGCCAGCGGGACAAACTTCACCCGCCGGGGCGACGGGCAACTTAAAGCAAACCTGCGCAGCACCGATAAAAACATCCAGGGGATGTGCCAAAGGACGGCCACAGGACGAGGGAAAAAATATGTCTAGAAAGACCTAAAAAGCATTGGAAAAACAGTTCTCTAAAGGGAACGCGGAAAATTGTGAAATCAGGTTGGCATAAACAAGTTAAACCAAACGGCGAAAAAACCATGCCGCACCAGGGAAACCTTAACGTTGCGGACTGAGTCCAATTCTGATCAGAGAAGGGGCTGGAGTGGAAGGGTTTAGCTGAAAAAAGGCCGGTGACGAAATTGTAAAAAAGGTGAGCTTGGCATTCTCTGGAAAAAAAAATGGGGTCGGGGCTTTGGGGGGGGCAGGTCCACGGCCCCCCAAATGGTCCACACAACCCAAAAAACAATACTCCGGGGCCGAGGGGGGGAACGCCCACGAAGGGGGCAATTCAATCAGGAAGCGACGTCAGCGTGACTTTGAAAAAGAAAAAAGAAGGCGGGGACACTGGTAAGGAACAGAAACTATTCCACGGGGGAAGAAAGGGTGGGGGGGAAAAACAGTCATATCGGACGGGGGGAAAAACGGAATCGTCGTGTCCAAGGATAAAAGCAGATGTTTTTGCCCACAACTGGGCGAAGAAAAGCGGGGAAGGCCAGGAGACTTCGGCAAAAACAATAACGGCAAACGAAAACAACGGACAGGTAATAACAATCGGCCGCATGCATTAGGTGATGGACGGGGGTGCAAATACCTTCATTCTTGAAAACGACAAATCAGCCCAAAACCGTGGGGGGTCTTGTGGTAGGAAGTTCGGGAACAAAAACAACCACTCCTGCCCTCCTGGTAGGGGAAAACCTCAAAATGTCACCACCTCCACCTTTCACCAGTGACAACTCTGTGGGTTTCCCTCACCGGAGGACAAGTCGAATTTTTCTCAAGGAAGGTTACTTTCACAATACTATCAGTGGGAAGACCTCCCCCCGCAATCCTATTCCCAAGAATGACAGGAGGCGGGGGGGAAGTGTTGAACTCAAAAAAAGCACCAAAAAGTGAGTATCGGGGAGCTGCCCTTTGAAAAAAACTGGCAAGGCTCCTTACACACGAGAAAAACGACTTCCGGCCGGGCGCAAAAGGTCACTGGAAAAAAGGGGGAAAGAACAAAAGAGGGCCAACAAAAAAGATGAGTCACCAACTTCAAAATGGAAGGGTCAAGGGGGGTGGGACGCAATTGGGGGAACTGTATAACAATTCAAATGGGAAAAGAAGAGGGGGACAGGGAGGAGGGAGGACCCAAGGGCATTTCCCGGAAAAGGAGAAACAAGGGTCAGCAGACGGAGGGGGAAGAACCCGTAAAACTTTCAATAAACAACAACCGGGGGGAAGATTGAAAAAGGGGTAACTGGGGTCAAAAAATCACCCACCGGTAGATCAAGCAGGAAAAGAATCCGAGATAAAGGTATACATTCTGATTCCTTCCCCCGGTCAAACAAAGGACACAGGGAGGAGGGCTGTCAGGGGGGGGTCCAGGAGGTACCACCCGTTGAGGGAAAAAACAAAGCAAGAAAAAACGGCCCTAAAAATATTCAAAAGGGGGTGGGAGAACGCGGATCCAGGTGGAGGGGGGAAAAGAGGCGGACATTCCAAAGAAAAACGGAGGAGGGGGGTGGGACGCGGGGGGGGAAATACAACCGGGCCAAAAAAAGGAAATCAATTCTTAGCCCGAAAAAAACAGTCCAAATAAAAATAGAAAAGGGGGCGGGGGGGGGGAAACGTCCCACTTCGCAGAGGACCCAAAAAAAGGAGTTGAAAAAAAACTTCAAAAAAAAACAACTTTGTTGGACCAAAGGGGTACTGAGAAAAGACGGGAGGAGGGGTGTGACCGCCGGGAACCTACTGGAAAACGTGACAGTCACTGAAAAGAGGAGGGCCTCGCCCCCTCGGGAAACAGGGGTAAAAAAAACTCTCCTCACACTAAGAAAAGGAAGAAAAAAGGGGAGTGATTACAGAGAAGGAGAGAAAAATGGAAAACCACGTGGGAAGCCTGTTTCAAAACAGACCTTTTGCCCCTCTAGGGAACAGTCTCAAATAGAAGTAACAGAAGAGTAGGAGTTTTGTTTGGAAACGGAAAGGTGTACTGACTCCCGCCACCTGCTGAGTAAAAAGGAAAACTGAAAAAAACCATTGTGTTTTGAGTGAGCCGTCCCTTGTAAAAAAATAAGATGCAGGCGGAGAAAAAAGGAAGAAACCGAGGGGTAACGGAAGGGGGGGACAATATAGACAATTGGTGCTTCCTCCGGGGGAGGAGTCGGAAACCCCCCTAATACACGGGGGGAGGGGAGGGAAACTAGTCATAAAGGAGGTAGGGGGAAGCGGGAGGTAGCGTTAGGTTTAAGAGATGTTAAGTTGCCTCGGGTTAGCCTGCATAAAGGGATTAGTCGAGAATGGAAGGACGGGGTGCGGATACGGCGAACGGGGAAGGAGGTATGACAGTGAAGGTCCCAGATTTGGACAGTTAGAAAGGGTGCTTCTTTACGTTGAAATTGGAGTGGGCAGTATCCCTCACGGTGAAGGCCGACGTTTTTAAGAATCCCCTCAGGGTCAAAGGGGAAAAAAGAAAATCCGTCGGACTTGTGAGAGGGAGGGGTGGACATAAAAACACCAATAGTAAGTGTGGGTGAGGGGTTGGATTACATTTGGGATCTGAGAGTAATGGGGGTTCTAACTCCCTGTGGGTCCCTGGGGGTTCTGTGGTTCAACAGACAGAAAAACTCTGATGAAAAAAGTTCGGGGGAGAGGGGTCTTCCGGGATCTGCTCCAAAGCACTCCTTTTGGGGGGAAACGGAACGGGGGGGGCCCGAATACAACCTTTTTCTTCCTCACGGGGGACGGGAATTAAAGGCGGGGAGATCGGTTGGGAAATGGCAGTCAGAATTACCTGGTCTGAATGCAGGCCCAGGTTTTCCATTTGGGAAAAGTACCGGAAAAACAGGGAAAAAACGGAGGGAACAATGAGGGTGGAAAGGCGTGTTAACTCGAAGGTTGGTTAGCAAAAAACACCCCCCCCCCAACTTTGAGGGGAACGTGTAGGGGGTTTTTAAGGAAATCACGGGGGAAGTAGTGGGCCGGGGAGGGCAGAATGTTATGGGTGGGGTAGGCAATTAAGAAGGGACTCATTAGGGAAATCGAAGTAGGAATCGAGTGGGAGAGGGGGGGAGTAGAGAGGAGGATAGCCGCGTGGACGATGACCTTGGGTTTAAGGGGAGAAATTTGTCAACCCAGCACAAGGAAAGCTCCCCGACATTGTCCTTACCACAATTTACATTTTTTAAGTGGTCTTTGCCTGGGGGGATCTTGTCGGCATGTTGATAACAGTTTGTGGGGTTGTGTGGTCCCTTTCCTGAATTCCAAAGGCTGAGCCGGGTGGATGGGACTGTCCTTGCTGTGTGTTTTCGCAACAAAGGAAACTTTGGGGAGTTTCAGGGAAGATCAGAGGGGGGGGCGACTGGTAAGGGGTTGAATGGTATGACCGGGCAGCGTTAGTCTAGAGGGAACCTGCGCAACCTACGAAAGGTGAAATATACCAAAAAAACAAAAGAAATCTAATAAAACCCACACACAGGGAGGGGGAATGTGGGTAGTGGTGTTGGATAAGGAGTGGGAAGGGGAGGGGTGTTGGGGAGGAAGGGGGGGGGGGGGGGTTGATTGTTTACGTGGTCGGGGGATCAAAAGGATGGGAAAATGGCAATCGGAAGTAAGTGGGTTGGTGAGTGGGAGGGAGGAGAGACGGAAGCGGTGAAATAGTACACGAGAGCGATAGGAAGGGTGGGGGGCAGGATGGAGATGCGAGATGGAAGGAGATTGGTGAACGAGGAGGTGGAGAAGGGACAAAATAGCAAAGATGTGTGAAAGGGGGGGGGAGGGGTAATGATAGGAAGGAAGAACCGTGCGGATCAGCAAGAGGGTGGAATCAGTGGTAGGAGAGCAGACACGATTGTTACGGAGCGGATATAGGGACGGTTTAAAGAACTATCGGGAGGAAGAATTGTGCGGAGAATCCTTCTAAGAAGGAGTGGAGATGGTTAAGGTGGCGGATGGGGGGGGGAGTACGTCTTGACTGAGATTGAGGGTGGAACCCGTACTTGGAAGAGTGGAGAAAGGGGTGTCCTCGCAACAAGAAAATGAGGATTCTTTACAAAAAAAAAAAAAAATGTGCATGTCTTGTAAATTGTGTCAAGAAACCAGATTGGGGAGTTCGTTGTGCCAGGCAGAATATACAATGAAGGTAAGGGGGTGAGGGAGGGGTAGGGGCAGGGAGAATAGGAAAGAGGGAGAATTAGGAGAAAAATGAAGGGAGGGGCTACCCAAAGCAGTTGGGGGGATGCAGGTAAGAAGGAGGGAAAGGGAGAGAGAGAGGACGTCGCGGGAGCATAGGGGGGGGGTCAGGGAGGGGGGGGCGGGGCGAGAGAGGTGGACATTAAAGGAGCAGGAGATAAGGGAAGAAAGGGAGGGAGGAGAGGGGGAAGTAAGAGGAAAAGAGGAAAATGAAAAGGGAGGGAAGGTGATAGGGGAAGGGATATAGGGGGGGGCAGGATGCGGCAGAGATGTGGGGTAAGGGAGGGGGAGCAAGGAAAGAGGTAGAGGGGGAAGAAAGTGAATGGGAAAAAGTAATATAGGTGGGAGATTGGGGAGCATAGGGGAGATTGGAAATGAGAGGAATGAAAACAGGGGTATGGAATGAGTGAAGAGGGCAGGAGGGGCGGAAGGGTGGGGGGAAAGGGGAGAAGGGGGTGGGTGGGGGAGGAGAAGGGAAGGGGGAATGAGGGAAGCGCAGGTGAGAAAGGGGTTGTGGGAGAAGAGGGAGAAGACAAAGAGTGGAAGAGACTGGAGGGGCAAAGGGTAGTGCCTGGCGAGACCGTGTGGGGGTAAGATTTGCGGGGGGGGAGGGAAAGGGGAGGAATAACGAAAGGGAAGGGGCGGCGGGAGGGGGATTGGGGGAACCACGCCCCGGTAGGGTGGAATGGCTGAGGGGTTTGTGCAAAAACAAGGGACGATCCGCCCTTTCACGAATATAAGGGGGGAGAAAAGGTGACCCAAAAAGGCATGGAAAAAATGAAAAGGGCCGCAAGACGATTTTGACTGGAAGGGCCAGTTGTTGGGACTGGGCATTCCGGGTCTTGGCCCCATAGGGCGTTCTTTGGGCGAAAAAAGCGGCGGGGAGTCCCCATTGGTCGCAAGCTGAAGGGGGGCCCTCCCAGCGCACCTCAGGGGTTCAGACTGCATCAAATTTGGGGCAAAAGGTTTTTGCTCTTTGGGAAGTTAGGGAAGGGGGCATCCCATGGTGGGATTGGGAAAGCTTTCGCTTCAAACTCCTGCAGAGTCTAAATGTGCACGCGAAGGGCCGAGGAAAAAAGGATGTGGAAACACCGGGGGCAGGGGCAATTGCACCCTCCGCTGGGGGGAAATGAATTTGACGAAAAGAAAAAGGGGGGAAAGAAAAAAAAGGTCAAACCCAATACGTCCAACGGGAACAAAGTTGACGGTCTTAAGGTGTTAGAAAAAGCCTCAACAGGGGAGGCACTGGGTAACCCGTTGTTCACTGGTAGTTGGGGAACCCAAGGGGGTAAACTGGTTCCAGAGCAGAGGGGGGGTCTCCGGGAACACAACGGGAGGTGGGGGGGAAAAATGAGGGGGCCCACCTCAGTAAAGGGGGAGGGAAGAAGTTTAAGTTTGAACTCAAGAAAGCAATTGCACATCTCTTCAGACAGTAAGTTTTTGTGGGGAAAAAGTTCCGGCTGTTGTAAGCTGATGACCGAAGTGGGGAACTCCGAAAAGAGGGGGGGGCGTTCAATAGGTCGGTGCCACGGAAGGGGAAGGAGGAAGATTAAAAAAAGGAACTAGAAACCAGGGTCCTTGTTCACCAACAAAACGGAGTTTGGGAGGAAACGGCCGGTGGACCGGTGAAGGTTTTTTAAGGCTTCTCAAAAAACGGGCTGGGGCACGTAGCAAAAAAACAGAGGGGGGCCCGTCCCCCTGGAAATTACAGGAGAAAAATTACGAGAGGTGAAAAAACTTGTCAAGGCAAAAAGGGGGTTCCGAAAATGAGGGGGGGGGGAAAAACATGGGAGGACGAAAGTTGCCTCTGTAGCCGGAAAGGGGTGCAAGGGAGAATCCGCGGCCGGAGTGGACCGGAGAACCATCAAGTCTTGAGCAACGTGAACGAAATGGTTTTTGTGTGTTGAAAAACAAAACAAAAAAGGGAAAAAGAGCAGCCAGCTGGGCTTTTCACAGTTCATTCGGGTCGCACTGGAGGGGGGGGGGAAGCGAAACGGGGGGGTAAGAATTGGGGGGGGATCACAGGGTTACCCAGTTCACAGCGCAAAACCAAGGGCGTTTGAATGGGAAACAAATTGACCAGCAACCGGAGGGGAGACCTGTGTTCAGCTGGGGGGGGGGGGGTTCCTATGTGTCTTTCGGTAAACAGGGGGACTCAGGGTTTTTTCGGCGTTAGGGGGAAGGCAAATAACAATTGGTTCTAATAGCCTGGAAAAAGGGAAAAAAACAGCCGGAGCTGGGGAACCGGTGGGGGGGAAGGCGGAGGGTGACGGTTATATCCTAGGTCAGGGACACTACCACAATCTGGGGGGGGGGGGGGTATAGGAAGCCTGAAGGCTTCGGTCCTTGAACCAACCCCACTGACTTGGGGGAGGGGGGGAAACGGGTCGTTAAAGAGGTGGGAAAGGGCTCTGGGGTGTGTCTTTGGGACGTACAGGTCAACAAAGGGGGCAAAATGCAACAGACAAATTTAATCCACCGGATCCGTGAAGGCGGTTTGAAAAGGAAGAAGTTTCAAACACGTTTCCCTCCCCCCGATCGGTTAAGGGGGCACGGGGGAACCCGTTTTTAAAAGGCTAACCGGGATTAAAAAGGCGATGAAAAGGGAAAAGGGGGGGTTGGGGGGAAAAAAAGGTTTCCGGAACCGGAACGGTTCAGGGGGAGGACGCAAACGCTAAAACAAAAGGGAATGGCCTTACAACCATGTCATGGTTGACTTAGACTTGGGGGGGGGGGTATTCGGTAATG
>Ga0179593_1398689_pt1 | contig 10273 bp, 10 predicted proteins | sample CZODoug2_1_08_16_FD_185931 | JGI IMG/M metagenome (GOLD analysis project Ga0179593, IMG submission 185931) | Vadose zone soil fungal communities from Angelo Coast Range Reserve, California, USA - CZODoug2_1_08_16fungal (PacBio error correction) | ecosystem: Environmental > Terrestrial > Soil >...
AGGAGCGGGGGTTGGGGGAGAGAGAAAGTCCAGTAATGAACGGCTTAACAAAAGGAAAAAGGGGAAAAGGGAGAAAACAAAGCCAAAATGACGAGTCAAAGGAGGATTTCTCCTGAGGCGCAACCCCAAGGAGAGGCGAGGAAGTGAAAAATGGGCGAAGAGTAGGGATCAATCAATTGAGCCAGACTGAGAAATGGGAGTACACAGGCAGAGGAGAAAGCGGTCGTGGGTGGACAACTTTCAGGGGACAAAAAACGCCCAATCCAAAACGCGAGAGGAAGGCAGAATTATGAAGTCAAAAATTCGGCAAAGAGGGAACAGATCCATGGCGGTGACTTTCAAAGATCATTCGTTATCGAGAAAAAGTAGAGGAAAAAAGCAGATTTGGACGAAATGGTGGTTGTGGGGGGGGGGGAGGGATGTTGGGTCAGGGATAGCAGGGCAGTGATGATCACGCCGTTTCGGTAAAGGGTTGCGAGGGAAGGAAGCGAATAGAATAAGTTAAGGGCAACGTAAGGGTGTGTAAGATAGAAGAATTTCGGAGGTTGGGCAGGGGGTGCGCCTTGAGCGTTCTTCCAAGAAGAGAAACGAATTGTAACTGGGAACAGACTCGAAGGACCGCGATTGAGAGGGGCAAAAGCGAACCGGTGCGAATGTGGGATAAAAAAATGAAGCATATGCTCGAAACGTTAAAATTGCGGAATCACACGGTGTGAGGACGTGGAAGGGGCCTAAGAAAGGAGGAGAAATCAACGGATTGTATGGGGATGCACGTTCCACTCACGGGATGCGGGGGCCGGGTAAATCCCGGCAACGACATCAAAGGGTTACCGCGATTAACCAGGCGAGAAAAGCAGAAGCAGGAAGAGGGAAAAGGGACTGAAAAAGCAAAAATAAAAAGCTTGGGGGGCGACTACGAACGGATCCAACTAGCCTGCGCAAACCACAACGAGGGGGAAAAAGTTCGTGAACAAGACGAAAAAAAAAGCGGAGCGTCAGGAAAAAGAAGGGACGTACTTATGTCAAGGCGGTCCAAGGTAACTAGAGAAGAAGGGAACTCGCGAGGGCGAGGTCAGGGAAGTTCGCTGCTGCGTGGCGCGTTCGGACAAAGGGAGACGGCTCATCAGTTTCGCGATCATGCGAGGCTTCAGAAAGCGGGAAAAAAGAAAGACGAAAAACAGCACTCGAGGAGAGGTTTCGGGGACCGCCGCCAAGCTCCTGTCGTCATAGACTTCAGGAAAGTCAACGTCTTAATTACACGGACAAGGAGGAACATGGGAAGATGTGAGCGTTCATGAGAATCGGTGATCGCTGGTGAGAAAACGAAAAGGGGACCAAGCTCCCCATTAAGACGGGAGGATGGGGAGGGGAAAACAGCTCGCCACGTGTTTGCAAAAAAAATATCAAGTACCCCGCAAGAACGAACTCAAGAAACGACCTGAAGGCGCACCGCAAGCCGGAAGAGTCAGGCCAATGAAGGCAGAGAAGGAGAAGGGGGACAAAATCTTGCAAGGTTCTTTTCTTGCGATACCCAATCCGAAAATCGGGGAAAAAAAAAGACGGTAAAGACGGCCAAGCCACAAACCCCGTGGAACCGTCCCGGGCCGGCGCTGGAAAGAAGGAGAAGGAAGCCGCGATGAGTTACAACACACTGAGTGAGGGGAAAAAAAATAGAATGTCGCATCGCGAGGATGATGTTGGGGAAGGAAAAGATCAAAGAGCCCCCCGTAGAAGGATTTATAAATGGGGTGGACGCACTTCCTTACGGTATGCTCAGAGGGAAATGGGGAGGGACGTCTCAACTCAAGAACGAACGATTTGAATCAACAAGAATTGGTACCTGAGTGAAAACTGGCGCGAAAGGAGGTTAAGGAACGGTTCCTGCGCCGAGCGATGAAGAGTCGGAAGTCTCGTGCGGTGCTAACATGTCTCAAGGAGATCGTCGTCCAAGAAATAGACCAAGAATTTGGCCTTACGGAGGCGGGGTTAAGGGCACAGCCGATCACTCTATTTTGGGGCAATGAAGACGACACATCTTTCATTAAGGGGGAAGAGGAGTTACCAGGTGCGCGAAGAGCTCGTCAAGATATGGTCTGATACCCACAAAACGCGCCAAGATACAAAACATTGGGGGGGGGTCCGCGGTAAACAAATAGGAATGGCACGAAACGATCTAGATCAGGAAAAATACACCAGGGGAGGGAAGACGACACCGAGATACTTGGGGTCCAAAACCATCGACCGAGAAAACGGGCTGGATTCGCTAGTCGGGGAAAATTGCAGAAGGTGGAATCCAGACATGCGTTGCCGAGAAAAGATAATTTTGGGTCGATGGTCAGTGCGAAAAAAAAAAATAATCTGGGTGTTGGAAGGTCTAAAACGGGGACAGCCTGGCGGTCGGGGGTTCAAAATCAACACAATTTGCTTGAAGGCAGACCCGAAAAGCGGAGGGGGGAGCAGGAGAGTGTAAGAGTGCAAAATGGGTAAGAGGAAGGATGGGACACAGTTTGAGGACGTCAGGGGATTTTTACCCGACCCATTGGAAACGGAAAGCAGAAAAAAGGGACACGAATTAGACGAGAAGACGTCAGAAGGTGACAAAAATTCAAAAAAGCTACGGGTAAAATCACGGGCAGCAAGGCCGACTCGGCGCATATTGCGTCGATGTCCGAAAAAGGAGAAAAAGAACTAAAGCCAATATCAAACTCGAAAATCGCGGTCATGGGCAACAAAAAGGCGAAGGTGAACAAAAAGGGGAACACGCTAATGGCTTGCGCGGAGTCCGACCGCGAAAAAGGGAAGAGGAAAAAAAAGCAAAAGTAAGGAGAAGTATTCGCCAACCGACGTTGCCGCCGAAAGGGGAGACAATGCCCGTCAGACCCTGACGGGAAGGAGAGCCGAAAAAAGCTCAAAACGGCCCCACTCCCCTTGAAAAAAAGGGCGCCGAAAAAAAAAAAAACAATTATATCCACGTAGAAGGACTAGAAAATTGGAGAGGTAACGAATGAGAACGTTCCCGGGAAACCAACAGAAGGTTCAGCTAACTATCCCTGACCCTGGGGAGAAGGAGGGGGTAGGTATGAAAAAATCTATAGAATCATCGGGAGGGTTTTGGGAGGTGATTAAACTGCCATTCAGGGAACAAAAGACGAAGCGAATAAAATCCACGTTTTTACGAAGAAGAGAAATAAGAACATGGACTCGCAGCGTCAGAAGAAGAGTACTCGCCCCATCGAATTCCGAGAAAGCCACAATTTTTTGGAGCGAGGAACGCCCGAAAAAAAACGGAATTGGGATTTGTGAAAGATAAAAGGGGTAAACGGTTGGAACGGGGCCCGCAAGGGGGTGGGGAACAGATCCCGAATCGAAAAAAAAAGAGACTAACCAAGAGCTTCAGTGGGCTAAAAGACCCTACAAGGGGCGTTTGTCACAACAAATCTAAACCCAGTCAAGGGTTTGGTTCTTGTTGATTTCGCTGAATGAAGAAAGGAACAAACAAAATAATTTATGATAAGTGGTTAATGGTCAATCCGCGCTGGCGTGTCAGTCTGTCCGTAGCCCGTACGGAAAGGAGGAACGGGATGGGTGGGAAAATAAACTAACTCGCCTCGAAGAAAAATAGAGAGAAACAACAATAGGGAATATATAACGAGCCTCTTTAGACGACGTGTAGAGAGGAGAGGGGACTAAAACCCGTCCGACACTATTTGAAACAGACGGGCTAAAGACCAAGAAACGCAGGATGGGGAAAAAAAAACAAGAAGAATTGTGGGGGGGGGTACAGCTTCACAGCCAATAACAACCGCCACCAAGAAAGTGAGTGAAGGTCGGGGTGTGAAACCAAAGAGTTCTTGTATAAGCAGGGGAGGGGGAAGAGGGTGTGGAGATCAGTACAAACAAACAGGGGAATAAGGACAAGCAGGAAACGGGAAAGTACAAATCCAATAAGCCGTTTCACGGAGACGAGAATGCAAAGATAAACAAATTAGCTGGACCTGGGGAAAGGGGAGATGACTGGGCAAGAAATATTGACGCAGCCGAGCCATTGGGAACGGCATAAAATTGCGAGTAAAAAACTCCTTTGATATGGACGTTCACTAGGGGGGGGGAAAAAATTGACGCAAATACAAACGATATCTTATAAAAAGCGGGATATATTAAGACCAAATTCGGCTCCCGTTCAGACAGCTAAAGAAGGAATGATGTAGGGGGACGCAAGAAGCTTCGAGACTCTTCTAGTCTGCCGACGGAATGGCAAGGGGGGTTTTTGGGGTTTTGGAAAATGGGGAAAAGGTCGCAAGGGCGGGGGAGAAAAAGACGCGAAAAAAGTTTCGGAAGGTTGCTAGGAAGGAAGAGGGGGAAATATAAGGAAGTCAGGGGCGAAGACTATCGGGAAGAAGAGGGTTTATAGTAAAGCCTTGATCTTCGGCCTCCGGCGAAATATCCAATCGCAGTTTGTTAAAAATGTCACGGAACAAAAGACCGTAGATCAGCCGGGGAAAAAAGGAAAGCAGCAAGTGGCGTTGCCGGAAGCATATGCCGCGAAGGCCTGTCGCTTTGAATCCGGGGAAAATAGAATCTCGGCGAAGGAGGAAGAACATAGCTAAAAAGTGTAGGAAAAAAAGGACGCACTCCTGAGAGGCCGTTGAAAAATCCCGGCACGTCCTCAAAGTGACAAAGGATATTTACGCTCTGGCATACACGAAGCTACTCAGAGGGGGAAGAAGAGGGGATACACACGAAACTCAATAAACGCGGGTGTTGATAGCCGACTCCACTGAGGAAATAAACCACCCACCAGAAAAAGACAACCCCAGATTTTCGAAAAAAAAAGGGGTGACCTCGAGAAGAAGGTATAAAACAAACCTGGATGGACGTCACTTAGGTAAATTATGCATCGGGTCCCTAACTCAAGGAAGAAGGGGAAGGGTCGAAGGGCGAGTTTAAAAAAGTCGGCGCGGGGGAGATCGCCAGGTGATCAACGGAGAAAACTCGAAGCAGGGCTCGATCGTGGCGAGGCATCAGAAACGGTCACGAGCGACAAATGAAAACGAAGCATCTGTTTTGTGTCATAGAGAAGAAAAAGAGAACTGTCTAGACATCGGTCACTTTCAGGTTGGGGTACAATCCGGTACATAAACATGTACGAGGGGAGCGGGGCGTATGAAAATAAAATATGAGCTGGAAAAGAAAGAGAAGGACCGCGCAGCAACTCGCGCTGAGGTGGGGGGAAAGAAAAAAGGGGACACAAGCGTTTTAAAAAATACCAGGATCTAAAAAGGGAAAAGCCGCAAAGCCTAAATGAAAGGACGGAATCGTTCAGACAAGTAAAGAAGACGCGCCAGGGGGGGGGGGGGGGGGGGGGTACTTTGGGTTGTGGGGGGTTTGGTTTGGTGGGGCGTGGGTTGTTGTATTATGTGGGGGGGTTGTTGGTGGTTGTTGTGGAGGAGGGGTGTTGAGGGGGTTGCTGTGTAAGGGGGGGGGGTGGTGTGGTTTGGGTTTGGGGGGGTTTTTTGGGGAGGTGGTGGGGGTTGGTTGTGGGAGGCTTTTGTGTGTTTTGGGGTGGGGGGGGGGGGGGCGGGGGTTTGGTGGTGGGGAGGAGTGGGGGGGTGGTGGGTCGGGGGGGGTGGGGGGGGGGGGGGGGTGGGTGTGGGGGAAGGGGGGTCTGGGGGGGGGGGTTGGGGGGTGTGGGGTCTTTGGAGGTGGTGGGGGGGGGTGTGGGTGGGGTGTTTTTTTTTGGGAGGGGGGGGGGGGGTGGGGGGTGTGGTTGGGGATAACAAGAAAAAAAACACCAATGGGGGGGGGGGGGGGGGGGGTGGGGGGGTGGGGTGTGTGTGGTGTGTTTTGGAGGGGGGTGATGTTGGGGGTGGGGGTAGTGGTGGGGGGTGTGGGTTTGGGGGGGCTTGGTGAGGGTGGGTGTTGTTTTGGGGGCGGGGTGGGGTTAGTTGAAAAGTGGGGGGGTTGTGCGTTGTCTGGTTGTGGAGGTGTGTGTGGGTTTGGTTTTGTTTGGTGGGGGGGGGGGGTTGTTGGGGGGTGGGGGGGGGGGGTTTGGTTAGCGAGTGGGGGTGTGATTTGGGTTTGATGGGTGGGGGGGGGGGGGTGGGGGGGGGTGGGGTTGGGGGGGGGGGGGGGGGGGGTGGGGGGGGGTTTGTGGGGGGGGTGGGTTTGTGGGGGGTTGGGGGGGGGGGGGGTTGGGGGGGGGTGGGGAGGGGGGGGGTCCCGGGATGCCTCTTTTCCCCTGCGGTTCGGGGAGGGGGGAAGAGAAAACCGAAGGAAAACTTAAAAAAAAACCGTCTATGCCCCCCCAAATGAGAAAGGCGACGGGGATGAATCCTGCATAACCAATGAGACCAGGAGATGCGTGACAAATCTCGCCAAAAAAACAGAAACATAGACTCGGCTTAAGGGATGCAGGAGCAAAGTGCAACACCTAGGAGGGAAAAAAGGGTTGTTTTACGAATAAGGAACGGCCTCAGTACGTCGGAAGATTTCAGGAAGTGGGGAGGCCTCTCCTAACGCTTTGAAATCTTCAAGATGAATACGGGAGAAGGAAACTGCCGGTACAGTAATTGAAGTGAAAACGATTCCGTCGCCCGCATTAAAGGATTGGCGTCTTTCGCTTTCATTTGAAGACGGCGGAGTTGGGAAGGGGAAACAAAAGGGGCTAAGCTACTTCTTCCCAAAACAGAGCGAGCATGGGGGAATGCGAGGGCGGCTCGTGTATTCACAAAGAAGAAAAAGTTATTCTGACTCGAGAACAGAGGAGGGAACGGAAGTGTAGTAGGCAAAAAAGAAAAAAAAAAAAAAAAAAAAAAAAAAAAAAACACACAAAAAAAAAAAAAAAAAAAAAACAAAAAAAAAAACCGACGACAAGGAAAAATGGGAGAGAACAGGCTTTGAGGAGATAGTAAAACAAAGCCGAGTAGATCGCAGTTTGTTCGAACGATGGGGAGTCGGGAATGAAGAGGACAGTAGGTGCTATGAAGGGGGAGTTCCGCTCAAAAATTTGAAAATCGAAAAATCTACTGTTCCACCATACGTCGAACAAAGAAGTCTTTAACTTATTCAAGGGGGGAAAAATGAAGAAGGAGGACATCAATCGTATCCAGAGGGGACTAAATGGGGTCGCGGGTGTCCACGAGGAGTCAGAAAATCGTTGTGGGTGTGTTTCTAAACGGTTGGAACACAGAAGGGGAGCTTCGGATAACCCTCGTTGGAGACCGTGATGCATCAACCGAGGAGAGTCAATGATCTTCTGCGTGGGGGAGCTGGCAAGATGCGTTTAATGGAAAAAAGGCTTTGGAACAAGGGGGGGACTTATTGGGACAAACAAATGGACGAAACAAAAAAAGGATCATAAAGGTTGAGACGAGCCAGTACCGGGCACAGGGGGAAAACTCTAACACTGAAACGGAGCAGTCAGACACTCATATTGGAACCAAAAGGATCCCACTGAGAAACAGAAGCGAACTACGCTGGTGCCCACCGGAGAATCGGGAGGGGAGAACTGCGCGTGAAAGAGTGGAAAAACAAGAATGGAGGTAAGATAAGGATGAAGAAAAGAGAAAGAGCCCCAAGAAAAATAGAAGTCAATTCGCCAAAAGAAGGGAACGAAAGCTGGGATCGTCTACGTAAAACACTTCAGAAGCAAAGAAGCTCATACCCCGAAGAGAGCCCTTTAACCAACGCGTCCCCAAACCAAAAAGCACACTGGCATAAAGGGAAAAACGAAGAAGAAAGAAAAGAAAATGTCCCTAACCCAAGCTCACGGGAAGAGCTTTCGTTCCACTTCACTTAATCGAGGGGACTTAGATACGACTTCCTCTCGAGGGGGGGGGGTGGAAACTGGAATTCCATTGGACAACAACGAAGAAAAGAGAACTCCATCTTGGAAAAACAAACGTCCATGTAAAAACATTGGACCTTCTCTACATCTTTGGAGAGCAATCTCGAAATAGTTTCTTCATCGAAGGAAAATGGGGGGAGGGGAGACTCCAACGACCATGAAAAAAAGGGTAAGTCTTTTGTCAGAACCGTTTCGGTATGGTCAGATGGGTGAGAAGAGTGTGGGAAGGAGGAAAATCAACCGATAAAGCAAAACAGGGAGGGAAAAAAACCTGCAGGGGTGAAAAAAACCAGCAAAAAAAAGGGCAGGGTTGGCCAACAAACAAATAAAACAAAGCAGGTTGCGGTTTGATTGATAGGATGAGCCGAGACACAAAGAAGGGGGGAAAAATGGGGATAATTTTCTGGGGTAGACGAGCGGAAAGAGAATGGGGTTCTGCCCAAAAACGCGGACGGGGGGAGGGGAGGAACAAAAAGGAAAGTCAGCCTCAAGAAGCCTCTCGCTAAAAAAAAAAAAGAGGTAGAAAAGAGATAGATAGAGGAATCGGTGAGTCAGAAGAAAAGAAAGGTCTCAAAAAAAAAACATCCCCGGAAAAGGAGGGAAGAGCTTACACAATCCTGAAACAAAGCCTCTCAGTCAACGAACCAAGCCATAGAAGAAAAGAGGGGTTGGAACTTTCGGGAAACCGCGAAATAACAAAATAACAAAAAAACGAAGGTTCTTTGAGAGGAGGGGAAAACGACGGCAGAATTGTAGGGGGGAAAAAGGATGCCTTTCTGCAGCGGTGTTTGAGAGCTGGAGCAGAAAGGACACCAAAGCGGCCTAACCGGACAATAATGGAAACTTGCTAAGAACCATAAAGAGGGAAGGGGGGTTACCAGGTCGCATCGATCAACAAAATGGAAGGAGCCTAACTAGGGATAGGGCAGAGGCAATCAAGTTGAGCACATACACGCCATGGCTTGTTCAAATAAGCCGAAGATACTGAAGACGCCGGGATTCCGTGGAGGAAATGTTTGTACTTACGAACAGGGGAACGACAAAATCCAAAGACGAGCGAACTAGACGTTTCTATCAGGAAAAATTCGGAAAAAAGGGGAGGTAAACAAGTCTAGCATTTACAGGGAGGGGCGGGACTGGCAGCATTCAATCGAGAAAAGAGAAGAGAGACAGTGCGAGACCTAAGTTTGTGGGGGGGGTGGAGGGAGGGTGGTTCAAGGGATCGCAGGGCGGTCTTAAAATGAAAAAAATTTTCAAAGGGGAGAGAGGGGATATACTTACCTCTGAAAGTCGGGGGGGAAGAGTCTCATGACAGTAAGGGTGTACTAGGGAATCTTCTGAGGGAGGAACTCCGGCGCACTATTAAAGCGTTTGTAAAAGGGGGGAACCTGACCGGGTACAGAAAATGGGCAGCGTGGGAACTCGAAGGAAGTCGTGGAGAATGTGTTTTGTGAAAAGGAACGAAAGAAGGACCGCCGGAGGACTTTAAAAAAAGTGACCGGCTGTACGGGCACGAATGCGCAGGCGGAAGCAAGGGCGATACAGGGCTTTCATGTAACGTGCCAGAAGGAGGGAGTAGCCCAAAATACCAAAGGTGGACAAGGGGCCATGGGGAACACATCGCAAGAAAAAAAGGAAGCTAAAGCAGCTTGGAGAACGCGCGTGGGAAAAAGGACCATCACCCCTCACTAAAACTAGGGTATGCTGCGACAAAGAAAACGGAAAATTTCAAACAGCCAGAGAAAAAAAAAAACGAAGTTTCGCGAATGGTAGGTAAGCCTCGGAAAAATATTTGAGAGGGAAAAAGACTTACGTCACTTGAAGTTATCTCGGAAAGCAAGATCAGGTGGGCCACGAGGAATTAAATAGCTATGGTGCAGGAGGAGAGCGGCAAGTGCGAGGAAGAAAAAACAATTGTTTTGATAAGTACCGAAAACATCAGGTAAAACGGAGAAGAGAGCCGGAACGAGACACTCTCAGACAAAAGGGAGAAGAGGAGGTACCGGGTTTTTAGTCAAAAACTCCGCAAAGAGCGCACTGCTTCGAGAAGAGGAGGCGACAAAAAATGTAAGGATAAGGGGCCAGTAATACGGAAGAGGGGTCTCTTAAAGAGGAGTGGTCGCTTAGACTGAGAACCCTCACTTCCCATTATCGGAAGGAGGGTCTGGAGAAGAAGGTGACTAAAAGTTGAGGAAGAAAAAGGAAGAGGAGGAAAAAACCGCAACTCCCCCTAGTCGCAGACGAGACGTTAAGGAATGGAAATTTCTACCACAGACATAGAAAGGGGAATGAGAGGGGAAAAGGTTCAAGAGTTTAGTGGTCAGTGGGTACAGACAATACCGTAGAAGGAAATACACAACGATCCTAGAACTGATGGAAGTGAAGAAGCCGGGCGGGAGAAGGTAAAACAGAAAGGACGCGTGACAA
>Ga0179593_1518879_pt1 | contig 10273 bp, 12 predicted proteins | sample CZODoug2_1_08_16_FD_185931 | JGI IMG/M metagenome (GOLD analysis project Ga0179593, IMG submission 185931) | Vadose zone soil fungal communities from Angelo Coast Range Reserve, California, USA - CZODoug2_1_08_16fungal (PacBio error correction) | ecosystem: Environmental > Terrestrial > Soil >...
GGGGAAAAGTGTTTTGTGTTTGTCGCAGCAGGAAGGGAGATCAACGGCGGACGTAAAATGGTTGGCGAGATCAAGCGCAGCTGCGCACACGGGCATTTTGTGGTGAAGGTATGGCTCTGTCAGGAAGGTCAACTCAGGAGGGCTGGTGGCGTAATTTCACTAACGGGGATGAAAACGCTAATAGCTTGAGTGGGGAGGCCTCGCTTCCTCTTCCACGCGCTGACCTCTTAATTCAAAGGGGGGGCCGTATTCTCTTGCCCCGCGTCCCAAAAAGCTTGACTTGGTAGAAGGGGGCCGGCGCGGAGAAAAGATGGTTTTAAGAAAATCGCGACTATAATCAGAGAAGGTGTGGGGTCTGAATGGGACCGATGAACTCGCTGTTGTCTAACTTTGGATCGGAAAAAAAAAGGATACCTTCGGAGGGTTTCGAGGAAAAACTGCTCGCCTTGAGGAATGTACCGAAATTCGCCCACCCGGAATCTTGAGATTTCTCTGCCGTGTAGGAAACGAAAACGCAGAAGAGGTGTGGATTTTCTCGGAAAATGCGTGCGGAAAGGGGGAGCATCTCCAGGAAGGCGGTGGTGCAGATGACCCGATGACTTTCACTCAAGAGGGGGGGGGTTTTGTGTCCGGGGCGATAAAAAAAAAAGGAAAACGGCGGGGGGCGTCTTTCTGGAGGCTCGGCTTATCGAGCGCGGAGAAGAGAATGGGGTCTTCCAGAAAGGGCTTGAGCACCACAACTTGAAATAGGGTGGCGGGTGCAGCGCAGGAGGGAGCCTTGTGTTGGGTTTAGCCGGGCAAGAAAGATTTAAAGCTGAGAGCGGAAAGAGCATAGCTCAAAAAACGCGGCCCGATTAGAAAAGATTTTAAAAGGGAGGTAAAGACTTAGCGGGCGGCTCAGGTTGGCAGAGAGGAGCAAGGCGTCTTAGGGCCACATTATGTAAAAAGATGGGGAGTGGCGGGGGAGAACTTCTCATTGAGGAGCACGGGGGACTTAGCAGACAAGGGAACAAGAAAGCTGCCACAAAGAGTACGCCGGACGTTTTGGCGCGGGAGCGGCGTGACTTTTCAGGCATCAGGGATAAAGTTTCATATCACCTGCAGGGGCGGGCGGCCGGTTCGGGGCTTACCCCCGATGGGAGAGACACTTCTTTGAGATTATATGGCTGACGCTAAATTGGGAGCGCTATTCGTCATTTGGCTGGGAGCTAAAGAACGAGGGAGCCTTTGTTAAAGGGAGGCTTCTTTTGATCGGCGGCGCGTCTTGGTACCGAAAGGGTCGGCAAGTGCCGGAGAATCAACTGTGGTTTGCTCTCAAAGACCGCAGAGGCAGGAGGGTCTGAGAGGGTTTTTCGGAACACGAATCGCTCTATTGGGGTGGGCGGTGAAAGTGTGGCATCTTGAAGAGAAAGAGAAGCGAAGGTCTCAGGGGAGGGAAGAGTCCAATCATGGGACTGACGTTGAGCCTGATCAAAAGAAAAACCCCGGTCCAGGGGGGAACCTGGGGCAGACTATTCTGTGGGTGGAACGCTCCCGCCGGCAAGCGCTGATTGAAAAGCTGACTAGAGGCTGGAGATTCTCATATCGGGAAAGAAGTTGATCTGAACCTAAGGAGTGGGGAACCGCGGAAAAAAGCAATCCTTGGTGGAGAAAGGAACTGGAGAAAGACGGGACACTATCTAGAGCGATTTGAAGAGTGCTTAAAGATGTTCAGGAAGGATGTGAGGCGCCTCGATGCGCGATCGGTGTGCCTCTTCTGCGCCTCGAAGAAAAAAGACGGTTGCTTCTGATCGGTGAACGGGCGACACCTCTGGATCCGAATGGACTGAAGGGATCTTTGAAATAACACGGCGTCACAAGACGGAGGCTCCGTCTGCAGAGAAAAAAGAAGGGAAAGGGAAGGAAAAAAGATCAATGAGCGGGACAACCAGGACATTAAGAGAGCTATCTTTTTTGTGAAAACGATAGCCGGGGAGGAGCGGAGAAAGGCTAGGATGCAGGCTCTTTATCTTGAGGCGGCAGGGCGTAGCCAGCCGGGGGAAGGAGCTATCCTGCTAAGGTTTGGCCAAAAAGAGCTAGACAAGCACTCGTGTTCGGCCGCCACCTCTGCGCAGGTGAACCTTGGGTCGAGGGACGTATCTTGGCGGGGTTTGGTCTGAAAGGGGCAACATCGCCCGTGCATCGGAAACTCAGCAGAGCCCCGCGTGGGAGCAGAGCAACGGTATAATCAAATCTCTCACAAAACCACGGAGGGAGAGAGGGGTTCTCGTGCTCGGGCCCTCTGAAAGGAGGGGACGCGGGAGAGTCTGGGTTCTTTTAGGAAATGACAAGAGACGTCGCAGGCAAAGACAAAAGAGGTCCGATCAGCGAGAAAGATCTTTTCCCCCCGGAAAAAAAGCCTCTTTGGCGGGAAAAATGGGAGCACAAAAGCCGCTTACTCTAGTTAAAATAAAGCGGTCGGAGATTCTGAAGTAAAAGAAAAAGCCCTCCCAAGAAAAAGGAAAAAAAAAAAAAAACTATCAGCACGAGGGGGACCTCTTCACCATTACCAACGAAAGGGCTACACCGGGGCGTTATCTTTCCACACTCCAAGAGAAGAGAATTAAGCAAAAGCTTTGGTTTGCCGTTCATGGTCGATGCTGAAGAAGAAAAGGTGGCAGACGAAGGCATCTGCCTGGGGACCGACGGACTTAAAAAAAAGGGGATATGGGGCAGAGCAAATTCAGGGGGACCCTCTTAACCCCTTTGGACAGTGAAAACCACTAGTAAAAAAAGCACGATCGTAAAACACTCAGCAGGGTACAAAAGTGGAACCGGAGGGCTGAGGCGACTCCACTCGACGAAAGCGCTGAATCAAGGACACAAAGCCGAGCCCTGCGAGAAAAACCCGTCGCATACCCAAGGTTCCCAGAAACACTGGCCCCCGGCTCGGCTCCGCTCGGGCGAAAGCAGAAAAAAGTCAGAAAATCGACAGGATTCTGTCTTCGGGGGGCCGCGCTCGAGCGCAAAAAAAGAAGGGAGGGACCGCGGCGTTAAACCGGTCCCACGAGAATCGTGGGAACCGGCTGTGAAATCGCTTCGTAAGCTCCACCACCAAATGCGCTAGGGAAGTAAGGAGACTCTGCCAACAGAGGCCTGCCGTTTGAACAGACTCGAGCGCGGTAAGAAGGCTATCAGGCCCAAAGAGTCGATGCGCCTCAAAAGGGAAAGGGCAAGTTTTAAAAACCAGGAGAAGCATCCCCCCAGATCAGGCACGAAGTTCTTTTAGCGCCACAAACCCTGGGAAATTATCAATGAAACTCAAGCGACAGCAGAGCTCCTGAAGCAGAGGGGAAGGGGACAGCGGGTCGGGTAAATGCCTGAGAGGAGAGATGCCTTGGCTTCCCCGCAGCTGACAGTACGGCTACGATAGACCGAGGTAATCGTCACCGAGGAAAGCGCATTCGGGAAAGGACCAGCACGGCAAGGACCCCTTAAGGAGAGGGCCAATAAAGAACTGCCTCTTAAAAAAAAAAAAAAAAAAAAAAGAGAGCTCCCGGAAAAAACCGTGGCCACACGAGTAGCGTACAGAATTTGGGGTTGCGAGGGCAGGGGGATGTTCACGAAGGAAGAACGCGCGTACATGCCATCTAAGGGGATCACTTATCGGACCATCGTAAAGGAAGTGGTAATCTCACACTGAGAAAAGAGAGGCTCAGACTAAACAAAAGAGCCCTCGAATCAGGGGCCAGAGAGAAAAAGGGTCGATTGCAGCTAACCGGAGTGGAGGAGGGGCCAGAGGGAAACGGCCGCGGCGCCGCCTTGTAAATCGAAATCGGTGGATGATCAAAGCACCCCCACTGGGGCTGGGCCTGGGCCTCCCGACCCCAGAGAAGGAGATAGGTTTTTCTGGCTCCTTGGTCGGACCACTGAACCATCTCAGTCACTCGAGCCAGGGCCTCAGTAAGGGACGTCTAGGAAAAAAGGCACATCCGCAAACGCACGCGGGGAAAAGAGACGGAATCGCAACGCAAACTGCTAAAAAAAACAGCTGCTGGGGGCGCAAAAGGAAGGCAGCGTGGACGAGCGAAGAGCCTATCCAAAAAAAGCGGCTCAAGGAAATAGCCTTCTAGAGAACCTCAAGCCAAACAGCGGGCACTGCGGGCGAACCTCGGGTTACAAAGAATCTCCATACAGTCGAAATGCTACTAGACAGCAGTGCACTGCGGGAGTGGGGACCTCCTGAAGGCATCTAGGGGACCCCGACTAACACGGTAAGCTCATGAAAGCGCTTCTCAGAACACTAAGGGAAAACCAAGAAGCGAGATACGCGAGGAGACAAGGAGAACCTCTGAAAAAAGGCATTCAAGCGCCAACGTTGATTGTAGGGGGCAGCTTCCGCCAAAAGTCTCCAACTTAAGAAGGAATCAAGTAGCCTTCAGCTCGGGCAAACGGCAAAAGAGTCATCTCAAGAGAGCTACTCTGGGAGACTGGCCCACTTTCCCGTAATTACGCCAAAGAAGACAATAATCGAATATCTAACAAAACGAACTCCTGCAGGCCCACCCCTAAGCAGGCGTCATCTCGAACGCCAGGAAAGCATTATCTTCACCGGGAATTGCGAACCAAAAGATTCCGCCAGGGTAGAGGTCTCTCTCACTACTCGAGGAAGGATTAAAATATAAGTAACAGGGAGAGAGGATTTGTTGGGTCTCAAGAGGAAAGGAATCACTGGGAGGGATGGGGGAGGGTGGGGTAGTCGGAGGAAGGCTCCTCTTGCTGGGCTTCTTGTTCTGAGGAGAGGGGATTGTTATAAGCGGAGTTTGGGGAGTACCCTGGACGGGGTAAACTTAAAGGGGGAGAAGGAGAAGAATATCTTAGCTGGAACGCGCATCTGCTCACGGAAGACGGAGGAAAATAGGACAACGCGGGAAGGGAGGGCTCTTCAAAAATTAAGCACTGCAGCTTGAGAGGGCCTGGAAAAGGGGTAGAGTTGGCCCGCCATGAACCGCTCCGGGGGGGGGCGCAAATAAGGAATCAAGAGGGTGGCGAATATGAAAGTTTCGGGGGACGCGAGAGGATACGTCTGTGAAAAAGGCCCTGCGAGCCGTGCCTGCGGATGGAAGAGCGGAAGGTTATATGGAGGAAGGTGGGGAAAAAAAGAAAATGGGCGCTGCGGGGGGTTGTGTGGGAAGACGGGATCACAGCAGGACCTATAGTCGTAGATGCAGGTCTTGCTCGGGATCACAGCACGGCCGGGGGGGAACCTGTGGAGAAAAGCGGGTTTTTTTTTTCTGGCGAGTGGGGATTCGGGGCTATCACAGAGGCGGTGGGGGGTCTGGAGACGAGAAGCGCTAAAAGAGCGCCGCGGAGAGGATCTGGGAGCACATGAGAGTTTCCACAAGCTATCTCTCTTCGTGGGGGAGGTCAGCGCATGGGTCCGGAGAAGGGTGCACAGCTGCGAGCACGAATTTAAAGGCGAAAAGGCTTCTCTAACTCGAATAAAAACGCGATACTATAGGAGAGCCGCCGTGTATCTGTCGGAAGCCTTTATTAGTCGGAGGCGCATTTGGGGGGGGAAAGCACGGAAAGCGCGAAACATTTCCGGTTTCTCGGGGGTATCCTGAAACAAGATCTAAAAAAGGTCGGGCGGCTTTCGCGAAAAAGGGGGGCCGCACCTAGGGGACGGGAAGACTAAGAAAAAAAAAAAACCGGGGCGGATTAGGGGACGTTAGCGCTTACAGCTGCAATGGAATTGTTGGGGGGAGAGAAAAGCAGGGGGACTTGCTCCGGGGGGGGAAACCATATAGAGAGAAAAGGGAAGTTCAGGACGAGTGTGCCGCGATGCAGCGTGGGATGAAAGCTGCAAGGGGAAGCTGTAAAGGGACCGGAGGGGAAGCGGGGTGGCGGTAGAGTGGAGGGCAATAGGAGCGATAGGCCACATGGGGGGGCGAAACGCCAAAAGCGAGAGAGGGGGAGGTTTGAACGAGGACGGGCGCTCCTAAAGGTGAGGTGTCCTGAAAGGGAGAAGGGTTTCGGAGCTAGCTGTTAGCGAATTCGTGAGCAGAAAGAGTCAGCAATTACATTCCCATCTAGGGTGTGGGATCTATAAAAAAAAGGAGTCCGCTCGGGGAAAGGAAGGTGTGTTCATACGGATGAGTGGAAAAAAACAGCCCCTCTGAGATAGGGAGGGCTTGAGGGCTCGAGCTTGAACCGTGACTTAAAAGAAAGGGGGAGAAGGTTTGATCTAACATATAGAGGGGAAGAAGGTCGGAGAGGTCGGGGAAACTTTGGTGGGAAAGAAACTCGCTTGGGAAGCTTAAGAGAGTACAATGGAAAGTTAGGCAGAACTGCTTCATTTTCTGGGGCGAAAGTCGGGGGCTATCTTTGCGTGATGTCTGAAGCTAAGGCTGGGGGGGATCTCGTGTTGGGAAGCGGAAAAAAGAGAGATCGAAAGGACTCTGCAAATAAAAACTCGTTGACTCGCGGACCCCAAAAACAAAAAAAAAAAAATCAGGCGCCTGCGCTGGGTAAATGAGAAACGTTGGGGGGATCTCTGATCGAAAAAAGATGCTCAGGAGGGGGGAGCGGCGGGGAGACGGATCTTTGGGAGGGAAGCGGTCTCGATGCTAAGGATAGGGGTCTTTAGTGTCAGGGGGATAACGTGCCTAGGATCCGGCTATCCGCGTGTCTACATTCTTCGAGAGATAATGCTGACGAAGAAAAAGAAAAGGCCGTACCCCGGGTTTTCAGGAGAAGAAGGAGGATCATCTTGGGGGTGGGGGCATCGCAAAGGTGGAATCAAATACGTTCCGAAGAAGAAGATCCCGCAATGTGGTCATAGTCATCAGCGGCTATAAACAAAAAAAAAAGGTATTGAGGAGAAATGGTTCTCGGATCTGCCACGGATATATTGTCAAGAAGTGGGCTATGCAATGAGAGGGAGCGGCAGCCCTCTCCCAAAAAAAAAGAGACCGAATCTAGGAGAAAAGGTCCAAGGAAGCCTCGGTGGAGTCGAGGATCGCAAGATTCTCTTTACAAGTAACTAGGGAAGGGATGAAAATCTATGGAACCAAAGGTATCTGGATCGGGGACGCAACAGCCAGGAAAGGAACAGATTCCGATCAGCAGACGCGAGAAAGAGTCCAAAAAAGAAAGCGCGACCGAGGGGAGGGGACCTCCACAAGGAGGTTAATGTCTCCCAAAGCTGGTTTAAAGCTAACAGAAAGGGGGGGATTCTATTAAAGGAGGCATACGTTCATGCAGGGAGGTGAGGGGGGCGCGAAAAATGAGTTAAAGAATCTTGGGGGGCAAAGAAAAAGCGGATACTCTGGTACTCTGAACCTGGAAACTAGACGTCCAGAAATCACATATCTTCAACTATCTAAATCTAGTGACGAACACAATTCTCGCGAGAAAAAGAAAGTCACAGGAAGGGAGACGGGTAAAAGTCTCGAAAATCCAGTAGAATAACCAAAAAAGGTTACTAAGATTGGGTCTCTTAAACTCATCGATATTTCATATATCAGAGATCTTACTGGGACAGAACTCGATCAAAGAAACGAAAAGATCATAGGAACCGCTGTCTGTCTGAAAAGGGCCAGAGTTCTTAAAAAAAAAAAAGTGCTCAAAAACTGCTCGCGATGGGGGAAAAAAACAACGACAACAAAGAGAAGGATGTCCTTACGGGAAGAAAGAATCGCTTATCTCTGCACGTAGACACAAGAGATTGCTAACTAATCAATGGGGGGCTCATAAGAAAGTATTTTTCAAGGCAAAACCCTCGATCGTCGAAATATGCCGTCGTTGAGGGCGCCCCAGTGTACCTCTCGAAACGAAGGGATCTCCAGGGAATCAGGGCTACAGGTGCGCCGCCCTTGCAGGAAAGCGTGATTCCCTGAACGTTCATTTCGCTGTAGCTCAGAGTCTCCTTTATCATCCCGCCCATCTTCAACCTCTGGTAGGGGAGGAGTCAGTGCAAAGTAGGAGCGGGTACGGCTCCGTATCTGGGCAGAAAGGGCACTGATCGGGTGGGGAGAGAAAGCACGGCGCCGCCCCCTGAGATCTGCACAAAAATGCCCTGCAGTAAAAGGGAGTCCCGAAAAGAATAAAACGGGGGAGGAAAAACGGAGCAAGAGGCGACCTTCATAAAAAATGGTTAGAGAGGGGAGTGTGTAAATGCAGTCTCCCATACAGGGGGAGCTAATTTATTCCTAAAGGGGGAAAAAAGACCATCGAAGGGGTGGTGGTAAAACAAACACGGTGGAGGGATCATAGCCCAAGCAAGCGCAAACTCAGAAGAGCGGCCCGTTAGGGGCAAAGGTGCTTCTCAAGGCTGAGGGTTCGAAGCAAGACAGGGCGGGCCATAAAAACGGGGATCCGTCGAAATAGGGCGAAATTGGAAGAAAAACCAAAAGGATGGCAAGGGGCCTCCACGCAGTAGAAGAGATCGGAAACGTTGGCAAGCATCTCAATGCCTAGAGGAGAAACTGACGCGAGGGCTCAGAATCGCCTAGAGCATCTCCCGATCACCAAGCACACCTGGGGGGGTCTACGAAAACTTCACTTAAAAAGGCAAACCACAAGCGCATTCCCACGGCGATTGGCCGCAGGAGAAGAAGAGTGCAGATGCTAGCATCGACTTCTAGTCAATCATCCAAAAATGAAGAGGTGGAAAAGGAGCAAACTCTCGGGGGAAATCTCCTTATCAGTTCTAGATCCGCGGGTCAACAAGAGAAAAAAGGGGAGGGGTAGCAAGGGGGAGTGTCCTCACGCGAACGAAGCCCCGCTTAAAAATTGACAGCATCCGAAAGACTAGGCTCGCCGCGATCACGCCACCCTCAGGAGACTTAGGAAAAAAAAATCTTTAAAGGAAACCTTCGCGCCATAAGGCGGTCAGGAAGAGGGAATCCATGATAAAAAAGCTATTCTGAAAAATGAAGAGGAAGAAGAGGAGAAACTTCTTCTGAGAGAAAGAAGAAAACTTGTCGGTACCGCAGAACTTCAGTTACTCCAAAAAGAAGCACTCCCCCCCAAAGGAGAGCCAGCACCAAAAAGGGGGGGCCCTCGCCACAAAGGAAAGAGAGCGATGCTCATGAAAGAAAGGAAAAGGGGAGGTCTTCACCTGCTGTCGGGAAAAAAAGAATCTATTCCATCCGACTCTAAAATCCAAACGGGGATGAGGTGGGGGCTTAGTTGGGGGCAAGAAGCCAGTTTGACGGATAAGAGTGAAGGGGGAGATACGAAAAGGAAAAAAAAACGCTGTGAGGTGGCGGAGGGGATCGGCTGCGGGGAAGAGAGTGGGTCCCTGCGGGAACACGAGAAAATAGAGCGGTGAGTGAGAGGAGCGTCGGAGGCACGAGGGGCTTCAGAGTACTTGTCCTGAGTTTTTATGCAGGAGTCGGCTGCCCGCCGAACGGGTATTCTTGGCTGAGCAAATGACGGTGGGGGGGTGGTTGGTCGCTTATTGAGAAGTTTGATTCGCGACCGGGTACGAAGCTCAGGGGGGGTTCTCTAAATCTCCAAAAAGAGATCTTCACGAGTTTAGAAGGGGGGGTCGTCTAGGGAATACTTAGGGAGGGTCTGCCACCAGGATCTCCGTGTTCAGAGATTCTCAAATCATCCTCATCTTCAAGGGAAGAAGACGAGTTGTTGGCGGACATCAAAAAGGTTTGGGCGGGGTTTCATCTATAAAGAAGATAGAGGTCCCAAAAAAAAAGGGAGGTCACAAGGGAGCAATCGTCTTCCCCTCGGAAATTTGATAAGGAATTGGTTCTCTGGGGAAGGTCGATGTGAAGGATTACGATAGAGGGCTGTTTCGCATGTGGTTGGGGGGGATCGGATGTACAGCTGGGGCGCTAGTTAGTGCTGAATGAAAGGCTGGGGGGGGCGCACAAAGTTCAGATAGCTACTATCGTGGAGGGGATCATTGGACGTCGGGGGGGGTTTCTTTGGCGGAGGGTCATTGCCCCTCTTAGAGAAGGGGCGGGAGGCTCGGGAAAGCACCTGCGCCGAGGGGGAGGCCCTGGCAGTTCCTTGGCCAAGGAATTTAAAGGTTGAGGGAGGGGAGAGGGTCCTAGAGCAAACTGGTGCGATGGATACAAATATGTCCTGATGGGGGGGGCAGAATAGGGATCAGGAAAAAGAAGGGGGGGTAAAGCACTCTTACTTCCTTGGAAGGGAGACATCCGTCCGATCACCCTCTGTGTAAGTAAAGCCGAAGGAAAAGGGGGAGACTGCTCTTGGAGGGAAGGGAGCTCACCTAGCAGGTTAAGTATGCATAAAAGCGTGGCCC
>Ga0179593_1530935_pt1 | contig 10273 bp, 6 predicted proteins | sample CZODoug2_1_08_16_FD_185931 | JGI IMG/M metagenome (GOLD analysis project Ga0179593, IMG submission 185931) | Vadose zone soil fungal communities from Angelo Coast Range Reserve, California, USA - CZODoug2_1_08_16fungal (PacBio error correction) | ecosystem: Environmental > Terrestrial > Soil >...
GAGTTTCACGAGAAGTCTGGGTCCTCCTCGAGGGCCCGAGAACTGTTCAGAGAGAGTTCCACAGGAAAGGAAAAGACAACTCGACAAGGACCTTCCGGATCGGCGGCCCTGCTGAAGAAGTGCAACCGAGCTTGAAAATATTCAAATCATCCCAGAGGAAGGGAAAGGGAAACTAAGTAAGGGGGGGGGAAAAAGGAAAATGTAGAGCTAACCCCTTTCATTTTAACTCCTGGGCATCGTTTGTTTGTCAAGGGAGAAACTCAGGTGTCAGAGAAAGAATATATGCTCTAAGCCCTACTCTGTGACGCCATTCAAAGGAAAAAAAAGCGGAAAAATTGGAGCTCTAGGGGGGAAGGACGTCACAACTTACGCCGACGAGGTCAGGTTTTCTAATTAGAGGTGTCTTCTACTCCATTGGTATACTTAACTAAGGGCCTGTCGGCTCTGTGCGAGAGTGGCAAGAAAACTTAATAGGTTAAGGGGATGTAGAGCAAAAGAAAACGGGGATGTCAAGTCGGCTCATCAGCAGCCCAGGGAACATACTTAGGGGGAAGGGGGAACACTCCACCGGGGGATTTTTAGGGCAAATTTTTTATCACCGCGAATTCTATAAAACAATGCAGAGGCGCGTTGGGAGGGGGGGGGAACAGCGGACAGCTTTGGCTTTTTGGTGGACCCGAACTTCAGCGGGAACTGCGGGAACCGCCTGACGTGAAAGGAAAAGGACGCAGGGGAGGAGCCAAATAGAGAAACAAAAATGTTCATTACTCAAAGTAAATAGCATCAGGGAAAAAAAGCTCTAAAACTGAGGGGAAGAGAAAAAGGAAGTGGAAGCGTTTCCCTACTTCCTCTTGGCGTTGAAAGACCCTTTTGAATCCGTCCTCAGATACTCAATAGCAACTGATCTCCGAAAGAGAAACCGATCAGGAATTAAAGGGGATTGCAAAACATCTGGAGCAAAGAAACGACAACAAGTGCTGTATTTCGTTATTCAGCAGTTAGGTAGTCGGCTGGAGGTCCTGAATAGGGAGGTCGGAACGTCGATAAACAAACAAGGAAAAAGGGACACCTCAATCCTCGACATCTGGGTCAGGGGATTCGGATTCCTACGCAAGACATTACTGTGACGCGTCGGCGAAAGAATGGGAAGAATAGAAAGGCATGCTAGGGGAAACAGGGGAAAGCTTTCCATGATCGTGCAACCCGTTACGAGTCCAACTTTCAAGAATGAATCCCGCCGGGGGGGGAACGAGGAGCGTTGGGGGAAAGAGGGCGAAGTCGACGACAATTCAGGGTACCAACTGCCCTGCCCCGGAATTACAGGCCAGAAATGCCAGGGCCGGAGGGAAAAAGAAGCGAAAAAAAGCATGTTCTATTCTGCAGAACGGGTACAACCGACAGCAAAGAGTTACCTTTGGTTATTGATACGCAGCCGAGGCCTGAGAATAACTAAAGCAGAAAAAAAACACATTAAGGGGGGAAAGAAAAAAAAAGAGTGCCCGGCTGAGGAGATCGTTCAAAAAAAGGTATGGTCAAGTACGTCTGGGGGAGCAAGGAGAGGGGGAGTAAGAAAAAAACGCTGTCACAGGGAATCTTTTCTAGCTTCGCCAAGCCATACCTAAAAATACAAAAGGAGGTGAAAGGAGTTTAAACTGAAAAGAAGGGGTTAAACAGACGTAACGGCTGGGTAATTTTGGCTCCTGCAAGAGAGCCCGTAAACGGGCCATTGCCAAGGGAAAGGAAAAAGAAAAGAAAAGGTAAGGAAAACGCAGAAGAGAACAGGCTGGCCAGTAAAACCGCGTTGAAGCATGACCGCTTCTGGGGTTCGATTCGAGGGTGAGGAGTTAAAGAATTTACAAAAAGTGAAAACAAAATTACCTGAAAGTTCCCATTCCGACAAGGAGTTAATCCACTGGTGTGGATTACCAACCGGGAGACGGAAAAGGCAGGCGAAAGCGGTTCACGCGGTAGACTGGGGAACGCAGCCACGGGGGGGGGGGGGGTTTATCTCGCAGGGAGAAGCGGGAAAAAGGGACTCAAAAAGCAGGGGTGTATCCCGCCAAAAAGATGCGCGGCCTGCGGCTAGATAAGAGTTAATTATGGGGCAAAGGGGACGAAGAGAACGGAGAGGGATCCTAAAAGCCCAAAGATGCCTTAAACCAGCGCCCAGGCTCAGAACCAAAACTCCAGTGTCCTGGATAGAAAAGTCGGGGAGGATCTACAGCTGACGCGTGTTTGTCTTTGCGAAGGAACTTCTTTCACCCGGGGTTGGCGAAAGGCCGAGCTAGCTAGGCTTAGGGGATCGATCACGATTACACCTTGTATGGAAAGATTCTCTGTCCGATACGTGGCAGGGAGCGGATAAGTACGATAGAAGGGAAAGAAGGCACGGCGTCAAAAAAAGGGACTAGGGGGCAGCCTAATTTCCCTAATCATCTGCGTCAAGAACGACTAGAGGAAGCGCGACGGAAAACAGGGGGGAAAGTGGAAAAACAATTACTTTCGCCGTAAAAGAAGCTTTTCCTTCGACCAAAGTTCCCGAGTACGCAAGGGCACAAGGGAAAGGGCAAAACTGCCTCCGGGGAATGGTCTTCAGCGAAGAGGGAAAAAAGACCAACAAAGCGGAAAGGGGGGGGAAATGAGAGGAAAAAAGGAGAAGGAGAAGGAAGGATAGCGCATTGGGTCGGACGCTCAGGGGCAGATAGAATTTTGCGTACGACGAAAAAGGAAGAATACTCTGAAATTCGCTTCAGTAGAGGAAAAAAAGTGCACTTGGGGAACGCAGGAAAAGGGGCTGTGACGAAAAGGGGTCAAGGAGGCTTTAAAAAAACTGACTGAAATCACGAAAGTGAAGGAGTTGAAGAAGATAAAAAAATAGAGTCGTTAGAACTCAGATGAGAGTCATCCTGCAAAGGGAAAGGGGAAGAGACGGAGGAGTTGCATCCGCGCTCGTGGATTCTATAAAAACACCGCCACAGTCGTCAGAGAAAAAATCATAACAGGGGACGAGGACGGAAAAGGGAGACCCAGGATGAGAGATGCTGCAAAGTATTGCCAATTCACGGTAGACGGAGGAGGGACAAAAATGGGACCACGTGAGGCCCGCATCGACACCGACGTATTGGTAACTGACATTTGGGCGGCCAGCCAGGAACCTGGGAGGGGAGGGAGGCGGGGGGCAGGGATTTCCTGGAATGGTTGTTATAAAAATCGCGCCAGTTCTCGCTAGCTCTCGCCAAGAAAATAGATTTACTAGGGGCTACGAGGAGTGGTAGCGGCGAGCGCGTTTAAGCCGGCTACGATCTGCTGCGAGCCAAAGCAGAGATCACAAGAAGAATTGAGAACAGGGCGGAGGAAAAAGGGTTGATCGGGCGCGGAAAATGTTCATGTGAAGACGTCAGAAGGGGGGGAGGTAAGAAAGGCATAACGGGGGGAGGGAAAGGCAGAAGGTGGAAGGTTGGTGGCTGGTTCACTCAGAATTTCTTTTGGTAATTTGAGTCTTAACTAGCAGGGGCACACAGGAAACCAAGGACTGGAAACCAGGGGTATTAGCCGCCGTTTAGTGCTGGTAATTGCAGTTCCAAGAGGCGGCTGGCAGAGCCCTACTCGGGGCAGCTCAAGCAAAACGAATCACAACTACAAGAGTAAAACGCTGGGGAGCGGACCTTCGGGACGAGGAAAAAACGCGGAACTAGGTTTTCACCCTTAAGATTTCTTTAGGTAATGGAGGAAACTACAATTAAAAAAGGGCAGAAGGAGGCTCTGTTTGGGCAAAAAATTCAGCCGTGCCCATTTCAATGGAGACTATTAACCATGGGAAGGGTTTTCAGGAGGGAGCGAGAGAGCGGGGAGAACAAGCTAAGTGGGGGTAAAAGTTGTCCTGCTCATGAAAGCACGAGCGAACAGAGGTAAGACGAACGGAAGGGCAACCGGATGTAAGGAGGGTAACAGTTAAGGTGACCGTCGACTTTTCGCCGAGTGAACCAACGGAACTTCGTGGGAAACAAACAAGAGTAGCAAACAGGGGGACTCAGAAAAAAGGTCGGGAATGAGCAAAGGTGCGTACTCGAGGAGTAACCAAGAAGGACTTGAACGGGGGATAAAGCGCGTAGGGAAGAAACCGAAGAAAACAACCAGATTTCCTAGGATGGACTTTTCTGTAAAAGAATGCCTGGGGTGAGGGTAAATCTCGACGGAAAGACGTTTTAGGAAAGAAAGAACGGTAAAAGGACCGTAAAAGCCATTTGAAAGTCGGTTGAGCTTGCTCCAGAAATTCTGCATCGTGGAATTACCGGGTTTGAGAAGGGAACTCGAAGGAGAGAGGGGGGAGAAAGCAAAGCAAGAAAAAAGGGACAGGAGGCAAAATCTGGTGTTAAATCATCGCAAGCAACTCTGTGGGACGAGAAAATTGGAAAAGAACTCCGGGGAAAAGGAAAAACAGTGAAACAGGGGGGGAGGGAAAATCTTCTACGGCTTGGGAGGGGGGCGGGAGTTCCGGCAAGAGGGTCCTAAAAAAGGGCCGCCAAACAAACGGAAAAACGAGGGATCAAAAAAAAATCCAGAGAGGGGAGGCAAAAGGTGTTCTGCGAATTCGTCTCTGGTCAAATTGGCAATCAATAACCAAGCACGGGTGAGGGTGAGTGTGGGAAGGAAATCAGAAAAATAATGGGGAAGCCTAAGAGACCCGAATCTATTTTACGCAGGGTCTACTTGACGTCTGCGAAAAAAAAGACCAGCTTCCCTTTTTCCAAGTCGCACAGACATTCTTCGCAGGGAAAATGACGCCCCCTAAGACCAGGGAAAGGACTGGGAGAAAAAGGGCGGGAAAAAGTTAAACAACCGAATATTTTTTCAAAAGGGCCTCACGCTTATCATGGTAGAGGCATATAAGAAAAATGTCGCCGAAAGGGCCGAGGGATCAATTTGAAGACGGCGAAACAAAACGAAAGTACAAGGGACTCAAGAGGAGAATGGGGTAAAGGGACCGGGGAGAAACAGCTTTCCTTCAAGGAAAAGGCTCTGTGGAATTGATTTGCAATATTGTAAGGGTACAAGATAGTGGCTCGCTACAGGAAGGAAAGAGAAATGTCGAGAAAAAAAGAAAGGCGGAGGGGCACAAGGGCCGCGGCAGCGAGATAGCAGTTCCCCCGACTTCTAGCTACACGAACACTCGAGCGAAAACAACAAAGGAGAGGGGCAGGGCATGAGCGGTCAGCATTTGTGCCTGTGCAACTTGCCCAATAAGTTCAAAGAATAAAGTTAAGAGCCGGGGGGCCAATAAAAAGGGTGAAAAGAAATTCCCAGAGTAAGTGACGGAAGCGTCTCTGGATGCAGGTTAGGTAAGGACCACGGCTGCAGAATGGAGAAAGCATGGAAGGGCCAGGGGGGGGGGGTCGCCGGGGGACAACTATACGCTGTCGCAGCTTTCGGCGAGAAAGAAGAGCTCTAAGCCCTGTATACTATAAGGCCAATTCCTGAAACTGAGGACGATTGCAGGGGTGGATTCGTTTGCGAGAAAACGATCGGGTGCAGGAGCATTTTCGAGTGTACCTGCGAAGCAAACTAGTGCGACTTGGCCACCGGATTCGGCCTGGGGAAGTCAAAGGGAAAAAGGAGAAAGAAATAGACAAGAGGGAGTAGAGAAAAACCGATCTGATTGTGGAGATCATAAAGCACTAAAAAAACAATCTTTGATTGGATGAGCAAGAAGTATGGGAAAGCGAAAAACATGAAAGGGGAGTTTTTTGGGAGGGGCGGGAAGTGCCCTCAGGCACAGCGCTGGGGGGGGGTTGGTTTACCACCGAAAATTAGGACGGCGTTTAGTAAGAAGAAACTAGGGGGAACAAAAATCGGGGCGTCCGCCGCTTCGCCAAAACGGACGCAAAGTTCATTACCATAAGGGGATATGAACAAGGAGTCGGGGAGTAGGGTGGGAAGAGGGGTCCGCTCGCTCAGCAAAGGGCGCGTAATCAAAAAAAGGATACGAACAGAAACCTGATCGCCTATCTTTCCGTCCCAGATCACAGCACCAGTATTCCAAAGGAGGCAAATTTGGGGGGAAAAGGAGGCAAGGAGATCAAATGAGACGTTATTAGGGAGGCTCGGCAAAAAATTGAAGGGAGGAAAAGCGGGAAACGGGCAGGGGTTGGGGGTGTGTGGGGGGGGGGGCCGTCGAGACCCTCAAAAAGGGGAAGGGACCAATATCCAAGGTAGGGGATGCCAAAAAGAAGTTTGACGCTGGCGGCTAGACCGGCACGCCGTATGGTTACTACCGGTAACACAAAGGGAGGGATGAAGAGAGCGCGACCAACGGAACGTAGGGGGATTGAAGAGGAAAGCTGGTTCCGAAAGCCTGGGTCGTTGGGGATGAAGCGGCGATCGAAAATTTCAAATGAAAGAAGGGAAGGAAAGGCAGGGAAAACCAGATGTCAGTCAAACTGCGTTCAAAGAAGAAAAATCGAAGGAAGGATGACGAAAAAAAAAGAGCAGAGGTGAGGGAAAGGAAGGCTCAAAATGAAGTTTCACATCAGAAACAATCAACTGGTTATCAGAGTCTCCAAATTGAGGCCACGCAGATGAGGCCGGGAAACGAAAAAGGGGGGAAAAGGTGGAGGGTCAGGGTAAGGGTGTAAGTAGTGTAGACGCGCAGCAAAACCTACAAGAAAAAAGAAGGCGTCAAGCGGGAAGAAAAACGTTTAAGGGGGAGTGAGGTAAGCGGGGAAGCGCAAAAATGAAGAAGGTTGCAGCCTGCAGGCCAGCTTATTAATTCAGGACGAATACGAGAAGGACGCTGGCGGCCTCTGGGGAAGCTCGCAAAGATCGCTCTAAACAAGGGGGGCCGAGGAAAAAAGGGCTGGGTTCGATGTCGAGAGCTATTTACGAAGCACTAAAATCCCGGAGTTGAGTGAACAAAGCTAACACAAAATTAACCTTCTGCAGTTCAAATACGCACCCGAGGGAGCCCTGGTACACAAAAAAGTCGAAAAACTTTTTAACACAAACTTTGAAAGAGAGGGAAGGCATGGGGGGAGCTTTTACGCAAAGGAAACAAGGTGTTGGGTAATATCCTGCGGCTCCCCGCAGAGAGGGACAGTGACGGGAAGGAAAGAAAAAGGACGGAAGACTCGGCTGGAAGAAGAGTTAAAGAATTAGGACAGTTGGCCGGAAGAGCGAAAAGTCGAACTAGCTCGGGCAGTCAGGGGAAAAAAAAAGACGTGCAAAGGAAGACCAGAGCTCCAAAGCCATTGTTAAGCTGGCCCCCCAAAGATTATTAAAGGACGCATTCACTCCTGTTCGAAAGAGAAGTGGGCTGCATTTGAGAGAAAGGGGGGAAGGCCGGAGAAAAGGCAGACTGGCAGCTCAGCATCGTCAACGGGGTTGGCGGATATCGATAAAATGAACACCTGGTATGACGATATGCTACTCTGAAGGTAAGGTGGCGGTGGATAGGAAGGAGCGAGCGGGCGGGGAGAGAAAAACGGGGAAAAAAGTTATCGATCGCGTAAGGCGTTCGAACGACTATTATTCATAAAGAAACCAGCCGCCTAACGCACACATTTTAGAACGCTTTACTTTAGGAAAACGTCGAAAAAAAGCAAGTGAAAAAAAGGCCCGACGAAAAGATCGTTTTCGGCGGAAAAAGCACATCTATCGCCCTGAGAGGTCCGAATCTGAAGGGAAAACAAAAAAGTCGGTCTTACGAACAGGCAGAGAGGACGTCGCCCGGAAAGAAGAGCTGGAACACAGTAGGCCCTGGGAAATGGGCGGGAAATGAGGAGGGAGGAAAAAGGCGTGAAAAAAAGTAGCTTCTGGCGATCAACTGCTGGCGTATTGAGAGTACAGAAGAGCGTTTCGAAAAGGAGGAAAGGGAACTGCAAGATCAATTGAAGAGAAGGACAGGGAAGGATCGCTCGAGGATACGATCAAACGCCCAGACGAGAGAATACAGCGGAGGGATCTATATCCGGGCCGAAAAAGCGTGCTCTGAGAGCGGCTGGGGCACAAGACGGATACTTCAAGGGACTCCCACCATTGAGCCAGGAAGGACAATTAAGAAAGAAGAAAGGCTGGGGAAACTGACGAAGTTTTGGCGGGGGAAGCGCCAAACCCACTTTTTGTGATCTTAGAAGGAACCTTGCTGAGGGGGAAGGCATGAATCTCAAAAAAAGGGTTCTAGCTGCTCATTAACTCACTGGAAAGAAAAAAAGTTCGAGCGAAGGCCGAAAGTCTTGTGGGCGGGAGCCTTTTGGCCGTGGGTTTAAAAAAAGCGTAACTTTGAAAAAGAGCGCAGAAAGAAACAGGGGGGATTAGAAAGTTGCCAAAACGCTAAAGTTCTCGTCGGCCGGAAATAAAGTGGAAGAAAGGAAATCGGTTCGGGTACGAGGAAAATTGACGTGAGGAATAGCTTTATCAGTTGGGAAGAATCCGGTGGGGGGTGTCCTTTGCGTGCTGGCGAAAGACGCAGCACATAGAAGGCAAAAAAGTTCAGTGAAAAAGGAGGGGGTGGGAAAAAGGGACTGTTAGAGATGGTGGCGAGGCGTCCAAGAGGGCGCTTTCATACGGGGCTTCAACTCGTTGCCTGGGCGGAGAAGGAAAAAGCTGGCAGGAAGCACGGGGAACTGCTCATTAAAAAACTTACAAGGGTCAAAAAGAAGCGGAAAGCCAAAAAAGGGTTGGCAGGACACCGCTCGTGAACGCATTTCTTTTCTGTAATTGAACGCGCTACAACTACTTAACATCCGACTGAACGAAGAAATTCGAACCCGGGAGAAAAAAAAAAAAAAAAAAAGACGTCGGAATCTCCAGAGAAGGGGAGACCGATCTTGTTTCAGTGGTAAAAGGAGATAAGAGGAAGCCCAGCGCTGCTTTAAGGGAGAAGGGGCCGCGCCTGGATTTAGGTTGGTGTAACACTTTGGGGCTACATCATAGAAGCAGAAGCAGGAAAAATGAAGGGGAAAGCACACCGGAAAAACCGGAAATGGACGTCGACTTCGGTGTGTTCATACAGGATCCCCAGGCAGGACGGGAACTGCGGGGGTTGGGGAGAAAAAAGGGAAAAGATCAAGGGAAACACTTCCTCGCCGTTCCGAGATATGAAGGGATAACTACTTGTGCCTCCGGAAAAAGTAAAAGACGGAGGTGCGGGAGAGAAAGGCAAAGGGGGGTTCGACGTAATGATCCGCAGAAAAAACAGCCAGATGTGAGGTCTTCGGGTCTTTGGTAAAGTCCCTTTGAGTTATCGAACGCAAAAGAAACCGGGGGTGAAGCAGAAGAAACGAACGGAAATGCATGGCGTAAGCCCATTTGATGTAGTTTCTGGTTGAGCTGCTCCATATGGGTTTGGGTTGCAAACCCTGGAAGAAGGAAGGACTCAGGGAGGGGAAAGGGGAAGACTCGGAAAAGGAAGTCGGGGGGGGGGGAAAAAAGAAAACTGCAAGATGAGAGCGAGAGGGAAGATGGCAAAATCTTGAATCTTGAAAAGCGAACGCAGAAGTGGTGGTAGCAGGGAGTAAGAGAATAAGGGGGGGGGGGGCGCAGGGGACGAAGGAGACGCGCTTTCGCGGATTTCCGCCTTCAGGCGGTTTGAGTAAAGCATGAGAGGCGGAAAGAAAAAGAAGCGCCTGCGCGGAAAAAAGCAGCAAAAAAAAATTCCTCGGAATGCATTGGTGTGGCATTGACTGCTCTGGTGCTAAAAAACTGATCAATAACCAATCGGAATGGAGGGGGGGATGCCTAGGACAGGAGGGGGCTGTGGAGGCGCCAGACTTGCAGTACCCGCGGGGAGAGTTTGACGCATGCGAAAAGCCTGATCTCAGGGACCGACTTCACCGGGAAGTCAAAGGGAAAAGAAATACTAAAAAAGGGGGTCGGCAAGGACTGTCTATTGCGCGGCGCCGGTGGAAGACGAAACAGAAAGTTTGAAGAAAAGAAAGGAAAAACGAAATGGAAAAAGTGGGGGAAGGGGGGAGAGATAAGAGGCAAGGACCGAAATCTTCAAACAGAGGTGATCGAGTGGGGGGTCGCCGGCGACCCAAAAACGAGGGACCGGACAACCGGAAAGGGGGGAGTAAGGCGCAAAAGCCAGTAAAGGCATAAAAGTGAAGTGAGCCGAGACAGGCTTGGGCAGAGCGGGGGTAGGGGGAGTACCATCTCGGGTCACTCGGCGACAAAAGCCGCGAGCCGGAAGCATTGCGTGGGAAGAGGCACGAGGGAGGAAGGGGCGAAAACCAGAGGGCAAAAAAGATGAAAGAAAAGACTCGCTTGACAACGGAGG
>Ga0179593_1594502_pt1 | contig 10273 bp, 6 predicted proteins | sample CZODoug2_1_08_16_FD_185931 | JGI IMG/M metagenome (GOLD analysis project Ga0179593, IMG submission 185931) | Vadose zone soil fungal communities from Angelo Coast Range Reserve, California, USA - CZODoug2_1_08_16fungal (PacBio error correction) | ecosystem: Environmental > Terrestrial > Soil >...
TGAAACCTCTTCCGCCGGAGGGCCCCGCCGAAAGATGAAACGTTTGGGGGGTCCTCATAGATCTCTTAGTATCCCGTCAGAGTGTAAAAAGTGTGGCGGTGAGAGATGGGAAAACCGCAGGGATGAGCCAGTGTGCGTTCGGCACATCGGTAAAAAAAGGTCTCCCACATAAGTGCAAACGACCGTAGAGTTGCCCCTCCCTACGCGTAACCAAGCATAACGGAAAACAACAGCATTATCACAGGCGTGGCACCATGGGGGGAAAAGGGGGCGCAAGTCAGAGCAAGAGGAAAGGAAAAAAAGGAGCGGGTCCGCGGCCCCTCCAGGCGAGCAAGGAAACAGGATACACACAAGAGACCAGAAAGCTGACTGCAAAAAGTCCTGGACCGCAGCCGGTCTTTCCCTGTTCTGACTTGGGCGGTGACTCGGGTAGGTAGAGAATTATGGAATTTGCAAGGGGGTGCCCGGCACACGGCCCGGAAGAACACCAGCAAATTGACCGCTAAAAGGGGGGGGTTGGTGGGACCTGTATCAATGTTCGCCAGGAAAGTCCCGTTGAAAAAGAACTACAAAAAACAGAGAAGAGCACACCCTCAGGTCCGACTTTCGTAGGCCTATCAAAGGTCGGTCCACCGAGGAGAGGGTCCAGGTTTCTCTGCTCGGGGGGTTCGGGACCGATCTATGGGGGGGAAGTGTGGGTGTCGTCTACTTTGAAAAACTTGGGTCAAAGCACTGACCAAAATAATTTAAGGCAGGAGCGAAGGGCACAAGGGGGAGAAAGGGGCGAAAGGTCGAGAAAGGGAGCGACGAAAAAAGCCTTAGGGCGTAATTAGTGCTGGGAATGCTGAGGGTAGGGGGGAGCAAGGAGTCAGACCCAGCTAAATATGGAGCCTAATGTTTGAGAGAGGTGAAATTTCTTCGAAAAATTGACACTTGGAGGGCATGAAATTCTAGGGCTAAGGAAGTATGCAAAGGTTAACCGATAGCCACCAGTATCTAAGGGCCGCTGCGAGCGGTCGACTCAACTCGTGAGGGACTTAGAGACTCTACAACGGGAAGGGCGGGCGAGTAGGGAGCGATCGCTAGAGGAATTTAGAGCGTAATGGGTGGGATCTCTAATTTTCAGTTGGTGGTCTTAACGCGAGGAAAGAACGGAAGATCTCTACAAAAGTGGTCACTTTCCGAGGCTCGCAGAAGCCGAGAACAAAAGAAAGCAAGGAACGTTAAGGAAGACAGACACGGGTGGGGCCAGATAGGGTAGCGAGGCAGAGGGCGGTTTCTGGGCATTCAAAGCCGGAAGAGAACATCGAAATACGGGGGAACGACCGCTTCTCATAGGTGGAAGGCTCGCGCTCGCTCCGTACACTGACGGGTCCTGAGGGAGCTGGACTCGGTAAGAAGGGATCTCTTTGACCATTGAGAGAACGTGGGACAAAATCCGTGCCTTACTCTGTTCCCTCCGTGGAAGACTATGACCTGCAGGTTTAGCGGGGAACCGCATCGTGGCAAGGGTCGATCACAGTCTATACGGGGGGGGAATGCTAAGAGATGGCACTAAAGAACCTTCTAGTGGGAAGATCGGGTCAGGGGTCCTGATCCTCGTAAGCGTGTCTAGGGCGGCTTCAGGCTAAGAGCTCTCAGAGAAGGAGTCTCCCATGGGAGGGGAGGAAAAGCTCGATGGGCAAGAACTCGAAGAGATATCTCGCGGGTACTGGAAGGGGTTCTCGGGGGCACGCCACCTTTCTAGGGCTGGGAATGGCCGGCGAGGAAAAGCGACAAGAGAGCGCAGAAGCAAAAGGGGACAAAGCTACTGGGAGGGGCGGGCGGAACACTTCAAATGTTCGCAGTCGCCTGTGGCCTAACGGAGGCAAGCAGAGAGCAAAAAGTTTAAAAAAGGGCGCCGGCACCTAACGCCCAGGAAGGTATCGTCGAGTAATCGGTGGCCGGGTGAATGAGGGGGAATGATCAACAACAAAGAAGGAAGTTAGGGTCGTGATTTTAGGAGTAAGTGGGGAGGGCGGAAAAGGGCAAGGGGAGGGGAGGCAAGCAATTTCCTACTGGAACTGGGGAGTCGGGGGGGAGAAATGACACTCGCGAAAACAAGGAACAATCGGATACTTGAACCAAAGAGGGGGGGATTCAGTCAGCTCCGCAGGGGAAAACGGAAACCTTCCAGACTTCGAAAAGAGAAGGAGCTGAAGACGGAAGGAAATGATCATTCCGAAACCACACGAGGGGAAACCGATTAGAAGAGATCATGAACGGAAAGAAGAGGAGGGCGAGATCTGAGAAGGTGAGAGGCCCTGGAACAAAACCGAGGGAGGGAGAGGAAAGGCGCAGAGATATCAGGAATAAGGACTTTAAAGAATCCAGATAGAAGGGGGGCGCATCTCCTAGGACAGAAATACTGGGGTCATCCAGTCTCTTTGGGGGACAGGTCGGTGAGCGTGCGGAGGAGGACGAGGTAAAATCCCCACAGGGAGGATTTCCGAAAAAAGAGAGGCCGAGTTATCAACCCGAAAGCTTCAAAGCGTCAGGGCAATGGTCTCCCTAACGCTGAAAGGGAGGAGAGCCTGATTGGATACCGAGTAGGGACCTCAGACGAGACTGCCAAAGGGGAATAGATTGCCGAACGAGATCCGGCGGAGGGGAGGGCGAAAAGAGCTCTAGACTGGCCGATGAGAGGGGCCCTCTTCGGTGGGATAAGGGATGGCAAAAAATCCGGCATCCAGCTGGGGGAGTCCTGAAAAGAAGGCAGTCACAAAATTTGTTAGGGCGAGGGATGGAGGGGGGTGACGGGGGTGGATAAGTAATTCACTGAGGGCTGAGGACTGGTAGCCAGAATACGCGACTAACCGAGGGACTATGATTTTAGGCGTTGAATGAAACCGTGTCCAAGTCTCTATGGGGACTCATTGCAGGTGTCCTCCAATACCATGCTGGTTTGCAAGCAGAAAGTCACAGAAAGGAGATCAAATAAAGAAAGTAAAGTACTGTAGGGTCGCCTTAAAAGAGGCTGTCAAAAAAGCACCACCGGAAAACCATTCAAAAACGGGGGAAACCGGCAGGGGGCAGGGTCGTAGGAAAGACAAGGGACCGCCGGAGCTCAAGGAGCCATTAAATCGTCTTCCACCAAGGCGAAAGGGGGTCAGAACAATGTAGTCGGAGGTAAGACCCTAAAAGATCTAGAAAATCCCTGGAAGGGACTCTCCGGGGCTTGCTCGCATGCCGCAAGCCCAGAAAAGAGAGATCGGTAAAAAACACGATCCTATTATCAAATATCTCGTCTAGTGCATCGCTTTGCAAACGTAGAGAGCGGTGAGCATAAAAACCTATTCGGGGGAAGGGAAAGAAAGAAGCTCCTATCATCTAATGCGGGAAAAAAAAAAAAAGAATCAACACTCCCACCCGAACACCACCAGAACGCCGGCCAGAGAGCGATCCTTCCCCTCTCTTCCAGGAGCACAGCCTAATGGCTCCCTACTCCTGGATCGGAGAGCTGACGAGGGGCCAGAGAAGGTCGTACAGGGAGGATCGGGGTCTACGTTTCTAGCTCCAAGGGAATAATCCCCGTGTCTTCTCGTGTCCTGCGTCAACCTCGGACTCGGAAAGGACGAACGCCAGTACCACGCGGAGAAGCCACCGGGGGTCAGTTATATTAAATATGACGTTAGAAAAGATGACTAGAGCAGCGGAGAGACCCTTCCACTCGTTGGCGGCCTGGGGGGGGCCGTCTAGACTGCAACCGCGAAGCGATAGAGTCCCTGGGAGATTCCGCACGCTGCTTACAGTAGACGAAGCCGGGCGGGTGCCGGTCTCAGACAAACCCTCAGGGAAAGAGCAGCTCTCTTCGGGGTGTGCTAGCTCCCTCTTCTTCGTCCCGTTCTGGTCGAGGGTCGGTAAGAATGGGACTGGTCTCTGGGTAACCTCTCCCTGGGTTCTTACGGCGGGATCTGGGTGTGTTACTCAATGACGGGTGGAAGAAGCTCTGGTTATTGTGGAGAAAGGCAAAATTGCTCACCCTCTCGCCGCAAATCCAGAATAATGCGGAGTCTTAAACATCCTCAAGCACAGCCAGGAGGAGGCGAGAGGAACGGGCTCAGTCGGCGGTAGTAACATGTGGCGATAGGAAGATCGAGAGGTAGAAGATCATTTCCAGGGGACATACCCTAAGTTCAAGGTAAGAAAAAAAAAAAATTTCTAGGGTGCTGTCTCGCCTTCGGCGGCCAGTTCGAACACAACCTCCATCCTCGGGTTCTAGAATGGCATAGTCGATAAAAGCTCGACAGGACAGCGGCTAGGGGGGGTCGCTTCCCTGTCTTAAGGCATCCCATGTTAGTCACTGCTTCCAAAGTGAAGGGAAAGGAGAAAAAAGGAAAGCACAGCGCACTGGGTTTCAGAGCTCCTAGACGGGCAGGAGCGCGGGGGTGTAAGAGCCTCCTATCGTCCAAGGGTGTCGTTACCCGATAGGGGGGAGGCTCATTTCGTGTTAGGTAAATTACCAGGGAATCTTCTACAAGAACGCTTAGTCTCACCGGAAACGGCGCGGTAGCACGTGTTTGAACCAGCGGCACAGAAACCTGCCGGATTACATCCGCAGAGGAAGAAAAAGTGTCGACCCGCGGGCCAGTACAAGTCACATCGAACCGGCACACACATTAGGGGAGTCCCGGCTCATGGTGAACGGCGCAGGTGCCTAAAAGGAAAACGCGTGTAGCGGATTCATGCTCCTGGTTTTCTAGGTAATACAGATCAGATCCAGAGGGGGGGGGAACAAGAAACATGGGGGAAAAGCAAGAGGGGGGGTTAGACGTCTCGAACCGAGGCGTAAAACCCGATACAAGTGACATCGTACAGGGGAAATGAAAGTGGGGAGTCGGCTGCCTGACCGTGACTCTCCGGATTGGAACGACGGAATAGAAATACTGGGACGGTGCTAGCGCTTGGGAGATAACGTGCGTCGACCGCGAAACGGCAAAGATCGAAGAAGAGCCCGGACTTGGCCTGCAAACGGGCCAAGGCGGGAGACCGGAACGAGGAGGTGGGCCGGCGAAAGATCTCTCCCAATCCTGGACTCAGAGTCGAAAGAGAAAGATCGCTCAAGGTAACGGGACATTCCTGTGTTGACCTTAAACTTCGCATAGAAGTCTTCTAAGACAAAATACCACTTCCTTATTCTAAAACTAGAGATGGTATCGAAGCTAAATTTAAACCCCTGGCATATCAGGCCGTCTCATCTATCAAATAATCTCGCTTACAGGGGCTAGGGGTGCGTAAGACGAGATCCTAAGGACGTCGCGCTAGGTGCAAAAAAAACATAAGGGGCTCTCTGCACAGCAATGGGGGAAATGCCCGACCGTTGGCAGTAAACTATTCTATCGACGTTGGCTCCTTGGGGCTCACCGATCAATGGAGAAATGAACATCCCTTCGAATTACCCAGTAACTTGCCAGGGAGTAGGGCCCGGCCTCGCGTCGGTAGACCTACACTTCGTACCTCCTAAACTGCAACGAACTTCCGTGAAGAGCCAACTACGAAATCGGCAGATCCTGGCGACTAGGAGCAGTTTGCGCGGATAGTGTGGACGGTGTGACCCTATCTAACTTGTTTTGACTAAGGGGCCTCCGCCCGGTCATCGTAGCTCGCGGAATCCTGTCAGGATGCTGGTCTCGGTGTCTCCCAAGGGATCGCTCTATTGGATCCAGGGACGATATCTCTCTGCGCGAACAGTGATGGGCTCCCCGGAAGGGGGAGTCGTTGGCAGGGGGAGAGGACTCGCGCGAACTCGAGGTCAGACCTCCGCTCGGGAGAGGCATAACATTGTCTCCTCCCGTAGAAGTTATTCGCCCGGGCTCCGAAGTAATCGTGAAATTCCCTATAGGAAGATGTCCGAGCAGTTTGGAGGGGGTTACAAAAAACCCTGGTTTCTGCCGGGCAGGAAAGAGTAGAGTTCCGGGCGAGCGAACGTGGGTCAGGCAGGGGGGAAAATCCTGTTTTCCGAGCCGCGGGGTAATGTTACTGCTATAACGCATAATGAGTTAGAATTGAACGGAGGAGCAACTAATCGGGGGTAGTTCACTTGGGCGCACGTCGTCTGAAGAAATTACCGGTAAAACTCATCAAGTCCGGAACCAGCGCTCACCAAAAGGTAAACTGCCCTGTAGAGAGAAGTCGCTCGGAAACCCTTATGATCGAGCGGGGCGCCCCAAACTGTCAAAGTTGAGTCGCTGTCCATCATTGTGACCATAACCGAATGGTGTCTAGCGGGGATCTACATTTACTAAAAAAAAGAAAGGAGCCGCTGGGCAATTAGGGGGATGCTAGAAAAACCTTGGGACCCCGAGGCGTAGGTGGGAGTAGAAGAGTTTCCTCTCAAGACAGAACCTGCCGCATCTTTTGAGGCCTACCTTGCAGATTTCTTAGACCCTGTAAGGGAACTTCCGCTAATGGGTCTATCTAAAGCAAGCCACCGAGCCAGGCACGACTCTCTTTACAGATAGCAAGCTAACGGGGAGGAGGTGGCGTAATCGATCATGAACTGGCGAGGTTCCGCGAATGGGAGAGTTTCCGTGAGAAAACCTGAAGGAGAGAACGCGAAAGACGATGACGGTCGAGCTTCAATTCTACCACGAACCGCGAAGATCTCCCTCCGCGGTGCGAGACTGACCGCAGAAAAGAGCAGGAGGATGGGCTTTAGAGGTCATTAAATGCAGGGTAGACTCCCCTTCAGGTGGAAACCATAGAAAACCGGGGAACTCGAGAGGCCTGCGGTTGAGCTAAAAGCGTACGGAGGGGCCTGAAAAAAGCGTGGCCGGAGGAGGTGCCTCTTAAAACTCTTTAAAAAGAGGGCGAGCGTTTTGCAGCGTGAGCGACTTTCCCAACCGTGGCGGCCAACCGGGGGAACCCTCGGCGGGTAGGAGTATGCCTAAGTGAGGGAGCAGCGGTTAAACCATCTGAACTGCATATCACTACGAGTCGGGGCAGCGTTCGTCAGAATGGGAAATCTTAACCTCTCCACTTGGGGCCGACGAAGCCCGGGTTAAGGATCCACGAGAAGAGCGATCGCGCGGCCAAGAAAACGGCGGCTCTAACATCATTCCTGCCAAGCCGAGGGGAAGGGGAGGGAAAAGAGAGACTGACAGCGAGGCCTCCGATCTATATAAGGCGCAGATCGGCGCTGGGCTCTTTAGCTCTTCTCGATGGGGCTGGGGGCCTTGTCGCGAGGATCCAGCGAGCCGCTCAATGGGAACCTCCAAAGTCCTCCAGTGGCGGTTATAGGTCTTCTCCCCAGCCGTCTCAACAGGCGCCCTGTGGAGGAAGGGAGCAGGGGGCGCCGGTCAAAGGGCCTCCGCGAGAAGAAGCGCAGAGGGCGCCGTACTGTAAATGCGGCAAGTCCCGGCCTGCCGCGCCGGGTAGTAGTTCGTTGAAGTCGTTGCCGGGGGTGCAGATGGACCGGAGACACCCATCAAAGTACGGGTTATTCGAATTTGGAGTATCAGTATGGGTGAGGTGGGCGGAATTTCTTTGCAGCATTGAAGCCATAAGAATGGGCCAAGTCGGGTGGGAAGATCGCTAAAAACGACCTCGCCTCGGGACCAAAGAAAAAATCTGGAGGTTCGCAATACCAGTGAAAAAGACGAGCAGCGGACGAAAAAAGAAGCCCCGTCGAAAAATGCGGGAGCTGAAGACACGCCTTCTAAGGCAGACCAGAAGTAGGGCCCGGAAGCCGAAGACAGCTGAGAAATACAAATACCGCGGGAAAACCGGGCGCGATCGGAAAGGGGTAGGAAGCCCCCCGCCTCCTCAGGTCCGGGGGTCTTCATCTTAGTCTGCGGGCCGGGAGAACCGCACGTCAATAAGCCGGGTAGTCACTCCCAGCTACGGAACCGAAAGCTCTCAAGACTACGAGTCATACCCGGAACACCCTGATGTGCGTGGCGCTGGCTCGAGATCGACAAAGAAACACAACGGGAGAGTACAAGAGGAATTGCCTCAGAGAAAGACGAACAGAACGAATCACCGAACGGTGCCGGCTGCCAGTTACGGTCGCAAAGGAATCTGCCGATCTCGGGCGCAAGAACGCAGGCAACGGAGCGGGCCGGCCGCCGCCGCGCTGTGAAGCGGATCGAAGTAGGGAGGCTGTTCGCATATCACCAGGCCTCAGAGACGACGGCGTCAACGGGTATGAGCTCGTCTAAGTGCGAAGCTCCGGTTCGGCCGAGTGATGGTCGCCGGGACAGGCCCCGGGACGAGAAGTCATGTAGGCGCGGGAAGGGCTTCCAGGAAAGCAGGACCGCGGCTGATGCCTCGGACTGGTCATGCCAACCTCCAGCAAGTAGATCAATAATCAGAGTACCGGTTCTGGGATTGCAGGCGGCCGGATGGCAAGTCAAAAAGGATGAGCAAAATGGTTTGCCTACCCCGAACCTGAAAAGCTTTACAAACCAGAACACTCAAACATAGGATACATCAAAGAAGGGAAAACTGGAAATTGGAATGGGTCTCTCAGAAGGCTATCAGCCAAAAGCCACCCCATCAGGGAGACTACCGCTAAGCAGTGCCGAAGTGAGATCTTAAGGAAGCCCAGTCGCGGCCAGAATACTAAGGCGGACAAGCTAGCAACCGCAGTCGCCGGCAGGAAATGCTAGTATTAAAAGGGCGACCAGAAGATAATAGACGATGAGCCTGGGTCTCGTTACAATCTTCTAGCGAAGGTCGCCCTGGCCCCTCCCCCCCGGAGGCTTACTGCATTCGACTGAGTACCAGTAAGGGGAACGGTACCGCCGAGATCAGCGAGCTAAGGGGAAACCGTAATCTTTGACCTCCCTACCAGACGGTGGCGGACGGGGGATCCGGAAGGCCGGGAGGGAGGCAGGGGGAGCGGCTCCGAGAAGAGGATAAGGAAAGTCACGGTGTCATGACACGAACGGCTCAAAATCAAAGTATGCAACAGTGGACGACCGGGAGGGAAGGTCTCGAAAATCGTTAGAAAGACATTAGAGTCACAGGATGCCCCAGAATGCTTAGAGGACCCGGGAAAAAGCCAACACGGCGGAGCCACGGGAGGGTCACGGTGTGGGGGGTACCTCTCCGTATCCCACGAGACTATAGAACTATATACCTAGCGGACCCTATGCAAACGGGCGAGAAGGGGACTCCACGATAACCTGCCGTATCATAGAGATGCCATGGTCTCTTTCCACCTAGGCTATTTTGCGTACGAGAAGAGTTGACTAAAGAAAAAAAAAACCAAACGATCCTCTACTTTAACGAAAGAAACGCTATGAGCACGTAGTCTCTAGTGACGTGGAATTGAAGGAGCGCCAACCATAAGAAAACTCAGGTGCTCGTCGGAGAAGCTCGGGAAGGGTGGTGCTAACTTGGACCTTCTCTCATCGCGAGAACGCGAAAAGGGGGCAGAAAGAAGCGGGATCGTTGCACTCTACCTGCTTGGAGGATGACCTCGCGGAGCAAAAGCTCTTGGCTCACATAACTCGACGTCGCGCAGCCTCTCCAAGGCGGGGCATCAACCTAAACCGGGAAAATGTAGGCCATCCAATAAAAAGGTCTTCCGCGGCGCGACCGCTGAACTGAACCCGACACCCTTAGAGTGGGAGGCGTCGACAAAAGCTCGACGCGAAAAGCTGGAAAAATAGTGGGTGGAGAGTCACATGGGCTGAACTGCCGAAAAACGTAGAGTCAGGGTCCCATGATCAAAAGGGAAACTCACCGACAGCATTTCGTCACGCCCGCGAGGAGGATACGCGGCTTCGGGGAAGATGCCGCTTCCAAGGTCAGTGAGGAAAAGGCGCGAAAACTGGCCTTGCGGCACGACCGTCTTGTCGGGCCGAGTGAAATTCCAACATCTTACCGGGCTCTGTTAAAAAATCACGTGGGGGGGGAAATGGGTAGCCAACAGAATGGTAGCAGGACTCCCGGGCTCCACTCTGTCACGAACAGCCAGATTCCTCAACGGGAGAAAGGGAGCAAAGGAGTCTCCAGGAGAATGATGGAGCTGCGGGGTGGCTTTGAAAAGAGGGCAGGGAGAGCTCAAAAGAAAAAGGATCGACGCCAATAAGAGGCCCGCGACGCGGCGGAAGTCACCAAATATCGAGTGGGGAAGATTACATGGGAAGGGCATCTCTGTGTGGCTGGTGGGTGTGGCTGTTGGTGTTGTTATGCGCTTGACTACCGGACGGGGACACGGGGAGACGAATAACGACCTTGAGCGTGCGCGACAGGCTGGAGAGAAATGGTCAGGTAGACGCGACGC
>Ga0179593_1607141_pt1 | contig 10273 bp, 11 predicted proteins | sample CZODoug2_1_08_16_FD_185931 | JGI IMG/M metagenome (GOLD analysis project Ga0179593, IMG submission 185931) | Vadose zone soil fungal communities from Angelo Coast Range Reserve, California, USA - CZODoug2_1_08_16fungal (PacBio error correction) | ecosystem: Environmental > Terrestrial > Soil >...
AGATTAAGTATTGTGGCCTGCTACACCGAAAAGGTGGAAAGAGAAACTAAACGTTTTAAAAAATAATAAATACGGGAATCAAAACTCTCGCTGGGGACTAAAAAAATAGAAGCTGGCCATTTGCAATCTTACTTGATAGCGAAATATGGAAAGACCTTGGTGGCGGGGAGAAGGAATGAGTCGACAAGATGGAACAAAATCGAGAATTTTTAAAACCAAGACCTGGGGGGGTAAGTTTTACCCAGAAAAACGGAAAATTAAGGGAAAACTACAGAGAATGGCATACGGGACGTTGGGTGAAATAAATTCAAAAAGGGGAAGCGGTCGTGAAAAATTAATAACTATAAAGGAAAAACGAAAGATGTCCAGAGAAAGATTTCCGCAGCAGGTAGGTCTGGGGGCTTATTCAGGGTGGCGATCAACATAAAGGTAAACGCTTGCCGGCAGAGTTCTTGGTATAAAAAAGAAAAGGTGGCGTTAGCCACCGTCGAAAGACCTTGAGAATTGCTCGAGGGGGCCCCGCAAAAAAAAAAACGTGAACTCAGCGCTCGGGGACGTCATGAAATGGCCAAGTTATCTCACGCAGGAATAACCCGGGAGAGGGAGTCACAGAGAATATCCTATTCTTGGGAGTGGGAAAGTACACTTACGATTGACAAAGAGAGGGAGTCAAACTCTGGCTTGAACGTCAAGTCAATTCGGGGTCAGGGGGAAAAACTCGAAGGTGTGTGGCCGCCGTTATCATAAAGGTCAGTTGAAGACTCTGCAGGAGAGGTATGTGAGGGAGGGGAGAGGTGGAGGATACGAGATCGACCTGGTCTAACGGAAACAAGAAGAAGTCGAAGGACAGCCCGGCCTTCAAGGCAGGGAGTACCCATTTCGTCGTTCTCTGCTTAGCGCAGCCAGAAATGTGTGGGGGGAAAATGAAGGGATACGCGGAACTTAAACCCACAAACACAAAAAAAAAAAAGACAAACAAAACGACAGTTTAACCGTATTAAATGCTTGAAATTATTTCAAGGAGTCCGGAAACCTCTGGTCTAGGGGGCACAAGGAAATCGAAACCTCCAGTCCGAAAACGGGGGACAGACGTAGGCGAGACACAGGCTTTGCCGCAGCTACTCCACGCGAACATTTTCCTTCATGGCCATGAGACCTATAGTTTTGCTATTGAGGGATTATGGAATTGGGGAGAGGGTCTAACATATCGTTTGACCTGGGGCAAGGGAAAAAGTGACTTAAAAACAGTACTCGCAATTGAAAGGGACAAGAAATGGCGTCGAATCTCTAGAGCTCCTTTTTCTCCCCCTCCAGCGCATCTGTTTTGCTGGAACTCTGAGATCTCACAAACACAGGACTATTAAGGAGAAACAAGATACGATGATTCGCCAAGGTTTCAGGTGATAGGGGGAAGAGTGGGAGGGGGGTCAACACAAAAGGGTGGGATAATCAGATTACCTATCTCGACCAAAGTTATTCTGCGCAAGGTCAAGGGGGGGGGGGAAAAATTATCGATTCGGGTGCGGGGGACCTGTCTTTACTCCCGTCTTGAAAGTTAAGGAGGGGGGAGAGAGTTCGGGTGTATGAGGACGTGCGCGCGCAGGAGTACCGGCACGGGTGGAAAGTATTCGGATGCAATGTCTTGGTTGGGTGAACCGCGACCGGCTAAGAGGGCAACACATGTCTGGCTCGCTTAAGAAAAAGCATGGAATATCCGATACCTGGAAAAATCGTGAGAGTCGTGAGTAGTAGTGCGGTCTCTATACAGTTTTTCCTGCTTGGAGAGCGATCGGCTTCTTAGGAAAAGACCAGGTCGATCCTCGAAGAAACCGTACTTCCTTGCCGATCAGGAACCCCTGTCCCTATGCGCGCTCTTAACTTCCCCCTATCGGATTGAGGGGAGGAAAAAGACCGGAGGTTAACCAGAGGAGAGGCAAACCCTTCGAGCTCGACTAAAATTGGTGGGGACCGAATGTCGACTGCAGTCAGAGTTTGGAAAAGAGGAGGCTTCGCTTGCAGGTTAAGCAAAAGTTGATCAGAGGTATGTAATTTCCGCTCGGATGAAAGGCAAGGGAAGCGGGGGAAGGCTCACCGTGGGGAAGGGGAGAAACCGGAGTCTGTGGCGCCTAAAGGGGAATTCTCTAAAGGGGGGACTGGGGAGACAAATTATATAAGGAGGGAAGAATAGCTGGTTCCTGTTACCCGGGAGGACACCTGCCATAACAATGGAACGCTGTCAGGCGAAATCTATGGGTACTAAAGATCGTGGGCTTACCCCTTCGTATCGAGGATTTGCCAGTCAGCACGCGGTGTGTAAAATTATAACATGGCAGATCATCATTCGAATGTGTCGATGCCTGGTTGGGGCAAATGTACCAAAGCGACGGGGGCCAAAGTGAGAGGGGGCGATTTGGGAGCAGTCTAAGGGGGAGCGTCTTACAACCGTTGCTTTGGAGATCCAGCTGGACACTGGAACAATTTGTAGGAGAGACCAGGACAAACGTTAAACCAGGATTCCTGGGGAAAAGGCTTAGGGGAGGTACCTTGGGCGGTTCGTCACCAGAGGAGGGGCCTCTTCTCTCCGTTTCTACGCGAACACGTCCGTCGCTCTCGTCTATCCATGCACTGAACCCTATCATTGGGAAGGGGGGCTTTGTCTCGTTTGTGGTAATACGGGGTGTTTTACCGTTTGGTGAGGGTGCGTAATTCGGCTGCTATCCCACGTCCTCGGGTTCCGTGGAAGGTACAGGCATGAGGGGGCTTTCAGGAGGGTAATATTTAAGGGGACCGTGCTATAAGGACGCTCGGGGAAATAAAAACCAAAAAAAGCCGGAAAAAGCTCTCGTGTGTGGAGACCTGGCTCTCATTCGGAACTGGAAAATATAGGACAGGGCTAGGAAGCTTTGGGGAAAGAGTACTTCCGTGGGGGGAAATTTAACTTATGGGCAGGTCCCCGGAGGAAAATATTTCTTACCTCCGCTTACAACTTAGACCGCAAGTCCAACTAAAGGAAAAAACCAGTTGTCAGTGAAGAAACGAAAAATCTTCCAGATGAAAGTCGATACATGTAGGAAGGCCCAGAAAGCGTGTTTGGAAATTGGAATGGTGGACGATAAGAAATCAGAACAAAAAGACCCTGCCCTTTGAGTGACGCATGAGTTAAATGAGGTTTGAAACTCAATCCTAAGGGAAGAAAGGGCGCAAGGATTAACTGGAAAACAGGAAGCAAGAACGAGTGCATCAAAATCGGAACAACAACTTATCTAGGAGGAAAGCGAAAAAATAGTAGTCTGGATGAAACTCTTGAAAGATGGGCGATATTTGGCAAAAAAAAGTCATTCCCAGTTAGCCATGGACGTATCTTTGATTAAACGAAACGAAAATGGACCCGGGGGTTGTCTGAAAAAAAGTTAACAAAAAGCTGGCTCGGGAAACTAAATCGCAATTAACTAAGAGAGTCGATTTTCGTACTTCGGACCTGAAAAGGGAGTTTTGCATTTAGAAGGCGAGGAACCTCATTTCGCGGAGCTACATCGGAAAAAAGAAGATGAACGGGGGAAATCTAGGAAAGACTATCACCAAGGGATAGGGGAAAGAAGGCTTGCAACCGAGGAAGTAAAGTTGAACTCTTGCAACGGTCTAACGAGCAGGCAATTCCTTATCCGGAGAAAGGGGGCAATGAAGTTTTTTAATCGGGACGGTTGTGCGTTGCCGGGGCGGTGTCGTTTGTGACAAGGTAAGGGAATAGCAAAGAAAAGATATTGCCAGTGGGGACACCCTTTGTCGTTGAGGAAACATCGAAAGGAAGTGAAAACCAACGGACTAAAACCAGATGGTACCCGAACAGGTAAGAAAAACGAATGTGGATTACCAAGATAGTAACGCCAGAAACGCTGTCGCCGATAACTTCTATCTGGAAAGGAAATGTTTCGTTTCTACGAAAACGAAAAGTTCCAGCCAACTTGGGAGTCGCCATAATGGGATCGACGCATTATCATTCGAACGAGCGGGCAATTTAAAAACAGATGTTGGAAGTTTGCAAAAGGATAAGTTACAAGAAATGGCTCATCTTATGGGAGAGGACAACGGATCGAAGAAAAGTGGAAGAATCGGTAACCTTAACTAAGGTCTTCGGCGAGAAAAGTTAGAAAAAGTGCGGAGGAGAATGGATCAGGAGGAGGATCTACAGGAAGAGCACAAAAGAAACTGGAAACCGGCATCGTTTCTTAATCGAGATTTTTCTTATCCCAGTCTTCGACCGGGCATGCCTTACGATCAAACAGCTCCGACGGTTTCAGGACGCAAATTGGGAGAGCACCGATAAAAGCCATCCGAAATGACGACCGTTCTTTAAGGGAATGCCAGTCTGAACAGGCAAGAGAGCGGAAAGACGTAAAAAGCTGGATGTAACGCGAATAGGGACGGAAGGTCTTTCTGACTTGAGGGAATGTCCGACATCAGGGAAACCGGACGCGGAAGAATCCGATTGGGGGGATACGGAAACCGACGAGATAGCCCTTTGAAGGTAAAAAAAAGCCTCCTACGGGCGCGACCATCACCAAGTCGCCGGCGGAGGAGGATGCCAATCCTGAGGGAGCGGATGTGGTTGCCTCGAAAAGGGAGGAGCTCTTTAAATCGTATCATCAACGCCATGCCTAAGAGTTAAGGACTGTAACGGATCAGTTCAAACGATACCCCGAGAGAAAAGCCCAGGAGATCTTTAAAGAGGAAAAAGAACCCTAACTATTGCGAATTGAGAGTAAATTACCTCGGCTATTGTCTAGAGTAGAGGGGATCTGATCTGAAGACCAGAATTGAAAGCCCAAGCGTCATAACGAAAGGAAAAGGAGCGAATCGGGAATCGACTCGAGAGTCCGCGCGTTAATCCAAGAATAAAAAAAAAACACACTGGGTATTTAAAAAAAGTGAAAACAAAGCCAAGAGGTTCCGAGAGAGCGAGGAGGGGGTCGCTATGCCGATTGGGAAGGATCAACAAGATCTTGTCAGGATCAGATTGACGGACAAAATTATTGGCGGCTAGAAGGACGTTTGTTGTCGGGGGGTGGGTCGGCAAAACGTGAGGGGACTTGCATCGTTCAGGTGTAGGGTGGTCGATATCGCGGGGGATCGAGGGAGATTTCTCTGAGGTTAACGTAAGACAGTGATAGGAAAAAGGAAAAGGGATTTGCTGTTAGTGGCAGATTAGGGACCAAAATGAATCATAGATAAGTCCCTCCAAGGAGTGGAAAATTCACGAAAAATTCGAATGCGTGGGCGAGGATCTGCAAGGGAAAAGGGGAAAAAAAGCACATACCAGTGAGGGTCGGACTCCGAAGCCCACCTATAAAGAACATGATATGTCTTAAGGATGAAACAGGAATGTCGGGGGCAGAAAAAGAGAAAACCGAATTGTTGTGGCCGACGTTTAAGCAAGAGGTGGAAATAATCGTTCTTTAATGAAGGGAGGTCCTTTATCTAGCATGTAGGAGTCTTCTGGACCGGACCTGCGGGCTTGACGCGGAGAAAGTGGAAGTAGAAAAAGACCCGGAGGGGGGTGAGAAACGCTACTTGAGAAGTTCTAGAGGAGAAAAAAAATTTGAGTAGAGAAAGAAGCGCTGCCCCAGGTTAGGTTCCTTTAGGAAGGAAATGAAGAAAAGAATAAGCGACCGCGCTCGAAGACTGGAAAATGGGGAAAAAGATCGTCGTAGCCTTCTATCGAGGGAAGGGAAAAAATTGGGAAAATTAACAGCATCCACTGAGACCATTATCCCCCAGAAGGAAAAAAGAAAAAGGATGTGGGTTCGTTCCAATGAGAGGGCAAAACCACAATCATGTCGAACGGGGCGGGGCGGGGGGCATGTGCGCAATGGATGAGGCGAAGAAAACCGCCAAAGGGGGGAAAAGGGGGACGTGAGAAAAGGACATATTCCCCATGGCCGGGAAGAATGTTCTGGTCTGATGACAGAAAAGATGGGGGGGGGGGGGGGCCGCCCTGTTTGGGGGAAAAAAAAAAGGGGGGAAAAAAAGTTTAGTTTCGTAGTTTCTCGTTCAGAAAGACTGTTCGGAAAAATGTTCGATCTTTGCTCTCCTGGGATAGGAGGGTGCAGGGTGCTAAGAAGTCGCAAGGGGCCCCAACCAAAAAGAGGTCAAACCGACAGGACTAGACAGGGCTTACAGACGCACCTTTGGCTCTGAGAGGGGTCTGGTTAAACGAAAAAGGCGCGAGGGGGGGAGCAGGTTCGTAATTAGACTTTCAGCCAGGATGGTCAGTCGCAGGTCTCCTCTAGCTGCCCAATCTCAGGGCCACGATCTAAACAAATTTACATATCCAACTCAAGCCTGCGGGCGTAAGTCCCGGATGGATCCAATTTTTTGTCAGATTCGGGACCTCCCTTGCCAAAAAGGTGGACGCCTCGAAGGAAACTTTGCGAGTCTTGCCCTGAAAGCACCGAAGGCAATCCGGCGCCTAAAAACCTGGGCCCCGAGTACCTGGGGAAGATATCTAAGTCGATCCCCAACACTCTGAGGGGGAAAAATAGGGAGTTTTTCTACCTCGTTCATGGGTGATCCTTTTTTTCGACCCTTTATCTCCTTGACATGCAAAGGTTGACGGCGCGGAAAGGGGAAAAATGGCTTATGTACTTTTAAAGATTCAGCCCGCTTTGCAAAAACCTCTTCAACCCCTTCCTCAAAAGATCGCCTTGTAGATAATATGTTATATGAGAGTATTCCGTTGAGGGGCGGTTTTCATGAATAACATGTAGATGGAGGAGGCAATGATCTGACCCAGCCGCGGGAAAATATCACGTAGAACGAGCACAAGGAGCCAGTGGAAGACAGGAAAGCGAAGAGCAAACGATGGCTGGTACGGAAAAAAAATGGAAAGGCGGGTTACCGGTTGGTTTCGGGGTATTGCCAAGAGGTCCTTCGCACAATGGCACCAGGAACGCTTGCGCCCCCAACATCGCAAAGTGTCTGCAGACAACTGACGAAACAGGTGGCGCCTCAATCGCAGGGAGAACGACCGGGGATTGCCCCAAGCTCGTAACCTCCCCAATCGGAGAAACTGCTTTGTGTATCCAGAACAGAAAAAGAAGGGACGCGTTCCGGCCATGCATCTGGCAAAAAGGGTGAAACGGAGGGGCGGTTATAAAAAAAGAAATCTCCGATCGCGCACTCCAAGGAGCCAGACACGACATATGTGGCCAACAAACAGGAAAAAGACAGAAAGGAAGAGGAGGAAGGGGTGATGTCTACCAACAGGAGAAGATAGAGCGAAATAAAAGAAGCTAAAGCGTTCTTCTAAAATCTTTCGACGGTCGATTGCATGAATGGGGGTGAGATCATACACAGTTCAGATCAAAGGGAAGCGATCTTTATCTCCGGAAAATTTTGGGGAGTTGAAAAGAAATCATGACGAGACATCGAGACAGCACCATGAAGGTGACCGGTCACAACCAATTCCCGACGAAGGCGAGAGATGAACGTTACCGGGACGCTTTAGAGGGGGGGGATCCATTCTGAACCTTCGATTATCGAACGTCACCTAGGGTTGGAGGACCGGCAAAAATTGGTGGGAATAAATGCGAGACCGTAACATCAAGGGTTCAACATCGGAGCGGGAAAGGACATCGAAGAGGTTATAGGCTGGTATTGGGGGGGGGGTAGAGATCGACCTTAGTAGCAGGGGAGCTGGCGCGACGTACAGCCCCTAGGAAAGGGGGGGGTTACAGGGAGCTGATTGGAGAATTGAGCGTACTCGATCGTATTTAGGAAGTCGAAAGCTTACTCGAACACCACAAACAAGTGCATCATCGTCACCGGGGAACCTGTCCGTACAAAAGCAAAAACCGAGTTCAAGGGGAAATCACCAATCGGCCCCATAGAAGGCCAATTGAAAAAGGTGACGAAGGTACGCTCGTGCCTAACATCGGGAAAATCTAAAACTTCTCGGCCTCAATAAATTGGTGGGGGCGAGCGAGGGGGGTACGAGATTCGACGATCCGCCCAATCGGCAGAGAAGAAAACAAGTCCTCGCAGATGAGGGAAGTAGGAAGTCGAGGGGTAATCTAAACAACGAGGAGGAAAAGAAGAAGAACCCACGCGCAACCAAAAGGATTCCACGAGCTGAAGAGAACGGGGGGAGGAGAGGGGAAGATGGGAAGAAACCGATAGTCGAAGTCTATCTCAAAAGGTGGGAAAAAAGGGAATTTTGGTTCGGATCCGATGATGAGGTGACGTCATCTTTCAAAGATGGGACTTTATTGGGCAATAAATCGAGAGGGTACGGAAAACCGTGTCGAGATCGTTAACAGAAGGGGGGGAAGAAGGGAAACCGGGGTGCCATTTAGTTTGGAAGAGTACGCGCTCCTAAAAAGCAAACATAATGCTGCTCAACCGAAAACGATTGGAATATAAAAACCCTGGGGAATCTTAAGGGGGGGGCTGTGCTCAAAGGGTAATCTTTAAGCCAAGACCAGTCTGATCGAACACAAGAAATCCGAAAAAGTACCGATCGGAAGAATGCACTCCCGTATGATTGAAGAGGTGCCAACCTAAGAAGAGAAAGAAAAGGATTGGTTGTTCCGGGTCAGCGGGGTAAAAAAAGGTGGGGGGAAAAATACGCTTCGTCGTGAATAAAAGGGGGGCTCAAGATTTAGGGGTAACTGCAAGCGGGGAGGAACGTGGGGGAGACGGTGAAGGAGAAACGAAAAAATGGGGGTGATTCGGAAGGGGAACTGGCAAAAGTCGACGGATAAAGAAAAAGGGGTAAAAGAGATGGAAATGAAGTGCGGTTAATCGGGCAATTGATCATCACCAAAAGAACGAAATTCTAGAAAATAAATTTCGGGACGGAAAAGGATGGGTTCCTTTTGGGGGAATCGCTCAAGGGTGGGTACAGGGATCCATCCGAGAGCCATCTCTGGGCGGTCCCGGTGGGTGGGCAAACATCAAAAAAAGGAAGAGTGCGAATTAAAATCGGCGTCTTACTGAGGAGTTGGGGGTCTTAACGCGCAAACGACGGGTTTCGTCGAAGAAAGGAACCTGGAACGTTAAGTGATCCTGGGGGGAACCGATCTTTTTGAAAACTCAATAGAAAAGGGTTGGACACCGGTCTTTTCGTCTCTTAGGCCAAAAGGCCGACGGTACGGAGGGGATGAAAATATTTTCGATGGCGTTACCTAAGACGGATGTCCTGGAAGTAAAGGAAGAGAAAATAAAAACGGGGAGACTCACACCCGAAACCCAAAAGTACGATTAAAAGCGGTAAACATTCTCAAGGGGGAGGAGGGCCACTGTTTTGACGCTTTTGGCGATCGGGGGAGAGGAAATATATTCCTTTCAGAATGCTGGGGGGGAGAGTTAATGACCTAAAAGGGAGGGAAGACTTCACCTGCTACAAGGCAACTGCAAATGCATGACCGCTACAAAGAAGGGGAAGTCAGACTAGAAATTCAAGGGTAACGAGTAGAAAAAAGGGAGGCGTCTTTGCTAACCGACAAGATCAACGCGCCTTTGTCATGGAGCTTAGCACAGTAAAGGCACTCAACTGAATACCAGGATCATCGTTCCTGGGAAAAAATGAAAGGGATAAAAGATGAACGGAGGGCAAATCGATCTCGAGAAAAAACGGAGAAATTCAGAGAAGAGATGCGTTGTTCAGGTTGACCGAGGGAAAGAGGGGGAGGACATGGTTTTCCCAGTTTCACAAGGACATTGTCGGAGGCTTGAGTTGAAAAAAAAAAGACCTATAGGAAGGTAAAGGCGCGTAGAGGTTTATTTTAGAATACCAAAAAGATGGGAAGAGATGGAAAAAGACGCGTAAGGCGGGGTATCTGGGATTAGTATCACTTCTTTAACTGAAGGGATGGCTTAGGGGGCTTGGGAAAATAACAAACAAAAAACAAAAAACCAAAAAAAAAAAAGAAAAAAAAAAAAAAGAAAAAAAAAACAAACTCGGAGCAGAACTCTTTGCCCAAAATATGAGAATATAAAAAGGAAAAAGGCACCACTACTTCAAGAAGTCCATTATCATCAAAGGGTCTGAAGTTCTGGGGACCTCCCATTAATACGGTTCTGTTTTGGTTGGAGGGGGAAAACGGATTAAAAAAAGGTCCATTAGTCACAGGCAAATGGAGAAACATCGAATTTCGGAGTGAAGAACAAACGAAACCGTCTTCCTTAGGGGGGAACAAAACGAAGTGCGTAAAACACAAAAAAAAAGAAAAAAAAAAAGAAAACACAATAAAAAAAAAGAAACAAAGAGTGAAAA
>Ga0179593_1743540_pt1 | contig 10273 bp, 10 predicted proteins | sample CZODoug2_1_08_16_FD_185931 | JGI IMG/M metagenome (GOLD analysis project Ga0179593, IMG submission 185931) | Vadose zone soil fungal communities from Angelo Coast Range Reserve, California, USA - CZODoug2_1_08_16fungal (PacBio error correction) | ecosystem: Environmental > Terrestrial > Soil >...
TGCCGCTGCGTGCGGAGACGATTCCCCGGACACGCGATCCTAACTCGAATCTGTACGCTCCGAGCCGCAAGAACCTTTTTGCGCATAGGTCGCGTGGTCTTCGTGCTCGTGTCGTCGTACCATTGGTGGTTTTGGTTGTGTGTCGACGTGCTCGAGCTCGAGGTCACTGGTCCCGAGAGTGACCGTCATGGACCATTCGAAATTCAAGCCCTCAAGCTCGTCAACCCGTCGTTTTCCCGTCCATTACGTACCGTTGATGATCTCATAGGTCGTGACATCGCTTGGGCTTAGCTTCACTGTCCTTTTCTCCGGTGGGAAATCGAACGGCGTGTGACGCCCCGGTGGTAAACTGTTGGCTGTACTGCTCACGCAGCTGGCCGCTAATCCGCCATCTTGCTGTCGGTGGGGCTGGCGCTGGCGACGATCAGCGGGCGTGACCGTCACCGTGCCGCCAGGCAGGGTGCCTCTCACGACGTTGGTGCGCCACCTTGAATCCCGTGCCGCCTGTAGACCTTGTGGTGCTGACGCTGAGTCATTGCCGGGATCGAGAGTCACGTCAGTGTTTAACCCGTCCCAGGGCCTGCCGCCGTTCCAACCGGTGTCAGCGCCAATCCGTTTTCCGTGCCGATTTTCGTACACGATCTCGTGCCGAACTGTAATCCCCGTGATGATGCGGTTGTATAATTCCCCTGCGCGAACGGTCGTCAGCCCTAGATACACAGCGCTGAGTGACCTTCACGAGATCCACCTGCGTGCTCGCAGAGGCAATGCCTTCGTCGTGGTTGTTCCGTTTGACGTTTTGCAGTTCGACGCGACCCATCCCACCCGGCGGCGAGAAAAGGGTCCGTCTATGCGTGGCGGTCAAGTCAACCCACCACCACCGCCGTGCCGTTGCGAAGCAGCCCCCTAAGCAGCCAGCACCAAAACGGCGCAAACGGCCGCCAGCGGCGCAATCCACCCAATGAAGCAACACAACCGTGACGCAACACGCGGTTGCGAAATAGGCTGCTGATAACAATTCATGACGGATGGTGGCCCATTGAACCCGGCCGGTATATGTTCAAAGATTTGGGAGCCCACGAGAACGAGAAAAGCGGTCAGCGAGTAAAAGTTTCTTCTTGTGAAGGAAGCACCAGTCAGTGCTGTTGTTTCACACGAGACGGAGCGCCAATGAGAGGGGGCTGACAAGCGCTTCGCGATTTCCGCAAATCATTTTAGGGAGGGGTTCCTTTTCAAGGTTGTTGCGTTACACATTGTCCACACCTTAAACAAAAAAACCTCCAGAAGACCAATACTACCGAATCTTCTTTTTTTTGTTATTTTCCGCGATTTTCCGCGATGGGATGGGGGAGTTCAATGAAAAAAACCTTTCTCTTTCCTTCTCTATATCTTTCTACTAAACCTTTCTCACCTAACTCCTTTCTATACGAAAACCGGCGCGCACTATCACTTGCGACTTTTCGCTCTGGATTTTCCCAGCACTGCGTCCATTCGCCATTTTGCGCTGTAATGAAACACACCCGCCGGTGTGCCGGCGCGGAGAAGCCCACGACTGCCTCCCCACCTGCAGTAAAAGGAAGCTGTATGGTGCAAATCTGAACCGAGCAGATTATGGGTGGCGGCGCTACCCTGAAACCTCATCATCGTGAGTTTCACGGCGTGCCTCCGTAGCAGGCCCCCCCACGGCCGTACCACGATGTTCGGCGGGATCTTATAAATCTTAAATATCCGGATAGGAACTCGGGAATCCGGATGATCCGAGATTGACGTGATGGTCAAAATCGAAAGAAACCCGGCGTTCAACCCATTCTGATTATTCCCTAGCCGCTGCGGCAAAAAAAAAAAAAGAGGCAAAAGACCGCAAACCCCACCAAAGATGGTCATCATAAATTCCTCGGTTTCCGCGCCTCCCGTGCAGACACGTACATCCGCTCCCTCTGCGCGACGCGGGGGCGGGGTGAGAACAATTGGATTGATCGTCCAAATCGGCGTAACAGAAATTCGGGAAACAGCTGGACAAAGCAACACCGGGATTTTTTCCCGTAGGGCGAGTAACCCAAGCCTGCGCGAACGATCTGCAAAGCACAGATTCCCCGATTTTGCCGGCGGTGTGTTCGAGCCGGCCAAGTAAAACAAACGGGGCAAAAAAAACTTACGTCGCCAGACTTACCAATTCGGACCGTCTGCTGCAAACGACCGGCACATAGATTGTCGCTCGAAGCGGTATTGCGGTCTTGCGCACTTTCCCCGCGGAAACGCGAGGTTATATGTTAATTCTATATATACGCTATAAAAAAAAAGCGATTGATTTATTTTAATAAAATATTGGGGCCGCCTGAGCATCTGGTTGTCTCAGAATCTTGCTCCCTCCAGGGGTCGCTTGGGGGTGGCGAAATCGATGGACCCCCCGTAAACAGCCAGCACCACCCCCCCGCCTGTGTCCCGCCTTTCGAATGGGCCGGAATAACTACAAAACACAAACTATTTCGATCATCACACCCAACCGGTTGATCGACAAGACCTCCAGCAGCTGCCGTACTTGTAAAGTCTGCATTGGCCATGAGGGCCGACGCTTGGCCTCCATACCCAACGGTGAAATCCCCGCTCCGCGCTCACAGCAGGGAGAACAAAATCTCTTGAGACCCTGAAGGGTTGATGTTCCACTCCGCATGATGTTGCGCTTTGGGCAAAGGCCATGGCGCTCGACAGAGGTTTGTCCGGCCTGCCGGGCCGCGGCGCTGTCAGCTTTTTTTTTTTTAGAATATCAGGTCGCTCGAGTGTGTCAAGCGTGTAATTGCGGGCCGCAGCACGGGAACCACGAGGGTAGAGCGAAAGAAATAGAGTGAGCCCCTTTTTCGTCTGTTCTACGTTAGCAAACAAACATCGATGGGACGCGTGCAGAAAAGGATCGGCCCAAAGGCACCGGTGTATACGAATGGCCTTGTGTTCACTGTTGCCGTGTATTGAACAACTAGCCAACCATACATCCTGATCCACTGTATCTCACTCGTCCGACATTGAGGTCCTTGACAGTGGCGGTCAGTTTCAACAACCTTCTTGAACAAAATCATTGTTGTTCACGGCACGGACCGCGACGACATGCGCCGGGTAGGTCCACCACTGAAGAGCGGCGGCCATCCGCCCCAGCGGCCGGCGCATAGTCGACAATTGAACATTGAGTCCGTCCTCGGGTCAAGCCGGTCCCCTACCACCGGCACCGTGCGGTACCGACCGCTGGAGGTCAGGCTGTTTTTTTCAACGCCCGCACCAAACAACACCAACACACCTCGGCGCCTGAGCAACACTAACTCCAGCGATCTACCGGTTTAGCCCGTCCAGGTGGTGGACAGGTTGCTTATTCTCTCGACCTTCGACTCGCCCTCCCGCCGCTTCTTGATTTGTCGCCGAGCCTGGGTCCGTATCGATCGACCCTGCGGCGGCGTCCACTGAAGTAGTTCTTGTGGACTCAAAAAAAAAAAAAAACAAAAAAAACCCGCCGAGCAGGCAATTCAGGCCGCTGCGTCGGCCAACGAATTCCTCATGTGGCCCCAACTCCCGCGGCGCCGTCGAACCTGCCACTTGGGGTCGGCGTATAGCCGGTAACCGGCCTCTCCGCGGTTTACCGTGGATGCCGGTGCGGTGGGCGTGATAATCCCTCGAGTCCCTCGGCGTGTAAAACCCCATAACTCCGCTAAGAAGAGCGAAACCGTTGCTTTTGCTTGTATTTCCTAATAAATCGACGGTAAAACCTAAGCGGTCGTCAAGCACCTTTCGAGGTACCTTGGTGGTGGCTTGCCTCCGAGACGAAACCCGGGAATCTCGAAGTGTGGCGGCGATATTCAGTCTTCAGCCAACGCTCCCTCCGAGGCTCACGTGCCGACGCCTTCATCGCTCGTTGTAAACTTGGCGCCTCCCCCGACCTACGGACCTGGTTCTCAAGGCCGAGAGCGCCGAAGAACCGCGAGCTGAATCGGCGGCGAGAATTTTCTCGGGTGCGGTAAATCGAGAGTGAGATCCAAGAGACCACCCTGAATCGGGGGGGAGTCGCCGCCGTAGGTATGTCCGCCGCGCTCGGAGAACGTGTCCGACCTCCTGTACTCGCGTCACAAATCCAGTCACAGGTTCATCTCGGCGCTGATGTGCACCGTTAAAACTCAAAGCCCGCGTCAATCATCAGGGGCTGCGAGTGCCGGAGTACGAGCGAGCCAGGCCCCCGCTTCCCTCAGGGCGGCGTGACATCGGAAGAGGTGATTTCCCGCGGATGCCGCCTTGCCGTCGGGGGTCCGATCAGGCAGGCAAAAGCGTTGAAGTTCTGGGAATTCCCGCCACCAAGCTGCTAGCGAAACGACGTCAGTCGCAGCACCGCATATCCCGCTCATGGCCAGCTAAATCGCCAAGAACTTAACCCAAGGCCCAAGCAATCCAAGCGAGGCCTTTTTGTGTGCCGACGGACCCCCGGCGGGTCAGAGTTGGTTTCCTTCCCACACCAGCCCCCCCACGCACGGTCCACCATCCTGCGCGCGGCAACGTGCTGCTCGTTGAACATGAAATCGGCCAGCGGACCTTTTAGGGAGGGGTATGAAGGGAGAGAGAGGACTTTGACCGTTGGCGAGAAGACGATCGGCAAATAGCTGTGCTCTCTCCGTTGTGATGTGCCGATGAACGTCGATGGATCCTCCGCATCGCTCATCCCGGGCGAATTCATCCGCAGGAAGAGCAGGCGAGAATCCAGGTTTTCCCTGGTGCGCGCGTAGAGTTGGAGTCAGGAAGATTTGTTTTACAAATGGCGCGAACGGCTTGCAATCGATCTCTCAACAACAACACAAAACAGACCAACAAAACAACAATCAACAACGAACAAAAAACAAATAACAAACACTTATTATTAGTAAATATATATAATTCCATCTTAATCTGTCGCTCATTGTTAACAACTTCTACTACAAACAAACTACCAAACTACTTCTATATACGTGCGCATGCACACAACCTACAGCGGAAAACCTTGTGCTTCCCCCCCTCCTCTGGCTGTGCTCCGGCGAATTTCGCACCGGATGAGCGATATCGGAGATTTTCCTGCCGTTCATACGGCTACCATCCACAACACAACGGAAGAGCACCAGCTACCAGCTTATTGCCGATCGTGTCCTTTTCGCCACGGCCTAAGGAATAGTCCGCTTTGCCGTGGCATGTTCAAACATGAGCTAGCAGCTCTCTGTGCCGGCGCAGGACATGGACGTCGTGGGGCTGGAACCAACTGACCCGCGGGGGAGTTCGTCGGCCAACAGCCGGCGCCATTGGGTATTCTTCTTGGCGCTTAGTATAGCGAGGAATCGGGCCTGGGTGTTTCGCCCTCGTCTCTGCTGGGGCGGAATTTCCCTCAGAAACTTTTCAATTAACGACTTGCTTGCTCGGACCCCTCAACGGCATGCTGCAATCGTGCGGATCACATCCCCACCTCATGGTAACGACGCGCTCGTGTCCCTGGAGAGAGCGGTGCGGGGTCGTACCTCCTGCGACTATTTGCGCGCTGACACAGACACCCGCCGCGGGCAGCTGAGTGTTTAACGGTACAAGGAAAATCAGCGCGGGATGGGACCTTGAATGTGGCGCAGTCGGACCCGTCGAAGAAAAGGGGAAAGCCGCGACTATTTACTGAGTTTAATACGCGGTACGGCGGCGAAACGTCGATCCGTGGGTCTTGGATCCAATCTCGATTTACCGCTCCCGAATCACTTCCCCGCCGGCCGCTGCTGCTGCTTGCTGCTCTTCTTCCGTTTTTCCCCAGCGCATCCGGACGGCCTGGACCAGGTCGTCAGGGCGGGGTCGGCGCCAGTTACTAAACGAGCGCTGGCAGGGCGTCGGCACTCTGAGCCCTCCCCCTCGGAGCTGCTTGAGAACTGAATTTAAATAATTCCCTCCGCACCACTCGATATTCCCGGGTCGTCGGGCCCAGCAAACACAAGCGTACCCTCGCAGGGTGCTGCCGACCGCTAGTTTAAAAAAAAAATACCGTCGATGAATCGGAAAGCAAGCAACGGGCTTACGCGAGTACACGCGAAGGACTCGAGGATTTTTCGCCCCACCGCAGACCCGGCATATCCCACTGTCAACCGCGGAGAAGCCCGTACCGGACTACGCCGTGACGTGTCTGGCCGGCATGGTCGGACGCTGGGGTGGCCCTTCCCGGGGATCTGTTGCCGCTGGCAGGCGGCCTGGAAATTGCTGCTCGGCTGGTTTGAGAGTCCACGAAGACCTACTTTCAAAAGAATGTGGAGACAGTAGGCCGCAGGTTCGATACGGAACAGCTCGGCGACACAGCAGCCGGGAGTCGAAAGGATCTCGTCAACCCCGCCTGTCCACCCTGGAACAGGGCTCAAGGTTCGTCGCTGGAGGAGTTCGTGCTGCCCTCAGGCCCGAGGTGAAAACCAGCTGACTACCTCCCGTCGTTCGGTACCCGGCACCTGTGGCCGGTTTGGACCGGTGGGCCGAGGAGGACGAATCAAATGTCAATGTCGACTATTTGCGCCGGCCCGCTGGGGACGGCTGGGGTCCGCCCTCTTTCAGTGAACGTCAATGTACGTGCGCGCGTCGTGAACCCACAAGGATCAAGAAGTTGAACAAACTGCCCGCCAAAAACTCGGAACTGTCGGAATTTGGCTCAATGTCGGCGTGCGATAACAGGATCCTGGCTGTTCAACAAAAAAAAATAAAATCGGGCCTGTGGCTCTGCGCGCCTCGGATGTTTCTAAACGTGACAAGAGACGAACGGGGCTCACATTTCTCCTGTTCCTTTCTTTCTTTCCTTCTTTTTCTTTCTATTTCTTTTCTCCTTCGCTCTAACCCTCGTGTTTCCGTTGCTGCGGCGCAATTACAAAGGCACGCTGACACTCGCGACTGTATCTAAAAAAAGCTGACGCAGCGCGGGCGTGGTTGCCCTTCCAGGCGGCCAAACCTTGTCCGGGCGCCATGCCTTGCCAAGCGCATCGCCATCAATCGGAGTGGAAAACACACTCCCTTCAGGGGTCTCAGAGATTTGTTCATCCCTTGTGCGGAAGCGGGGATTCCGTGGGTATGGAGCCAAGCGTCTGGGCCCTCTAATGCATGCAAGACTTCAAAGAAGTAACGGCGCTGGAGGGTTTCGATCAACGGTGATATCGAATCGTTGTAGTATTCGCCAGTCCGAAGGGCCGGACCAGGCGGGGAGGGTGCTGTTTACGGGGTCATCGATCCCCCAGCGGACTGGAGGCACGATTCTGAGACAACTCAGAGCTCAGCAGGCGCCCAATGCTTTATAAAAATAATATAAAAAAATCAAAATCGCTTATTCTTATCTATAGTAGCGGATATATAGAATAAATATAACTCGCGTTGTTTTGTTTCCGGCGAAAAAGTGCGCCAGAAAGAACCAATCGCGCTTTCGAGTCATCTATGGTCCGGTCGTTTGCAAGCGGGTGTCGTTTTCACTACTAGTTCCCCATTGGCCGGCTCGAACAAACAACGGGCCGCAAAACAACTGGAATTCCTTGCTTTTGCAGTCGTCGCAGCAGGTTGGTTCCCCCGCAGGAAAAATAATCCCGTGTTCTGCTTTGTTGCCGCTGTCACCGGTTCTTGGTACGCGATGGAACTATCAATCCATTTTTCTACTCTGCCGCCGCGTCGGCGCAGAGAGGAGTCTGCACTCGACGAATTGTTTCCCTTCTGATGACATCTTTGTTGGGTGCGTGCAAGCGGGATCAATAATGTTGACGGGACGCTCGTTTTGCCGATGACATCACGTCAATCCGGAACACATCAAATCCCGGATATTCCCCCCGATCCTATCCCGATAAGATATCCCGCCGAACAATCGTGTACGGTTTGGGGGCTGCCCGGAGCACGCTCGTGAAACGGTTCACGCTGATGAGGGTCAGGGTGCGCACCGCCATAAATCTTCTGCTCGGGGATCGCGTTTGTCAACATACAGCCTTTAATTAAAACACTGCAGGTTTGGGAAGTTCCAGTTCTTTTCCTTGGGCTTTCTCCGGCGCACGGCCACACCTGGCGGTTGTTCCTCGCGCAAATGACGCAGTGCTGGAAATAATTAAACAGAGGCGCAATCGCAAGCGCGCCGTTTCGTAGAGGTAAAAGGTTTTTTCAACTCACTTGAACTCCCATCGGCGTGTAAATAAAAAAACAAAATATGTTGGGTCTGGTTTTAAAAACAAAAAAGGTTTCGTGGACATTAACGCCACAACCTGAAAGGAAACCTAAATGATATTCCGCTGGAATGGAATCGCAAAGCTACGCGTTTCGCCCTCATTGGCGCGCTCCGTCTCGTGTGAATACCCCCGCCGCACTGACTTGTGTTTGGCTTTCCCTTCCTTCCTCCTTTTTCCTCTCCTCCTTCACAATCAGACATTCCTCCTTTTCCTTCCTTTTCTTCAACAGAAATTTACTTTCGTCTACGAAACACATTACCAGTTAACAAAACACAAACTCATCTCTTCTGAGAGAAACTCTTTTACTAATTTAACTCTCCTGACACGCTTTCTCGTGGGCCCCAAAAATAATCCTATCTCTAAACAATACCGTCCGGGTTCCACCATGGGCCCACCATCATCCGTATTAATTGTTTCATCAATCATCATTCAGAACAAGCAGCGCCTATTTCGCAAAAAACCCTCGGGTGCGTCCTTGTGTGCTCAATATATGATTTGGGGGGGTGAATTGCGCGCCAGCTGGCCAGGGGCCCGTTGCGCCCTTGGTGCTGGCTGCTTGCATAACGGCAACGGGCGGTGTGACCTTGACGCCACTGCATCGACGTGGGACCCTTTTTCCTTCCTTTTTTCGTTTTTCCCTCCTCCTTTCCTTCCCTCTCTTTCCCCCTTCTTTCTCCTCCCCCCTCCTTTTCTTTCCTTCATTCTCCTCTCCTTTTTCCCCCCTCCCTTTTTTTCCTATTCTTTCCTGTTCCCTTTTTTTTCCTCTTCTTTTTTCCTTCTCTCTTTTTTTTTCTTTTGTTTTTTTTCCCCTTTCTCTTTTTCCTCCTCCGTTTTTTTTTTCCCTTCTTTTATCCCGTTTTTTTTCTTTTCCTTTCCCCTTTCCCCTCTGGCCTACCGGTGGGACTTTGTTGTCGGTCGAACTGCAAAAACGTCAAACGAAACCACCACGACGAAGGCTTGCCCTGCGGCACTACGGTGGATCTCGTGAAGGGTTTGCTCAATCCCCTCAAGCGGAGGTACTGGAGGCTCGACGACCGTCCGCAGCATGCGAATTATACAATACAACCGCCATCATCACGGTTGGATTACAGGTTCGGCCGAATCGTGTACGACAAACGGGCAACGGAACAACGGCTTGGCCGCTGACATACAAAAAAACACCAACACATCACAAAAAAAACTTGAACCGTTTGGCGCGAGCGCCAGGCCCTGGGCGTGTAACAGCTGACGTTGACCCTCTCCCCCCCCCCCAACTTCTCTCCGATCCCCCTGCCAATGATCTCAGCTGTCAGCACCAACAAGGTCTCGAGTCTGGCACTGGATTTCAAGAAGTTGGCCGCATCCAACGGTCGTGAGCGCCTCCTCTGTGGGCAACGGGTATTACGGTCAGCCGCTGATCGTCTCCAAGCCAGCCAGCCCCACCCCACCTACAAAGCAAAGATGTCCGGATTCGCGGACGCCGATCTCGGTGATCCACTCAACCGCTAACGACCAAATTACACCGTCGCCAACGACACACGACGTTTTAAACAAAAAAAATACATTTTAAACAAAAAAAAAAAAAAAAAAAACATAAAAACTAAACAAAAAAAAAAAATAAACAAAAAAACCTTAAAAACAAAAAAAAACACTAAAACCAACTTGTGGCGGCCGCCACGAGGCCGTGTTTCGATTTCCACCACACGGAGAAACAGGACAGTTGAAGATAGATCCCAAGCGATGTTTCACGACCTATGAGATCACTGGGGGTACGTCATGGACGGTTACGACGGAGTTTGAACCGTCCGCGCCTTGCGGGGCTTGAGTTGTTCGAATGCCATACGGTCACTTCTTCGGTGACCAATGACCTCGGAGCTCGGCCACGGCGAGACCAACAAACCACAATTGGTCACGGACGACCACGAGCACTCACGATATGACTCGACCAACTTGTACCCCTATGTGATGTGGGGCCGCCAACAACAGTGTTCTCTTCGGCTTTCTTTGTTGCGCCGCCCGTCTCGAGCGTAAAGAGTTTCGAGTTCGATCGGTGTCGGGAATCGTCTCCCGCGCCGCCAGGAAGCGGCAATCTC
>Ga0179593_1810382_pt1 | contig 10273 bp, 9 predicted proteins | sample CZODoug2_1_08_16_FD_185931 | JGI IMG/M metagenome (GOLD analysis project Ga0179593, IMG submission 185931) | Vadose zone soil fungal communities from Angelo Coast Range Reserve, California, USA - CZODoug2_1_08_16fungal (PacBio error correction) | ecosystem: Environmental > Terrestrial > Soil >...
GGGGAAATCAATTCAAGGGGGGACTTGTCTTATGGACGTCCTCCCCAGTTATTGAGGGGGAAACCACTAGTGAGGGTCAGGGCCGTGAGTCCCGGCTCCAGGAAAGTACCGCCGGAAGGAGGTCCTACATCGGCCAGTCAATGTGCTATCAGAGTCCACCTAAAGAGGGAATACTGTTGGGAGATAATCTTTTTGTTAGAAAAAAAGAGTGGATAATCCTATATTCGAAGGACTCAGCCATTTCGCTTTCTTATTCGGACAGAGGCCATTACGAAAAAGGAAAGTCGGAACAAGGAGAGGAACCCAGAGAGAAGGGAAGCTCAAATTAACATACAAGCACGTGCCAACCAAAGTCGACCACAATATCTTGGAAAAGACAAAGAGTCCACATCCGAAATCTCCAATATACACGGCGAAGAGGGAAGAGAAAAAAAAAAAAGAACATCGCGAAAGAAAGGGGAGACGCAGTAGGACGATCCTCTCTTCTTTATTTGAGAGGAGGCGCTATCATTACTAAACTTGGGGTGAAATGATGCTTCACCCGTTGGGGCAGCTACCGGGGGGGAAAAAAGTATGAATCTGACTCAGCCGGTTTTGGAAATGCTCGTCAAAAAAAACAATTTCCCAGTCCGCGCACCCTCACCAATTCGGAGGAAAGACTAAGGTAAAGGGGGGACGTGGAAAAAAAAAGCGAGTCGCCGCGTCCCGTTAAATCGGGAAAGACTACTCTAATCTGAAACGATTCCTTCGGCGTATGAGTCATCGAAGACCGAGACCATTTATCCAAAAAAAAGTCAATGAAAAAGGGAGAATATCTCAGCGGCCATCCGGTGCATCTACTTTACCACCTTACCAGGGGGGCGACGGCGAGTGCGTGGACGGCCAATCCTAAGGCCTAAACAACCTCATTTTAAGAAGCCTCGATGAGCTTGGAAGCGTGGGCTGGCGTAAATTAGGTAGGAGGGGGGGGCAGGCGAGAAGCGAACTCGCGAGAATCTACCGCAGCAAGGGGAAAAAAAATCGTCTACCTCAAAAGGGGGGTAAAAAGGAAGGCGTGATCTATATCGGCGTCAACGAACGCCAGGAACTGAACAATGGGGGGGATTCTCGAACCTGAGCCAGAAGGGGGATAATGTTCGGGGGATCTTCCGAAGGGAAGTGAACATAGCTTATTACCATCCATTTTATGGGGGGAGCCAGTCTCTTAGACCTCTAAGGGGACAAATAGTGGGATGGAGACGTATTCTTCATCTTCCGCGCACTAAATGACTAGAGAAAAGACCGAAAAAAAACGTCAACACAGCAACGACTCCAGGACGTTTGGCTGCCTCCGAGTACAAAAGAGGAATAGCTAAGAACGCCGGAAGACTCCGGCCGCTAAGCCTCCCGTGTGAAGAAATCGCTCTAGTCCTTTTCCGGGAAAAGAAGAATCAGAAGTTTCGGGTCGACTTGGAAGACACGTTTCTACCGCGACGTCTATTTCAGTAAAGAAAACGGTTAAAGTCCAGACCATCCTGGGGTTCTCTTTAAAAAAAGGGGAGAATCCATCGTTTCTTAAAGGGGGGAAAGCTTCTTTGGGGGGGGGCGGTGCCTGGGGGAAAGATTTCAAATATAATAAAAAAGGACAAGGACGTCCCGGATCTTCAATCCTGAAAGGGGGGAGACCATCCTCACTACGGACCACTTTTAGCCCTTGGATAATAATCGATGTCCTATTGCAGGATGAAGTAGGGGAATCACGGAAAAAGAGGAAATGTGAGTTTCTGGGCACCAACTTCGAACTTTGCCGACATTGAAAAAGAGCGGCGGGGGTTGCCGGGGAGTCGAAAATCGATCATCTCGAAAGACCAGAAAAGGAAAAGGTTGGTGAATGAAAGGTTACGTTGGAAAAAAAAGAGTCGAGGATAAAGGGGGGTCGAGAACGATGCGAACCCGGGGAGCCTTTCCGGTAAAAACAGATCTTCGATCATTGGTCGAATTCGTGGAGGAACACGAGAAGGGGGAAAGTTCGCTGGAGGCGTTTACGCAGTTTCTCGAGATCCGCGCTGCAACGCGAATCTGGGAGATAACGGGCGAGGGGAACACAGCTCGGGTTAGATGAAAATTAGATGGGGCCTGTGAACGAACAGATCGCCGTTCAGGAAGGATGGTGCAAAAAAAAGGAATCGAAATAATTAAAAAGGAAGCGAGTGCACATACGAACTCACCGATCTTGTTCTTTCGACAATAGACCATTCCCCGAGAAAGATCTTCCAGAAGCGGGGGAGAAGCCAGGGACAGCAGGAGTATAAGATCCGACGCTTTCGTAAAATTCCACCTTTGTTCGGGTTTTCGGGGGGAAGGCGGAGAGCGTGAGAGAGGGGGGGGACGCAGCGAGAGCTGGAGGTGTAGTAAGTTGTGGGGCCGGCAGACGCTAGTGGGCTCTGTGCCGTTCTTGGGAAAAAAAGAAGAAGGTCACTAGCAGAAAGCACTGTGATAATTCTTTTATGATGTCTCTTCTTCATGAGGGAAAAAAATTCCGGAGTTGTGCTGCATATGTGCCGGGATGAAAGAGAAGAAACAGTCGCCGGAGGTCGAGGAAATTTTCCGGGCCGACCTACGGGGTCCCCGAGTCCATCTCTTAAACAGAGAACGACGTAGCCGGGACGCGACCTGGATGAGACACTGGAGGCCAGCGAAAAAAACGCAGGGCGGAAAAGGCCTAAGCCAGTTGGCGCAAAAGGGATGGCGCGCCAGCCTGGTTAGGGGGGATGGGAGCTATCAATAGTTGCCTCGATACGGCTCCAAGCTTTCGGGAGTCGCCCGGGGGGAGGGACGAATCCGAGGGGGGGGATAGTCGGAAGGGTCTCGGATAAGATCCGGCGACAGTAGACGCTCCCTGGAACTTTTTATCTAAAACGCCTGGTATCACGCCGAGAACAAACGCTTAGCCGCACGGAGAAGGCCGAGGACATCTTCAAAAAGCTTATAGGTCGAGCATACCCCTTATCTAGCGAAGGGGAAAGTGGTAGACAAACAAGTGGCTTTGACCGTATAGGAGGTCCCGGCATCCAGGGGTGTGGGGGCAAGGCTGGTGGGATCTCTTAGAACGGACCGGGTCTAGGCGCGGGGAAAAAGGGCTACCGGAGCAGGATAAAATCCCGAATTCTTATCACATCTCCTCTCCGTCTTAAGGGCAAAAAATGGCCGTTTGGGGGGTGGGGGGGGGGAAGGGGGGGGACTTGTGGGAATAATCAGCGCAAGGGTACGGGCTGAACTTCGATTGAAAACCCGGACGCTGTCCGATAGTGGGGGACTGAGGGGAGGGGGGCCGGGGCGCGGGATTCGATGACGAAGAAAGGAAAACAGTCCGTCTTGAAAGGGGGCGTCGTCTTCAGGGAGGGAAGTCGAGGTAGCGGGGGAAAAAAGAAGGAGGCCAAAAAGGAGAGGAGGTCATTATATCTTCGCAACTTCCGAATGGGTTAGTTGCGCGGAAACCGTGGCCCGTAGGGGCCCAAAAAGTATAGAAAAAACATAGGAGGATAAACAGAACAGAGGACCACTTTTCGGTGACGCAGGGGGAACTTTTCGCGCGCGCCTCGGAAAAGGCATCGATATTAAAGGAAAAGGGAACTCTGGTCCTTTTAGCTGTCGGGAGCGGCTTTGAGTCCCGAACGTTCTTATGGTAATATTGCAAGGGGAGTTCGGTTTAGGGGGGCACAGGGGGGGAAACTCTGGGGGGACTTGTTTCAAACTTCCGGAGTTTACCTTCGGAAGCCAAAGGCGTGACGTGGGGGAGGGAGCAGGGGGGGGTTCAGTGTTCTACGGAATGGCGCCTGGGAGGAAGGCCTCCTACCTCAAGCTACAGGAGCCGCTGGCAATATCAGATAGAAATAACTCATTCTAAAAGGGGAAAGATCAAAGAAGGCGAAAGCCGTTTAGGGAATCTTATGCATAAATGGGGGGGAAGGGCAATTGTATCCGGCGGGGAGGAAGGGGCCGGCGTTCCGGTCAAAGAGCCTGTCTACGCTGGCGGTTGGAAAGGAAAAGGGGGAAAGACGTGGACACGTCATCAGGGGGGAGCGGGCACATCCGTCCAGGCCAAAAACGTTTGATGCTGTCCCCTACTCGCTCACAAAAAAGGGGAAGGGGGAAGATCTTCGGGAAAAGACTGGTTGTGGAAATGCCTTATGGTACGCCCGGCCGCAAAGATGTCTCGGCTTGTAAACACTTCTTTGCCGTTACTTTGAAAAAGAAAGCGAGAAGGAGGGGAAAGGGGCTTTCAAGCGGCAGGAGAGAAACGACTATCCCTTGCCCAGCAAGTAGGAGAAGTCGGCCATCCTAAAAAGGCTGTCGTATTAGGGGGCAATAACTTATAATTGGTGTGGGGAAGGGGGGGGGAGCAGGACGCTGATCATGCACATGTTTGCGGAGGCGAGCGGGGGAAAAACCTTCCTCATACAAGTCAGGAGGAGAAAAGGGAGGGGGAAAAAACCCATGTGGACCTAGATGTGAAATACACGACTTTAACAGAAAAAGGCCGTTTCCCCCGGCGTGCCAACAAAGAGTGGGAGAAAAAAACCGGGAAAAAGCAAAAAGAAATCTCAAAGAGACCAGCGAAGATCACCTGGCGACGCAGGAAGATAGTTCCGGAGGCGTCCTAGAGTGCTGGATTTTCTGCAGAGGCGGATCATACCGGGGAACTGGGGGAAGTGGCACCGGGGGACGTTTCTTACTCGCATCCGGAACGGATACGCCTCAAAGGGGAAAGGAGGAAAAGGAACGGTAACATCACTTGGAAGTAGAAGCTCGAACACTCGGGACGCGATCTGGCGTTGGGGGAGACCGACCCAGGGGGAAGCGACAGGGGTATGTCAGCTACGAGCGATAAAAGCGTCCTGCTTTTAAGGTATTCTTCGCTCGAAGGGAAGGTCTCCCACGAGAGAAAAACGGTAACCCTCTAAGAACCGCAATAAAAAAAAAGTAAGTCGGAAGCTGCAATCACCGGGGGCGAAGTTCAGCACCGCGAAGTTTGCTACGAGCGTGAGAGGAGCAAACCCAAAAAAAAAAAGGCCAATGGGCGAAAGACGGCCCGAGAGTCTTTTATCAACGAAATTTCTTTCTTCCGAGCCTATCGGGAGGTCCTCTCGCATCGACGCGTCCTCCTATATCTAACCAAGAAATGGCCTTCAAGTCTAGTCAACATGGTATTGCACCAGGCTTATCAGGAATGAGGGACGCAAACTTCAGTACAGATATCATTGGAAAAGATTCTTCAGATCCGCAGGGGAAGGGATGTGTGGCCGGCGCGGACGTCGTCTACTAGGACAAATCAGTGTTAAAGGGAGGCGGCCTGCTAGGGCGTCACATTCCAAAGGGGCGGCTTCACTATTATGGTCGTGATGGGGACTTATCGTGGGAGGTAAACAAGGCCGACCTAAGAATCAACAGCCCGCGGTCTCACCTTCCCATGTCGACTCCGTGAACCTGCTGGAACCGAAGAAGAGGGTAGCCGAAAAGACGCAGTGCCGGCCGATCGCCCGAAAGTGGTTCGCCAATCGCGGGAAGTCCTGAGCCGGCAGCAAAGGAAAGGCGCGGAAGGGTCGAAGGAAAAGGAGGAAGGAGGCCTAGATCGTCCCTCGACTACTTGGAACTCGACCAGAAAGGACCCAGGGGTCGCGGTTCACACTTTGAGAGGGGCACACGCCGGGTAGTAAGGGACGAAGGGGGCCCGACGAGAAATTCATAAACAACTCCGCATAGGCACCTGACTACGATACCATAATCAACTACTAATTCTCCCCCAAGGGGAACACTTAAGAATCATCAGAACGGGGAAGGGGGGGGAGGAGGGAGAACTGCGACTCTCTCGGTCGTAGCCTCACCCACTGACGACCTGGCCTTCGAAAGACGTTGACGAACCGAACTATTTCCGTCCGTTCTCAAGCCTCCGAGGAAGACCCCGAAAGAGACCCCCGGGTGGATGATTTTGGAGAAGAGCGTGAAAGGAATTCTTCATCGACTGCGGACAGTATATCTATGGCGCCTTTTCCTTCTGGGGAAGGGGAGGGTCAGATCAGGGCAGAGGGGGGGAAAAAAGGGGAAAGAAAGAGTTCGGAGGGGCCGGGGCCTGCTTACAAAAGGAATGTCCGGCGATCAAAACGGGTATAAAGAGCACGAGGGCAGGTCCAAACCATCTCTCTCAGAAAAGTAGGAGTCTGAGAGAGATGTTGGAAAGAGTCGGATAGGGAAAGGGAAATTCCCAGGGACATAATCGCACATAATGCGTAAGATTTGAAAACGGCGCACAGAAACGCCTCGACTTGTATTTCGCCCTCCCCTCCAATCTGGAATCGGGATAGGGAAAAAAAAAGAAGCAGGAAAAAGAATCGGGACCAGTCGAGGAATCCGCTACTCTGTCGTAAAAATCATTCCATGGTGGTCGATTTTTTGAGGGGTCCTCGAGAGAAAGAAAGAATCGACCGACAGACGAGTTCTGGAAGGCGGGGGGGGGGGGCTTCCGAACCGCGCGAGATGCTGCGCATGCCATAAGAAATCCGGAGAGGCCATCGGGATGAAGGAGAATGGGAAAGAGTTTAGATGGGGTGGGGCACAGGAGGATTGTTCACATCATCTCGGACAAAGCGTCTTCACCGACGAAGTACAGACATTAAACGGCGGCGGGAAGGGGGGCCGAAGGGTTTGGAGAGTTAGTCTCGTACTACAAGGGGGACTTCGAGCCAGGGGGAGGAAAGAACGGGATTGTCGTAAAGGAGCATGAAAAGGAAACTGCCAGGGGGAAGAGATTGGAGACCACTGTAGGAAGGAGAGGGGTATCTTTCTGTCTGGGGACTATCAGAGGGGTTGTCCGAGGGGGGTAGGGAAGGGAAAGCGACGGGACTGGTGACGAACCTCTTTCCTGGGGGGATCTTCTGGATACAGGTACGCCCCGAAAAATAAATCACACATACTCTCAGCCGACGGGACTTTTGGGGAGAAATCCCTGGAATAGGGGAAAAAAAAACGGAGCAGTACTCACCACGCGCAGGCCGAGCTACATCTGAGAGGCGGAGAAGAGGCATCGGCCAAAGGCAAAGGAAAAAGTTTGGGGTGACGGAGAAGTATATCGATAGGAAAAGGGGGGGTTTATTTATACCTAGTGCCGTCCATTTCGTTATAGAGGATAATCTTGGGGGGACGAGGAGGAGCGGAGAAGAGGAGAGGACCGCCCGGGGTCGACTCCGGGCCTTAGCCGTTCACATGAAGGTTTGTGAGGCCTTAGCTTGTGGGGTCGTCACGATTCACGGGAAGAGGAGCCACTGGTCGCGGGGGGGGAGAGATGAAACCGTATGGGGAAAAAGGATTATTACAAATTCGGGGTTTTACAGATTGCTCAAAAGTCGCTGCTCGCGATTACGGAAGGGACCCTCAAGAGGCAAGAGGAAGGCAAGGGGACGGGGATGTTCTCGGCCGGAATCCCCTTCTTCCAAAAAAGAGGATCGCGGCCAGAGTCGCACTTCCTCGATGGGGGGGCTCGGACCGTGGAAAGAAAAGGGGAAACAGAAAGCCCAGAGGAGATAAGAACCAAAAATGCTTTCTCGAAAACTTTCGGGTGGAGGGGAAGCATGGAAGGGGGGTTGAGGGGGGGAGGCAAAAAAAGAAAATCATAACATGACTTCTGCCTCGGGGACCCTCTGCCGACTCGTCTCCCAGGGTGAGCGCGGCGCGGCTGGGGCGGGGACTTCCGGTAGATTGGGCTTATTTCTGCAGGTCACTTGGGTCTTGAGTAAAGCTCTTTTTTCCACGGGTTTCACGCCTGTTACAAGGGGTATTGGGGGGGAAGGGGGGGAGGGGGCGGGTGCAACGCAAATTTTTTAGAAGCGATCCTTTTCGGGAAAAGGAGCTGCTGACGAGAAAGAGAGCCGAACCGGGCCCTATTAGTAACCCTAACGCCTTCTACCAACGATTATATCTAATTAGGGAAACCGTAATACTACTCCGGGGAGGGACCGCTTATTGAGCAAGCCTGGCAAGGGAAGAAAGGGGGAGAAGATCGGCGAGCTTCGAGGACCTGAAAAAGGAAACTTCCCTATTTGGGGCACTCCTATCCATCTGGGAAAGGGCGGACGGCCATCCCCAGGAGTGATTGGGAGGGGGGGGAAACGATCGCTTCAAAAAAAAACACCTTATTATTATTAAAAGATATATTCGTCGGGAAAAAATCAAGAGTGGGACTAGACTCGACATAAGGGTAGGGGAAACCACTTCTTTCCGGTTACTTTTTGGGTTCCTCTATAATCTTGCAGTACCGTCTCCATGAAGTACGGGCCTTCGGAAAAGACATAGGCAATTATGAATCACGGACACCGAAACCTGCTTTAAAACCAACCAACAAACAAAAAACCACCAAAAAAACCCCCCCCCAAAAATACCCGTATGGGTTCGATATCGGGGTTTGTTAATGAGTTAGTGAGAAAAGGGAGCAGCGATGCTCAGCCATGTCCAAAGAAAGGAGGGATCGTGAAAGCCCTTTCCGTGAGAAAAGGCAGGGCAGGAGAACCCAATGAGCTTTACGCCCAATAATGTGACCTAAAGGGAATCAGGAATAAGCCTTTCCCCCAAACGTCGGGGCCCAAGATCTTTGCCAAAAAAAAAACAAGACGTGCCCAAATACGCCAGCGAAAAGGCTAAGGAAAAGCCGGCTAAACCGGGAGGGCAGTCCCGATTTCCTATTACTAGGGGCCTCTCGAGCTGGAAGGGAGCTCAGGACAGAACACTTTAACCTGGGGCTTCCCCCTAAGTCTCTAATGCGTTCCTTGGGTGATCTCCGAAACGCCATTTTGGGGAAACGTCCACTTGCCCCGGCCGAAACACCTCACAATTCGGAAGTGGCGAAAAGAACTGGCCCGCGATCTAGTGGAAGAATGGATAAGAGACCGGACAGACTATATAGAACGACGGCCGTCGGGGGAATGCTTCCTCGAAAAAACCGGCTCGAAAGGTAGCCCGGAACGGAAAAAAAGGCGTCCAGGTCGCATCGGAAAGACGGTTTTCATCGGGAGCAACCAGTCGACCCATGTGGAAGATAGCGGGAAGGAGTGACAAAAAAGGCAGCAAATGACCCCGAAGGAGAAGGTAGTCTGTTATAAGAAAGGGGGGGGCTGGAGGGGCGGGGGATTTGAAGACGTCCGTCAGCCGCGGGGAACGTCCCTCGCCCAGGCTACTTTCAGGAAAATAAGGGACAACGGCAGAGAAAAAAAAAAAAATCAACATGGGGAAACGGACTTCCAAGAACACTCCAAAATGCCGGCTGCTCGATCAATGGGGGGATATGCTGGAAGCGGCTCCGGGACCTCGAATTTTCCGTCGCTGCCATACCGGGGGCGGCGCTGCTACGGGAAAAAAGGGGGGATTTGCAATCTTGGTCTACCGTACAATCCAAGGGCGGGACGAGTAATTTCTCGTAATTTTCTAAAACTTTATCGGAGAAAAGTTATAAAAGGGGCCCGCAAAGAAAAAAGAAGATCCCAAAAATTAAGAAAACCAGCGGCGACGGGAATTGGGATGTCTGTAAAGATCCTAATTACAAAAAAAAAGAAGAGAGAAGTCCTACCCAGAGGGGAAATGACCAGCATTTGGGCGTTCCAAGCGCTCTATTGCTTATCCTTCTCCGTGACTATTGACTGGAGCCGGACTCAGGCAACGTGAAAAAAAAAGCTGACTAGACTACTTGAATATACAAAGACCTGACACGCTTGTGCAAAAGGCGGTCTTCCCCTTAGGGAGCCAAAAGCTGGAAATGGAAGGCGCGGTGGAAACCAGAGCAGATGTAACCTCCGCGAAGGCATCTTCAAACATGAAAAGACGAAAAATAGAAGAAAGACCTTAAAACCGAGGGGATGTTCCGGATTTCTTATCTTTAAGCAACTGCAAGCAGGGAAAAACTGCAAGCAGAGACGGGGTTCAACAACCAACTTGCCGACCGGACCACGGCGACGCCCGATGGGGGGGATTATTCTTCTCGGATCTCGAAGGAAACCCCTCAGGGGAAAGGAGTCGGCAAGGGGGGGTTGAGGAAGGGAATCGGGTAGTGCGTGTAGGGGTTGGGTCCGATATCCCCGGGGGTATTTCGCACCTGGGCTTCACAGGGGGTGGAAGGAAAAAGACTATCAGGTTCGGGGGCGCAAGAAACAAATATGCCGGAGTTCTCTGTGCCCGCCGAGGCTTACGGGGTCGGCGATGGGCCAGCAGAAAAAAAGACTTATCAAAGGGGGTCTCCACGAGTTAAAGGTCC
>Ga0179593_1271438_pt1 | contig 10272 bp, 13 predicted proteins | sample CZODoug2_1_08_16_FD_185931 | JGI IMG/M metagenome (GOLD analysis project Ga0179593, IMG submission 185931) | Vadose zone soil fungal communities from Angelo Coast Range Reserve, California, USA - CZODoug2_1_08_16fungal (PacBio error correction) | ecosystem: Environmental > Terrestrial > Soil >...
CGCCTAATCTCACTACCTAAGAAGCTCCTTGGGCAGAGCATTGCGCGATTGGATCCCCGGAGCCTCCGAGAAAAGGAAAATGCACAAGACCGCGAGGGGGTTTCCATACGGCGAGGAGAGACCTACAAATACTGCGGTGCAAAGAAGGAAGGCTCAGACAGCACCTCCCTTCGAAAAGGGGGGAAACTGAGAGAGGGGGAAGATCCTTGAAGGGAGAAGAAAAATTCGTTGCAATCGAGAGACAACAGAAAATCCTACACTCCGTCAATCGAATCAGCAGCTTTCCACCAGGGGAACAAGCGCCCATCAGAGAAAGAGGGCCCCAGGGAAGGCGTAGGGCGATCTAAAGAGGGAACCGCTTAGAGAAAAAAATGGGCCACATCAGTAAGCCGATAAGGAACAGAAGGAAAGAAAATAGCAAGATGAGCAGTGTTATTACACATCTGTGCGAGGGTCGATGACCTCGACTAACCCGACGGCCAAACGGCGCATCCGGTTAGGAAAGGGGGAGAATGTTGCAGGAACTCCCCTGGCAAAGGCCTCGAAGGAGGAAAAACAATACAAACGGTCCACACTGGCTGAAGGGGGAAAGAGGGGGGGGATATTTAATATCGTGGGGGTACCCCGACGCATTACAGAGAGCGGGAAAGGTCTGGGGGGGGGGGGGGGGTGTTGTAGCCACTTCGAAAGTCACAAAAAAAGCCGTGTAGGGCTGACTGTCAGGGAGATGAAGGGGGGCATGGGAAACTAGAGGACTGTTCACGCAAAAGGTCGCTCGAAGAGGGGCAACACACGTAAGAAAAGAAAAAGAGGTTCCGGAGACGGATTACGAGAGTCCCGGCAAACGCGGACCCGAGGAAAACGAATGTACCCCCAGAAGCGGAAAAAAAGGGTCACAAGTCACACGGAGAGGAGGGAAAAGTTTCGGGAATGATCCACTGACTCCCCAGGTCAGATGGTAAAAAGGGGCCACCAGCACGCGGCCAGGGGGCGTGGAGCAGGGGTGGGGCGCGAGCCAGTCGTAGGAGGCCGGCGCAACAGGGGTAGGGGGGAAAAAGGGGGAGGGAAATTCAATGATGGAAAGAGGGGGAAAGTCGTAGATCGTGGAAAGTTCCGGTATAGAGGAAGGAGGAGCAGAACCCGGCAGGAAAAAGGACTAGAGACGTTGTAGCGCCGGAACAACGCATCTCTCGGAAAGAAGGGAGAAGAACGGTGTGGCGCAATTCGAAAAGCTCGGGAAGATCGCGGAAACAATATGGTGCCGAGAGAATGGAAAGGGGGGGACTGCAAGGGGGCGGTACTCCCACGGAATGTAAACGAACTTGATCGAATCAGGATTTAGAGGAGGAGCTAAAGGAAGAGAGGAAACTTTGGGAAAGTCGGCAGGGACGTCTCGGTGGAGGGGAGAGAGCTTAAAGATCTGCATGAACATCGTTTGGCCGAAAAGAAAAAAAGAACAGGCGAAGCTAAACCCTCGCGGAACGAGGAGAAAAAATCATTCCAATAAGACGCTTCTTGCAGCCACCTGAGTCCTGCACGGAAAGCAGGGGCGACGGGACGCAGTCAGCCGATAGAACGTTAGGACTTTTCGATTGGGAGATGACGAATCCAGTATTAAACCAGACGTATAAAAAGAGTCAAGGGGGGGTAGAGGATGCCTTGCTCGACTTCCAAAGAGTAGGAATTGGATGGACCTGGCGAAATGGGTGCAAGGCAAGAATCCTCTAAAAAAAGTCCGCAAGCCATAAAGGGAAATTGCAAAAGGGGAATCCTCGAAGTACAAAGAAATGCTGATAGGATGTCAAGCCCCTCCAAAAAGAAGTTACTATGTGAGATCAATGAAAAAAAGAGACTCTGGGGGAAGGAATTGGAAACAAGACGCGCATCAATACCGGTCACACATCACGAGAAGGGGGTGGAGCACCCAGAGAACGGCTAGTTGGATGCCTCTGGAAGGGGAATTAGGCACATTCATTGTCACTGTAAAAGTATGGTGGTAAAAGAAAATGAAACCCTGAAGAGGCACCAGATAAGGGGGATTCGTTCCAGAGAGACGACATGCAGCACGGTTCTGAGTTGCGAGGGAAGTACATTCTGACCAAGGGGAGTCCCGCCCCAAAAGGGAAAAAAAAAAAAAGGGGGGGGGGTGCCGGGGGGAGAAAGAAAAGACTGAACATTGAGGAAGAACTCTGGCACCTGTTGGCGAAGGTGTCTCAGGTCGTTCCTCCCCGTTCATCGCGGGGGATGGGCATACGGGAGGACTTTCGCGCATCAAGGAGAAAACATCCGAGTGCCCAACTTGCAAGACAGGAAAAAAGAGAGGCTATAGGGGGGGGGAGGGGGGGGGAAACAAAAAAGACTGTTGTCTGGTTGTCTAGGTAAGAGGGGGACTGGACGTCATTGGATCAAGGGGAGGTTGTATTGTGGAGTTTTACAAAAAAAGACAAATCTCTACAAGTTTATGAAGATCGAAACAACCGCATGTGAGGCTGGGGGAAAGAGATCACCAAAAAGAAGGGGGAAGAGAATGGCAAATGAACAGCCCATGAGGGGGGGGGGGAGGAGTAGCCTAAGCCGTGTGTCGCTTCGGAAAAAAAAAGAAAAAGAAATGATCATTACGTGCCAGCAAGAGAAACTAACCAAAGAAAAAAAAAAAAGGAGGTTGTCCATAACCACGGCATAGACTCAAATTGAAACGGTCAAAGTTGGACACGACCTGGTTCGACTATTTCAAGATACGGGCGGAAAGACCTGGCAAATCGGAAATAGATGAACGGGCAGGAACGACACTTATCCAGAAATAAGGAAGACATCCCTGTTACGAGCAAAAGGGGGAGAGGACTGTCGGTAATTGGGGGGAGGCGAACGTGGAAGCAGGGGGGCCGGAACGAGCCTAGAAGACGAAAAAAGCGGCGGCATTTCGTCGATCGTAATTAAAGGAGAAGGGACATGGGGGCTCGGTGAACTGGAGTAGTCAACCGAACCTAAATAGGCTCAAAAATTAATGCGTTGCAAGCTGAATTCAAAAAGGGGAGAAGGAGCTTAACAACTAAGCAGAGCCAATGTTGCATCACCAACAGGATAGGGGAGGAAGGTACCGTCAGGAAGGCAAGATTTGTATGCTAGGAAAAAGAAGAGACGATGGGTACAAGATGATCTCCACAATAGAACGCTTCCTGGGGGGGCGCGTGAGAAAAAGGAAAAGAAAAAGAGGACTGCAGAAGAGAAAAGTAACTGGAATGAAAATGATTTGGCCTAACTTTGGGGGGGGGGGGGGGAGCGGGAAAAGCAAAAATCGCAAAAGGGGGAAAATAAACACTCTTATTTCATGCTGGGAAAGGCGAAGCAAGGATCTCTCAAACAAGGAGGGGGGGGACAGCGGGCTTGAAGATCCACTGTTTATATCCTACGGGGGGGAAAGAGCGAGAACAATCGAAAAGCAGTTCTATCGATGAGGGAGGGAAAAAGGACACGGGCTTGTACGTTGGAGACAGACCGTGAGGCAAATGGCGCGCGATTGGAATTGTGTGAGGGAGACGAGAAGGGGAGGAAGAGTATGAGACACGTCTCAGGGATGGAGAGCACAGAGGAGGATGCAGCTCTTGAAGAGAGAGAAAGAAACAGAAGCTAAAGAGGAACCTGGCTCGCGGATTGAGGAAGAAAGCAGAGAAAAAAAGAAAGGCAGTCTCAGGAGAAAAAAAAGGGCAAAGAAGTGCTTGAGTGGGGGGGGGGGGGTTCAGAAACAAAGAAGAGCCTAACATCGGTCAAGCTATCTCCAGATAACTGGGCGAACGATCTGCGCACATGATCTACCTATTGCGAGGGCGTGATGGCTTTTGGTGGCCTAGGAGGAAACTTCTAGAAAGGGGGGAAGGGTCGGTTCTGCTCAATCCTTCCTTTGACCCGCGAGACGACCATTGGAAAGGAAATCTATGAAGTTGAAAGTCGATCAAAATGAAGGTGCGCTGTTCAAAAACAAAGGGGGAGGAACGGTCCTAAATAAGAAAGGGGGGGGGGGGGGGGGGGTGGGGTGGGGTGGGGGGGGGGGTGTGGGGGGGGGGGGGGGGGGGGGGGGGGGGGTGGTGGGGGGGGGGGGGGTGGGGGGAAAACTCTCCCAAACTTCTTCAACGCCTGGGAAGCGTGGCGCGGGTCGAAGACGTATAAGGTATAATTACTTATTGAGCGCGGCAGAGGGGTCCTTGAAGGGGGTGGGAATAAATCCGCTGCTTGGGGGGGAAAGAGGGGAAAGAGAAACGTTTGCCTTCCGAAGAGAGTAAGGGGAACTCCGGAAAGTACTTGGGAAAGCGGAGAGAGGGGGGGGAAAGGTGGAGGTCGGGGACCACTGTGAGGACCATCATAGCGACAGGAATGGAAACACTGTGGGGTGGGTGTTGCAACGCAACGTGGGGGACATAAAAAAGAGCCTTTTCGAGAGGTGGAAAAGTCTCTGGGTGTACCACCCCCGTCAGTTAAAAATCTAACATTTCCACTTCAGCAATGGGGGGGGGGGGACCTTTGGGAAGGGGGGGCAATGGGGGAGAGTGCCTTGGACCAGGGTAGGGGGAGAGACCGGAAGCATTGGGCAGAACCGCATCGAAGGGGCCTGAGTGCGGAGGAGCTCTTCTTCAAGAAAGCGCAAAAAAGAGGGGAAAAACCTGGGGGAGGAGCAGGGGGGGCCCAAAAAAAAGGGGGCTGTGGCCTGCAAGTCACTCTCGGCGTGCAGGGATGGGAACAAAACCTGCTGGTGCGCGATAAGAGCCCTACAGATGAGACTCCATCCCGGACCTGGGGAGGGAGAGGGGGGGATGCGCGAATTTTCAAATGGGGGGGGGAGAAGCCTGCTGGGTTAGGGATTTCAGACGTGATAAGCAAGGAGTTTGCGGGGGACCCGCACGGAGAAAAGGGGAATTTGGGCTAGGCGCAATGATCTTCAAAAGAGACGATAGGATCCAGGGAAAAGCAGTGGGGCGGGCGTGTCGAATCGCACTGTCGTGGAACCGGGCAAGTACGGGCAGAATTCTAAAAAAAGGGGAAACCTGGGGAACCATCGCGTCTTCAGGCTTAAAGAAGGAGTTCAGAGGGGAGCAAAAGGGCGCACTGCGTGAAGACGAGAACGGAGGGGGAGGGAACGGTCGATCGCGACGAAAAACAACCAAGGTAGGAGAGGGGGGAGAGCGAACGTCGACTCTAAAACCGGGGAGAAACGCTAAAGAAAGTGCGCGATTGGCTCCCCGAAACTCCAGAGATAATTCAGGAGAAGGAGGGGGGAAAAAACCTGAGGGAGATCGACGAAGCATGCCAAGGGAAAGGGGAAGGAAAAGGACAAGTGCGCAGGCGACCAAGCAACAAGGGAAAGGTCAACAGGATACTCAGGCGCGCTTCAGAAAAATCCTGAAAAGGCTTGACTGAGACACTTCGGTGCCGCGAGAGAAAAGCACGCAGGACGAAACAGCGCATCAAACCAAGCGGCGTTAAAATTTGCAAACGATACGCCATCGCGCGAAAAGCTCAGGGAGGGGGGGGATAAGAAGATCCAGCGTTCAAGAGGATACCCCCCCGCCAAAATCAGGTGGGGCCCTAGAAAAAAATGCACCGAAAGAGCATGCATGCACCTCCATAAAGAGAGCAAGTTAAAAATGAAAGGGGCGGAAAGAAGAAGAGTCCTCGAAACCTCTCCCCAGCGAAAATGCAGGTGGACTGCAAATAAACCGGTACTGCCGCCCTGGCCAGCAATCACTCTACACCCGAGGGCGTTCCACCATGGCTGAAGGGGATAGGGATGACACTGGTCAGATCCGGTGTAAAGACACCGACGAAAAGTAAAAAAAAGTACTGCACCTTCTGTCGGGGTAAAGTAAAACTGCGGACCACCCACCCCAATGGGTGGGGGCTTTCCTGTCAAGTATGAAGGGGGGATGAAGGGGGAAGTCGGGGGGTGGAACAGAAGAACCGTCGCTCGAAGAGATACTAGCATGACGGCGTTGCGTAAAATATCTTTCAATCATCGGCAAACGGGCTGAGATGACCGCATGTCCAAAAGGGAGGGGGCAACAAGTGGGGTACAGGTCCAAACGCGCTCGCTCACCTTCCGGGTGAACAAGAAAACAACGGTGAGATTGTATACCACCCAGCGCCAAGCACCATGAGGAAGCCTTGGTGGCGCGCGCAGTAGGAGAAGGGCCGCAAAAGTTTTTGTTGGGTAAAAAAAGTTGTGGAAAACCGCAAAAGGCGGGATCGCGGAATTCTCGGCCATCTGTGCCAACGTTCCGGATGCGCTTATAAAGAGGCCGGATCATAGCTAACAAACGTGTCATAGCTACGTTGGACGCCGATGCAAGGAAGCACCACTAGTAAGGGAATCCCGGTGAAAGCAGAGTTTCGCCTCGCGGGTCGGTTAGCGCGAAAAGAGGGTCTGGGTGTGTTCTGCCAGCACAAAGGGGAAGAAGACCGGGATGGGGGACCGGAACTGAGACGCGCTGGAGGGGGTCGCTTCTGAGGAAGAAGTACCCGCGACCTGGGTGATCGGCGATGTTCGATATGTTTGGGGGGCGGGGGGAGGACTTGAGAAAATAGATCTGCATCCGCGCTGTTTGCGACGAAAAGAAAAGGCTCATGATCTCCTTCCCATCGAGCTAATTCCTCACCCGCAACAAGGCCAACGGGGGGGAGGGAGAGGCCTTGAAAAAATAGTCTCAGCAAGCCGTTTTCGGACGGCCGATCTATGAAAGGAGGGAGTGCAGGGTTCTCGGCTCGACCCCAGTAGGAAGATAACAGATATACTAATCCGAAGGAAAAGCGGGGTATGAATCGGAGAGTCAGAAAATTTAGGAAAGTGGGCTAGGAGACTTTGCGGGGTGGGGGGGGGGGAACATAATCCCGAGCCAACAACGTACAAAATAAGAACATGGAAAGTGGTGCCCCTTATAATCTCTACGGGGACAAACTGTGGATTTCCAGCCTGCCAGCCGAAAAAACACTCGAATTCTGATGGTGAGATAAGAGTGCCACTCGAAAGAGAGGAAGAGCCTCCCCAAAGAGCGAATAAAAAATTTCAAGAGAAGATACGGGGGGATCGGGCCCCATGGGATAGGACTATTTTTAAAAAGACAGGAAGAGGACGGGGGTTGACTTCAGGCAACTCATTCATTGAGCACAAGGGAAAGCGAATTGTTGGGAGGAGCCCGGGAAATCGCATCCCGATGGGACAGGAAGAAGTTACGGAAAAAAAAAGAGAGACTACAGGAAAAAGCCTTAGGGTTCGTAGGTTCGAGGGAGCACGTCCACTACTGTCCACGGAGGAAACACAATACGGGGGGGGGACCTCTCAAGCAGAAGGAAGCCTCCATATTCCTCAAGGGACCACAACAGTGAATACGTGTGTCTAATGTACAGGGTCATCCCTGTCATGATGGGGGGGTGTTCCGACGCAGGAAAGGGAAGGTCTCCATCGAAGCGTCGAAAAAACTATTGCACCCACTCTTGAAAAAAACTTCAATGCTGGCGGGGAAAGGTGGCTATGGCAAAAAAGACCTGGGTGGGGGAGGGTTTGGGTTGTATAGTTTAGAATTGGAGGGGGGAAAGACTTGGGGGGGTGTTTGGAAGTTTTTACGACGCGACCTCTCGCCTGTGTAGCAAGTATCGAAAAAAAGCATCTCTTGCGTGCAAAGAGATCGTCAAAAACAACACTGAAAGGGAAAAGCGAGAGTCAGAAGGGGGGGGGGGAAGGAAAGAAACAAGATGCAAAAACACTGCCTAAATTAGGGGAAACGTGGGTCGCGTCGGAACCCCAATCCAAAGCTAAGAGAACAATGACGGAAAATACACTCTAAACTATACACCCAAAGACAACCAGAGGGTGGGGACCAAACAGAACCAGGGGCAATCTACAAGCGCAGTGGGACGTGTCGGCCAAGAGTGGGATCAGCGGTTTCGAATGCGAGATGCCCGCAACGAATGACCTTTTCAACGGGAAATCCAACTCGATGCGAAAGGAAAAAAGTGCCAAACAATACCATCCGTGAAAAGGCGGAATCAATGAGGAGTGCTTCGGAGAGGACAAGTATTGTGATTGCACGTTTGAGAGGGGGAAGGGCAAGAGCCTAGAATAAAAAACAAATCGCTTCAGTCGGCTGATCTTAACTTACGCTCCGTAAGAGAGATGCGAAGTTTAAAGGTTAAATGGAGGAAAAACGACTCTCAATAATCGTGATCAATTGAGGTGCCCCCTTAGTTAAAAAGGTGAAGAGGAAGTGAGGGTACGGAAAGATCCACAATGGGTGCCCGAGAAAAAAGTATCGTCTATGGGGGACAAAGGGGTGACGATTTTGGGGAAGGGGCTCGTCCCATAGATGGCGAGTGGGTAACAGATTTATCTCACATACATGAGAGTGATGCGAGATTAGCATAGGGGAACAGACTAATATCCAAGGGAAACTTGGACAGGGGTGGGGGTGACGGGACGTTGTTCTCTTAGGAACATGGAAACGAGAAGGTCATCGTGATCACAGGGACAGGGGAAAGTCTTTGAAGGCGAGCATGAGTCCCCCGTGAGCGGCTTGAGGATAGAGGATGGGTGACTTCCTAAAGTGTTTTTCGGATAAAGAAAGCGAGGTTGAAACGAAGCAGGGGGGGTTACTTGTCTGGACCGGCGAAAAAGCGGGTGCTGAGAAATTTGCGCAGAATGAAGCCAGAAGGAAGGGTCAAGTGGTTGTGTTCTGTCCTCGACGCGAGGGGAGGATTGAAGGAGAAGGAGGGGGGAGGTAAAAGGGTCGCTTTCGGTTCGAAAAACGAGAAAGGGGCAGAATTGGAAGAGAGAACGAAAGCCACAGGCCATAAAATCGAACGGACAGGTCGCTCAATGTAGGAAGAAGAAAGAGCCCGCAACCGGATCAGTGGGCTTAAAACTTACGGCCTTGGCATAACTTTGGCGGAAGAACACAAGTCCATATGAAATTCTTTACGATCCTCCGCGAAGGGGTAGTCCCGAAAGAGGGCGAACATTATGAGAAATGGGCTATTGGCGTAATGGCTTTGTGAATAAAAGTGTCGCTAAAACCCGTCGATAGCAAAGGGGGGAAAAGGTCGGTTGGACTCCGGCCGAGGACGTCAGTCGACAGGAAGGTGGTCACTCACGCATTGCAGGGGATCCCAGAATGAATGTTTCCCGGTTTCAACTAAACACTGGGCTCCGGCAAATCCGTAACATAAAGAGGGGAGAAACTCGCGCAAGACACTGCTTCAACACTGCGGGCGTGGGCGAGGGTGGAAATCCACTGCTGGAACCGGGAAAAATTTAGGGACGGGTCCTGGTGAGTCGAGAGACGTGACTTTAGAGAGGGTTTCCGCTGGGGTGGTAAAAAGGCAGAAACTTGAAAGCTAAAGGCACAGTTTGCCGATTCTGAGATATTCAACGGACGGAACGAAGTCATGCTTCCGGTGGAATGAGCTGTACTTTTTCGTTTACGCCCGGTCGAAAAGCAATGGTCAAAAGACGACGGTTGGTGGGTTGTTCCGAAGGGGGGGGGTTAACTAAAACGACGATATGTGCAATCTGTGGAAGTCGCTGATTGGTGGCACACGCCGAATCATCATAAAGGGCACAATTAAGCCAGGTGGGGGGGGGACCGGTGAGGAGGGGTCACGTATGCCTTGAGGCGGTGGAGTCAATGCATACCAGGGATTTTCAGAAAAAGGACCAAGGCTCGGGGGGGGCCGAACGTGGTTCAGAGGAGCTTGTTACCAATACCCTCGCCCGATTGTGGAGAAACCATGGGGATCATCTTGAGAGGGGGCTGTGGACAGGCTACGGGGCGGCACCTGGCTGAAGAGATTGGTGTCCCCAGGAGGGGTCCGAATCCGCACCACGACCGAGGGAGCCGGGAAGTAAGAAGTTGGGGCGCGGGGGGCGGGCAGACGTAGGGCTTTATTCGTTTGGCACCTTGGAAGAACTGATGGTTTATATTGCCGGCGGTGAGCAGGAGCGGTGGGTGCCTCTCGCGGCACGGGGAAGTGGCTAGGTCCAGCCCGGGGGGAAATCGGACCAATCGCGCAGATTCCCTGGAAAAGCATGGTGGGAGGGAATGTTCGCCGGCGTGTTTGTCTGGTCAAACGGCCGGAAGGGGGTCCAAGGAGGAATGGAGATCTCTAACTTCTGTATGGGGGGAAAAAAAGAGGGCGGCTGCTTCAGGGATCCTCGCAGGAGTGTCGACGTCATCCAGACGACTCTCCAGTAGGTGGTAGCAAGACGCTCGCGCGGGTAGAGATTTCGGAGCG
>Ga0179593_1507702_pt1 | contig 10272 bp, 10 predicted proteins | sample CZODoug2_1_08_16_FD_185931 | JGI IMG/M metagenome (GOLD analysis project Ga0179593, IMG submission 185931) | Vadose zone soil fungal communities from Angelo Coast Range Reserve, California, USA - CZODoug2_1_08_16fungal (PacBio error correction) | ecosystem: Environmental > Terrestrial > Soil >...
AGGGGAAAGAGAAACGATGATTACGCACCGGGAAACGATACGCGATTCGCTGAGCTGAAAAGGCCGCGAAAGCAAAGCGAGCGCTCAAAAAACTACATCCAATGGAAAGCTAGTACGAAAGAAGATCATAGGCAGACGGTGACAAAGACCCAACACCGGAGACTGCCGACGAAGACTACAGGGGGAGGGCGCGATAGAAATCGGGTCCTCATAGACATATACAGAAAGGAAACGGGACAAGCGCAAAGAAGCTAAAGTCGGTGCCGACGAGATTATGCGCAAGGAAAAGCGTAGAGGGGAAAAGAGACGATCGCTAGAATGGGGTAGGAGAGTGATAGCCAAACTTCCTGCCACGCTTTACCCCCGCTTCTCGTCACATAAAGAAAAAGAGAGAAAATCTAAAGAAGGAAAAGACCCTTGCACTCTCGGGACCATCCCAAGGTGACCGGATCAAATAAGAGGCCAAACTCAGGACCACGTACATGAGGAGGCGCAGTCCGGAAAAGACTGTCTGTCCTGAAATCGGTTTGGCCGAGGGCAAAAGGAGGCCAGGACGGAAAAGCCTATGCCACCAGGATTCAAAACCGAAAAAACCAAACCCAAGAAATGGGGGGGGACACGACAAAAATCGCCGACAGACGCGTAATCTTCGTATATGGCTCGCGGGGCAAATGACGGCAAGACAAGGGGGGGGCTTGAACAGACGCCGAGGAAGACAGACCCGCGTAAAGGACTTTAAGTGAGAAAGGGCGACACGATAGATGAGGGCGAAGGAAAAGATCAACGCTTCGTGCTGTTCTAGAAACCAGAAGGAGCTATTCCACGAAACTCTGTCCACCGGGAAAGCGGAAACGATGGTCCTCTGAAAAAAATAACCTCAATCTAGGACATGAGGAGACAGAAGAAAAAGTCAACAGCGCGCCAGACCTTTCTCACAAACAGCAGGGGCGGGGCATTAGAGGGCGGACTCGCAGTCACAGGGGGTCAATCACGCAATCTAAACAGGGCAATAGAGGTTCCTACAAAGAAAGCGGCAGACACGGCATACCGAAAGGAGCTGCTCACTATAAAGGGGAAAGGAATTCTAATGGATCTGCATCTCCATCAGCGGGGATCCTAAAAAGCGCGGATGGGCGGCTGATCAGTGGGAAGACCCAAGGAACGTACCCACCATTGGCCTCAAAGGCGGAGATTCACTGGATGATAATTCTACAACCGTGTCAGTATAAAGAAATCCGGGACCGCCGCAAGCTGCTCGTAAATTCTCATATGCCGCGAGCAAGAAACTCCGACTAGAAGGGCACCGGCTGACCTGCCATGCTCTTCCGAGGAATGAAAAGGTTAGAAGGCATCAAAAAGGCAATTCGAAGGGGAGGAGGCGCTGCTCAAGAACTCCGCCGAAAAACGAAGAGAGCGTCTTAGGGAACCGGTCATAAAGCAGATGCGCTAAAAAAGGACTCTGAGCAGCTCGCTGACTCGGCCAAAAACAGGGCAGCAAAGGAGGGCGCGGAGCTCTAAAGAAAGGACTCGCAGGCCGATCGAGGCGGCTCGGGAAATAGACTAAAAAAACAAAAAGAGGAGGAGAAGAAGAGAGAGAGGCAGATAAACAAGTCTGCGGAGGAGGAGAAGGGTCTCCGGGCCAGCGCCGGTGATGCTGCACGTCATCTTCGAGGAATAATCAAGCGGCTTCATTAGCGAAGAGGAGAAGGAAAAGCGCGAAAAACGATAGGGACGGAGATGCGGGGAGTTGGGGGGGGGGGGGGGGGGGGGGGGGGGGGGGTGTGGGGGGAATGAAATCCATCGTCCAAAGCGAATATACTCGCGATATGCTCGAAAGGAGAAGGACGAGAAAATGAGGTCCAAAAAAAGGAAAAAGAGAGAGTAGGAGTTGCGGGCAACACAGGGAGGAGCCCGGAGGACAGGGGCTCTGTAATTTATATGGACACACTCAATGGCGCCGTCTTCAAAAATCTGCGTAGGGCTCAACCATAATTCCCGAAATGCATGCTAAGAGCAAATGAAACAGTAATGGACTTGATAGCTATTAGCAAAATACCATATACAGACTGTCGTCGCGAAAATTGCTAGATACGGCGGTGGCTGAGTATTCCGTTTGAATAAACGATTTCAATCTAAAAGGCGCCAATGAAAATCATCCTTCTGGTTGGTTACGTATCAAAAAGGTCACTTTGAAGAGGGAGCCGAGAACATGTAAAGCTGGTTGCCGGGAAAGGGAGGGAGCTGTAAGCAGGTTAGATTGCGCTGAGATAGAGGCTAGCCTCCTTGGGGGGTGCTGGAAATTCAGCAAACCACTGTATCAAAAGGAACGTAGTCGAACTACCGACGGGTGGAAGAAGAGTCGAAGCGTTGCGAACGGGGGAGTTCAAAAGGCGTCCGCGGACCCGTCAAAAGGGCGTGAAAAGGGGAGGAGCCCAAAAAGATACAAGAAAGACGACTGCGTAGTCGGAGGGAAGGGGAAAAAAGGCGAAGAGGAGCGGGGGAAGGATGGTTGCTGGGGAGCAAACTGTACTTAGGCAGCAAACGAGCGATCGTAGAATTAAGGACGTGGATCACAGGTCGGGGGTCCTGTCCATCGTCCGCAAAGACTTGGGAATCGGGTTCGCCGATACGTGGAATTGGACGAGAAAAGGAGGAGGGTCGAGGGGTACTTAGTTACGGCGAAGAGCGAACCTCGTGAATACTACTGGGCCGTCATACGCAACTCTGTAGGCGAGGCATCACTAGCGGGTGAGAAATGAAAAAAAATAAAAAAAAGAGGTAAGTTCTAAAAAGTTAAAGGTAAACAAAAATGTTAAAAAAAAAGGGGTAAAAAACACCTGTTATAGAACAAAACAAGACAAGAGGACAAAAAGTAGAACTTTCACATAATAACCCTCACTACAACATAGGCTTTGGTTTATTCAAGGGGAATTAAAATAGGTACAGAAGGGGGGGCGGGAGCACCGCAATCGGGACAGCTAAATGTGCCAGGACAGAATGGGTAGTTGAAATTGCGGCCGATCCAAGACGAGGCCGAAAAAATGGAAACGAAACGCAGGGGGGGGTCATTGGCGGATCTCGTAAATCAGAGAAAAAAATGGCGGAAGAGCGGCATGGGGATCTGAGCATAAAAAAGGCTCGACCGGGGAGGGAAACCTAAGGGAACCGTCAGCGGCAGAGACTCTTGTTGTCCATAAGGGCAAGCATCGATCTGAATTCTTTGAGAGGGGGAATCGGACTTCTCCAAGCATAAACGCGACTGTGTAGAGCACGGCACAGCGCCTGGGGAAGGGGGTCGTCTGCTGGGCCGCGAAAAAAAAAAGTGCGCGTCGGCCCGAAGAAGGAAGGGAAACCACAAGGCGAATCAGCGTCCGCCGCGCCGGTCTAGGCGGCTGACGCCGGTCACTGGAGGAGGAAGGAGACAAGTATCAGAAGGCTCGCCCCGAAGACAGGTGGCGCCAGGAGGCGGCGAGATACAAACAACCTTCTGCGGATGCCAGAGGGGCAGGGAGAAAAAAAGAAGGATCATAAATAAAAGTCGCAAACAAAAGGGGAGAAGGTGCGCGACAGGGAAAAAGATACGCCGTGGCCGTTAGTGAAAAACAGGGTGGGGGGCGGGACCACCTGAATAAAGGCAATACACTACGTTCTGGCAGGGAGCGTCTTCTGGGCATCAAAAAAAGAAAAAACAATCGTCGGGTTAGAGCAGTGTCGGCTCGGGGACGGAGGGGGGGTTACAATATCGTGATGGTCGGTTGCTCAGGGTTAAAAGTGGCCAAGCCCAGTGTCACGCCGAGACCGTTAAAGGGGTTGCCTAAACACCCGAAAAAAAAAAAAAAAATAAGAGAAAAAAGATGATGAAGATGGCCAAGATCAAAAGAAGCGATGATGTCATGAGAAAAGATGACCAAGAAAAAATGATCAAAATATAAAAAAATTTATGATCGACCAAAAAGGAAAAGGCCGACACTGCGCATCGCAACAGTTCAAGGAAAATGAGGATAACCTAAATCCAGCCCGTCTGCCGAGGCGCCGGAATCATCATCCTCAGAAGAAGTCCACGCTCCAGACCCGGCGTCACAAGGACTAACGCCGCGGGGATAACAGTCAGGGGGAGTGAAGGGGACATAAGCCTATCCAAACCGAGGACCTACCTGGGCATAAGCGAGTGATCCCATCCATCTAGATCCGAGAGAAGGGCGTGTTTTGCTGGAATCGTCTCAAGACGGCCAAAAAAAAAGAACAATTACGGCCGGCCGAGGGTCTGGGAGAAAAGATTAGAAGTGAAGGGGGGGAAAAAAAGCGCCTGAACAGTGACCGCGCGCCCTGAAGCAGAGGCGGGGGACCAGCTTCGATTGCGTAGGGTGGGGATCCATTACGTGCAGCAGAAAGTCTTCAGATCCAGCAAACGTAGGCTGAAAACGTGCCGGCTGCTGATAAAAAGTCTGCTGAAGCGGGGGAGGAAAAAAGGAGCGCTGACGTCGATCACCAGAGAATATACTAGAGCAGAACTCGGAAAAAGTACGTCGAAAAAAAACGCTACGGGAAGGGGGGCGGTAGAATCACGTCAGGGCTCGAAAAGATGTGCCGATCCATGAATCTACGAAACAGGAGGCTCGACTACATAGCAACGGACCACAAAAAAGTGCTTCAAACGATCTAAAGGAGGGACTTCGAAGAGTTCGGCGAGACCTCAAAAAGAGAATAAAAAAAGGAATGGAGACATCAGCCCGACTACCGATCCTGTGGCTAGGGGGGGAGAAAAAAAGAGAGGCTACGTCAAAACCCAATCCTAAAATAAAGAAAGAGAGCTGTTCGAGCTTAAGAAAACAATTCAGACAAATGGGACGACCCCAGGAGCCGGTTAAAACTCTCAATACATTCGAAACGAGAAGGGAGAACATACGCCCAACAAAGAAGAGTCTCACCGATCCCCAAGGGGAGAAGAGAGATATCTGTCCGCAGGGAAAAGGGAAATTCTAACGTCGTCAGGAATCTGCAGCATCTGCGTTAAGAGGCGGACATACGAGAATGATGGCATCCATAGTCAAAACAGGCCTTCACTCAGCCGAAAGATCGCCGGGGGGGGCGACGAAAACCAGATCACTACTAACGCATGAATAGGCGTCTGCGATAGTGGGATAAGGGGGCGAAAAAGGCCAAGCGCCACAACGCTGTGACCCCAAGCGGCCTTTAGAACTAAAAAAAACGCGAAAAGCAAGTTATTCTGGAAGAGTGTGGAAGGACGACGTAAGCCGTGGGAGTAAGCTGGGTGAGATCCAACCCGAGAGGCGAACCCGGGGGGGCAACCTGCAGCCGAGAAAAAGCGCAGTCGCTTGCGGACTCAACCGCGAAGGGCTGTCGGAGCAGGGGACTGAAAAAAACTCTGCTCCAAAGGCGACGACAACAAAGGCGGGCGGAGGAGTCACGCCTGCGACGCGAGTGCATAAATCTCTCACACAGGCACGAGAGGGGGAAAAAGCCAAAGAGCCCGGCCATGTCGAACCAGACGGCGGGATCGAAGTTTCGCCTAAGCTCGCAGCTACATCACATGAGGACGCTAGAGATGCGGGGGCAAATCGGAGGGAAGCACCTCTACAAATTCCTCAGGCTTAGACGACAAAGGGATTGATAATTCTATGACCGAGAAAAAAAGGAATCCGAAATAACAAAAAAACAGAAAACTAGACTTAGAAAGAGAAAGAGAAAAAAAAGTACTATTTTTTCACCGAAGACCTTACACAATGAGGGACGACAAGGCTCGGCCGCCGGATATCAAAAGAAAAAACTTCAAGGGACGGTGCAGGACTTCTTCAAGAACTCTCTAGAGAGGTCTCAGCAAGGTTAACAGCGTGCGATCCGCTACAAATACTCTGCCGAGAAGCCGAAGCACTGAAGCACGCTTCGCTGTCGCCCTGATCACAGGAGGAGGGGGGGGAAAAGCGATACAAGCGAATCGAGCTCAAAAAAAAAAACGGGGGGGGGGGAAAAAAAAAAAAGCCGAGCAAAGAAAAGATAGCGGCCTGCTAGAAAAATTGAGATGACTCCTCGCTGGTGAAATGAAGAAGAAAATGTCGAAAATAGTCCTTAATGTGCGAATGAGAGAAAGGGTTAGGACGAGTCCGCAAGCGATCGGAGAGGACCGAGGAGTCTTTGAAAGGCAATCCCTGTCCAAAAGACTAAATATCGGAGGGGAGAGAAGGCTCGGAAGGCCGAAAAGAATCACGGTCGCATGGGATAGGGAGAGGGAGAAGGAGAAAGTGGGCGTCTGTAAAAGACGGCGTCCAGTTCTCGGAAGTGGGAACATAACAGAGGAACCTTCCCGATCTGAGAATGTGTCGTCGCGGGGAGTCAAACAAGGAAAGAAAACCTCACACTCGCGCGCAGAAAACAGCGGGGAGGGAAGCATGTAGAGAAAGGACGCACAAATAGAGCAGCGAGGGGTTCGGCACCGGAAAATGCGTAGGGGGCGTCGAGAGGAAGATCAAAAGGCAAGCCGGGAAAGCAAGGCAAAAAAAAAAAAAAAAAAAAAACAATAAAAAACGCCTAGGGGGGGTCGAGCCGGTAGGAAACGGTGATAAGGATCAGCAGGAGAAGGTTACAGCGAGGTAAGGCGGGATGCGCACTGAGAGGATAGGATCCCGAGTTGGGGGGGGGAGGGGGGAACAGACGTTCGAACCACGGGAGTAAAGCACGGTAGGAGACGACCAAGTGTCGAAATCAAAAAAAGGCCGAGTTTAGTCGGCGCGCAGGCCGGTGAATGCGGGAGAGGAGCCTAAGAGATCACAATATCGCACAAAATCAAGGAAGGAGGAAAAGTCGATGGGAACCCATTGGCGATCGGTCATAGGGTGGCCGTAGGGAGGCAAAGAAAAAACTAGATGGCGTCATCAACACATAACAAGAACAAAACAAATATCTGAGAACTCCGTATCAAAACACATAAAACACATCCTTGAATCTTATAGAAATACAACTGCGTCCAAAAGGGGAAATACAAATGACATATCACATAACAACAGGAAAAAAGATTATATAAGCACAGGTCAACACAAGAGATTCTAAGAAACGATACGGCCAAGATTAATGACGACAAGCAAAAACCAACGAAATGTGTTGGGGGAATGTGGTGCTGGCGGAGGGGGGGTCGGGTGGGTTGAGAGGGGGTTGAAGTCTGCTGTGGGGGGCGACTGGCTCGTCGTCGCGACCGGAGGGCGGGTAGAGGTGCGTGGCTGTTGAGTGGGTGTCTGCGGTGTGGTTAGTGGGCGGTCGGTGTGGGGGGTGCGGGTAAAAAAAAAAAAAGAACTGGTGAACTGTGGGTTGGAAAAAAGGGAGGGTGAGGGTCGACGAAGCGGGGCGGTGGGTAAGTGCTGCATGTCGGAAAAGAGAACGAGTGCGGGGACTGAAAAGTATGTCTTCGTCAAAAGAGACGCTCCAGGACCGTTAGAGAAAGACGCGGCAGGGTCGCTCTCTTCGGAAGTGGACGGAAGTCTAGGCTTCTTCACGGCGGATGATCAACCAGCGAGCGGCGAACAGGCGAAGAAGCAAGCGTCTTTTGTAATCACGGTCAAATGAGTCGGGGCCAAGGAAACGAACAACTCGGGCACCAGAGGCAAAAAAAAAGGAGAAAACGAAGAGCCGAACGCGCCGTGCGGGCGCGAAGGTAAAGGAGTCAAAGAGTTCGACTCGCGAGGGCTCGGACAAAGAACGGCTCTCTCCGAGGAGCCAAAAGTCGAAAAAAAGAAGCAAAACAACCATCTCGCGACGCGATTGGGGCGAGACGAAGGGCAGAGCGAGAGGATAGGGTAGACGGCCAAATGGAAGGGAAAACACGGAAGCAAAAGCCCAAAGGGTGGAAACTACGTTTAAGCCGGACGGGCGAGAAAAACCCATGGGCCTGGGCTGCTGCTCACGCAGGAGCAACGAGGGAGGGGGAAGGGGCAGGGTCAAATGGAGCATCTGTCACGGCATCGGAAAACGAAAGGACTGTGATTAGACAGGGAGGGGCTGGGGCGGATGAATTGGATCTTGAGTTTTCTGGGGAACAGAAATGGAGACAGGCTCACCGCTTGGCCCGCAAAACTCAACAAAAAAACGGAGGGGGATGACAGCGGTCACGTCGCCGTGGAGGGAGGGCGAAGGGGGCGGGCAAACGATATATAGGGGAAAAATCGCTTAAATATGGGGGAGCCTAAAGGGTCCAGGAAATTGCCGGAGGAAACAGAAACCGCCAGCGAAGCCCGATGCAGGGGGGGCAGGGATGGTAAAATCCAAAGGACGCTCCGTCGGGAAGGGGAGCAGCCGTGGCAACGAACGAAATGCGAAAGGTGCCGGCAGCGGATGACTCGTTATCAAAGGCAAAAAACACGAGCCTGCTCCGGCGCTTGTCCCCAGCCCAAAACGCTAAGGCGGGGGGCATAAGCGGCCTCGCCGAAGAAATCGCTTAGAGCACACCGAAACAAAACCAGCGTCAGGCCCTTACGTAAGGGGGGGAGGAATGGGGGAAGACAAACGTAAAAATGACTCTAAGGAGAGAGAAGCTTCAGAGGTAAGGAAAGGAGGAAGCGAAAAGACAGTCTTCCTAGGGGGGGACGTGATAGCGAGCGCGAAAAGGCGGTGTCCTCTTCGAATAGGGAACAGGGAACAGGCAGGGGGATAGAAGATCGACCAAACTGAACAAAGTGGAATAGAAATATGGTCGCAAAGACCAAGTGGTGTGCGAAACGAGAAGGGCCAAAAGGTCTAGAAAGACAAAAAAGCGGCGGTGAAAGAAGATCCAAGACGCAGCGACAGCCGCGCGCGGATAAATACCCATGCATGAAAAACAACACCGGCGAAGATCTAAAGAGGGGGGCGGGATTGGGGAGAGGGGGGATCAAGGCCAAGTCAAGCTAAAGAATCCCACACGCGGAACAGGGGGGGGGATCATTTGCTCGACGAGATAGGGGTCGCGTCGAACTCCGCGACGTAGATGGGGGGGCGAGGGGGGGTAGATAGATGACTGCCAGAAGAAAGGTTAAAAACGCTTCGCAAGGTCAAAAGCAAGACATATCGCAATCGAGGGATACCAAGGCAAAGGAGAAAACAACCGACCACGACCAACTCGAAGGAAGAAGGAAAACAAGAAAAAAAGCCCCGTCGTCAAGGAGACCGAGGCGTATCTTCTTTCGTGCCCAGTCGAAAAAACAAACTAGCCAGCCTTCACCAAAAAGACTCAAAGGGGGGAGAAAAAACCCAAGCAGCTAACGACTAACGCAGCGGGAGATCGGAAGACGGTTTGAATGGAAAACAGTCCTTGCCCCGCCGGGGCAGGGGGGATCAGACAGCTCGAAAAAGAAGAAAAAAGGGGTCACCCGAAGTTGAGAGACGGGGAGCTTGAAAAAATTAGAAAACGTGCCAGGTTACACCAAGAGAGATAAGAATAGAGCAACAGAGAAAAGGCTACTCCCGTCTCCTAGAGTTTCAACGCAAGTACGGCTTACCACCTCGGGGACAAGACGCGCCATAACGAAACAAAGTGGTGCATGAATCTGTCTCCTCGAGACGCCTGCACCCTCTAGCAATCAAAGCTCATCACAGAAAAAGAAAAACCGAAGATCTCATCAAACTTCAGAATCTGAATCAAAAAACCATCTCTCTAAAGGGGAAGGAAATCTCAGGATCTCATTAAAACATCAAAACGAAGTCGCGCAGCGAGAGGGGCGGAAAGGTCAGAAGACTGACGCCCGGACTAACCAAAAAGGGGAGAATCTCGGAGGAAAAATAAAACCAGTCAACAAGAACTAACTCCTATATCAGGCAGGCAGCATGCTATATCCGAAAATGCACGTCAAAGACTACCAGAGTCAAGGAAAAGGAACGGCTTCCCGACGAGGAGAAGTCGCAAGAAACCCTCAAGCCGTATATCGAGATCAGCTTCGGGGAAACTACGAAGGCCTGAAGGCCCACAGCTAAAATAGAGTGGATCGCAATGGGATAAAAAACATTTCTCTACAATCTGCCGAGGCTAGCCGGCACAAAGCACGGGAACCTGCTCAAGGGGGAAAGAAGCTCCGGGCAGCGTCCGTAAAGCTTCCATACTATCTAAAACACGAAAAAGAAAGGGGAATATGATCGGGGGCAGGGCCGGAGAAACTGCGAAGATCTCAAGGGACTAGCTGACGGATGCGGCACGAAAAAAAAGCGAGGAAATCGCATCTTGGAGGAAGAGTGGTATAGCGGTATGCCCTGAAAGGCACTTAAAAAGGCTGATTGAAGAACCCGGCCTCGGGA
>Ga0179593_1594337_pt1 | contig 10272 bp, 11 predicted proteins | sample CZODoug2_1_08_16_FD_185931 | JGI IMG/M metagenome (GOLD analysis project Ga0179593, IMG submission 185931) | Vadose zone soil fungal communities from Angelo Coast Range Reserve, California, USA - CZODoug2_1_08_16fungal (PacBio error correction) | ecosystem: Environmental > Terrestrial > Soil >...
CTAGATTTTCGTTGTCAATTAGGGGTAGATCATCTCTCACAATACGCTTCAAGGGAAAGAAATGGTGCTCTACAAAGTCACCATCGGTGCTACCTTGTCTGAGGGGAAATCCGGCCATGCTTCGGGGAAGAAGGGAGTTACTATCCTCGTTCTCTATTAACGGAGAGGGGTCAGAAGGAAACTATTAGAAAGGGTGGCAACCTTTTGGACATTGGTCATACAGACCCAGGCCTGGTCAAAGATCGTGAGTTTTTTTTTTGGGGACTCGGTCTTTACGCTCATCATGAGAAGACCAGATACTCGAGGAGGTCTCTGTAGTGCGCGCCGAGCGCGTGACGGGTGCACGGGGAGAACTCACAACCAAAACGTTGGAGGCCGAGATCAAAACGTCCCCGTGGCCAGGTAGAGGAAGGGGGACCTAGTTCGGGTGGCTGGAAAACGCAACGCTAGAACATAACAAAGGAACATATGAGTAAAAGACCTATCCTATAACCTGAAGGCGAGCCAGAAACCTAACCTGACCCAAGAAAATCTAAAATGGCGAAGGGCAGCTGGGCTTAGGTCAAGATCCCGGCGGTTTGAAGGTAGGATGAGTGAATTCCGCGTCAAAAGTTTTTGCCTTCCTCGTATAGAGGCATCACTTCTTGTCTCATCGTACTCCCTCTTGTAGGCCTGATACTCGCGGGTCTTAAGTAGAGGACTCTCGGGTAGGTCGTTGAGTCTCACGTGGGGGTCTAGCTAAGATGCGTCTCTGGGGGGCTCCCTCCCGGTGTGATCTCAGGGGGATCCCTATCGGGCCTATAAGGTGAGTAGACTTCTTTATGGGACTCGGCATTGGGCCTGCGTGGTTCTTCTGGACAGCCAGGGGGGGGGTGGTCCTAAGTAACTCGGTTTCGGGAGCGCCTACGCAGGGGGATCTCCGAGGGAACAGACGGAGCATAAGGAGGGTCTTCAGCCGGGGGCCGCCCACTGCTTAGTAGGAGGGGGGGTAGCCGGGATCCCCCAAGCAAGAGGGGTAGATATGGGAACTACCGTCCTCCGTTACGCAGGGGGCCATCAGATTAGCGACTGGGCATCGACAACGAGGAGGCACTAAATTCGAAAACCGGCAATATATCGGTACGTCACAGAATTTGTAGCGTAAAAGCTCCATTGTGCTGAGGCTTCCTGATGCTCTAGTCAATGAATCGATAAACTGGAGGAACGAATCCGGAAGGAAATTCGAAGAGAAGACCTTAAAACGTGGAGCAGGGAGTCTCATCGAGGTCGTAGGGATAGGTTCTTTTCGCCTGGAAAACAGACAGACGAATCAAAGATTCCCGTGGAATCTTCGCTGCATGGGAGAGAAAAGGTTCTCGTCAGTTCAGGGTACCCTTTGGGAACACCATTCAGGCGGGGGCGGACCAAACGGTTTAGGGTCACTTCTTCACCTCTACCTATTGAAGACCGGAACCGCGGCTTCAATCAGGTCGACAGGGACGGCGTCGTAGCGACGATCGTGCGTCCGTAGGGATAGCTTCTTCATTGCTTACCATGGGGGAAGGGGGGGATTCAGAAGGATTCCTGACAGTCGACGCAAGAGGACGTAATCAACCCTAGGTTCGAAGGGGGCAGACGGTAAAAATACGCTTGCTTATGTCTCGTGCTCTCACTGTTCGAAGACTAAGGAAGCACTCTGGCCACGGTGCTAGGCTAAGCAGTGTGCTTTGGATAGGAGAAGCACAAAAAGGGGAATGGACGTTCACTCTCTCATAGATGGAGGTCCACCTGAGAAACGGCGCACCATGGCGTCGGGTGGAGGGATTTTTGATAGTCCTAGCAAACAACGAGAAACAAGCTGTGCTCATCAGGAGAAGGTGGTCAATGGTGTTTAGTCGACCGAATGGCGAGAATAGGCGTCTGTACCCGATTGGGTACCATCCGAATCCAGGAGACGGCGAACGGGGGGGATCGATTTGCAGCTCAGATTTGCCCCCGGAAGAATAGAGGAGGGGAAAGCTCCAAATGAAACACGGGAAGGGGGTAATCCCGAGTCCGCTTCGGAGTAGGCTGGGAGGCCACCACTAGGTCCTTTGAGTCTGTAGAGCTTGGGATTGGTGACAGAAGAAAAAACAAAAAAATCCACAAAAGATAAGGATTGATAGTCGGGTGAGGGGGGAGTGCCGCAGAAGTTTTGGGGGCCAAAAATGGGCAGCGAACCGTGCCAAATTTTGAGGCTAGCTCATAAGACTGCACGAAAATCGTAATGAAGCGTCCTACGGGGTGGGCTTTTTCGGGCAGGTTCAGGGCTTCATCTTTGGATCTCAGGGAATAGCTGCACCCGCGCGGTCAGACTCGCTCACGCGAAAAGGGAGACGACTTGCGGTGGTCATAGAAGGTGAATCGCCGATAACGAAGAACGACGGTCAGTGGGGGAGGCTCAAAAAGGTGGGGATGGGTCTTCATGGTAAAGATTCAGACTTCGGGGGAAGCACAGTGATGTGGATCTCAAGAGGAGGCGTGAGGGGGCAATCTCTCGCGTTCGAAGAGTTGAAGTGGTGGTGAGACGCTAATTCGTGATAAGGCCGGACAAATATCACGATTTGAGGGGGGTCGGTTGGGAGGTAAACGCTAAACCGTGTCGCCAGGGGGAAAGGATGCGCGTGAAAGTGGGGATTTCGTCGAAGGTTGAGGAAGAAGGGGGGCTGGAGCGGAAACTCGCCGCTAGCAAAAATCAATCGAGATAACAGGTTGTCGTGATGAGGACAAGTAGGGAGGGAAGGCGGATTGAGAAGTCAGCAACAGGCGAAAAAAGGGCGCTCAGGCTGACGTCCGGGGAAAAAAGGCTGACGGAGTGTAGCAGCGATCCCGCGCTCCGGAGACAGGCAGGCAGAGATCTTCAAAAACAACCGTCATCTGTAAAGGATCTATATTACTGAATGCCTTTCCGCCGGGGGAGCAGGGGCAAATAAAAGGGAAACCCAAAGGCCTCCAAAACAAAGATGGACCTAGTAGAGTTGTCTCGGGTAGCGGGGGCGGCTATCAAGTGAGACCTCAAGTCGAAAAAAAGACTGAACACAACGGGGACTGTCTCTACTAAGAATAGGGGGTCGAGATTCTAAAGAAGCGCTCAAAGAAGATTCACGTGTGACACCATTGACTCCTACTTAGAAAAAAGAAAACTGATGCATGTGAAGGGGAAGAATGAGGTACATCCGACTCCAGTTATCGTGACCACCAACTGCAGAAACAGAAATCGGAGGAATGATACGGTCGCTGCTTCAAACACCCAATACCTCATGAAAAAGTCCTAGGGAAGTTCACGGCCTGAGAAAACAATCAAGAAGGCGGTCGGAGGGGAGGGACGACTACTCAAGACCTACCAAAAATGGCGGAAAGAAGGCGAACTGAAAAACTCGGAATGCCGTGACGCCCCTCCGTTTAAACGTCTGACAGGGGGAAAAAGGTCGAGAGAGGGGAAATGGGAGAAGGTGCGCGAAGAACCGTCTATGCATGAGATTCGCGACACTCGACCCGAACCTGAAGGGAAGTCCACAAAAAGAGTGGATCAACTATATACTCTTAGTCGCGCTCCGGGTCAGCACTATCAAGAGTGGGTGGCGGGGATACTTATTGTCTGGCCCCCCCTTGTCCCGCGGGGCACGCCCACCTAAAAAGGAAGTGGTCGAGTGCTGGGACTTAGAAATCCAGTAGACTTCACCGGCAGCGGTCAAAAAAGGACGGGGGATAAAGAATAAAGTTGAAGCGCAGGGGATCCTACAACAAGGCAAAGGTAGGCCTGAGGTCACGAGGGGGGAAACTGAGGGGAAGATGCGAGGGGAAACAGTCTTCCGACACTTGATCACGGCGAATTGTAAAACACGAGAGGGGTTACCAAACTGAGAGGTTCGCAGGGGAATCAGACGGTCAATAAATCTCCACCGTTTCACTGCGCGCACAGGGGGATCAGCATAACCGGGGTTGCGCTTTGACGAATACAAAGGAAAGGCTCACGCCCACTAAGGGTTGACGCGCCAGCCGACGGTGACCTTGAGGTCGGGTTTTTCCGCAGCCGTAGAGAAGTTCTGCACCACAAATTGAAAATGAGCCCGAGTAAAGGGACAAAGCGCGGGCTAAGGGAGAGCGAGGCGACAACCTGTAGGGAAACTGACACGGCGTTCACTGATACAATCGGGGAAGTTTTAACTGACAATGCAGGAGAGTGTGGGTCTGCGACATCAAAACTGGCCCTCACAACGTGGTCATCTCTAAATTCCCTCTCTACTTGGACAGCTCGTCCCTCTACGAGGGGAGGGAAACCCTGCGCCGACCGATTCATGGCTTTTGCTAGGTTGAGTTGAGTGGCTACACGCGTTGTGCAACCGACGAATCAGAATGGTGTGATTCCAAGGGTGTAGGAGGGCGCCGGCTATCCTCCTAGCCAGTCGCCTAAAAAATGCACTGAGACGACTATACGCTTCGAGGGCTCTGGGAGTTAGCCTGACCGGTGAAGAGGGACTACGAGGGATCATTCGTAGACTAACCTTTTTCTCGGAGTGGAGGGCCTTCCCTGTGACGATCGATCTCTGGAAAGGGGCTATCAGCCCCCGATTCGATATGGACACTTACTCATCACACGGATTCCTCGCCGTCACCTTTCTCAGAAATGAGGTAAAGACTCTCTATGAAAAGATCTGTTCTTTTGAAACTGGGGGGGGGGAGTGTACTCTTTTTCGGGAAGGAATCCCAACGAACTCGGCCGGTGGATCTGCTCTTTACTTAAGGGGGTGAACGCCTTGGATACCCGTTCAGGGGAAAGAGGCGATACGCGAATCTTCCTAGTCTGCCCAACTTCTCACTAAAAGGGGACTCCAAACCTCCTTAGAGCGTCCTTCTCTAAAACAGGTGCCAATCGGCACCGGATCCAGGGGTAGGGGGGCGGGGGACGCAGTGCGATTGCAGTCACCCGGTGGGGTTGGGGCTCGCCCCTAAGAGAGAGGCATCGCTCGGTCTTGCTCGTGGAATTACCCGATCGATGTACGGTCTTCTGCAATCTCGAGACCAAGACTAGGCGACTTCCCTCGCTGAAGGGGCCTCAACACCAAGACGGGGCTTTATCCGGAGGGGCTTAAAGAATGGGAAACCGTGTGGGGCCTGGAAGGGGAAGGAATACCCGAGTCGTCCCGGGGATGCTTCAAGCACCCTCGAGCCCGGGATGGAGGCACCCGAACGACAAGAACTTTCTCTCCCTACATGACCTCCGATTATGAAGAATCGAGATGTGGTCCTTCGGTCGTTTCTCTCCGTTAGCATGGCGAAGGGCGATCAACTCTTCATCTCCCTATTTCGAGGTTGATCGAGCAAAGCTTTGCGGGGAAAAGCAAAAAGGAAGGTTCGCGCAAGGGACAGGAGACTTCAAGTTGACGGCTTGTATCTCGCAACGATGAGGGACTCGACGGCAAGACCCCACTCTCGCAGGACAAAATACCCGAATGAGGCACTCGAGAGCGTGTCTCGGACGAAGGCTGAGACAGAGCCGACCAATACGAGAACACTAGGTCCTCCAAAAAAAGGCGGTGTGGGTGAAAGGAACGACACCTGTTACGAGGGTGGAAGACCCCCACGACGCTTAAAGGCCAGGGGAAAGCTTAGCACTCAACATCCACCTCCCACCGGACGCTCCCTGGAGATCTACCACCATCCAGGGGGGGAGTACTACCTACCTTTCTCCCAGGAAAATATTTGTCCCAAAGTGGGGGATAGTCGGTAATGAGAGACGGGAGTAATTAGTAGCCTAGATCGATCGGCACGGGGTGTGCTTACGGCGAAGATGGAAATCGAACAAGAATTCAACAAACTAAAACGACGAGAATAAAAGAAAAAACGGGGTAGTACTGATGGGGTCGTGGGTTCTGGGAGAGAAGCTCTCCACAGAAACGATGGGCCCAGCGCTTTCCGCGAGAAAAACGCAACATATCTAGAGGGCACGTGAGGGGGGGGGGAAGCTGTGTTCAGACTCCGTCGGTTACGACTAGGGTCGAAGCGGGCGCGCGGCAGAGGGGATCTGGGAGGGTCGAGGTCTAAATGTTCCCGGTTAGGGTCTGCAGGAAGGTACAGCGGCGAAAAGAAAGGACGCGTGAATCGGGTTTCGCGTTAAGGGCGATCCGTACGCCACTAGACTGCGAGGCAGGAATTAGTTTTTGGAGAGAGGGAAAAAGGAGGGCGGTTGCGGGGAAGTTCCGTCGGGAAAGGGGGACTGTCTTTTGGAGAGAAATCAGCTCACCCTTGGAAGGGGAAGCTTCTCAGAGTTCAAGGAAAAAAAAAGACGGGACGGCCGGACGTGCTTGCCAGGCACGAGGGCTCAGCCGCAAGAAGCGGAGAGGAATTGACCAGAACGGAAGGAGAAAACAAGAACGAAAACCCAATCATCGGGGGGGGGAAAATGGGCGAGTAAGCGAAAAAACGGAGGGTCCGAGTGCATAGAAGTGACGCGTTCCGGGGGGGACTAAAAAAAGTGCGGCAAGTGGACGGCGTAGAAGTGTTGTTCGGGGATCTGTCCTACGGAAAAAAAAAAAAAAAAAACCACAAAAAGAACCACAACAAGAAGAAGAACCCAAAAAAAAAAAAACGATTGGAGATCCTAGTAGAAGGGGGGCAGCATAGACTCATGCTGACTGTCACAGACCAGGGCTTGTTGATTGCTATCCGTCGCTCTCAAGGGCTCGGAGGGGGGGGCCGCAGCTGGTGGAGGCTGTAGCTGCCCTCGCGGGAAGTACTCTTTGGATAGTCCGGGTCTGTCCAAGACCTATTTGATTCCCTCAGGGTCGCCTTTCGGTTGCTCAGGATGGGGGAGGGCCGCACTTCAAAGGGCTTCCCAGCTCGGGGTCTGAACAAACTGGAAAAGAACTTAGTGCTCGGGCACAAACGGGGGTGTGTCGGTTTTGGGGGGACCTTAGCCCCTACGATCGATTACAGCAGTGGGGGTGGTGGGGGGGGGGAAAAGGTGGGGTAGTGAGGAAGGGGGGGGGGAGTGGGGGAGGTGGGAAAAAAGGAAGGGGGGGAAGAAATGGGAGGGGGGTGGCGTAGGGGAAAGAAGAGGGCGGGTGCAGGGGGAAGGGGGTGCAAAGGAGAGAGGGGGGGGTGCAAAAGGAAGGGAAAGGTGAGGAAGGGGAGGAGGGGGGGGAGGTAGAAGAGAAGCAGATGGAAAGAAGAGGAAAGAAATAATGGGGGGAAATAAGGAGAGTTAAAGGGGAAGAGAGGGGGGCAAAGGGAAAGGGAGGGAAAGGGGGAAGTTTGAGGTCCCGCGAGGGGGGAAAGAATAGAAGGTTAAGGGGAGGGAGAGCTGAAGGGAGGAAAGTAGAACTGGGTGACGGTAGTGGGTGAGGGGGGAAGGAGCACAAGGGGTATTAGTGCGAACGGAGGTGAGGAACAAGGAGGAAGTAGAGAGGGAAAGAAGGGCAGGAGGAGGTGGTAGGAGAGTGAAGGGGACAAAGAAGAGGTAGGAAGAAGGCAAAGGAGAGGGGACAAAGAGGGCTGTAGAGGGGCGAGGAGGAGAGACGGGGGCGGAAGAGAGGGGAGAGGGGAAGAAGGTTAAAGAAAGTGGGTGGGGCGAGCGCGAGGGGAGGTAGGAAGTAAAGAGGGGTCAAGAGGAATAGGAGGGATGGCGGAGGGGGGGGAAAGACGAGGAGGGGGGACAGCAGGTGTGGGGGGAGGGGGGGAGAACCGAGGGGATGAAAGCAAAAGGGGAAGGGGAAAGGAGAGGCGAACTGTAGAGGGGGAGAAAATGGGGATGGAAGGAGGGGGAGGGAGGCAAAGAAAGGCAAAGGAAACCAGTAGAAGAGCCAGAGAAAGTAAAGGGAAAATGGGGGGTGGGAGGAGGGAGGGGGGGGAAAGAGGGGAGCAGGTAGGAGTAAGGGAAGAGTAGGGGCGAGGAGAAGGGAGAGGGGGGAGGTGATGCTGGGTACAGGAGGAAGGGGGGGCGTGAGGAGAGAGGGGGGGAGAGAAGGAGGGTGGGTGGAAGGAATGGTGGGCGGGCGGGGAGAGGGGTGGGGGGGAGAGAGGAGAGAGGAAGAGGGATTGGTCGAAGTAAGGAGGAGGGGAGGGGGGACGGGAAAGAGAGGGGGACAGAGGGGGGGGGAATAATAAGAGAGAAGGGAAAGGGGGTGATAGAGGGGGTGAGAAAGGGAAGAGAAGAGGGCGGCGAGTGAGGGGGTAGAGGAAGAGTCAGGAATAAAGTACGATGGGAGAAGAAGCAGGGGGCGGAGAAAAAAGGGGAAAGGAGAAGGAGGGGCGGGAGGACTAAGTGGGAAACGGAGAAAGAAGGGGGAATGGGGAAAGGAAAGGGGAGGGTGGGGGGGGGAGGGGGTAGAGGAGGGATCGAAAGGGGAAGGATATAGTGGAGGAGAAGAGGGGATGGGACGAGAGGATAAAGAGGGGAGGGGGGGGTGAAGGAGAGGAGGGGAGGGAGGGGGGAGTGGGGGGAGAGGGGGGGAAAAAGGTATGGGTGGAGTAGGAGGGAAGAGATGGAGGGGAGGGGGGGTGGGGGGGGGTGGGAAGAGAAGGATAAGTGAAAAAGGAATCATGAGGGGGAAACACGCGCGGCACCCAGTCGTACGTCGCGACGGCTGCAGGGGAGAAAGGGTGCATGCTAGTTTCAAGTAGGACGGCGGGTGCCACGAATCTAGCTGGGCATAGAAAAGCGCAGACATGGTCTAAGGAACTGTTAACGTAGCTAGCTCAACGGTGCGGCGGCAATCGGAGAGGAAACTATAGCCAAGTCTTCCAGAAGGGAATAACGAAAGCGGACCAGAGGCCGGGCTGTGACGGAGGCTAGGACGCAGAGAGATCTCGACTGCGGGGGGGGGGAAAAGAAATAACATTACTAGGAGATCGGGAGACACGACTTTTCAGCAGAACGACAGAAACCACCGCTAAGCATTTACGTGGGACGGGATTTCGTCTAGCTGTGTTCGCAACCAGGAGAGGCAGGATAAAATTCGGTCCGAGCGGTAGGCGGCTCTTTCTAAAAATGGCGGAGGGACTCGCGAGACGGGAGTGCGATGTCACCGAAGATTGACTTTCGTTTAAGGCAGATGAGCTCGTCGCCGTGCCGACTCGGTGTCCATAAACGAGGGCTCAGACAATGGGGGGCTTGTTGGGAATTCCGGAAAGAAGGAACCAACATTGACGGCAAAAGCGAGGAAAACGAGGGGGAACGGATAGGTCGGTCGTCTATCCACAAGGGCGGAGTTCGCTATAAAAGAGACCCGCGACACAGGTTTAGGGTGAGAAACACGCCGAAAAATCAGGTGGGGGGGGCAATGAGGAAAGTGAGGATCTGTACTAAGGGCGGCTTGTAAAACCTAGTGGGGCCTGGCTCTTAGGGGGAACGGGAAAGAGACGAGGTGTGGTGTAGAACACGGAGACTGGTTGACCAGAGACGAAGTATCCGAAGTAACTCATCTCGCCGTGAATTTGTAGATCCCGAGACGAGAGGACGCTGGAGTCACGTTCGAAAAAAAAAGGTTACGGGGGTAGGAGCGGAGGTGAAACAGATACCAGAGGTAGGGTGTGGGGTTAGGGGTGGATGCCTCAAAAGTGTGTTGTGGGTCGAGAATTGTTAAATCAGCTACTAGAGAGCTTCTAATAGAGCGAGGCTGGTCTTTCCTCTAAACTCCTCTGGGGGGAGTAGGCAGTTCTTTTGCGATGGCTCGCCGAAGATCATGCACCAGGTGAAATCTCGCGCACACTGCTCAGTACATCAGTAGCTAAGTTAGGGGGTCAGAGAGTTACCGGGGCGGAAGCATAAGGAAGAGAAAGGGGAAAGACTCTGATCAGGGTTGGTAGGGAGTAAGCAAGATCAGCTTCTAAACGCCTCACGCTCGCGGCTGGAGTGAGCATAAGTCAGGTTAGAGAGGGGTTTCGAAGGGGAGATGTGCGGGGTTTTTGAGTACTGGAAGAGCGAAATCCGGTACCCCAAAGATCTCCCGATTGTCTCTGGCGGGTGGTGGGGAAAATAGAAGGAGCGTTCAGCCGTTAACCTAATTCGGGAAGGCTCAGAGGATTTTGTCGGGTAGACGTACGGGCTAAGTTGCAAATTGCGGCGGTAGAGTCTCTCGCTCAATACAAAACCTCGACAGGTATCTAAGCACGTGGTAGGGGATTCCTGAAAATAGGTATAAGGAGGTAGAAGTGATCCGGCGCGAACCGGGAAAAAAAGTCTGAATATTTGGAGGCCGGATGCCGCGTGCTGAACGTAGACGGCATTATCACCTCAGAAAGGCCGGCAAGGCA
>Ga0179593_1383727_pt1 | contig 10271 bp, 9 predicted proteins | sample CZODoug2_1_08_16_FD_185931 | JGI IMG/M metagenome (GOLD analysis project Ga0179593, IMG submission 185931) | Vadose zone soil fungal communities from Angelo Coast Range Reserve, California, USA - CZODoug2_1_08_16fungal (PacBio error correction) | ecosystem: Environmental > Terrestrial > Soil >...
ATGTCGTAGGGGGAAGGAATCTCCTAAGGCAAGCTCAAAGGTAATGTCCCTCAACAGAGACGTTCAAACCAAAGGAAATGAAAAAAACGTTCCAAATCGCCCACCTTCGAATCAAAGGGGGGTGCGAAAGAAGATGCGGCAAACCGACACCTGGGGGACGGGAAGGGAGGAGCGCTGAGAGAGCTAACAAATGGAGGGGGGCGATTTGGAGAGAAAGCCGCTGCTCGTCGGTACAACTTCGTCGCTATCTGAGAGGGCAAAACTGCACGCGGCGGTAAGTGGCATAATTTAGGTGGTAACGGGAAAAAAGAAAACAAAAAGGGAAATGGCGGCCGGTCCCTCCGAACGCAAGGAAATCAAAAACCTCCGTCTATCCGGAAGCGGGGTCCTGGCATCCGAATTTTGACCGCGAGGACACATCAATTATCCAGCGTACTGGGGAGGGAAGAGCTGTCTTCTTATGGGTGATTAAGTAGGAGGGAGGGATGTGGAAAAGGCACGCTTATACATGGGTGTGGATTCCGATTACTCGGGACAGTGAAAGGGCGGGGCCGGAGGGGACGAGCGCCTCGGGCCGTACCACTACAAGGGGAAGATCGAGGCCGACTGGAATCGTACAAACCGGGGGTGGAAGGGGCATCTTCTTGTCATGCGGGATCAAGAGAGAAAAAAAAAAGATGAAATGCTCCTTCATTCGTAGACAATCCAGACTCCAGTCCTCGGGAGAACCCGAAGATGAACCGTGAATGTCAATCTAGCAGGAAAAAAAGGGAAAAAAAAAGAGAAAAGGATGGTACGGCGATTGGGGGTGGGTTGACCCCAACCCCACCCACAACAAAACACACCAAAAAAAAAAAACAACCAAACCCAAACCTGCCAAAAAAGCAAGAACACAAACCAAAGAAAAAACACCTTCAACCACACCCAAACCTAGTTACCAAGACCACTAGGCCGCGAGGTTAAGCCCTCTTCAGTTCTACCTGCTTATACCTTGACCCATTTTGGGACGCAGAAGTATCAATACTCCGTCGGGGCAGTCTAGGCGAAGAAACTCTTCAAGAGTAGCCCAGAGTTTCGTTAAGTCGAGATCTTAGAATATCATTTTTACACTATAGAAGTTACGTATGGAATAGTCAAGGCAGGGAAAAACACTTTAATAGATCGTACTATTGCTCTAAGGCACTACGAAGCTTCCTTAAGGGGGGGGCAGAAAAGGTGCGATGGGATATTCCTTGTCACGGGACTCACATTGAGGTTAAATTCACCATATTCGGTATTTTCGAGAATGTTAAAGGAGAGGGACTATGGGCCTGCAAAAGTGAGAAGGCACCATACGAACGTTTCTCTTCTCAAGGATTTAACATTCGGGAAGTGCGTTGCAAGGTGCCTCCTGGAAGACGACGCATGCGGAGGATTCCTGAAGGAAAGTCTATTTGTTCATACTAATGTCTGAATATCAGGGCATCAGAGAGAGGGGAAATCTTTCGCATCATCCTAAAAGTTCGGAAGACTGATCATGGTAGACGTCCTGAAAAAAAAGAACCGTAGGGTTTCTGAGGACTGGTCCGGGAATTTAACCTCATCACACCGGAATGAGAGATAAAGTTAAAGGAGCAGGGGGACTCTGAGGGAATCAGGTAATTATTGGGCGGAAGCCCTTGGTGTTCCTGGGAACCAGCACTCATTCCTTAGGGGGGATTGATGACGTGCAGGGGACATAGTCCCAAAAGAACGCGTTAAGTTGATGGGGGAGGGAGATGGCTCGAAGGGGGACTCTCCAGGAGGGGGGGCAATCTTCAGGGCGACCGAGGGGGAAGCTCTGCAAACTAAAGGACGTAGTAGGAAGGGGTAGGAAAACTCGGATCGTTGGCACTTCGCTAGGACAGAGAGCAAAAAGAGACTTAGATGGAAGGAAATGCCGTAGAAAAAAATTTAGTAAAAAGGAAGGGCCATCGAAAAACGGAGATCTAATCTACCCTTTGTATGTGATGAACCAGTGGAGCGTCAGAGGCAATCTAGCTCAACAAAAAAACGGATTAGATTAAATATAGCGGAGATGACGAGAAGGGAAATTCACAAAGAGCAACTTTCGAATGTAGAGAAAGTGCGAAGGGGCACGCTAAAACTGATCTAAAAAATGGGGGAATTCATCGCAAACGGGAGACAGAGTCAGCCGTGAGCATTTCATAACCTTCAAACGCCGAAGAGTAGTTGTGAACGACGACCAAGAAAATACAACCGCAGCGAACACGGTCGGCGAGAAGCGCGGTGCGCGAAGCTGCCGCCAGAAAAAGGGGGGCGCTTCATGAGAGACCATTCGAAAAAGGGAACAACAGTCACGACCGGCGATCGGTTACGGAAGATGGACGACTGAAGATCCTTAAGGACAACGTAAAAGGAAGTGCGGGGGCCCCCGTAACACCAAAGGCGAAGATGAAGAAGTACGAACTCGGGAAATGGACTCAGTCATCAGGTGAATCGACGGCGGTAAATGCCCGGTCACCTCCGAGCAAAAGAAAGAAAAGGAATAATTCAGGGGTCAATCGGACAGGAAGGAATGATATGGCCAGCTTTCGAAATGCCAATATTGCAAAAGGAAGTAGAGGGAGAGCGGTCGTATGAACAAATCGGGGGGGGTAGTTATCTCCGCCGAGAGGAGGGAGGGCAGAGAGAGAAGGAAAGACTAAACTCATTGTCACTAAAGGGGGTCTAAGGTAGCACTGGAGGGATGAGGGATCCTGGAACAAAGGAGAAGCGTTATTCAGCCAGTGAGACCAAGAATCCAAGGAGCTCTGGGTGCATCCTTAATTTGAGGACGGGAAGACAACGATCGGCCCCAGCGCATAAAATATGCCCAATACCTTCCGAAGCTGCCGGGAAACGGGGGTAGGGAGAAAAACGATTGTGACCTGGGTGGGGGAAAGTATGACCCTCCGGTACTCCGGCAGAGTGAGGGGAATAAAAGGAGAATAGGGGTGAGCTCTGGAGCGACGGAAGCGCTGAGATCTTGTGGAAACTATTGACGAGTCGAAAAAAAAACGCTCTGACCTGAAGGGAGCGCGGGGAAGTGACGCAAAAATACTCCACTGGGGAAGGTCATCAAACGGGACTACCTGAAAGCCGGTGACCGCATTGGAGGTAGGGTCCTCTTGGGGACGTGGAGCAAGCGGGCGAAAAAAAAAGGTTAAATCAGGAAGTCAGGGTTTTCAATGCCGTTTTCGATGGGAAGACTCTTTTAAAGCTAGGGGACGTTTTCTCCTCGGCTGAGGAGCGGGGGGAGCCTAATCCGTGCGCAGAAGGAGGAAGAAACGAGCCAAGGCGCCAAACATAAAAACAAAAGCCGAAAAAGGTCAGGTGAAAAAGAAAAAAATCCATTCTGCTCGATCGTCAAACAGTTAAAGTTTCCAAGAACCAGCAGGGGGAGATAGGACTGAATGCTAAAAAGCAAAGCGATGTCTCGAGAAGCGTTCATCACCACAAATTTTTCTCAAGCTGTCCGCTGGGGTCATCCAACAACTGATTCATACAGACACAAGAAAGAAGGCGCAAGAGGACATTTCCTGTCGTCCATCTTGATTGTTCCTCGCGGAACGATCGGCTGAAAAAATGGCACGCTTCCGTAGAGGACTAGTTGGGCGGAGTACGTGGCGTTACCTTCCGTAATTAAAATAATGCCAGAACTGACTGGGGGCATGATCCACTGACAGAGGAGAAGACGGCCGTAAGATGAACGCGCATGGTCCCGTCTCAGAGGGGACTAGGAATCTACAAGATAGATGTCAACTAGAAGTGTCGCGTAGGCCTCTTCAGTAGCAGCTGAAGGAGAAGTTGTCTAGTCTGGTTTGGAGGACTGGCCGTACGCAACAACATTGAAAACGAGCCGTTAGGGAGGAATTTGTACTTTTGAATAAGAATTCTTTCGTTGCACCGTCATGAAGGGTTATGGGGGCGCAACTTTCCTTGTCTCGTGAGGGAGAAGAGAGTACTATCGCCGCCGAAAAAAATCCAACAAAGAACGAAGAGGTGTAGGAAGAAGAGATGTTCGGGAGCTGGGGATACAGAGGTCTAATGAAATCTGGAAAAGGACTGCACCTGAAAAGAAATGAACGTTGACACACTTTAGGATGAGCCCACATCAAGATCTGCACATAAAGTTTGATACCATTTGGGTGGCGAAAAGGTCAAATTAGAAACCAAAGAGCGACCGGACTCCGACACGTGGGGGAAATAGCCGAAAAAAGCTACCGGGCAGACGGCGAGGGGGGGGGAGAAGAAATCGCGGCAGAGCGTAGGGAGAGACGCCTAGAGGAGATCTGAAACGAGGAAAGCGGAACGGAATTGAAGGACTCAGCAAACGTCCGACGTGTCGGAGCATCGCAGGTCTTCAAGACATGCTGGGGGGGGGCGATCCTTCCCTGCCGGAAACGACAAAAAAAAAAGGGCATCAAAAAGCGCTAGGGAATGACATCTGTAATGCCGCCGAGAGGGGTCCCTAGGTCAAAAATCACGAGAATTACCTGCGAATGGATGAAGAGCGGGCCCTGCTTCAGGTTTAGGGAGGAGATTGATGTGGCTGACTCTTCCATTAAAAAGGGGGGGGTGGCTGCCGCTAAGAAGGGCCGAGGACGGGGCGAAGGCCTTTATCTCAAAAGAGCCATTCGTGAATTGTCCCTCCACGTGGGGAAGGAAAAGAGGAGGGGGCCTACGGATAGGGAAAGAAACCCGGGGGGGGGAGTGTACGATGCCTGTCTTCTTGATAATCTGGAAAATACTGCAGGAAAGAAGCTCGGACCAAGAAGAAGGGGGATCGGCGTAAAACGGCCCCTCGCACGACAGAAGGCAAGGCGAAATCAGAAAAAATAAGCCTAGACATGAGGGGACGTTGGGGGTCTGTTGGGGGGGTTAGAAGGGGAAAGAGTGGTCCAATTCCAAAAGGCGAAACTCAAGGACAACCGGCGCAGGGAAAACGACATTTAACCTTAAACAAAGTTGGCGGTACAACTGGAGCGCATCAGGTCACCGACAGACGCTAGGGACGAGGGGAAGAAGGGAACTCTGGCAACGCGGGAAAAAACGGGGGGACGGTCGCGATAGACGCAGACAGATAGGGCGGTTTTAGCAATTGGAAACTAGGACCTGGAAGGGGAGAGGGACATGACGCAAAAAAAAAGTAGAATAATCGGATAGCGGAAGGTTCAGAGAGCAATCAAGCAGTTGAGGGGGGGGACAGCAGCGTTAGGAAAAAAACGAGGAAGGACTACCAAGGACGTAAGTCTTCACCATAGAGGGTTTGAGATAAATTGGCTAAAGACGACGCCTAAATTGTGCCGGCATACTAAAACAGGGGGCGCTGTCTGCGAATGTATGGAACATGCGGGATGGCTGGGTGAGAGTGGACAGAATTGGAACACAGGCGAAGCGGGGATGGGCCCTGCCGATGGGAGATTTGTTTCAAATACGAAAAAAAAAAAAGAGCAACAGCATCAGAAAAGGGGGAATCGCCAAGAAGCAATCATCCTCTCAATGGAAAGGGGAGACGTATCAGGATTATACTTACCGGAAATCTGAGGATGCTGGTTGAAGTAGATTGGGAGGGAGGGGGAAAGAATTCGAGATACCGTCTCTGTCAGGGAATCCTGAGTTCCAGATGAAGTAGGTCAGAGCGAAAATGGGGTTTTCACGGGGAACCCGCAAGCACTTGTACGGGGAAAAAGTCGTGAAAAAGGGAATCTCATTTGACGGGGGGGGGGAAAACGGTCAAAGCACAAGCCTGAGGGACGGGCGTGGGGGTGTTGGGCGGGAGTTTGGAAGCTCAAGAAGCGCTCCAGGATGTGGGATTCCGGACTCTACAAAACGCGAAAGATACGAGGACCTCCGGCTCGATGAGTGACGTAGTAGGAGAAAACTGTCAGGGCAGGGGGCCGAGCTAGGAAAGAGTCTAACGGTCAGGTCTAATAAGGAAGAAAAGTCGAAGATTACCTTCTAAACCATGGAAAGCATCCTGGGAGGACAGAAGAAGGCGATCCAGTCCGACCAGCTGAAAGGATGAAAATTTAGAGAGTCAGAGGAATCCTCTCTCAAAAAAAAACACCGTATTCTTATTAAATAGAGAGATTAAGGCCGGGTTCAAAAGGCGCGAACTTTGACAGCACCGAAAACTGGGGGAAACTGGGATCCCGCGCGATGGAAATCTTCATTACTTTGAGTCTAACACTTGGGAGAATCATAGACATCGAAAATAGGAGAAAACTTCGCAGGCATAGAACGCCAGACGGAGTTCTGTCAGAGCCAAAATTGATCTAATTCACGCGCGAACAGTATATCTCAATGGAGGAGGAAGAGTGCCTCCAAAATAAGGAACTTGCGGAGAGGCTACAGAAAAAAAGCCCGTCCCGAAAAGCTTCTAATTGTTAAGGACGGCTGGACACAGTTATTCCGAGACGAATCCACGGGAGTGAGGGGGAAAACGGAAACAAACGGCGCAGAGGAAATGACATGGAAACAGAAACTGATAAGGAGGAACGTTTATCTGAAGGAAATGAGGGTTCAACTTCCAAGGGACCGGCCGTCCCATCCTCAAAGAGGAATGAAGGGATTACAATCCTGAGAAGTCACTCTTCACGGGGTGGATTCCATGGCCAGAGGGAGAGACATGTTGTATGATGCCGGGGGGATATCTGTGGCGTAATTAAAAAAGAGAAAGGGCAGGGTAACATCCTAAGAAGGAGAGAGGAGGTCAAGTAGTAAACAGAGCCAAGCAATGTTTTGGTTGTGTAACTAAAATAAACAGGAGGGGCCCGAAGGGAGCGGAATGCTCGGGTAAGTAATCACCTTTGAGGTAGAAGGAGGAAAAAGACCATACTGCCTTAAGGTTCAACCTCATTGTGAGGCCGCTACAACACTGAATCTTCCCAGTAGCAATCCAAGAGAGACCTCCTGCCTACACTTCGAGGAAAAGGAGAGAAAAGCTTCTATGCTTAGACCGGGGGCGCCACAATGTCCCAAATAATGACGGCGATCTTCGAGATTCTCAACTTAGACGGTTCTAGGCCGCTCGTCGACCGGGCGAGCTTGGCGCCTTGAAAAAATATTGTAGGAGGAGAAACCTATGCAAAGATACATCAGAAGGAGGTGGAGGATGAAAGCCTAGGAAAAGACACTGGGTCAGGCATCAAATTAACTGGCAAAAAAGTCCGGCCGGGCTGACAGGGGGGAATTGCGTTAGATCCGAAGTTTTAAGGGGAGAAAGATTGCGGCTAAAAAAGGCTAGGAAACTCATATCTTCTTCTGTTTCCTGAAGGGCGGGGAAGAAAACATCATGGGGAAGGGTTCGCGCTTCACGTACGAGGTGCGGGAAAGAATCATGATCAGTACTGGTCGCTAATTCCCTCCTACTCGGCAGAGAAAGGAAAACGCTGTGCAAGATAAGGGAAAGACCGTCTAGTGAAACACAGTGTGTGGGAAACACAGAATATCTGCAAGATTAGACTACTCAGGAGATGGACTAAAGTATTCTGCATCACCCAGAGGGTGCATAGCGGTCACGAGTAAGAGAACACAAAGTAAGAGAAATCAACGAAGCCGACCGCCGTCAAAAGATCCATGTCGTCTGATGGATTACTGGTCTGGGAAAAAACAAAAAAAAAAAAACCAACAAACAACCACCCCCCAACAAACCAACAGACAAAAAAAAAAAAAAAAAACACACCACACAAAAAAACACACACCCAAAACAAACAACAGGACCCAAACCAACACGAGACCCAACAAACACCAGAAAAACACCCCCAAAAAAAAAAAAGAAAAAAACCACCCAACAAACACACACGAAAGGTAACCATCGAGCTACGTCACTCTAAGTTCAGAGACAGGTCGGTTTATGAAGTGGGGGTCGTGAACTTAGGCTGAGAAGCAGTCAGTCCGAAAGGCTTCGACGAACACTAAAAATCCAAGCATTACTGGGAACGACGTTAGCTTGAGCATAGGGACAGTAGAACTCCTTCTGAACTCTGACAACAAGAAGATATGCTCGCCTAGTACGGTAGCCCAGGCGAGGCAGCGCAAGCTGAAGGAAATTTTAGAGTGTAAAAAAATGAAACTCCGCACCACTTGGGGAAGCGACCGTCTTGCCCCTTTGTTTGGCGCAGTCAAAAGGAGGGGATTTGCAACATCAGTGGAGACGGGACCGTCCTTGCGCGGAAGGAGCCCGAGGAAGAACTAGGAAAATAAGATCAAAAACACGGAGGGTAGTAGGAAGATAGAGATGTCGGATTGCGGCGAGAACAACTTGTTCGCCGTGTGGGGTTACATCGGAAGGACGGACAAACCCTTTAAAAGACGGGAAAAGAACGGTCGATGAGAGAAAGGCAAATCGGCACCGACCAAGTCAGCGATCAAGTTGGGCGAAGTAATTATGGACAACGTCGAAATCAAAGAACAGAAGAAGAGTAAAACCGCCAGAAAATGCAGAAGAGGCGACGGAGAGTGGGGAGAAAGTCACGTCAGTCGAAATACCGGAGAGTCTTCTTCCGCGTCATCTTAAAGGGGTCGTTCTGTTCCTGCAGGAAGGTAAAAAAGGGGTAGTCAGGGACGACGAAAAAAGAAGAAATTCTGGAAGAGGAACACGTCCGAACTGACCACCAAGTCTCAAAAACTCTTTACGTTCCGTCAGAGTGGACCTTCGGGAACGAGTTTCCGCGAGGCACAACAATATGAACTGCGACAAGGGTTCAAACTGCGCGCTTGCTCTTAAGGGGTGTATGTTCACGGGCAAGTTTTGGCTGAAACGCGCCTAGCGAACACACTGGGTTTTTGCTGCAAAGCGGAATATTGACATCTAACTAGGAGGGGAGAAGAGGGAGAGCGAGAAAACTCTGGGACGTGGAATAAAGAAAAAGGGGAGTCTCTGGAAAGGTATCGGGCAACGCGCCACTTTTGTTTGATTTAGACTGATGGTAGTGAAAGAAAGGGGGCTCGGGGGACCTAGAAAATGGCTCCGGATTATGAAGGCCAGCACTCAGCCTCGGAGAAACAAAACGCTCTCTGAAACGGGGATGCAATCCGAACGGCAAGAAATTGACGAGACCGTTGACGCGAGTTGGTTCTCGAATCGTGGAAACCTTCGAAACGATTCCTCACAAATGAAGGTCAGCCAGCTCATGGTCTAACTGATGAAACAGGTGAACCATTTGTCGTACCGCGCGCATCAGTTCACACAGAGATCAAGCGAGAAGAGAACTGAGGAAATCGTGGAGAGACCCAAAAAAAAGCTCTGGAAAAAGCAGAGCGCCGGTCAAGTAGACGCTCTACTCGATCTAATGGTTGATAAAAGTACTGAAGGGGGGCCAGACGGTCATAACAGAGAAAAATGAAAGAAGGTGAAAGAGGAAGGTCAACTGTCTCTCTCAAAGACGGGAGGAAGGGGGAGGTCATCAATGGTATGGGGGCTCTGTGCCGAGGAATTTCGATCGGCCGCAAAAATGAACAGCACAGTGCTTATGGTAAAAGTTGGGAAAGAGTAGACCTTTGAATGGCCAGGAGGCTCCGACTAAAATTGCTCGGTCAGAAAGTGGGACAGTCGGGAGAGGGTTCTCTGGTTCCGGAAAATGTAAAACTCACTACGCGGAGAGGGAAGGGCCGAATTTAGAGGGGGGAAGCATATCTGGGGAAAGATCCTTAATCAAAACATTGGAAGGCGAAGCAGGGCAATCATAATCCTCATCAATTGCATGGGGTCGACTTGAAAGAAAAGGGAGACTGTCTGAACTCGCCCTTGAGGAAGTTGCGGACGGAGGGAAAATTTCAGTTTGAAAGAAGTCTAGAACGGTAGAATTAATTATAGAGGATCTTAATGAGGGAAAGAGGGGGAGGAAGTGTTTGTGTAAAAAAGGTTTAACCCCAACAGTTAACTTCGTCTCTTACTGAGATAGGGTAGGGAAAATCTTAACACCAAAACAAGAACTGGACTGTCGGGAAGACTTGATTTGGGGGCACGAGGGGGGAATGGATCGAAGAAGCGATCACATTTTGTGGACAAGATACGCGAAACGCGCGACCCAGACTGCCTGAACACGAGGGGGATTTAGACGTAGTCGACGGGGACAAAAGAACTCGTCGGCTTTGAACGGAAAAGAGGACAGGAGCGCACGGGGCGTCGAGACGAAGGGGTCGAAGAGGAAGGAAACAGGGATGCAAGTAAAAAGCGCCAATCGCTCTAAAAGATCCAGGTCGGGAAAATTGGAGATGTGGGGTTGAAAACAGTTCGGCGAGGT
>Ga0179593_1418808_pt1 | contig 10271 bp, 11 predicted proteins | sample CZODoug2_1_08_16_FD_185931 | JGI IMG/M metagenome (GOLD analysis project Ga0179593, IMG submission 185931) | Vadose zone soil fungal communities from Angelo Coast Range Reserve, California, USA - CZODoug2_1_08_16fungal (PacBio error correction) | ecosystem: Environmental > Terrestrial > Soil >...
CATCAGCATCTAGCTCACTGATACGCAGCAAACTGAGAAAGGGAGGCGGCTTAAGAAAGGGGGGCGTAGCGATTGCGGTTCTTAAACAGGCCTCGATCTCACCACTCGAAGGAGGATGCTAAGGGAAATAGTTGGGGCAAAAGATGGGGGGAGGAAACACAGAAACATCCGTACGTGGTGGTGACTTTGGACGAACGTTCTTATTGTGAAGAAGATGGAGAGCCGTCCAACAGAGAAGCAGCTGGTGCGTGCCTAAAAGGGAACCGAAAGTGTGGGAAAGGACCAAATAGTTCTTCGGTGGAGAGACATTAAATGTCTAAGGGAGTTCTTAATTGCAATCAATCTTCAAAGAGGTCCCAGGCGATCACGAAACATGTCTACTTCATGGCAAAGCTTCGCTTACGTCAAAAGAGGATAGTGGTGCGAGTTTCGCCGTACCTCAGGTCGGAGAAAGCGTAGTTGCCTATGAGAAAGGAAGGAGCGGCGGACGAACGTCAAATTGAACGCCACCTAGTTTGACGAAATCTGTTGTTCTTTGGCAGTCATTACATAGTTAACCGCACTAGTGAAAAAGGAGAAGGCGTTTGCAAGAAGGCAATTTCTCATACACAGCTCCGTCTTGAAAACAACGAAAGATTGTGACAGTAAAGCGGAGAAGCAAAAGAAGTAAATAATGTCGTTGGACTACAGGGGGCTAACGCAAGGCTTTACAGCACGAAAACGACCGAACGACAACCTGAAACGAGGAATATGAACAAACGGGAGAGCATCATACCTCGTCTTTCTACAAATGGTACTGAGAGTTGTGCTGTTCTAATCCGCGAGCAACACTAAACCGGAAGGGACGGAGTAGGCTCAACCCGGAAGAAACCAACTGGGCCTTTCGGATGTTTAATGGGTACAAAAAAAAGAGGGGAATGGAGGCTGAGGGTAGACGGGTTCACCTGGCGAGGTGCAGAGCGGGAAGTAAGCCTGGAGAGGGTGTGGGGGGTAGGCGGAAAACGATCAAACTTTTGCATAAAAAAGCACATGGTTCGTTCAGGCGATAGCGACACGCTCAAGAATAGGGGGAAACCAAGGCGACTATGAGAATTGGAACTGAGGGGGGGGGAACCAAGGAAGGGAAGGAAGGGTGGATGGGGACAGAAAAGGGGAGGTCCGGTTGTCAGAATACTATGAAATGGAATGACAGCCACGAGAATTAGGGGGGCAACGATTGAGTCTGATAAAAGAATCAATCATGTGTCCAAATTGGCAAGGGAATTGGTCATACGGAGAGAACAAAGGGAGACCGGGAAGAAGAAACTCAAAGCACAAGATCACTCTCCAATAGATCGCGCACGTTTCAGGGAGAAAAATTTCAATAAGGATTGGGGAAACCAAGAGAGGACACTTCCAGCAGTGTGTTCAAAAAAAATAGACTGGGAACGGGCTCTTCAGAGAGGGGAAAGAAGTGGGGCACAAATTGTGGGGTCCCAAAGTTTAACCCATTTCATGACCAGTTTCGGCTCAAGCCGGGGAAAAAAAAAAAAACAAAAAACAAAATGGGTGGGTGGGTGGAAGTCATACCAAAAACAATGGGGAGGGAGGCTGCTGGGGCTTCATGAAAAAAAGAAAAGTAACAAAACATGTATAGTCATTCGCGAGGTTCGAAGGCTGTGCGTAAGTTTAAATGGGGTTTTCCGCAAAAAACAAGACCAAAAAAAATTCTCAAAGAAAAAGGGCGTCCCAGGCAGGGGCGAAAGAGGAAGAATGGTCAAAAGCGATTTTGATGTGAGAGAGAAATACACAACCTTGCATCGATGGGGCGCAGGCGAGGGACGCATGGCTGTGCGGAAAAGGGAGGGTGATGCACGGTGAGTAACAACGAGAGGGACGCTGGCAGGGGCAAAAAAAAAGGACCATAGGTTCGCGTCATATCTTTGGGTCGTCGAAATCGACGACGTAAAAAATGAAGTTAAGAAAAAAAGCCACGATACAATGCAGGGTGGAATGGGTCTTCAGGGGATCCACCCAACGCCAAGGGTGGGCTTAAAAAAAGCAGAAACGATAAGCGGCCGTTTTTCCACGGAGGAGCGGAATGCAAGTCGAAAAAGGGAGCAGAAAAAGCTCTCAAATCAAGAAATCTGAGAGCAGGCAGCGGCGCAAGGACGGCATGAATTGAAGAAAAATTCTGGGAAAGAAGAGAGGGAAATCCAGCAAAAGAAAATCTTTCCGTCTGTACGTCTAAGGCAATGGGGTAAGTTGAATGCGCAGAAGCACGAGGAGTGACCACGGATCAACGGCCGCAGCAAGAAAGGGGAGGTTGACGGGCTTCGTAGCTAGGCTACGGTACTTCATGGTAGAAGAGGGAAATCAGACGAGCAAAAAGAATCACTAAAACGACGGTCGGAGCGACGGGGAAGCAGAGATCGAATCAAAGACGGAAGAGGAGAATGCTAGGATGTCTGGGGGAGGATTAAAGAAGAGTGGAAACACGTAACTACTCGCAAAGGTCGAAAAAAACTGAAAAACCTCTGGAAGAGGAGAGAATGGACAACGTTAGTTCACAGGCCGGATTGTGGTGAGAGCAATTGAGGACCTTGCTTGGAAGCAGATGGAGTAGTTCGACGTAATTAAGGCGGGGTCAAAAGGAGGAAGTAAAGCGTCAAAGTCGGTGGCCGGTTAAGGACCGCAGGCGTTGTCGAAGCAAGATTTAAACACGTGTATAACTCCATCGTTAAATCTCCAAGGGAAAGTATAATGGGGGATAGTCTCACCCTCCTAGAAACCCACTTTCGTGCTGGAAATAAAAAATTCTAGGGAAAATCCTCGCGAATCAAGGACTAAAGTCACAGTTGTCCAGGGAGAAGAATCAGTCTTCACGGAAGCCTTAACGGCCTAGAAGTATAGAAAAATCACGAAAGAACTAAGGGAACGAAGGGCGCAGAAAAAAAAGATATATTATAGGCATTCATTTTAAAGTGGTACAGATGTCTCAAGGAAAGGATGCAACCAGTGGTGGCTCGAAGATCACGACATAACGCGAATTCACGGAGAGAAAATAGGAGAAGGAAGTTGGAGCTGGCGGGCTAGACATACTCTCTCTCTGGAGAGTTTCTCCTGGAGACAGAGGATTCGTTTTGAACAGTAAATAATGCATTTAAGGACATCTAGGAAAGGATTTAAGGAAGAAAAAAAAAAGGGTAAAAACACGGCAAGGCTGTCCTCGGCATATTCTTGCCATCTTACTGGGCGGAGTATTACAGTTTTAAGGGGACGGCCGATACTAGGCTAGGAAAGAAGGAAATACCATCTTCAGCAAAATATAACAATTTTTGGGAGGGTCCGGTTGAATGCTATCGGAAAAAAATCCTCAGAAGCCGCTCTAAGAAAAGGGGGGGAAGCCAAAAAAAAGAAATCAAAAACTGCGCAAACTCCTTTCTTGAAGTAACGGAATGCATAAAGAGCCAGCGTCCTGCTTCGGGTCAGTTTGAAATGGACTCCGTAAGCTTTGGGGTCGTCAGAAAAAAACTTCTCCCGACTTTGGGGAAAAACGGTGTTAAACAAAAACAAACGAGACGTCTCAAGGAAGAAAACCGATGATCGTTTTAAACATAGCCCGAAATAGGAGGTATGGTGGGGCTACGCTCTGCGAAATCCGGGAGCGGGAGGCTTGCTGAAGTGTTGCAGTAGGAAAAAAACGAAAGGATCCAGAGACAGTCACATAAAAGCCCTTAACAAAGGCAATCTGGTCTAGGGAAGAGGCACCTGACCATTGATGGGATCAACGGAATGGAAGACGACTGGTTAACCTGGGATTGGGACCTACGCAGGGCCGGAGAAAAAAGCTGAAGACTCGGCAAAGGGAAGAATGCAAACCGGCCGGGAACCGAACATGTCCAGGGGGATATTGGGGGTGAAATCGGGAAAGCAAAGCACTAGAGGGGCAAGTTGGTCGCCCGCCTTGACATTCAAATGCTTCGAAGGTTTCCGAGCAGGGGTAATTCCTAAAGTAGACAAAGGGGAACGGGCCCGACGGAGGAAGATAAACTCCACTACTAATTCTCGCCCAGGGCAAAGTTTTTACACGCAGGGGGGCCTAATAACCAGAATAGTGGGGTTTGGTGGGTACAAAAGCCATGCTCACTGAGACAGAGCGAGAACGAAGGCACATACTGAAACAGAAAACAGGATGGGCCCGGAACAAGGGGTTTACGGCGGCTTGGCAGTTCTGGCAATTGCGTGAAGAAAAAAACAGGCTGGACCAATCAGCCGACACTTCTTCATCCAGCGTGGGGAGAATAGCAAAACTGCCGGGGAGACGTTCACGAGAAAGTATGATGGAGGGGGCTTAGGAAGCAACCCGTTTTCACCGTCCCAGATACAACGTCCACGGATCACAATGGAGTTCATAAAAGACGACAGTCTTTGGTGAGTAGTCATAAAGGGCGGATGGCGTCTTTGACTCCGTCACGGAGGGTAAAAGATACGGGTCGAAGATGTCCCTCACACAACGATTTGGGGGCTCCGACGGCACGTTACAAGGGGAATAAGCCTAGATCTCAACGAAGAAAGCGCTTCGTGGTGGAAGATTCGCGTAGCGGTGGGGGGGACTTTGTTCAGGGGCAGGAATCCGCACCAAGAGGGGAAGAGGAAGTGATCGAGGGTGACAACTATATCAGGGTAAGCCTCCCGGCTCAGGCGTCAAGAGTGCGAATAAGATATGAGACAGATAGCTACAAGGAATAGAACAAGGTCTATACCATTCAGGTTTACGACCTTTTCCCTATTCCAGGGAGAATCAATTTTTGGGGAATCCTGTCCCCTAGTAGGGTTGCATTCTTAGATAGAAAATCAAATTTGGAAAAGACAAACCACTGGAAAAGGTCGTAGCTTGTCCAGTGTGATGTCGTTGAAAATCGATAGGATAAAAAAACCATGGGAGAGGGACGCGGTTCACAGGGGACTGGGTAATGAGTCCCATGGGGGTGCCAAAAAACGGTACGGATCCATGTTGCCTGTGTATGCCGTAGAATCCAACGGTAAAGCGAGGGCACCACGGTACGCATGTATAAACAAGGCCTATTATGTGGGGCAAGCGTCGACTTATCGCAAGGGGAAAAAAGGGAAGGGGGGAAAAGAGTTCTGACTAGCTTCAAAAATCGAACGACACGCTTTGGCAGAGAGTGGCCGAAAAGAACAAAATTAAAAAACGGTGTAGAGGGATTTGCGGTCCTTCGCAACGGGCTCACACTATAGGGGAAAGAAGGCACAGCAGAGGGGGGGGGGAAAGGGATTCTAACCTGATCTGGGTGGGAAGTCAGTCGCGTAGGGAATTGATCTGGTGTTGTATCACAGATGTGCGATTCCAGACAAACGGACGAGTCTTTTTCGGAAGGGGGGAGGCTAAAACGGATAAGGGAGAATCTTGATCAAACGACCATATACCTTTTTAAGATTGACGGGCGCCGGAACTGGAGTTGGGGCGACAACGCGGAACATACCGTAAACCGAAAAGAACTTGGTAAGAAAAAGCCGATTGCCTGGGTGGGAAATGTAGGGGAAAGGGAACCCCGTCTGGCCCCATTGGATAAAAAAGGAAGTCCCAACGCCAGCAAAAAAGAAATGGCTTATCGGTGGGATGGTACCCCGACGAACGCGACATAGACTGCCGGATTACGTACACAAAGACTAATGGGTTTGTCGTTTTTGATTGCCCTTTGGCAAAGGGGATCAGAAAAAGATTGAGGAGGGGGAGCTTTGATACACTTAAGAATGAATGGCTGAGATGCCGCAAGTTCCCAAACGAGGACACACCTCTACGTACCTATCTGTCGCGCCAACGTATAGGGGGACATAAAGAAAGACGGACAGGTTGGAATACCATCATAGTGAATCGCAATGGTAGAGGCTTTTTACAATGCCAGAACGGGGGACAGAAAGCTGAGAAGATCATACTAGCTCCTTTCTATAGTGGCGTCATGGGCCAAAGTAATACCCCGAAACGGAGTGTAGGAGTCGGTTGATAGGAAGGGTAAAATGTAGGTCTGGCAATAATGGACCAGGGACGCGTAAGCTACTACAGTATTACAACGTACGTTATCTGGGAAAAGGTGGGGGGGGAACCGCACACTCATACGTGTGGGGGAAAGAAAGATTGCATGCGGAGAAACAAGTCCAAAGGAGACTAAAAATCTTAAAACTGGGGAACGGGGGGGCCTGCATAATGGTGGGCGTTGAGATACTGGGGGGGTGAGAATCAAAACCAAATTGGGGAACGGGAGGGGGTGGTTGGGGAGCGCACCTACCCCTTATATCCCGGGACAAGCGCGATCTCCAGAAAGAGGGGAAAAAGTTATCCACGTTGAACTGGGGTTCCAAAGAAAAGGAAAAGAAAAAGTCCAACCCCCGTTGCTCCTCCGGGCAAAAAAAGAGGGGGAAGGGGGGTTAACTGATTGCTGTTGCCACCTTAAAACGACGGTTGATTCCTTCAGAGGGGTGAATAGTTATAGGTAAGGAGAAGCTTCGGCCGGGAGTTTGAATAGGAAAAAAAACCCTAAGGGGGTATTAGTACAAACGGCGCCTGAAAGCAAAGGATGATCAAAAACATGGGGAGGGAAAAACCAGATATGGAAGCTTGGGAAAAAGATAGCAGGTCATGACTTGGCTCCCGTACTAGGAGTGTCAAACAGAGAAGAGCATCCGTAAAGGAGTTGGGGTTCGGAGTTTAAAAGAAACGGAAAACAATGTTACCCAACTCCAGGATAAAAAGAAAAAATGGCCGTCTCTCTTAAACCCTGTTCGGTATTACGAAATGCAGACGACCAATGACGTGTAGGCAGATGAAAAGGAACAAAAGAGAAATCTAGGAGGAACGGATCGTTTGGTATCGATGATTAAGAAAGGGGAGGGGTGTGGGGTGACAAACCGAGCAAGCCTAGGAAAGAAAAGGGCCGGGGGGTGTTTTTGTCTGCGTCGAGATTTGAGCGGAGGTATCGATCCCTGTCTGAAGGTAGGATAGTACCAGGTCTAGGGGGGAAAACTGAGGGAGAATTTCGTGGAGAGAAATAAGTTAAGTAAGACAATTAAATGTAAAAGTAACGCCGGAAGGCGATAATTGGGCAGGGGTATAAAGATTCGTTGTACTTAAGGGCTTGAAAGACCAGGGTCATTAGGTCACTTGAGTTCGAAAAGGGGGGGGGTTGAAGGGAATTGTGTGAACGGATAACCTAGAAAGTAATAACGGACTCAAATGATTCACAGGGGAGGAAGAGCCACATGAGGGGGGAATTCAGTTGCAAATGCGCCTGGGGAGTGAGAAAACGTTGTCCCTACAAGAGAAGAACTTCATCAAGTTGGTAGAAGTCAAAAAGAATGGGGTACAAGATAGGGACTACCTACGAGAATGTGAATGCACACACACAAGACACAGTCTAACACTAATAAAAGCCGGACATTATAAGTAGAAGACACTGGCCAAAGGAAAAGAAGCCGGAAAAAAGGGGAGATAGAGATAGTATGAAATTCATCTCTCACCAATGACTAGGGGTCCAAAGACGCCTCTTCAGAGGATAAGGGGGGATTCGGAAATAAATTGGGGGGTAAATAGGAGGGTAAAAAACTGACAAAAGACTGAAAGAATGCCTTCTTTGATTAAAGAACCAAGGCATGGGGGGGGGGGGAGTGGGCAGGCATCGGCGATCACAAGTAGGCTGCATGTAACTTTACAGGGGAGGGGGCGCTAGGAAGAGGGGTCCCTCCGTAGAAATTCAGTTAATAAAATGACGAAGTGAAGAAAGACAAGGTAAGCGCCATCGAGTAAACGCCTTCAATGAAAGCAGGTCCCACAAAAGGGCGGGAGGGCTAATGAAAACTTCAAACTCTATCCGGAACACTGAGAATGGAAGGTGGCAGATTAGTGTGCATCACACACTTTATCACCATGAAAAGACCTGGGGCGCCGGCTGAACACTGTTTGATGTGGGAGAGATTGACCGAGGGGTGGATAAGGGACGAAATAATCAAAAACGAATGGGAAACAGAAAGGAGGCGGTAAAGAGAGAGAAACCACACCAACTATATAATATACATTTTTCAAGAGGTTGTAAGAAATACGTCGGTGAAAGGCAATGAGGGTTTATGCCGTAATTGGCATCCACACCCTGACGGCCAACTTGGTAAAAAAAGAAAAAGACGTCAGGATCCTCTCTCCAGAATAGGTTGGGAAAATAAAAGGGGACTGGGGAACTCATACACTTCTACATAACACGGGCGAGAAAGGTAGATACTAGTCTGAGATAAGTAAAAAACAGATGCGACCTGATAAGTAAGCGTCAGCAGCTGGAAATGTAAAAAAGATGATCCAAAGCTACTTCTAGGTACAATGTCTCGGGAACAAGCATGGACGCGAATGAATTCTCCAGCAGATACGGGGTTTGACTCAGGGATCAACGCACGTGCTTTGGAAAAGAAAGACCGGTCAGGGGAAACCCCCCAGGCACTGGGTGAAGGGTACAGACAAGGAGGGAATGGGTACACCACCAGTTAAAAAAGAGCCAGGAAATGAAGCGCCGAGCATAGGGGCAGGGGATTCCTCGCCACATGGCATGCGCTTCATGGGGGGGACTAGTACTAAATTGAAATGAAGCAAAGAACCCGGGGGAGGGGAAGGCGAAATGCCTTTACCTTCTTCAACCTCGAACGGTTTGCGGCCAGAGACGGGGGGAGTACCGACTAGACACCTTTCTGGAAGGGCTAGACAAAAAAATTGGAAGGTGGAAGGAGCACAAGGGGGAGGAAACCCGGTTGGGTATCTCTAGAGCAACGCACGGCATTGGAAGACTCTTCATGTGGAGATACAGTCCAGGTGGAGGTGCTTCCTTTATACGTCGGTGAGAAGAAAAAAAGGAAACAAAAGAAGGGGGGATCAACCCATCAACACCTAATTACACCTCTATTACTTTGTATGGCGGGGAAGTCATGAAAACACGACTTAAAAATACACCAACAATCGACGGTCTTCGACTGGGAACGTCATTAAAATAAAGGAAACAGCGTGGCCGAAATGATCCCTACCGGGTACCTTGGTAAACGGAAAGGAACGAACTAAAAGGCCTAGTGGAGATCCCGCCATAAAGAAACAGGAGAGACAACACACGAAAAGATGGAGGCACGGAAAGAGGGTACAACCACAAACCACAAAGGGCAATTGATGACGGTTCATCGCCGAGCCTTAATGAAGCGATTTTCAGGGAGGGTAATTCAAAGGATCCCTACGACCTGGTGCTAGGAATGGTCCATAAGGGTCGAATAGCAAGGTTGCGGGAAAACTGGAGCGGAGGAAGGAAAAATGGCTTGAACAGGTTAACCAGCCGAAACACACAGCATTTGCAATGAGAGGCCGTATCTGGAAGAAAAAAAGGTCGAGAAAAGAAGGCCTACACTCTAATTTAAGATTAGGCCAACCAGAGGTCACCACCAAATGAACATCGAGGGGCGCCACGAGGACATCCGGCTGGTCCCAGCTCAAGGACATGGAAGGGAAAAGGTGGTTCAAAATCACTACTACTATGTGAAACCCGAAAAGAAGGAGCAAAGCGAATACTATAACTTCAAAAGAGGCCGCTACAACAAAAAGGTGGGCCGGGGGGGGACAATAAAAAAAGATAAAGAGAAATAAGATCGCGACGAACTAAGTATGAAGGGCTACTCACGGCTGGGGGGGGCTTAACTATCACTGATAGTGTCAAGCCCGGCGCGCCGGACGGGAGTGTGCGCTAAGCTTCCAGGGAAGGCCTTTTGTAAAAGTACCAAGTGGGGGGGGGTAGGTGGAAAAAACATCTATTGGAGCAGGAGGATGAAATTGGCCTATTTCCCGGAGCATCCAGCACACCACACCAAGCTGCAGTCTGGGGACTGGCTTCAGACTGCAGGAGGGGATCAATTGCATAAAATATATTCAATGTCTCACATCAAGTACCCGACATTGTTGGAGGGGTCTGTAAGAAGGCTTGATCCAAAACGGTTCCTTTCCTTAAGTCTCTTCAAGGTCCCACATTGAGGAGGTTGTTATGGACCCACTAGAGTTTACCGGATAAAGGACCAAAAGGTCCGTCAATATGCGTTACAAGTGGACCTACATAACCTCTGAGATCTTTCCAAAACCGGGGTCGAAGCATGCCGGAAACCTGACACGGAAGAATAAGGACTGCCGGGATTCTGGCGACAAAAAAAAACTGGTTCCTCAATGACCCATGAGGAATAGAAATTAAGATAAATTGAGGAGGTAA
>Ga0179593_1608636_pt1 | contig 10271 bp, 12 predicted proteins | sample CZODoug2_1_08_16_FD_185931 | JGI IMG/M metagenome (GOLD analysis project Ga0179593, IMG submission 185931) | Vadose zone soil fungal communities from Angelo Coast Range Reserve, California, USA - CZODoug2_1_08_16fungal (PacBio error correction) | ecosystem: Environmental > Terrestrial > Soil >...
CGTTACGTCGGCAAAGAAGGAAGAGGAAAAGGGGTTGTCCCGAAAGGCGGGAAAAGCAACTTTCGGCGGCTTGAGGGGAGGGAAGAGCGGAACGATGGCGGGCGCGAGGACGGCCATACAGAGGGGGAATGGTAAGTGTCATCTCAATGGTATTACAAAGCCAAAAAGCGGTGGAGGAGGTCAGTCACTGTATATTGAACCAAGAAGGGGGGTCGTTGTCACACGTCGAAGAAACCAACTGGTGACTTGATGATTGCGCGTCTAGGCAGAATAGGGGTTTCTTCTTTCATCTACGCAGGGGGGGGGGGGGGAAGAAAAAAATAAGGGTCTGCGTACCGTCCCACAGAAAGACGGCGTACGGGAGCGAGGTTCCGTCGCCCCGTAAACCAAACGTCTGTCATACAAGAAGGACAAAGAAACAAAGTGTAGTATGTCATTTCGTAAAAAAGGGGAAAAGGTAAAGGAATTCCGATTCTCAAGGAAAAAAGGAAGGGAGAGGAGAACAAAACGACGCCATTTTCGGAAAGCTATGTCCGAAAAAGGGAGGGAACAAATCGTTCCCCTGAATAGAAGGAAAGAGGATCTTGCCTCACAAGCAAAGTCTTGGCACGACAAGGGGAGAAAAAAATGCTGAAGCGAGGTTTCGAAAAAAGGACCGGTGAGGCCGGAGGCCGTTCGCCAGCTATCTTGCCACAATCGGAAAGGGGGTAATCTCGTTGAGGAATAATCGGGGAAGAAGAGAGGGAAAACACTTTGGCGGGGGTCCATTGACGTACGTAAGAGTCAAAGGGTCTTCTTCGGAAAGGGAAAAGTAAACATGCGAACGTCAAAAGCTGGAGATTCAGTGGAGTGAACGGTATCGAGTGGGGAACTCGGGTGAGGCATGGGGATTCACCGGGGGGACCGGGAGATCCTCATCAGACCACGTCGAATACCAAAAGGAAAAAAATGGGGTAAGAACATTCGCTACGATTCCTTCTGGGTAAACTCGGAAAGGGGGGGGTGACAAGAGCCCAGCTCGTTGCGATAACGAACAAGGAATACGGCAGTCCTGGAATCAAAAGAGCGAGAAAAGTTACCCGGATGAGCAATGTCGTAAAGGGGAGGGGGGGTGGACCAGTCAAAACATAAAAAATATCAATACGACCCAGGACGGAAAAAAAAGACATGCTCCAATCGATGGAAACTGGTCGATGACAGAGAAGGAAAGGATCGGTTCGAAGACCCCACCTATCTTGTGGAATTTCGCTGATGTGACGGGGGGGGCAAAAAGACCCGCTGCCTGCTGCAAAGAAGGACGGTTGCATGGGGAAGGGGGGGAAAGAATAAGACAGCGACGGTCCCACCTGTTCGGCTGAAGAAGATTTGGCCATCGAATGATTAACTGGGGAGAAAGAAAAACGCCGCCATTTAGATGGGCTCTACAGAAAGGGCGCGCTGTCGTGTAATGGGGGGAAAAAAGCCCCCTGACAAGTTCCTTGGAGTGTCCAATCATCAACTAAATCCTGTTGACAATGGGGGCAAGATAAACCCCCCCCCACCGGGCCATGTAACCGTCTCAAACATAGTGCACAAGACAGAAAACCGATTCGAGGGTTTGAAGAGCCATTAGGGGTGAGCTAGACTCAGGGGTGATGGTAAGAAGGGGATAGCCTTCGTACTGAGACGAAGATTCGCAGGGGTTTTGTGGGGCAGGAAATTCTTTAAAGAAAAGGCAGACGGAGGGGGGGAAGATTTGATCGGGAAACGAAGGAGAGCGTACCACTGTCTTCTCAAATGTCACGAAAAAAGAAGAGAGGAGCGGGACAGAAATTGGAGAAAAACCGCGGAATTTAAAAAAGAAAACAGTCTGAATCTAAGTCCCGGGGGGACGAGGGGGGGAAATGAGGGTTACGATTGTTAACCCGGAGTCTTTCGTCAAGCATTACGAAGAGGCTGGCCCGGCAACGGGGCTCATCAGTGGTGAGCAAGTCAACTGAGAGGAGACCTTGAGCAGGAAAGACTCACGAAACCCTCCCAAGTGGAACATCCTTCGTTGGAAAGGCGGTCGAAAAAAATAACGCCGCGTATCAAAAGTAAATCATCGCTAAATTCCGAAAAGGAAATGCGACTCATTTCTCTGGAAGAAAAGAGTTTCCAATCTCGGCCGAATACTTTAAAAGTGTCTTCGCGCTGCGGGTAAAAAATGATGCGGTCGAAAAAGCATATCAGAACGGGGGGAAAAGGGCACTTGCTCGTGAAGAAGTCTAAGTTGCAAAAAAGACTCTTCGCAACCATCTTGGAAGGGAAAGTCCAGTGGGCCGCCAAGCTGAAATTGCAAGGGCGTGAATTCCGGTAGAAGGAAAACAAAATCGTTGTCAAGAGTGGGGGGGAGGAAAAAGGAGAAAAAGTACGCAGCCATCAAGCTGGAAAAGCTGATAGGGGGGACTAAGAAATCTTATTGGACTGGGGAAAATTGGGGGAGCAAAGGAACGCTCCGCGCTCGTGGCGACTAGAGAAAAAAAAATAAGCGGGTTCTCTCGCAAACCAAAAAGGGGGGGAAATAGAAATATGCCACCGCCTTATTGGCGCAGAAGAGGGAAAGAGCGTGCTCCTGGCGTAGAAAAAAAAGGGAAAAACACACCATCCGCGTCTTCAAAGGGGCTTCGAAGAGCGGGAATGAGCGGGTAGGGCCTTTATCTTATGGAATCCGCACAAAAAGCAACGGGAACGATTGCGAGAAAGTTGCAATGGGGAAAAAGGAGGGAATCGAGGACCAAAGGACTCCCCCAGACAGGTGCTCAGAGGACGACTGGGGGGTTGAAACTTGGGGAGTCGTTCGGTTGTTCACGAGAAAGTTGAAAAAATCCGTAGATATGCCGTCCCGGCGCGAAAGGAGGGGGGGCTTGACCGCAAGGAAGAAGAGTGAGCTCGGCCGAGGTGACCGCTGGGGCAGTGACACCTATAAAATGAGTCAGCATCAGAGGAAATTTGAGCGATGATTCTCTCAAAGGCTGAACAGTACGGCCGGCTTGGGGGGTCCAACGAGGGGAATGGAAACGGGTCGGAGTCCGTGGCGGGGAGGTCTCTGACTCAAGGGGAAAAAAGAAGAGGAGACCGTGCCTGAGCCGTTGTGTTGGATGGGGAAAAAAGAGAGGAGCCGCGCCCGCAATCGGAATGGCAGTTTAACCGTGAGCACCAAAGACCTGAGCAACTGCCCAGCGCGCGGGCTTGAGATGTTACAGGACCTGGAGGGAAAAATTCCGCGTTCGTAGAAAAATTGCTAGCGGGAAAGGGAAAGGAATTACCGCGATATTTTTCGTGCCAGAACCTTGGAGGGGAAGGCGTCAAAGAAAGTCGAAAGGATTGAAGGGGGGAAGAAGGCTTAAAGGGGACAAACCAAGGGAGAAATAGGAGGGGCGTTACTCAAGGGGGGGGGACCATACTCCGCTAAAAAAATAGAGAAGGAGTGGTTAGGTCAACTTTGCAATGGACTAGAAAAAGAATCGGTTTTGGGTTTTTTGAAAAAAAAGAAGGGTTGGAAAGGGAGTCGGCTACCGGATTCAACGGAGGGTAGGGGAAGTGAATTCTCAAGGACCTTGTCAGGGAGAGAAAGAAGGTACCACTCCAATCGCTCCCTCCCAGGCGCGATTGATAAAACAATGTGCCTGCGGGGTTACCTCAGTCGATTGGCAATCTACAGCGGAAGAACGTTCTAAATCGGGGGCGCTGAGTACACTGGAAGGAATAGGGGAACCGAAATTTATTCTCGATGGGGGAGTTTGGCCGCAACTCAAAAAGGGGGAACACATAAGCCAGGGGGTGCGTCGAAAGACGAGCGCGCTGCGCGAGATGGGAGAGAAATCGACCGGTTCTGGGTAAAAGGTCGAGGGGGCGGCGGGAGATATTGATCCGTTTTTAGGGGGGGGAATGGGAGCACACCTACTACCCGTGAAGAAGAGTGAGTGAAGAAAAGGGGGGGGGGACTTCTTCGAATTCCCATGTAAAATGGATCCCCCAGGAGGCGTTTTCGGCAGAGGATGGAGGGGAAAAATCACCCATAACGATTTTTTAAAAAAGGCGAATTTCTAAAAACGGTTTCGGTGTGGGCGAGACGCGGTGCGTAGATTCGTGAACAAACGGAATGGCCAGTTAACGTTGAACTGGGTCTGCTTCGAGAGATCTGGACAAGCTGTTGGCGGGGACAGTATGTTTACCTTGGAACCTGCGACTAAAATCAATTGAAGAACGAGGCTGGCAATGGGATAAAAAACGATGGCAGATGCCGCAAAGGGGTGGACGCACAAATCTAACCGGAAAGTTTCTGGCCAAGAAAGGAGGGCTAAACCTCCCGGATTTCACCGGGGGGTCTCGGTCGAAGAACCGGTCAGCAATTGGCCAAGAACGCCGAGGAAGGGGGGTGCGGTCAATAAGGGGAAACCAGATCGGGGAAGAGTAGACAGAGGGTCGCATAGAACTTGGCGGACATCGACCTGCAAGGGGGGGCGTCGAAATGGGAGCCTCCTCAGTCGACCTCTACGAGATCTGGGAATGGCGAAAAAACTGACTCCGCGAACGGATTGGAAGGTGGGCAAAAGTATGACACGTAGCCGAGTGTCTTTCCTGGGCGCAAGAAAGACAGAAGAACAAATGCGGGCGCTGACCGGGACGGGTCAAAAAAAGGACCCCATGCGGAGGGAAGAGGGCCGGGGATTCTGCAGAAGTGCAGGACCGAATTCACCAGTTGGCAGAAAGAGACGGTTTGGAAACGAACCCGATGAAGGGCCAAGTGGGCAATATAAAGAGAGGGTGCTTCCCGAATTTTGGTATGGGGAAGAAATGCTAAATCTGGAGGGAAAGGACAGAACAAGGGTCGTATCTCGCGCCAAAAAGAGACCGCCCTCCAAGAAGAAAATGCCGGGGAGGAGATTTTTCGAGGGGCGCCCGCCCTTTCGGGAAAAAAAGAGGGGTGGTTGAAAATATCGCCCGATGGTCACAAAGGGAGGAAAGAGAAGAAAGTACGGTGACGAAAAAAGAAAGAGGGTATGTTCAACCCATGAGGGGGGACAATCGATCAATGTGGGAGGCCAGCTTGAGGGGCGTAAGCGACGGGGGCCGCAGGCGACGATAGAGGACCTCGTCCCAAAATACATATTTGAGGCCTGGGGAGGGGAAGGAAAAAAGAGAAAGGGTTATTACATCCAACAAGAAGAAGCATGTCTGGTATAGGAAACTTCTCAACGTTTTCTGTGTCAAAACGTCTCTGATGATGGCGCGAGTAATAGAAAGAATGAAAGGGAAGAAGCCAGAAAATGTCGGTCCCGGAAGGGAACCAATAAGGCAACTGGGAGGAACCTTCACGGTCAGCGCCCAGGTTCGGCGGATCGGGGAGAGACTGGGAAGGGTCCGTGGAGAAAATAGACACGGCCAATGTCCCAGCGTTCGGAAAAAAGTCGCCTGCGGTAGAATGAAAAGAGGGATACGCCGATAGTCCAGAGTGAGGTGAGGGGAGCGGAAGGACGGCGCTGACGCCATTTGGAGCATGGTCGATGTAAAAGGGGATTCCGACCAAGGTTTCCCTGATCGAGGGAACCATAGGTATTCGAGGGCTCGGACTCACAAAGGCACAGCCTCTTGACGGTGAGGGGAGGGGGGACAAGTTCGCCATGCTGAAAAAACAGACGGGGGTGAAAATAAAAAGGCAGTTGCGCCAGAAGGGGGGGCCGAGAAATCGGTCCGGCAAAGTTCTCTTTGTGGAGTCCACAATAACGGGAGAATATGCCAAGGGGCCCTCGAATAAAAGGCCGGCTCGTCGCTTTCAATTGAGTCGTAAGGAGGGGAAGGTAAAAGGTGCATGGGGGGAGTACAAAAGCTTGTCAGAGTTATCGAGCGACAAGGGAACACGGTTGGGAACTGGCCATGAACGTGTTTCAAAAAAGAAGAGAGACAGAAAACAGAAGCGCACCGAAAAGTCCGATACCAAAGCGAAACCCGTCTGGTAAGAAAGGAAAAATCGTATGGTGTGATGGGAAGAACAAGCTCGGGGCGGGAGACGCCAGTAGCGAAAATCAGATCCGGAAGAAACCAAGAAAAGTAAAATTGGACTGCGACGACAAGTTGAACAATGTGAAAGTGAGCAATGTAGTACAAGGGGTGGGTTGGCCTCCAATAGGAAAAAGGTATCAATATCTCCAAAAGCAACACAACATGCTCCATCGCTTTCCATACGACAAAGGTGTGGAAAAGAACCCGGAGAGCAAAACGCGCGCTCGTTAGGTTAGGGAAGCAGAAGAGCTTGTGGGATGGGGAGCAAATCCCCGCTGCTGACAACCCACATCGCGAAAGAAAGTGTAGGGGTAGGATTCGGAAGGAGAACCACCTGAATGAATGAGAAGTTCTGCTGACTTGAGATGGTAATCGGTGTTCATAATCGAAAAAGACTCCTGTTTGTCGTTCCGAAAGCGTCGCCCTGGGGAAATAAAGACAAGGGGCGCTTGGCGTGGAGCAGCCAAAAGGCAAGTTCACTGATAAGTGTAGATCCGTTTACACTGACCATCAAGAGGGGGGCCGAATGTACCGTCCACAAAAAACCAAACCCCAACCGAAGAGGTTGATGCCATTGCCTAGAGGAATCACCCCATGATCGCTATTGGGTGGGAGGGGAGGGAAACAAACTCAGAAGGTACTTGCAGGTGAGAAAAGGGAGCTAGTTTTGTCCCAGGGGAGCAGACGGAAAAATAAATTCGACTAAGGTGATCCGTACGATTCAAGAAGAAAGAGGGCTTCTTCACCTGCACGAAAGGAGAATTGAAACGCGAGAGAGCGAAACCGCGGATTAAAAGGGGTCTACAGAAGCGCGAGGGGGACGCCCGGGTCGCGAATGGGCGGGGTGCTCACGGGGCAAATGGAGGTCAATCATTCTCTTCTATCGAAGGAAAAAAAGGGGAAAAGCAACACAACCGCTGAGCAAAATACAGTGAGAGCCGGGCTCATCCGTGTAGGGCTCCCTCCCACTCGTAAGAAACCACGCCATCCTTCTTGGACGAGAGGGGAGCACGGACGAAGGAGGAGTAGCGGGTACCAAGGAAAAGAAGAGAAAAGAGGGACAAGAATCACTTTGAAAGGGGGTTTTCCATCGTCCCACAAGGGTCACCTCGGGCCAGAGCTCAGATGAGGTGAAGACAAATGATTCACGGTCGGGAAGAAATCAACCTCAGGATTGGCAACTGACTTGCTAGTGGGCGAGAACTCGAAGATAAAGTTGCAACCAATGAGGAAGAGAAAGCTTGGAAAACCGTGCTGACAACCCGCGAGCGCTGGAAAAAAAGTGAAAAGGGAAAGTCGTCGCATTCCACCAAATCGGGGGGTGCGGTCTGACTAGATACATGAGACGCGCGCAGCATCAGCTCTTCCCTCGACAGTGATGGAGAAAGAGGGGGAACGGAAGACGCGATGGCTGGGGAGAAAGAGCCGCGAGCACGCATTCGTGCTCTAGACTGCGCCAATAAGAAAACCCGTTAGATGATGAAGAAAGAGGGACCGCCTTATTGGCGCAGTCGAAGAGAAAAGGGGAGACGCCGCGCTTGTTCGGGATTTTTCCCACAACCATCCGTAGAGCTACATCTTCGCGGCTTAGGTGCTCCTGTATCTATTAAGCAAGAAAAAAAAGAACTAGACAAGCCGATTTGGACTCGACGGAATGCGAACTGTTGAAAAAAGAGCCTCGCGGGGGCGGACCCAATGGTTTTGGCGAAAGAAGACGAATTGGGGTTCCACTATGATTTGGGACAAGGGGAAGAGGTACCCCAAATTGCCCAGCCCGTAGATGGGAACGAGTTGCTGAGCGCGGCATCATTGGGATTGACCAGGGGACGGAGCAATCAAGGATTTTTACAAAGACAGGGGCGATGAACACCTGCAAATGAGTCGCATCAAAAGGGTGAGTTGAGCGATGATTTGAAAACCGCTTCCGAGATTACTGCAGGGGGCAGGGCGACCGCTCGTTCAAAAAAGGGGGCTTGCGTTCTTCGGCTCAAGGGAGAAACACAATCCAATACCTTGCCTGAAGTCCTCGCAAGATGGGCACGTGGATTTGCACTCGGCTTGTAGAAAATGATGTGACGAAAGAGAAGGGTAAACACCATTCCCGAAACAGCGCGCTTCTTGTAAATGTTCAAGGGCAGTTCGTTGAACTCCGCGGTTCGCACATTTGGGGAGGGGGAAGGAGAGGGAAAACTTTCCGCGGCGATCCTCGAGGGGGGGGTTCGTGCCAGGGGAGAAAGAGGTAAAGCAATTGAAGGGGGGGGAAGAAAATCGCGAATTGATCACGTCTCTCCTTAAAGAATTTACAAAAACATGGGGAAAAAGAGCGATTACGCAGTACGCAGAAGAGTTTTGTACCATAATAAAACCGCGATGATGCTGGAGATAAAACAGGTTCAAAATGGCTGCAACATCGGTTGGGGGGAGGGCGGGTGGAGGGACAAGAATAAAGGGGGAGGGCACGGCGTTATTGATGAGGGGACACAAATCTCAAGAATTTTCAGGGGGTCGTGAAATACAGTATTCCAATGGTAGATCCCGGCGAAGATTGCTGGCAAAAAATGGCCGCGTTCTCCGGGGAAAGATGTGGAAAGGCTCAGTCATCCGAACGGTGACAGAATAGAGGAGGGGGACCTGTCGCTGATTACAGGGAAAACCGAAATGGTAGTCTCGATGTGGTAAGCCGCGGGTATTTTTGGCACGACCCACAAGCTCTGAGAGGGGGGTCGGTAAACCGAACGAGACGCGCTGCGCAGGGGACGCAGACATCGACCGGGTTCTGTGGGATTGAGCCAGGGGGGTGGGCGAGGGGAGAGGGGACGTTTTTTTCTGTGGAAAACCTCCTACCCCGTGGAAGGAAGGGATACAAATCGCAGAGGGTGATTGAGAAGGGGTCAACTGTTCTCAGGAATTAAATGGGGGGAGTGTTTGGGTGGTTGTGGGGACCGGATACTGGCGTTATCGGGGAACCCACCCCCCCAAAAAAAACCCCCCCCCACACCCCCCCCCCCCCCACCCCCCCCCACCCCCCCACGGGGGGGGGGGGGGTTGGGGGGGTGTGGGGGGGTTGTTGGGGGGAAAAAAAAAAAAAAGAAAAAAAACAACAAACAAAAAATCAAGCACAAACCAGCCCCCCCCCCCCCAAACCCAAACCCCCCCCCCCCCCCCCACCCCCCCCCCCACGCCCCCACCCACCCTTTGGGCTCTTTTACTCACACAACCATAAAATGAAAAAGAATGATATGTAAGAAAGGTTTTTCAGCAGGGGGGGGGGATACTGACGTTGACTCTGGGAATCTCACTGTGAAAAAAATGGAATGGCCATCGGCTCACGATTGAAACCTGGGAAAAAGGCTTCGATAAAAAAGAACTTCCTTGAAGAAGAGGAAAAAACCTTTGTGTAGCGTTACAGTGAAACCTTCCGGACTAAACGGAGAATTCATGAGATCGGCAATTGGATCTAGGCCACTCAAACAGCCAAAAGAGTCTCCGATTGGCAAGCGAAGAGAGAAAAAAAAAGGGGCAGCCTGATTTCTGGAAAAGGGGAAATGTCTCAACCTATTCAGGTCCTAGGTCGACGAGAAAGCGGGGTCAAGAAGGGGCGCAACTGTCGCTGTCCAAAAACCTGGTGATTTGGGGGGGGGCGAGCCTCGCAGGGACACGCGGGTTTGTCGGCATCGAAGTTTCACATCGCCCTAGTCATTTTCGTCAGAAAAAAAAAAAAGGGGAGGGGGAGCGTCGGGCGCGCCCTCCCTCAGGGGGAAAAGGAGAATCGGGATCAGACCGCGTCGACTTACTCCCTAACGGAAAAACACCTTGGTATGACAGAGCCGAGTGTTATGTGCGCCGGAACATAGAGACCCGGAGGGAAAAAGGACGTGACGGGACGGGTACGCAGACATGGGGGAGGACCGCCATTTTCCGGGGGAGAGGGTCATCGTCTCTAAAAACAAGGGGTTCGACGCGACAGGGAAAGAAACAACCGGATGGGGAAGGGGCTATCAGAAAAGAGGTGTGCTACCGAATTGGGGGTGACACTCACATCAAAAGGAAAAGATGGGAGTTCCGTAACCCCGGCTGTGGAAGAAGGTGGCCCCCCAAAAAGGGTTTGTAACCCCCCCCCCCACCCCCCCCCCCCCCCCACCAAAAAAAAAGAAAGGGTTTTTGAACCCCCCGGGGAAAACCAAGTGATCAGTGTTTCAGAGGAAAAGCAAAGCAAACAACATCATTGGGTTGAAATACGGGGGAAG